>Ga0310834_100527_pt1 | contig 40947 bp, 36 predicted proteins | sample SM_ome_2_FD_201314 | JGI IMG/M metagenome (GOLD analysis project Ga0310834, IMG submission 201314) | Sorghum-adapted microbial communities enriched on stacked mutant (SM) sorghum from Joint BioEnergy Institute, Emeryville, California... ...
GCCTTCCCCCGATGGCAGCACATCTACAATCACCACCGGCCCCACACCGCACTCGGCGGACGACCACCCATCAGCCGCGTCACCAACCTCCGTGGGCAGAACACCTAGCGAGGCGACCGAGCCTGACGTCGGGCCTGGTCGACGAGGCGGATGAGCACGGAATGCTCTGCCTCGATTCCCTCCGCCAGGCGGGCGGCGGCGTGGACCGTCAGCCAGGACGCCACAGTGGACGGTGACCGGGGCGAGCCGCGGAGGTAGGCGCGGGCGTACTCGCGCGCCAGCCGGGCGCGCCCGAGCCGCAACAGCGCCCGGAACACCGCCGGCATGTCGGGCGGGAGGGCGCTCCAGCGGAGCAGCAGGAGCGTACGGGCGTGGTCCGCCTCCGGCGCGCCCCGGGCCGCGTTCACCCAGTCGATGACCCTCACCCGGTCCTCGGCCACCAGCACGTTGCCGGGGTGGTAGTCGCCGTGCAGGAGGCGGTCCCCGTCGGGCAGCCCGTCGAGGACCTGCAGTGCGAAGGCGTGTAGGGGCGACGGCAGCGCCGCGCGTCCGATGCGGGTGGCCAGGACCTGACGCAGGTCGGGGAGTCCGGGCGGCGCGGCGACGGCGTGCACGGCACGGTGGGTCTCGGCCAGGGTTCGTGCGCAGCGGAGAATCCGCGCCGGGTGGCGCTGGAGCAGCGCCAGCATGTCCCGCCCGTCGAGCCGTTCGAGCACCAGGCCGGTGCGGCCGTCCTGCTCCACGACGTCGATCAGCCGAGGGGCTATCCCGTGACCGTCGAGCGCGGTCAGGGCCGCCGCCTCCGTCCGGTGTCCGGCAAAGCCCGGGCGGAACAGCTTGACGACCGCATCGTCGCCCCACGCGAAGACCTCGGCCTCCCGGCCGGCGCCGACCCTGGCTCCGATCACCCCAGCTCCCCATGGCGAACGCACGGCCCGCACGGCGTGGCCGGCCCAGGCCAGCCTACGCAGCCAGCGTTGGGCGGCCGCACACCACCGTGGGTGGGTCACCGGGGGACCGCCGTCGGTCGCCGGCTCGCCCGGCACCGGCCGGCGTCGTGGCATAAGGGACGGTCTGGATTCAGAGCGTCCGTTGGGTGGCGCCGCCGTCCGTGAAAAGCCGAACGGTGCCGGGGCCGATGGCGCGCAGGTCGCCGTCGCGGACGACGACGCCCGACGCCTCGGGGAGGGCGATCACGTCGTGCCCCAGCTCGCGGGCGAGCTGGGCGGGGTCGGCGGAGTACGTGTCGGCGTGGGGATACACCGACAGCCCGTGGACCAGGCCGAGTCCGGCCATACCACGCGCGGCCGGATCGTCCTCGATCAGGGACGCGACGGTGATCTCGTCACCCGCCAGCACGGCGCCGGCGCTGCTGCCGAGGTAGACGCCGCCGTTGGCGACGAAGTCGACGACCGCCTGCTCGAAGTGGTAGGTGTGGATGTGGGCGGTGAGCTTCGAGGTGGTACCGCCGCCCACGAAGAGCAGGTCGTACGGTCGCAGGTCACCGGGTGAGTGCTGGTCGAGACTCGGCCACACGTCGATGTGAACGGTGATGCCGAGGTCGCGCAGGGCCGTGTGCAGCCATGACTCGGCCGCCGGGATGCGGTCGTCCGGCAGCGCGAAAGGCCAGAAGACGGCTTGCGTGATGCCGCTGAATGCTTCGCGCCAAACCTGGGCCTCCTGCGCGGGTGAGCCTCCGCCGGCAAGGTAGAGCGTCATGCGCCCACCGTACGACCGGGCCGGGCTCGACGACGACGCCACCATGATCGGGCATCGACGTACGCCCGCACACGAACCTCAGTCGAGGCAGTGCGCCTCGACGGCGATGTGTATGTCCTCACCGCGGGTCGCCCAGTCGATCGCTGCGAGGGCCACCCGGCGCCGTTCGGTCGACAGCTCGTCGCCGTCGTCGCTGGTCAGGCACTCCGGGTAGGTGCCGGCGTAGTACCTGCCACTGGCGTCGCGCCACCGCTCAGCGACCACGTAGTAGACGACGTCGCTGTCGATCGGGTCGCGAGCCACCCCGTCCTGCTCGAAGACGATGAGCCGGGTCCGCTGGTTCGACCACGTGACCGTGCCCGTCAGCACGGCCACGGCCGCGTCCCACCACCGTTCGACCGACATGGCCAGGCAGCTACAACCGCCAGGCTGCGATCAGCGGTACATCGCAATGTGCTGGTCGACCGCGGGCTTCGGTATCCGTGGTCCGGGCGTGTCATGCTGGGCTGGTGACCCGGGCCCGGTTCAGCGTGATCGCCGGCGTTGCCATGATCGTCATTGGCTGTGCCTTGCCGTGGAGAACGTTCGGCGAGTGGTCGGCCGCTTCGCTGCCGTACCAGGACCCCACGCCCGAGATGGTGGCCGAGCAAGCGGCCAGGGTCTCGGCGCTCGAGCAGGCCCTCCTGATCGAGCTCTCGGTCGCGGTGGTGCTGGCATCCCTCGGGGTCTTCGCCTGCAGCTACGGATTCCGGCAGCGGGCCCGTAGCGTGGGCCGCGGCACGCGGACGGTACGTGACCAGGCCACCGATTCGACATGACGAGCGACGCCGCGACCGTACGCCTTCATCCCCGGCGGGTGGGCTTGCCGAAAGCGTTGAGGCGCGAAGGGTCTCATAGGCTTGCCTGATGGCGAAGTACTTCGACGTGCATCCGGACGATCCCCAGCCCCGGCTGATCGGGCAGATCGTGGACCTGATCCGCGACGGGGGTCTGATCGTGTACCCGACGGACTCGTGCTTCGCGTTCGGCTGCCGTCTGGGCAACCGCAGTGGCCTGGAGCGCATTCGCCGGATCCGCGGTCTGGACGAGCGGCACCACTTCACGCTGGTGTGCCGGGACTTCTCGCAGCTCGGTCAGTTCGTCCAGATCAACAATGCCGTGTTCCGGTTGGTGAAGGCGGCGACGCCGGGCAGCTACACGTTCATCCTGCCCGCCACCCGCGAGGTACCACGCCAGTTGCTGCACCCCAAGAAGCGGACCGTCGGGGTGCGGGTCACCCCGCACCCGATTGCCCAGGCCATCGTCGCGGAGCTGGGGGAGCCGCTGGTGTCCAGCACGCTCCTGCTGCCCGGTGACAGCGAGCCGATGACCCTGGGTTGGGACGTCAAGGAGCGCCTCGACCACGTCGTGGATGCGGTGGTCGACGGGGGCGAGTGCGGGACCACACCGACGACGGTGGTAGACCTGTCCGGGGGCGAACCCGAGATCCTGCGAGTGGGGGCCGGCGACCCGTCCCGCTTCGAGTAGCGGCCAGCCGTTTCGGGCGACTCGATCGTCTGAGCGGCGACACCACCATAACCGGTTACATGGGGCGCCGTGGGGCGGTTCGGCGGACGGGTCGAGCCGGCCCGCGACCCTCGCCCGGTCGGGCCGGCCGTCCGGGAACGACCCGGCGCGGGCGGCGCCGGGATCGCGGCGCTGGGTGTCCTCGTCGACGCGCTCGTGGCAGGCTGGTGACGGGGCCCGTGGCGGGGTGCCCGTGGCAGGCTGGGGCGGTGCGGCTGCGTGTCAGGAAGGACACCCTCCTGACGCGTGCGGCACAATCCTGACAAGCGTCCTTCCTGACATCACGGCGTCCTTCCTGACAGCGAGGTCATGGGGAGGGGTAGCGATGCGGGCGTTCACGGCAGCGGCGGTCCAGGTGGCTCCGGAGTCGGGGCCGTTGACCCCGGAGAGCATCCGGTCCAATGTGGACAAGTGCGTCGCGATGGTGGAGCGCTGCGTGGAGGCGACCGGGGCCGAGCTGGTCGTGCTGCCCGAGGCCGCCTCGACCGGCTTCGCCCCCGGTGTGTCAGCGGACGAGCTGTGGGAACTCGTGGACATCATCCCCGGGGACGTCACCCTGCCCATCAGCCGCGTCGCCGCCCGGCTCGGCGTGTACGTGGTCTTCGGCACCTACGAGCGGGGAGCGCAGCCGGGCACCGTGTACAACACGGCCGCGCTCGTCGGGCCGACCGGGCAGGTGCTCGGCACGTACCGCAAGACGCACCTGTTCAGCGGGGAAGGCGTCGCCGGCGGGGGCTGGGTGACGCCGGGGGACGGCGTCACCGTGGTGCGGACCCCGCTCGGCTCGATCGGCCTGATGATCTGCTTCGACGGCGACTTCCCGGAGCTGGCCCGGGTCAACGCGATCCGCGGCGCCGAGGTGATCTGCCGGCCCTCGGCCCTGCTGCGTTCCGCCGACATCTGGGAGCTGACCAACCGGGCCCGGGCGTACGACAACCACGTCTACGTCGTCGGCGCGAACGCGACCGGGATCGACCCGGGCGGCAACTTCTACTTCGGCAACTCGATGATCGTGACGCCGGTGGGGGAGGTGGTCGCCCGGGCCGCGTCGCACGAAGGCTGGGTCAGCGCCCGGCTCGACCCGGCCACGGCACTGCGGTCGCTCACGCCCGGCTCCAACGTGCCGCAGCGCTTCGACCACTTGGCCGACCGCAACCTCGACTTCATCCGCGGCCACCTCGACGAGCTCGCCTCACCCGCCAAGACCCCGTTCCCGCACTGAGCCGCCACGCCGTCCGCGCGGCCGAGCCCGCCGACCGGCCGCTGCCCGGCCTCGGGTGTTGGCCCGAAGCCGGGCAGAGAGGGCCCAGACTCCTGCTTCCTCGTCTCCGAAGAGCCGGCGTCAATAGCTAACGATCGAAGGGAAGCAGGTCAGGTGGCTCCGAGTTCACCGTGACCAGCGCTGACTCGCGGCACCGTAGCATGGATAAAGCGTGACGGGCGATCCCAGGTGGTAGGAAGTCAGATCCATGCACAAATCGCGTTCGACGTTCCTTATCCTGAACGAGCCATCGGAGCCCAGGTTTTCGGGGCGCCATTGCTGACGTCCACCACCGTAGCAATATTCGATGAATAGCACTCCGTTCACCACGACACTGTCGGGCGCGGTCAGGCACATGCCGCTATTTACCCCTCGAAACGTGCCGTCCACGAACGTCCACTGCTCGACACCTGACCAGTCGCAAGGAGCCAGACTCACCGCAATGTATGGCACGTAGGTATTCGCGGTTATGCATTGTTCGGTGCCGCTCGTCGCGCTGCCCCGGTTGCGGAGCAAACCCGTTTCCCCCACAGGTAGGTCCAGCACCACGACGGTGACGGAGGCACTCGTAACACCGCCCACGCCGTCGTCGACGGTGAGCTCGACGACGTAGGTTCCGCTGGTGTCGTAGGTGTGCAACAACGGCGGCGTCCCGCCTGTGGCCGCGCTGCCGCTGAATGTCGTCCCGTCGCCGAGGTCCCAGTGGTAGGTGATCGCGGTGCCATCCTCATCGGTGACCCAGGCCCTGAACCACGCCACCTCCCCGTCCAGAAGGGTGAGCGGGGCAATCCATTCGATCTTTGGCGCTTTGTTGGAACTCGACATCGACGTATTCGCCGAGGCCGCGGTCGACGCGGCCACCACAAGGGCAGCCGACGTGACGACCGCGAGGCCGGCTGACCTTACCCATCTGCGCACTGCTGCTCCTATCGGTATACGTGGACCAATATGGCTGTCTGGCGGCGCCCGCCGGCAAACGCCGTCTGCGGTCCTTGCTAGCAGCGCTGAGAATGAGGGTGTTCGTGTTGGTCGGATCCCCGACATCTATCAAAACACATGATCGCATCTATCACTGATCAGCCGGGGACCTCCCTCTCCACGACGTACGAGCTGGCCGGGACCCGGTGGAATCGGACGACCGTGGTACCTCCGGCGACTCGAGCCGGGCAGGCCAGTGCCGTGCTCGCCGACGTCGCCGAGCGCGTCCTGCGGGCCCTCGCTTAGGCCCACCTGGGAGACCCTGACGCCGAACCTCGGGTCAGCCGTTGGACGGGTGGGTGGCGGCCTTGTCGCGGGGCCGAGCGGGGAACCAGGGGATCTGGCGCGACGTGGTCCGTTGGTACTCGGCGTACTCCGGGTACTTCGACTTCGTGATGCTCTCGGTGAACGTCGTGGAGCCCAGGAACAGCAGGGTCAGCAGCACGGGGCCTACGACCGTCCACTGCAGCACCGAGCCGGCCGCGATGGCGCCGAAGGCGAACACCGTCCACCACTGGGCTTGCTCGAAGAAGAAGTTCGGATGCCGGGAGTACCGGAACAGCCCCGTGGTGAGGAACCGCGTCGGCGCCGTGCCGGCCTTCTTGCGCTGGTGGAAGTTCCACTGCTGCTGGTCGGCGATGGTCTCGCCGGCGAGGAACGCCAGGAAGGCGACCGCGGCCACCACGTCGAGCACGCCGAGCGGGGTGGGGTTCTGGTAGGCCGTGTAGGCGGGCAGCGAGATCGCCAGCAGGATCAGGTTCTGATAGAACGAAATAAAGAAGAGGTTAAATAGCTGGTACTGCCAGGGCTTCATGCGCTCCCGCAGCACCTTCCAGCGGTAGTCCTCACCGCCGGGTGCGTACCCGCCCTTGCGCGCGAAGTTGTACGTCAGCCGGGCGCCCCACAGGGCGACGAGCACCGTCATCAGCACCAGGCGAGCGTTCCCGCCGGACGCGACGGCGAAGACCGCCACGTACGCGATCGGGATGATCGACCACAGTCGGTCCGTCCACGAGTACTCGCGGGTCACCACCGACAGCAGCCAGGTGACCGCGCACGTCCCGGCGAAGATCCACAGGCAGAGGACGAGTGGCTCCATGCCCGGCACTGTAGGTGATCTTCGACGTCCGGCCAATCGGGCGACCGGTGGGCGGTGGGGTGGCCAGGCGGGAGCCGGGCGTACGGTCGCCGGACGTCACCGGGCGTCGGGCGCCACCGGGCGGGCCAGGGCGTGGCCGAGGTGGGGGTCGTCGAAGGAGACGTTCTGGTCCAGCGCCACCTCGAGGCCGCCGTCGACCACCCGCAGCGTCAGCGTCGTGGCGAAAGGCGTGCCCAGCCTGACCGTCCTGGCCACGAGCCGGGACTCGTCCGCCCAGGCGGCCGCGCTGGCCACGTCGGCCGGTCGCCCGCGCAGCGCCAGCACGCCGGGGACCCACTCGCCGTACCCGTAGGTGATCGTCCGGTCCCGGCCGCCGATACGCGCGCGCAGGCCGAGCCGGCCGTGCTCGTCCCGGAACAGGGTCAGGTGGGTGATCCACCCGGCCGGGTTCTCCAGCGCATGGGTCACGCCGAGGATCGATGCCTCGCGGGGTGACGCCGGGGCGCCGGCGGGCGGCGGCAGGCGGCACCCGGAGGTGTCGATCGTCTCGTCCAGGTCGTCGGTCGGGGCCGTACGGTCGGACAGGGCGGGCAGCAGCGAGGCCCACACCGCGTCCATGACCCCCTGCATGTCGTTGGTGCCGCCATTGATCGCGATCACCATGCGGTGCTCGGGCCAGACGATGGCGAACTGGCCGAAGGCCCCGTCGGCCCGGTAGGCCCCGTGGCGGCACCGCCAGAACTGGAAGCCGTACCCCTGCTGGGCGTCGGGCCGCGGCTCGTTCGGGTCGACGCCGCCGATGACCGGGGACGGCACCTGCCGGCTGGTGGCGGCGTCGATCCACTCCGCCGGCACGAGCTGGCGCCCCCGCCAGTGCCCGCGCTGCAGGCAGAGCTGCCCGAACGCGGCCAGCTCCTCGGTCGTCATGGCCAGCCCGTAGCCGGCCACGTCCAGGCCGTCCGGGTCCTGCTCCCAGGTCGCGGTCGTGATGCCGAGCGGCTCGAACAGCCGCGGCCGCAGGTAGTCGAGCAGCCGCTGGCCGGTCAGCCGCTGCACGATCGCCCCGACCAGATAGGTCGCGCCGGTGTTGTAGACCGGCGCGGTCCCGGGCTCGTGCTCGACCGGCAGGGCCAGCAGCTGGCGGGCCCAATTCCGGCCGGTCCAGCGGAGCGCGCGGAGGGTGTCGGCGGCGTGCCCGCTCGTCATGGTGAGCAGGTGCCGCACCGTCATCGCGGCGAGGTTCGGCGACGGGTCGGCCGGCGCGTCGGCGGGGAGCAGGTCCACGACGCGGTCGTCCAGCCCGAAGCGACCCTCCTCGATGGCGAGCCCGACCGCCATCGCCGTCACGCTCTTGCTGACGGAGTACATCAGGTGCGGCCGGTCGAGGGTGTGCGGCGCCCAGGCCGCCTCGGCCACCACGTGCCCGTCCCGGACCAGCACCAGCGTGTGCACGGAATCGATCGTGCTGAGCCGGTCGATGAGCAGGCGTACGGCGGCGGGGTCCAGCCCAACGGCGGCCGCGGTCGTACGGGGGAGCAGAGGAGTCACCCGCCCATTCTGCCCGCCGGCCGGCCCAACGGGTGTGGTGGCGAGCAGCCGCGGACCAGCGGCGGCGCCGGCCGATCCGGCCGATCGTGGCCGACGCTCTCCCGCCAGGGCGCGGCTTGCCACGACCGGCTCGTTCCGGGAATGTGGGGTTTCGGGGCGCCGTCGTGGCGTGGCCGGTGGGGCCGTGTCATTAGGATCTTGCCAGCACGTCCCCGATGAGACGGGCTGGCCTGGTCGGCGAGACAAGGGGGTTGCGGGGTGAGCGGGACGAGTGCCCAGGAGGCGCCGGCGTGGGCGGTGCACCTTCCGCCCGGGATGCGACCCTCCGATGTGGACCTCAGCGCAGGGCACACCCTGCCGGGGGCGTTCACCAAGGCCTGGGCGGCCGATCCGGAGCGGACGGTCCTGTCCACCCTGGATGGTCGGCGGATGAGCGCGGCCGAGCTGGAGGAGCGGACGGGGCTCGCCGCGCTCCGCTACGCCGCGGCCGGTCTGGTGCCCGGCGACCGGGTGCTGCTGTGCGCCGCGCCCAGCATCGAGATGGTGGTGGCGTACGTCGGCGCGCTGCGAGCCGGGCTGACCGTGGTGCCGGCCAACCCGGCCTACCCGCCGGCTGAGCTCGCCACCCTCGTCGCCGCCGCCCGGCCGGCGCTCGGCGTGCTCGACGACCCCGGCCGGCTGCCGTCAGCCGCCTTTCCGGTCACGCCGCCGACCCTCGACGGCCTGCCGCGGCGCGGCTCGGGCCTGGTGCTCGACGCCGCGCAGCCGCACGACACCGCGCTGATCATCTACACGTCGGGGACCACGGGCCGGCCCAAGGGCGCCCGGCTGTCGCACGCCAACCTCCTGGCCAGCGCCCACGCGGTGCGCCTGGCCTGGCGGTGGACCCCCGACGACACGCTGGCGCTGTGCCTGCCGCTGTTCCACATGCACGGGCTCGGCGTGGGCCTGCACGGCACGCTGGTCACCGGCGCCGCTGCCACGCTGCACCCGTTCAGCCCGGAGGCGGTGGCGGCGGCGATCGACCGCGGTGCCTCGCTGTTCTTCGGGGTGCCCACCATGTACCACCGGCTCGCCGAGTCGCCGCACCTGGCCGCGCTCTCGCGGCTGCGCCTGGCGGTGAGCGGGTCGGCCCCGCTGCCCGCGGACCTGCACGCGGCCATCCAGGCCGGCAGCGGTCAGGTGGTGCTGGAGCGGTACGGCATGACCGAGACGGCGATGCTGGTCTCCAACCCGTACGACGGGCTGCGCAAGCCTGGAACGGTCGGCTTCCCGTTGCCCGGGGTGGAGCTGCGGCTGGCGCCCCGCGACGGCGGGGTGACCGAGATCGAGGTCCGGGGGCCGAACGTCATCGACGGCTATCTGGACGACCCGGCGGCGACGGCCGCCGCGTTCACGCCGGATGGGTGGTTCCGCACCGGTGACCTCGGCACCCTCGACGAGGACGGCTATCTCATCATCAGCGGCCGGGCCAAGGAGCTCATCATCACCGGCGGGTACAACGTGTACCCCCGCGAGGTGGAGGAGCTGCTGCGCACCCACCCGGCGGTGGCCGATGCGGCGGTGGTGGGCGTGCCGTCGGACGAGTGGGGCGAGACCGTGGCCGCCTTCGTGGTCCCGGCCGGCGGGGTGGAGACCACTGTGGACGAAGGCCGTACGGTCGGCGACCCCGAGCGCCTGGCGGCCGAGCTGGCGTCGTGGTGCGAACAGCGCCTGGTGTCGTACAAGCGGCCGCGCCAGTGGCACGTGGTCGACGCCATCCCCCGCAACGCCCTCGGCAAGATCCAGCGGCACCTGTTGACCCCGCGGTCCTGAGGTCGTACGCCCGGCCGGGCTCGGGACGTCACGAGGCTGCCCGGGACCGGGGGTCCGGCCGCCAGCCCGGCGTCGGCCGACTCACCGGTGTCATGCCCAACCGGCGTCGGCGACCCGCGGCGTGAGGCGCCCAACCGGCGGCCGGGAGACCCGCCGGCGTCAGCCGCCCACGCCGGCGATCTGGCGCAGCAGCGGGGCGGTGCGCAGGGGTACCAGCTCCACCATGGACACCCACGTGTTGGAGCGGACGACCCCGGCGCAGGCCAGCAGCGACTGGGTCACGCGATAGAGATCCGTGCTGTCCCGGGCGACCACGCGCACGAACAGGTCGGCCCCGCCGGTGATGGCGTGCACCTCGCAGACCTCGGGGACGGCCGCGATCTCCTGCAGGGTGCGCTCACCCTGGGTCTGGCTGATCTCCAGCGTGACGAAGGCGACCAGCGGGTGGCCGAGCCGGTCCGGCCGCACGCGGACGCTCGGCGGGGCCAGGGTGCCGTCGGTCTCGAGGCGGCGCTGGCGGCTGTGGACGGTGTTGCGGGCCAGCCCGAGGCGCTCGGCCAGGGCGACGGTCGTGGCCAGCGGGTCCTCGTCGAGCGCCAGCAGGATCCGCGCCGCGGTCCGGTCAACCTCGCGCGGCGACCGGGACGTGTCGCCGTTGTCGATGAGCACTGTGCACCTCCACTCCGGCCGCCCAGGGCCTCGTGTTGAGCATAATGCTCAACCCAGAGCCCGTCTGTTGCCCACAATGCTCGGGCGATGCTGTCATCGGGGCCATGACCATCGAGCACACTCTCACCCGTGAGGAGCAGCAGGCCGGGCTGGACGCCACGCAGCTGCGTCAGCTGGTCGGGCTCGTGGAGTACGACGCGCAGGGCGATCCCTTCCCGGTCATCGGGTGGGACGCGGTGGTCTGGGCCGTGGGCAACGCGACGCAGACGGCCCTGGTGTACCAGACCGTGTTCGGCATGCAGCTCGTCGCCTACTCCGGCCCGGAGACCGGCAACCGTGACCACCAGGCCTACGTGCTGCGCTCCGGCGCGGTCCGGTTCGTGATCAAGGGCGGGGTCGACCCGCGCAGCGAGATCATCGAGCACCACCGCCGGCACGGCGACGGCGTCATCGACATCGCGCTCGAGGTGCCGGACGTCGACCGCTGCATCGCCCACGCCCGGGCGCAGGGGGCGACGGTGCTGGAGGAGCCGCACGACCTCACCGACGAGCACGGCACCGTCCGGCTCGCCGCCATCGCCACCTACGGCGAGACCCGGCACACGCTCGTCGACCGGTCCCGGTACAACGGCCCGTACCTGCCCGGGTACGTCGCGCGCACCAGCAGCGTCAAGCCGTCGAAGCGCCTGTTCGTCGCGATCGACCACGCGGTCGGCAACGTCGAGCTCGGCAAGATGGACCAGTGGGTGGACTTCTACCACCGGGTCATGGGCTTCACCAACATGGCCGAGTTCATCGGGGACGACATCGCCACGGAGTACTCGGCGCTCATGAGCAAGGTGGTCGCCAACGGCAACCACCGGGTGAAGTTCCCGTTGAACGAGCCGGCCGTCGGCCGCCGGAAGTCGCAGATCGACGAGTACCTGGAGTTCTACTGCGGTCCGGGTGTGCAGCACCTGGCGCTGGCCACCAACGACATCCTGACCACCGTCGACGTGCTGCGCGAGCGGGGCATCGAGTTCCTCGAGACGCCGATGGCCTACTACACCGACCCGCAGCTGCGGGCCCGCATCGGCGAGGTCCGGGTGCCCATCGAGGAGCTGGCCAGCCGGGGCATCCTCGTCGACCGCGACGAGGACGGGTACCTGCTGCAGATCTTCACCAAGCCGCTCGGCGACCGGCCCACGGTGTTCTTCGAGTTCATCGAGCGTCACGGCTCGCTGGGGTTCGGCAAGGGCAACTTCAAGGCCCTGTTCGAGGCGATCGAGCGCGAACAGGCCAAGCGGGGCAATCTCTAGGGCCTTCGCCCCGTCGCACGCCGCCCGGGCTCACCGCAAGCCCGGGCGGCGTTCTTTTTGCCGCGGCGTCGGGTCGTCACTGGTGGCCAGCGTGGGTGCAGCACAGCGCGGACCATCTCGTCGGTCCATGGCTTCGGGTACTCCTGGCTGATGTCGATGCCCCGCTCGGCCCTGGCCGCGACGACCGTCGGGTTGGCCTCAGCTGCCGGGTCTCGTCCACCGGACCACGCCGATGATCCGGTCCCCACCAAGGTGGGTGAGGAAGCCCAGGGCCATCTGGCTGTGCCTGACGTTGTGCACGCACAGGAAGTGGACGATGGGTCGGTCGTCGTCCGCCCCGCCCTCGACCACCGGTTGGTGCGACATGGCTCCAGCGTGACGGGTCTCGAATCCCGGATTGCCGGCGGGGAAGCCTATGAGGTAGCATCATCGTTCATCGGCGATGAACGATGATGGGAGGTGTGGTGGAACTCCTGGACCGGGCGGTGGCGGCCAGGTACGCGTCGTGGTTCCGGGCGCTGGCTGACCCGTCGCGCGTGCAACTGGTTGAGCTGCTGGCCCGGCGGGGCGAGCCGATGAGCGTTGGGGAGATCGTGGCGGCGATGGGTCTGGCGCAGTCGACCGTCTCCCAGCACTTGAAGATCCTCGCTGAGGTCCGGTTCGTCCTGGTGGAAGCGGTGGGCAACTCGCGCCGGTACCGCATCAACGCCAACTGTGTCTCGTGCTTCCCGACCGCAGCGGACGTCGTGATGGGCAGGCCGGCACCGACCAGTCCTGCGGAGTGCGCCTGACGCCGTACGGTTTGCGGATTCGGGCGATGACCGCGGCCGACGGGCCTGCGGTCCTGGCGATCGACCAGGCCAGCCTCGACGGCGGCCAGGCCAGCTTCGAAGCCGCCGGAGTTGCCTGAGCCGACACCAGGGACTGGTTTGACAGACGCCTAACTAGATGGAAGTCTAAACAGCGTTGGTTCGAGGGCCGTCTAAACAGCGTCGAGCGTCGTGACGGTAAGGAGAACGTCGATGGTTAGCAGCAGTCCCGAGCGGCTTCCCGTGGCGGTGATCGGCGCGGGTCCGGTGGGCCTGTCGGCCGCCGCCCAGCTGGCTTCCCGCGGTCTGGACTTCGTGGTCCTCGAGGTCGGGGACCAGGTCGCCGCCTCGGTCCGGGAGTGGGCGCACGTGCGGATGTTCTCCCCGTGGCGCTTCAACACCGACTCGGCCGCTCGCGCGCTGCTCGAGGCGACCGGCTGGGTGGCCCCGGAGCCGGAGACGCTGCCGACCGGCGGCGAGCTGATCGACAAGTACCTGGCCCCATTGGCCGCGCACCCGGCGATCGCCCCCCACCTTCGCCTCGGCGTCGCGGTCAGCGCGATCACCCGGCAGGGCTTCGACAGGGTCCGCACCGCCGGCCGCGAGACGTCACCCTTCCTCATCCGGCTCGCCGACGGCAGCGAACTGCTCGCCTCGGCGGTCATTGACGCGTCCGGCACCTGGCGCACGCCCAATCCGTTGGGCGGCAACGGCATCCCGGCCCACGGGGAGGCGGAGGCGGTCGCCGCGGGCCGGGTCCACTGTGGCATGCCGGACGTGCTTGGTCGGGCCCGCCGCCAGTTCGCGGGCCGCAGCGTTGCGGTCGTCGGGGCCGGCCACTCGGCCACCGGTACGCTGCTCGCCCTTGCCGAGCTCGCTGAGGCCGAGCCGGGAACGACCGTGCACTGGATCGTGCGTGCGCCCAACCCGGATCGGGCGTACGGCGGTGGTGCGGCCGACGCGTTGCCGGCCCGGGGCGCGATTGGCACGCGGGTCAAGGCACTGGTCGAGGCGGGTCGAATCACCGTCCACACGGGATTCCTGGTTCGGGAGGTCACCGAGCAGGGCCTCGTCTCCGCCGACGGCCGCTCCGTCGTGGCGCAGGTGATCGTCAACGCCACCGGCGCCCGGCCCGACCACACCCTGGCGTCGGAGCTGCGTCTCGACCTGGACCCGATCCTCGGCTCTACGCGGGCGCTCGCCCCGCTCATCGATCCCAACCACCACTCCTGTGGCACCGTGCCGCCGCACGGCGTCGACGAGCTGTCCCACCCGGAGCCGGGCTTCTTCGTCGTCGGGGCGAAGTCGTATGGACGGGCGCCGACGTTCCTGCTGGCCACCGGGTACGAGCAGGTCCGCTCGGTCGTCGCCGCCCTCGCCGGCGACTGGCAGGCGGCGCGGGAGGTGCAGCTGACGCTGCCCGAAACCGGGGTGTGCAGCTCCAGCGCCGTCGGCGGCGGTGACGACGACTGCTGCGGCACGGCCGTCGACGCCGGGCCCGCTCCCGCCACGGATGTCCACGATGGACTGTCTCGGCTGCCTCTGGTCACCGTCGGCGGCAGCGCGACGTCGGGCGAATCATGCTGCGGATGACCCGGTGAGATCGACCCTCGCGTCGGCCACCACCGGGCGGATTCGTGGCCGGAGCAGTGCCAGGCTGGTGGCGGTCTTGGCCGTGACCCAGACCGTTGGCTACGGCGTGCTCTATTACGCCTTCTCCGTCCTGATCACGCCGATGTCCGCCGACCTGCGTGCCGACACCGCCCAGCTCAGCGCCGCCCTGACCATTTCGGTGCTGGTGGCGGCTGGAGCCGCCGTGCCGGTCGGCCGGTGGTTGGACCGCCACGGGGGACGGGCCCTGATGACCGCCGGTTCGGCGTTGGGCGTCGTGGCCGTGGCCGCCTGGTCGCAGGTCCGCACGCTCGGCCAGTTGTACGCCGTGTTCGTCCTCATCGGGCTCGCCAGCGCGATGAGCCTCTACGAGGCCGCATTCAGCGTCCTGATCGCCACCACGGAACCGGGCCGGCGCGATTCGGCCCTGCTCACCGTGACGATCGTGGCCGGGTTCGCCAGCAGCATCTTCTTTCCCCTCACCGGTTGGCTCACCACCGAGGTCGGCTGGCGGCCGGCCGTGCTCATCCTCGCCGCGCTGCTCGCCGTCACCGCCATCCCGGGCCACGTCGCCACCATCCCCGACACCCACGGTGGGCGCAGTGGCGGGAGAACCGGTGCCGGGCTCAGCGAGGCGTTACGGGACAAGGGCTTCTGGCTGTTGAGCCTGGCGTTCGTGCTGCACGACGCGGCCGTGGCCGCGGTGGGCGTCCTGCTGGTGACCTTCCTGCACCAGGCCGGCCACCCCACGACGATCGCGGCGACGCTGGCCGGTCTCCTCGGCATCCTCTCGGTCACCGGCCGGCTGGTCACCACCACGTTGGCCCGCCGCCACGGGATGCCCATGGTCACCGCCGCCGTGTTCGCCGTCCAAGCCATCGGCGCGGCCGCCCTGCCCTACCTCGGCCGCACGATCGCCGGGGCTGCCGCCTGTGTGATCGCGTTCGGGCTCGGGTTCGGCGTGGGCTGGATCGCTCGCCCCACGATCGTGGCCGCCCGCTACGGCGCCGCCCGGTACGCCAGCATCGCCGGCGCCGTCGCCCTGCCGGTCACCCTCGCCCGGGCCCTCGCCCCTCTCGGCGCCGCCCTGCTGCCACCCGGCCGGTTCCTGACCGCCGCCGCGGTCGCCTGCCTCACCGCCGCCGCCCTCCTGCTCGGTGTGCGCGGCCGGCGATAGCTGACCGCGCCCGTCGGGGTTGTCCCCGGTTCGGCGAGGAACGACGGTGCGGGAGGCCGGGGCCTGACCCATCGACCGGAATCGGCTACGCACACAGTAGCCGTCATCGATGCCACGGCGAATCGTATCGATGGTGTGGCCAGCCCCGATGGCCTTGATCACCCGAACCGATCGGTTCGGCCCGGGATGGAGGAGCGTGGCATCAGCCTGACCTGTCGGCCGCCACATGGATTGCCCGGTCGCCCTTATCGGCGAATAGTTTTTCTTGCGAACGTCTCCCCGCGCGTGCTTACGCTGATCATGTCGTTCGACATGCGAGCGAAGGAGACGTGCATGACCACCACCGTTCCACAGTGGACGGGCAGGGAGATACGAGCACTGCGGGAAGCGCGTCGCATGAGCATCCGGGCCTTCGCGGCCCACCTCGGGGTCAGCGAGCGCATGGTCTCCAAGTGGGAGTCGGGCGGCGAGGCGATCCGGCCCCGCACGATCAACCAGGCGGCGCTCGACACGTCCCTGGCGTCGTGCAACGCGGAGACCCGCACCCGGTTCGAGCGGCTCGCCGGCGGTCGGGCGGCCCACGTCGACGGCGGCGTGCCGAACGGCACGGCGCGGCACCTGGTCCGCCATCCGATCGACGGCAAGCTCATGACGCTCATCGAGCCCGGCCCGTGGACGCCGCCGAACGGCGAGACGGTCTGGCTGCCCGGCTACTACATCGACGTGCTGCCGACGACCTGCGCCGACTACGGCCAGTTCGTCGCCGCCACGGGCCACCGGCCGCCGGCGCAGTGGCCGAACGGGACGTACCCGCCGAGCATGGCCGACACCCCGGTCCAGGTGTCGTGGGCCGACGCGCAGGCGTACGTGACGTGGGCCAGCAAGCAACTGCCCACCGAGGCGCAGTGGGACCGGGCCGCGGACGGCGACGAGGGCATGGTGCCCGGCCACCTGCCCGAGTGGTGCGCCACTTCCCGGGGTGCCCGTCGGCACGAGCCGCCGTCGGGGTCGGGGGCACAGGGGTCGCCCGGCTTCCGCTGCGTCGTGCCCGTGGAGGAGATGCTCGCGCTGCTGGCGATCTGAGCGACCGTTCGGAATATGGCCATTCGGCTGGACACGGTTCAGGCCCACGCCGGGGAGCGGGCCGGCCCGCGACCCCCGGGGCGACGAGCCGGGGCGATCACGCGGCCGGCCAAGGTGCAGCGCTGAGGCAGCAGCACGGTATTTCCCCGCGCCCCGATCGCTGTCCAGTATGGACGCCGGTCGTCGCCCGGTCCACCTCGACCCGGGGTCCACGGTGGCCGGTCACCCGCGGGTCACCCCCGCGCCCGGCGGCTCGCGGCCCGGCGGCCCGGCCCGGTCCACGGGCCGGGCCGCCCCGCGGGGCACGGCGGCGGGGCGGCGCGGCCGCCGGGCGGGACGCGCGGGCGGGGGCCAGGGCAACCAGCCCGGCCGCCTCCGCCGGCGGCGCGGGTGGGTGGACGAGGGTAAGACGCTGACATATGTCGATGGCCTCGGTGTGCGTGCCCGACCGGGGTCCCGATCGTTAGTGACAAGACCTGAAACCGGGCGCGAGGTGGAAGACCAGCGAGGGAATGGATGACCGCGATACTGACGAGGCCGATGACCCGCCGGACGTTCGGCGCGGGGGTGCTGGCGACCGGGGTCGCCCTGGCGGTGGGGTGCACCCGGAGACCGGCCCCGAATCCTGAGACCGGCCCGGCGGGTGAGCTGCGGCTGGTGCGGGTGAACACCGGCCTGGGTCTGGCCACGGGCCGGGAGGCGTACCTCACGGTGGCGGAGGAGAAGGGGTTCTTCGCCGAGGAGGGGATCCGCATCGAGGTGGTCCCGGGGGAGGGGACGGTCGCGAACCTGACCCAGCTCGCCACGGGTCAGGTCGACGTGGCGACGATCGACATCAACGCGGGCTTGGTCGAGTTCGCGAACGGGACATTCACCGATTTCGTGCTCACCGCGGTGCTGCACGCCCAGTTGCTCGGGTGCATCATCGTCCGCGAGGACTCGGGGATCACCCGGCCCCGGGATCTGGCCGGCAAGCGGCTGGCGGTGATCCCCGGCGGCACGAACACGATCCTGTTTCCGGCCTTCGCGCAGCTCAACGGGTTCGACCCGGACACCGTGGAGCTGGTGTCGCCACCGCCGCCCAGCTTCGGGGCGCTGCTGGCCGCGGGCGAGGTGGACGCGATCCAGCAGTTCGTGCTGGCTCGCGCGGCGATCGAGCGGGAGGTGGGCGCACCCGTCCGGGTGTTCACGTACTCGGATACGTTGCCGGAGCTGTACGGCTCCGGGCTGGGCTGCTCGCGCCGGCTCGCGGCCGAGGAGCCGGACCTGGTGCGGGCGTTCAACCGGGCCGCGCTGCGCGGGCTGCAGTACGCGGTGAGCAACCCGAGCGAGGCCGGGGAGATCTTCGCCCGGCACCGGCGGCACGAGGGTGGGCAGCCGGCCCCGGTGGCGGCGAAGGAGAACGAGCTGCTCGCCCCGTACGTGCGCGCCGACGACGGGCTCGCGCTCGGCGAGTTCGACCTGACCCGGCTGGCGCAGTCGGCCGGCATCCTGCGCTCGTACGGGTTGATCGACACATCGGTGCGGCCAGAGGAGCTGGTCGCGCCCGGGCTGTTCGGGTGAGGCCGGTGGTGGGTCGGCTGGCCGGGTCGCTGCCGCCGGTGGTCTTCGGGCTGCTGCTGGTGGCCGCGTGGTGGGCGACGACGGCGGTGCTGCGGGTGCATCCGCTGGTGCTGCCGTCACCGTCGGCGGTGGCCGGGGTGTTCCTCGAGCGTGGTGGCTACGTGGCCCGCAGCACTCTCACCACGCTGGGCGAGGCCGGGCTGGGGTACGTCATCGCGGCCAGCCTCGGCGTGACCGTGGGGACGGCGCTGGCGAGCTGGCCGCTGCTGGCCCGGGCGGTGCTGCCGACGCTGGTCGGGCTGGACGCGGTGCCGAAGCTCGCCCTGGCCCCGGTGCTCGTGGTGTGGCTCGGCTTCGGCGCGACGCCGAAGGTGGTCATCGTCGTGGCGACGTGCCTGCTGCCGGTCGTGCTGGCCACCATGCACGGCATCGCCGCCACGCCGGCCGAGCACATGGAGCTGGCCCGGTCGCTGTCGGCGTCGTGGTGGCAGCGGCTGGTGAAGTTCCGGCTGCCGTGGGCGGTGCCGCGCATCTTCGTCGGGCTGCGGATCGCCGCGCCGCTGTGCGTCATCGGCGCGGTGGTGTCGGAGTTCTTCGGCGCGACGGCCGGCCTCGGCTACGCCATCCGGGCGGCCGGCTCGGACATGCCGCTGGTGTACGCGGCCCTGCTCGTACTCGCGGTGATGAGTCTGTCGATGTTCGCGGTGGTCGTCGGGGTGGAGCGCCTTGTGGCCGGATGGGCTCGGCAGGTGAGCGCATGAGCCGTGGTGGGTACCGACACCGGCGCTGGGCCGCGGCCGCGCCGGCCGCGAGGGTCGCCCCGGTCGTCGCGCGGGCGGCGAGGGTCGCCGCGGTGGCCGGGCTCGCGGCCATCGTCACCGCGGGGTGCGCGCTGTGGCCGACGCGGAGTGCACCGGAGCCGGTGGTGGTCGGCGTCGATCTGGACCTGTCCGGCCGCGGGCCGGGCGTCGCCTACGACAACGCGCTGCGGCTGGCCGTCGAGCAGGTCAACGAGCGGGCGCTCGCCGGGCCGGGGCGGCGGATCGAGCTGCAGGTGCTGGACAACCGCGGCGACGCGGCGCTGTCCACCCAGAACCTCGCCCGGCTGGCCGCCGATCCGCGGGTGGTGGCGGCGGTGACGGCCGGCTGCGACGCCTGCGTCATCGAGACGGCCGCGTCGCTGACGCTGCCGGTGATCGCGCTGACCGGCGAGGAGGCGGTGGCCGCCCCGGCGGCGCAGCGGCGGTGGGTGTTCCGGCTGGGCCCGAACGCGGTGGACGACGCCGACGCGCTGGCCGCCGCGATGGCCGACGACGGCGTGACCACCGTGGCGGTGCTGGCGTCCGCCGACGCGTACGGCCGGGACGGCGCGCGCTGGTTCGCCGCGGCGGCGGCGCGGAACGACCTCACGGTGACCACGACGGTCGAGGTGCCGGCCCCGGCGGACGAGGCGGCGGTCTCCGCGTCGGTCCTCGACCGGCGGCGACGCACGTCCACAACGGACACCGACGGACCGGACGCGGTGCTGCTGTGGCTGCCCGCGCCGCGGGCGATCGCAATCGCGCAGGCGCTGCGGGCGGCCGGCTACCGCGGCCGGTACTACGCGGACATGGTGGCGGCCGACGAGCTCGCCACGCCCGACTGGCTGGCCGGGACGCGCCTGGTGGCCACGCCCACGGCGGTCGCGGCCGAGCGCATCGCCGCGTCCCCGGCGGCCGCCGCCCGCCAGGAGTGGGTTCTCGCCTACGTGTCCCGGTACGGCGGGTACCACCTGCACTCGACCTGGGCCGCGGACGCCCTCCTCGTGCTCGCCGACGCGATCGACCGCGCCGGCCGCCCCGACCGGGCCGAGGTCCGCGACTACCTCGAATCCACGCGCATCGACGGCATCACCGGACCGATCCGGTTCACCGCCGAACAGCACTCCGGCCTGGCCGGCGGGCTCGTGGTCCTGACCGCCACCGGCGACCGCTGGCAGTAGGCCCGGGCCGACCCCCCACACCGTCCCACCGAAGTCGCATCTGGACAGTCTTTGGAGGAATCGATGAAAGCCGGGAGTCTGCCGGGCTACGTGTTCGCCGACGACGTCGAGCGGGGCGCGACGCACCACGCCGCGCTGCTGGCAGTGCTGTCGGAGATGCTCGACCCGTTCACCACGTGGCGGCTGAGCCGGTACGTCACGCCGACGTCGCGGTGCCTGGAGGTGGCGGCCGGGTCGGGGAGCGTCGCCGAGTGGCTGGCCCAGCGCGCGGACGAGGTCACCGCCACGGACACCGACCCCACCCACGTCGCCGCCGTGGCGGCCAAGTACCCGAACCTGACCGTCCGCCGCCACGACCTGGTCAGTGACCCGTTGGAGGAGGGGCGGTGGGACGTGATCCACGTCCGGCTGCTGCTGGCTCACCTGCCCAGCCGGCACGAGCTGGTCGGCAAGCTCGCCGCCGCCCTCGCGCCCGGTGGCGTGCTGGTGATCGACGAGTTCCAGCCGTCGTGGGACTGGTGCGTGCTGGACGCGCCGGACCGCCTGCTGGCGCGGCGGCTGTTCGCCGCCTACCACGAGGCGCTGCTGACGGTGCTGGCCGCGGCCGGCAACGACACCACCTTCGGGCGCAACGCCCACCGCACCATGCGCGACCACGGCCTGGTCGACATCGACGTCGAGCTGTGGGCCAAGTCCTGGTCGGGTGGTCAGCCGGGGTGCCAACTGCCGTACCTGGCGGCGGCTCAGCTCGCGCCGAAGCTCATCGAGGCGGGCCTGTCTGCCGACGACCTCGCCACCTTCCGGCAGCTCCTGCAGGACCCTCGACTGCTGATCCATTCGAATCTCGTCGTGTCGACCGCCGGCCGCCGGCCGTTCACCGTGGCCGCCGCCCGGGAAGGCTGACCGGTGTCGCGATCGCCCTCGTCCCTGGCCGCCGCCACCCCCGTCGCCTCGCCCCAGTGGCCGCGCCGCGGGCGGTGGCGGCTGGGCCACGCGCGGATCCGGGCCAAGCTGGCGCTGATCCTGCTGGTCCCGCTGCTCGCCATCGGCGTGCTGGCCGCCGCCCGCCTGGTCGAGGCGGCCGGGCGCGCGGTCGAGGCCGACCAGGTCCGGGCCCTGGCGGGGGTGGCGGTGCAGGCCAGCGAGCTTGCGCACGAGCTGCACCGGGAACGCATCGCCGCCGTGCGACGACTGGCCGGTGGTGACGCGACGGAGTTCACCCGGCAGACGGCCAGGACCGACGCCGTCATCGCGAGCTACCAGGACGCCGTGGCGGTGTTGCCGGCGGTGCCCGAGGTCGTCGGCCCGCGACTGGCCGCGGTCGACGCGCACCTGGCCGGGCTGGTCGCGCTGCGGCAACGGATCCTCAGCGACCCGTCCCTGTCCACCTCCGCGGCCCTGCTGCGGTACCAGGCGATGCTGGTCGAGGTCGGCGCGTACCAGGCGACGTTGCCGGCCGTCGTCACCGACGCCGGGCTGGCCGAGCGGACCAGGGCCGTGGCCGCGATCGTCTCCGCCGCCGGGCACGCGGCCGACGCGGAGGCGATCGCCCAGACCGCCGTCGTCATCGGCGCGCTCACCGCCGGGCAGCGGGAGGCGCTGCGGGCGACGCAGACCGGCCAGCGCGAGGCGTTCGTCGCGTTCGGACAGACCGCCAGCGCGGCCCAGCGGGCCATCGTCGAGCAGGCCGTCACCGGGGCCACTGTGGACACCGCCGAGGCGGCCGTGACTGCCCTGCTGGACGAGAGCAGCCGTGCCCCCGATCGCGCCACCGCGGCCCGGCTCTCCGGCCTGGCCGACCTGACCCGCTACGTGGCCCGGCAGCTGTACGACAACCTGCTCGGCGAGCTCGCCGCCACCCACGCGGCCCAGGTCCGTCGGGTCGTGGTCGAGTCGGTCGCCGTCACGCTGGTGCTCGCGGTGGCGGTCGTGATCGCGGTCCTGCTCGCCCGGACGCTCGCCGCCGCCCTGCACCGGCTCCGCGCCGCCGCGGTGGGCGTCGCGCACACCGAGCTGCCCGCGGCCGTGGCCCGGCTGGCCGACCCGCAGGCCCTGGCCGACACCACTCCGGCGCAGCTGGCCGCCCAGATCGACGTGCCCGACCGGCTGCGCACCGGTGACGAGATCGGCGAGGTCGCGTCCGCCCTCTACGAGGTGCACCGCACGGCCGTGCACCTCGCCGCCGAGCAGGCGCTGCTGCGCACCAGCCTCTCCGCGTTGATGGTCAACCTCGCCCGGCGCAGCCAGACCCTCGTCGACAACATGATCAGCCGACTCGACCAGCTGCAGCGCGACGAGACGGACGCCACCCGGCTGCAGCAGATGATGGCGCTCGACAGCCTGGCGACCCGGATGCGGCGCAACGACGAGAACCTGCTCGTGCTCGCCGGCGCCGACTCCAGCCCGCCCCGCACCCGCGACGCGCTGGCCATCGACGTCCTCCGCGCCGCCCAGTCGGAGATCGAGCAGTATCAGCGCGTCGAGTTCGGTGTGGTGGACGAGGACGTGCTCGTCGCGGCCGCGGCGGTCAACGACGTGGTCCGGCTCCTCGCCGAGCTGCTCGACAACGCCACCCGCTTCTCCGGGCCGGACACGCTCGTGCTGTGCGAGGCCCGGCGCCTCGGCCATCAGCTCGTCATCCAGATCGAGGACCGCGGCGTGGGCATGACCCCGGAGGCGACGTACGCGATCAACACCATGCTGGCCAACCCGCGCCCGATCGACGCGACCACCGTGCGGAAGATGGGCGTGGCCGTGGTGGCCCGGCTGGCGGCCCGGCACCAGATCCACGTACACCTGCAGGCGCACCGTCACTACGGCACCATCGCCACCGTCACCCTGCCGGCGAGCGTGCTCGTCCTCCCGACCGGGCGGCACCACCGCGCCACCGTCTCGGCGTCGCCGTCCTCGACGCCCGCCCGGACGCGCCGCTCGGCCGAGGTCGTGCGACACCACGCCAACCGGCGCGCCACCCCGGCCAGCCCGGCCGACGCGACCGTGCCGCTGCCGGCCATCAACGGCCAGCTCACCGGAGCCGGCCTGTTCCCAACGCCGTCGTCGTCGCCCGCGCCGTCGTCAGACCCGCCAACGTCACACCCGCCAACCTCAAACCCGCCAACCTCAAACCCGCCAACCTCAAACCCGCCAACGTCGTTCCCGCCAGGGTCGACTCCGTGGCCACCCGCCGACACCCCGCGCCTGCCCCGGCGCGTACCCCAGGCGCAGCTTCCGGGCCCGGTCAGCCCGTCGCCCCCGCCGTCCCCACGCCGTCCGCTCGAGCAGACCCGCGACCGGCTCTCCGCCTACCAGGCCGGCGTGCAGCGTGCCCGGCATCAGCGCGCCCACCCCGACCACCCCTTCCATCGATAGAACACGACCCCTCAATCGGGAGAACGGACACCGACGATGTCAGCCATCACGACCCGGCCGGACACCGACTACCTGCTCACCGCCTACACCCGGGAGGTGACCGACGTCCAGCACGCCATCGCCGTCTCCGCCGACGGCCTGCTCATCGCCCAGTCCGCCGACCTGCCCCGCGACCACGCCGAGCGGCTCGCCGCCGTCGCCGCCGGGCTGGCCAGCCTCACCCACAGCGTGGCCGGGTTCCTGGGCAACGGCGCCGTACGCCAGCACATCATCGACACCGATAACGGCTTCGTCATCGTCATGTCGCTCGGTGCCCGCGGCCACCTGCTCGCCGTGACTCGCGCGGACGCCGACATGGGCCACGTCGGCTACACCCTGGGCCTGCTCGCCGACCGGGTCGGCGCCGTCCTCGACCCTGACCAACGCGGGCCCCTGACCTAGTCATCGACGAATGTCACGATGCGTGCCGGACATCGGGGACGGAGGCGAGCGTGCACACGGGGGAGGCGGATCCGCGTGGGGAACTGGTCCGGCCGTTCGCACTCACCCACGGCCGCGCCCAGCCCGTCGACGAACTCGCCCTCGAGGCGGTGCTGGTCACCACCAGCCAGGGGCATCAGCTGGCCCACCTGAGCGGTCACCACAAGCAGCAGATCGCCCAGCTCTGCGCCCAGCCCCACTCGCTGGCCGAGATCTCGGCCCACCTGCGCGTCCCGCTGGGCGTGGCCAACCTCCTCGTCACCGAGATGGTCGACGAGCGGATGCTCACCCTGCACCAGCCCAGCACCGACGACGACCAGCCGCAGGAGCGGATTCACATCCTGGAGCGCGTGCTGGAGGGACTCCGTCGGCTCTGACCTGCCCGGGTCCGCGCCGGGCGTCGGCGATCAGGCCCGGCGACGTGGGCCCAATGCTTGGTGAGGGTCGCCCGCGGCGCTGTCCGCCGGGCGCTGGTTGTGGTCGCCCGGCCGTGGCGATGTCCGCCGGGCGCTTGGCAATGGTCGCCTGGCTCTTGGCACAGTCGCCGGGCGGGCGACGGGCGCCCGGCGTCAGCGGTACCGCGTCAGAGGTACCTGAGCGTCACCGGCCGGCCAGCAGGCGGACCAGTGCGGCGTCGACGTCGAGGTGGTCGGTCTCCCGACCGCGCGGCACGACGACGTACGTACGGCGCAGGAAGCGGACCAGCACGCTGCGCGGGACCTCGAAGAGCGCGTTGCCATCCGGCGAGGACAGGGCCAGGGCGACGAAGTCCCCCCGGGGCGTCGCCCACGGCCACACCCGTACATCGCCGATGCCGGCCGGCTCGTCGAGGCCGGTGACCAGCAGTTCGCGCGCGAACGACCAGCTCACCGTCTCGCCGGTCGCATTGTCCGCGTGGAACAGGACGTGCACCGCGTACGGGTCGGCCGGGTCGTACCGTAGGCTGGCGCGCACCGGCAACGCGGTCGCGTCGGGTGCCACGAGCCGAAGCGATGTCTCGACCTCGACGGTCTGCGGACGAATGGCACTCATGGCTGACTCCCCCCGGCCCTGCTGCGAGGCGCCCCCGCTGCCTCGCAAACCCATATTCAGGCCGTCGTCATCGTGGTGCGATGCCATCAATGATCTCTCACCCGGTCGTGTTAGGAAGCCTTGGATCACTGTCCGTAGTCGTCCACGGCTTGCGGTTTCGGCGGTTTCGACACCGCGGAGGCGAGTCGCCAGCGTTGCCGGAACGTCGTACTGTCTGTCTCCGTAAACGTGCACGGGCCGGCTGGAGTGACGGATGGTGCTGCAGGAACGGGATGGTGGTATCCGACAGAAGGCGGGTGACGTCAGGCAACGCATCACCGACTACCGGTCCCGGCTGCGTTCGACCCCTGCCGGCCGCGTCACCCTCCGGGTCGGCACCGCCGTCGTCGGCTTGGCGGTGGTGGCCGTCGGCATCGTTCTCATCCCCTTTCCCGGCCCCGGGTGGCTCATCGTCCTGACCGGGCTCGCCATCCTCGCCCTGGAGTTCGTCTGGGCTCAGCGGCTGCTGGCCTTCACCCGCCGTCACCTCGAGCGCTGGTGGCGCTGGGTGCTGCGGCAGAGCCTGGTCGTCCGCGGCCTGGTCGCCGCCTCCGGCATGGTCTTCGTCAGCGGTGTCGTGCTGGTGACACTGTGGCTCAGCTTCGACACCACGCCCGCCGACCTCTGGCGGATGCTGGGCGGCGGCTCCTGACGCCCGCGGCGGCTGGGCTGACGCTCGCCGCGCCGGCCGACGCTCCTCGGCGCCGGGGCTGACGCTCGTGGCGCCTCCTGGCGCTCGTGACGCCGGCCGACGCCGGGTGTCGGCTGCCGCTGAGGGGTCGCCTGGCCCGCCGGTGTGGCGGTCATCACCCCTGGGTCGGCTCGGATGCCGGGTGTCGCCCGACCACCAGGGCGCCGGCTGGCGGGGGTCCGGCTCCGGAGGGGGCCGGTCGTTGCGGCATCAGCCGCGGGCTATATCCTTGTGTCTCGCGAGCCATACCGAGACTGCGGCTGACCGGTTGGGCCTAGCCGGGTGGTCGCAGGGCCAGCCAGGCCACGGGTGGCGTCCCACAGCAGCCAGCGGCGGACCGTGGTCCCGGGCGATGCGCCGGGGATCGCGGTCACGTGGGGGTCCTGATCATGGCCAGGACCCACGGTGGTCGCCGGCCGGGTCTCGGTGACCCACTGGTGGGGGTTACCCGGATGCGTGACTGGCAAACGATCGGGTAGGCTCGTGGACCGTCACGGGCGATTAGCTCAGCGGGAGAGCGCTTCGTTCACACCGAAGAGGTCACTGGTTCGATCCCAGTATCGCCCACCACGTTTTCGCAGGTCACGGCCCCGATCGGAGATGGAACCGATCGGGGTTTGTCGTTACCAGCCCAAGATCATGTGTCGCCGGTGAGCCGGCCCTCGGCGCCGTCCTGCGTCGCAGCGGACTCCGGGCGCGAGGGTGGCCCGCGGCCCGTGGTCCCACGGAGCACGATGGCGGCCGAGGACGGCCGGCCTGGCCCGCGGCTCGGCGCGGTGGGTGGCCCACCAGCCGGCCGAGGCGCGTGTCCGGGACCAGCCGCCCTGGCGCGGCTGTGTCGCCGGCTACCGTCGAGCCACGTCGTCTGTCTACCTCCGTGAGGGGGCGAGGGTGACCAACACCGCCCGTGATGTCGGAGGTGACGCCTCGGCGGGGGTGTCGGCGTTGCGTGGCGTGACCACGAAGAGCGAGACGATCAATTCAGCTCTTCGGGAGACCGTGCCGCGGCTGCGGCGGGCCGACGCCCTGGCCCGGCTGAGCGAGATGGGGGAGGCGGGAGCGTTCGACGAGCTGCTGGACAGGACGACCTACCGCCGGTGAGCCCGCGCGAGGGTCCCGGCGGACGCCGGCACACTGGTCCGGCTGCGTGGGATCGGGCCGTACGACGTCGCCGGGAGCCGCAGACTGCCTGACGGGTTCTCGGCGGAAGGTCGAGGGGCCGAGGCTTGTCCGTGCGAGGCTCGCCATCCCGATCGGGCCGGGGGAGCGGGTGGGCCAGCACCCGTCCGGGCCGCCGTTCGGAAGGCGTTCTCGCCGCCCGCGATGTGCGAGCGACGGCCCGACCGCGATGGCGCAAGCCAGGTACGCCGCCCGGGCGCGAGGGTGCTCGGGGGATCGTAGCACATAGCACTAGGCATATTTATATCGGTGCTGCCATGCTGATGCCTTGGCGAGCCAGGAACGGGCGGCGTGGGCCTGACGCTCGTGGCGCCGGACGGCCGCGCGAGTTCATCCTCGCGGAGCGTAGAACTGGCCCAGGACGAACAGGGCGAGCAGGACGGCGATCCAGAACAGGGCTCGGTTGCTTGGTCGTGGCCCCTCGCGCAGCAGCCCGACGCCGAGCGGTATGAAGGCGATGCACAGGCCGGCGGCCGCGATCAGTGACTGTGGTATCTGGGTGCCTTTGAGGGTGCCGAGCGCGAGGATCGACACCACGGCCAGGGACAGCGAACGGCCGAGCCCCAGGGCGCCTGAGCGGTAAGCGCCGATGGCCAGGACGACCCAGCCCACGACGACGGCGCCGCTGAGCATCCGGAACGGATGCCATCCGACGTCGCGCCAGGCCACGTAGTAGTCGTCGATGACGGCCAATGCGGTGGGCAGGCCCTGGCTGTCGACGACATGGAAGGCCAGGTGGTCGGTGCCGTACTGGAAGATGCGGGTGAACAGCCCGAAGATGACCAGGCAACCGCCCCAGAGCGCCCAGCGCGGATGGGTCGCGCCGATGCGTCGGGCCAGTTCAAGGACGGCGGGCCACAGCAGCATGGTGCCGGTCGCCACGGCCGCGTAGGCGGCGGTGATGAGCCCGGGTTGTGGTCGTAGGCGGCGAGCTGCTGGGGTACGAAGAAGTGGTACTGGATGCGCATGAGCATGCCGGTCAGGATCAGCAGCGGGCCGAGAATGGCGGCGAGGCCGCCGACCCAGCGACCAGGAAACGCGAACGTGCCGCTCGGCCGCGCCACCGCGGCGGCGTTGGTGGCGCGCCGGCGCGCGAGAGTCGTTCGCCATCGCATGTAGCTTTGTCGAACTGTTGCGACCATCGGATTTCCCGTCCTGACACAGAAGCTGGCGGTTGCCGGGCCGTCGTCGCGGCCACCCGGGCCATGATGCCGCGGCATTCGTCGCGGCGAATCTGGCCAGAGCCGGGACTTGCCGATCAGACCCGGGGCCGAGTCCGGGCGGCGGCTACGACCCGGGTCGGAGCCGGGGCCTGCGACCGCGATCGGATGTCCACGGGCGCACCGGGCCGCTAGGTTGCTGCTGTGAGATCGGCCGTGCGCTGGTTCCGGGGTCGCCCGAGCGTCGTTGACTCGGTGTCGGCCGTGGCGCTGATGCTGCTGATCGGTTACGCGCTCGTGGACCCGCCGGGGCCGGCGTCACGGTGGCCGTCGTGGTCGGCGTGGGTGGTCGGTGCCGTCCTGGCCGGTCCGGTGGCCGTACGGCGGCGGTGGCCGGAGCCGGCGCTCGCCGTCGCGGCCGTCGGCGCGCTGCTGGCCAGTGTGCTCGGCGCGGCGGCCGCCGGTGTGCTTGTGGTCTCGTTCCTGCCGACCGTGCTCGTGCTCTACGTGGTCGCCGGCACCGCGTCGCGACGCCGGTCGGCGACCGCCCTGGTGGGCTGCCTGGCTGCGGCGTGCGCGGCCGTCGGGTTCTTCTACCGGGACGTGCTGCCCACCTTGCCGCCTGCCCCTACCGCAGCGAGCTGCCGCCATTGTGGCCGGTCGAGCTCGGCATGATCGTGGTGTCGCTGGCCGGGGCGTGGGTGGCCGGGCGGCTGGTGCGGTCCCGGCGCGAGGCCAACGCCCGGCTGGCCGGTGAGATCGCCCATGCCGCCGCGGTCGAGGAGCGCCTGCGGATCTCCCGGGAGCTGCACGACATCATCGGGCACAGCTTGAGCCTCATCGCGGTCAAGGCCACGGTCGCCAATCACGTGGCCGACGTCCGGCCCGAGGAGGCGCGCGCCGCGCTGGCCGTCATCGAGCACACCAGCCGTACCACCCTCTCTGAGATCCGCCGCGTGCTCGGAGCGCTGCGTTCCGATGCCGGCCCGCCGCACGTCGACATGCCCCGGTCCGGGCTGGAAGGCCTGCCCGAGCTCGCCGACCGCGTGAAATCCACCGGTCTCGCGGTCGACCTCGACATCAGCTCCGCGGTGGACGACGGCCGCCCGCTGCCCACCGCCGTGGGTGTGTCGGTGTATCGCATCGTGCAGGAGGCGTTGACCAACGTCGTCGCCCACTCGGCGGCCACCCGGTGCCGGGTGGCCGTGCACGTCGCCGGCGGGAGGTGACCATCGAGGTGACCGATCCGGGACCGCCACGCCGCACCCGGCCGGCCGCCGAAGGCGGGTACGGGCTGATCGGCATGCGGGAACGCGCGCTGCTCTACGGCGGAACCTTCCAGGCCGGACCGGATCGCGCCGGTGGTTTCCGGGTGTCGGCGCGCCTGCCCTACGAGTCACCCGGAGCACCGCAATGAACCCTGACCTGCCCGCCTGGGCTGACACGCCCATTCGGGTGCTGCTCGCCGAGGACCAGGTGCTGGTGCGGGACAGTTTTCGGCTGCTCATCGACACCACGCCGGGGATGGTGACCGTGGGCGAGGCCGGCACGGGCGCCGAGGCGGTGCACCTGGCCCGCCAAACCGTGCCCGATGTCGTGGTGATGGATGTACGCATGCCGGACATGGACGGCATCGAAGCGACCCGCCAGATCTGCACTACGCCACAGACCGCCGGCGTCCGCGTCCTCATCCTGACCACCTTCGACCTTGATGAGTACGTCTATGCCGCGCTGCGCGCCGGGGCCAGCGGCTACCTGCTCAAGGACGCCACGGCGACCGAGCTGCTCACCGCCATCCGGGTGGTCGCGGCCGGAGACGCCCTGCTCGCGCCCTCCACGACCCGCCGGCTCATCGCCGAGTTCGTCCGCCGCCCCGCCCGGCCACCCACCCCGCGCGAGCTGGACCGGCTCACCAACCGTGAGCGTGAGGTCCTCACGCTGGTCGGCCGGGGCCTGTCGAACCAGAAGATCGCCGAGGAGCAGCGGCCTCGTTCGGCTTCCGGTTCGGCGCCGTGGTTCTGGGCGCAGGCCCACCTCGGCCATCGGTGGATGCGCGTCTCTCGGGCCGTGTTCCCACGCGGTACACGGGCCACGATCGCGCCAGTCCTGAAAGGACTTCACATGTTTGGTTCAGCGCGGGGGGAGTCGGCGCCCGAGCCGCCACGGCGGCGACCGGCTTGGCTGCGGCAGCGGCGGCGGATGGTGAGCCTGACCGCGGTCGGGCTGAGCATGACGACCTTGGCCCTGGCGACGTGGGTGGTGGCGACCCGGTCCGGGGTGGTCGACGGCTCGACGAGGACGGCCCACGAGCTTGAGGCCGCGGGCGCCGGATCGCCGCTCGACGCCGACATGACGCCGGACGACGCGGCCGGCAACCTCGCGGGCGAGGAGGGCGCGACCGACGACCCGGCGAGCGAGGACCCGGCGGGCGAGGACGTGGCAAGCGAGGGTGCCCAGCCGACGGCCCCACCGTCCACCCAGGGAACGGGATCGGGCGGCGGTAACCCCGCTCCCGCGCCGGTGTCGGCGAACGGGACGCTGTGCGGTGCCTCGTTCGTGCCGGAGAACGGCGAGACGAACCAGCAGGCGTTGGAGCGCCACGACCGGATGTTCAACGGCCTCGAGGTCGTCCGGATCTTCTACCCCGGGCTGCCGGCGAACTGGCCGGGCAAGGTCGACACCGGCGGCCGGCCCGTGATCGTGTCGTTCAAGGCCTCGCCGGACGAGATCAACTCGGGCAGCCTCGACCGGCGACTGGGTGACTGGTTCAAGGCGGCGCCGCGGGATCGGACCATCTGGTGGTCGTACTACCACGAGCCCGAGGACAACATCGAGAACGGCGAGTTCACCGCGGCGGCCTACCGCACCGCCTGGCAGCGCCTGGTCCGGCTGGCCGACGCGGCCGGCAACCCCAACCTGCAGGCGACGCTCATCCTCATGGGGTGGACGCTGGAGCCCGGCGCCAAGCGCAACTGGAAGGACTACTACGCCGGTCCCGAGTACATCGACGTGCTCGCGTGGGACCTGTACAACCTGGCGTGGAAGAAGGGCACCTACAAGAACCCGGCCGAGAACTTCCAGAAGGTGATCGCCACCAGTCGCGCCGAGGGCAAGCCGTTCGGCATCGCGGAGACCGGCACCCCGCTGCTCGGCGGTGACACCGGGGCGCAGCGGGCCGAGTGGCTGCGGGGCGCGATCGACGTGCTGAGCCGCGCGGGCGCCGAGTTCATCGCGTACTTCCACCTGGACTGGCCGTCGGCCGGCATCGACTACCGGCTGCACGACGAGCCGTCCCGCGCGGTCTGGCGGGAGTTCTGCAGCTGACCGCGGATGCCGCCGACCGGAGGCGTCCACTGGCCTTCATGACGATCGCCGCCTTCGGCCCGACCGTCGGTCCACACCGTACGGTCGCGCCGGAGGCGGCGATCGCGTCAGGGCGGGCGGCGCCGGGACCGCGGGTGAGCCCGGGGGAGAGGGTCCGGGCGGGAACCCGGCCGGCTGTGCTAGGACCCCGCGTCGGTGCGCTGGGTCGGCGGCGTGGAGGCCGTGGCCGCCTGGGCGCCCGCCGCGCCGGCGCGGACCCGGGCGGCGCCGCCCTCGTACCCGTCGGCCACCGCGTCACGCACGGACGCGTCGATGCGGGCGTAGTCGATGACCACGTCGCCGACCTCGACGGCTGGCGCGTCGACCGCGAGTACGCCCAGGGGTGCGGTCGGGATCTCGATCCACGGGGCCTGGTCGATCGGCCGGTTGCTGAACGGCAGCAGGCCCGGCACCGGGCCCTGGTGGTTGTTGGACCATCGTCCGGACGCGACGTACCCGACGTCGCTGATCCCGTTCTCCGTACGGAGCAACAGTCGTCGCGCCACCCCGTCGGAGCCGAGGATGTAGTACTGACCGTCGTCGTGGTTGCGTACGATCGTCGCCATTTCCGCCTCCTGTCCGGACGCTCCGCCGGCGAGCAGCGCGGCCACCCGCTGGCGGAATATATTCATGTCAATGCCTACCGGGTCGGACTTGTCGGTCTGGTGCTCCCGGTGGCCGACGACCACATCGGCGCTCCAGCCCATGTACCGGCAGATCGCCGCCACACCCCGGATGTAGGCGTCGATCTGCGCCGCGGGCCAGGGCTCACCGCGGTTGTCGTTCGCGGCCTCGACGCCGATCAAGGCCGAGTTGCCGTATCCGGCGTGCGGTCCACGCTGGCCGATGAGCACGTGGTAGCAGAGCCCGGACGCGCCGACCCACCACTGACCAGATCGAGACAGGTACAGCTGCGAGATCGGTACGGGGGCGGTGACGGAGCCGGTCTCCCACAGCACCCGCATCTCAGCCGCGTCGCTGCTGTTTCGGGAGCCGGCGGTGGCGTGGCACACGATCCCCCGCAGCGGCCCCCACGACGTCGACCCGCGGGTCTCCCACCCCGGGTAGGTGCTCACCGCCAGCCCGGCGGCGCGAAGCACCTCCGGTAGCCACAGCAGCCGCATGACGCCCTCCCCTCGCTCGCTGATGAAGACCCAGACGACGACGAAGCCTCCACCGCCGGCCGCGCTGCTGTTGACAGGGCGATATCGAGAGCGAGGTGACGATCCACCGTGGGCCCCGCGGCCGTCGACCGGGAGGTGGGGCTCCCGCGGATCGAGGCGGAAGTGCGGTGGCCGTACGGCCAGGCCAGTGGCGTGCCGCCGATGCGTGACGATCGGTGGCCCACGCCGGTCCGGGATGGACTTGTCAACCTCGTCCGGATCAACGAGGCGCCGGGTGGGCGGTTACGACCACCGTCGTTGCCGGACCCGCGTCACGCGCCGCGACGCCGTCGTCAGGGCACGACCGCGGGGCGGAGCAAGGGGTTGGCCACCTCGGGCCGAGTGGTGTCCGGGACCGGGACGTCGAACGCCGCGACGCCCGAGGCGAGGGTGAACGCACCCCGGATGAGCGCCTGCAGCTCGGCCACCGCGAACGCCTCGGGCAGGGCCGCCTCGGGGTCGCTGACCATGGCCGACACGACGAACGTACGGCCGTCGATGGTCCGGGCGAGGTAGTTGAGGGTCAGCACCCCCGGCTCGGACCCTCCCTTGAACCACGTCCGGTCCCACGACGCCGGATCGAGCAGCAGCCCGCCGTCGTTGATGGACAGGATGTCGCCGACCGGCTCCAGCCCTCCGGTCGCCGCCTGCTCGGCGAGTCCGGCGAAGGCGGCGCAGATGTCCGCCGGTGAGGCGAACCACTCGACGTCGATGCGGCGGGGGGCCGTCCACGAAACCGCGTCCTCGACGGTCGGCAGCGGCAGGGCCGCCAACGCGGGAATCACGAGCAGGCGCGCCCATTGCGGCAGGGCCGCGTACGCGTTGAGCAGGTGCGGGTAGGCGGTCAGCTTGAGGACGAACAGGTCGCGCGTGAGCAGGAACGGCACGTTGCGGGCCGGCTCGGCCATGCCGAACTTGGCCTGCTGGGCGATCACGGCCGACCGGCCCAACCGATGGATCAGGTGGTCGGTGGCCGTGTTGTCGCTGATGGCGATCATGTTGGCCGCGTACGCGGACAGGGGCAGCGTCGTGCCGGCCGGGAGGTCCTGGAAGGTTCCCGACGGCAGGCTCTTCCACGAGTCGCGAATGGACAACGGCTCGTCCCAGGCGGCCCGGCCCGCGGCCACCGCGGTGGCCAGCGCCCCGAGCACGTACAGCTTGAACGCGGAGCCGATGGGTCGGGCGGTGTCGGCGGCCACGGCGTGCACCGGGTGGCAGCCGTCCTCATCGAGCGTGGCGGCGAGGAAGGAGACCTGCGGCGCCACGGCCTGGAGCCGTTGGTCCAGTTCGGACCACGAGGCCGGTTCGGGCCGCAGCGGCGTGAAGAACAGTTGGCCGATGAGGCCGGCGGCCGTGAGCGCGATGGACACCAGCCAGGTGCCGGAGTCGCTCGTCGCGACGAAGAGGGCGCTCGACGGGGAGGACTCGCGGTAGCGAACCAGGGACAGGCCGGTCGTGCCGGACACGGCCGCCAGGGCCTGGTTGAGCGCGTCGATACCGATCTGATCCAGGGCGGCCGGGTCGACATGCTCGCTCGCCTCGGACAGGGAGAGGGGAAGTCGATGCGAGACATCCAGCAGCCAGGCGACCTGGGCGCCCACGGCTGAGTTCGGCGGGCTCGGGTTCGCCCCGGCCGGAGCCGCGACCGACGTCGAAACGATGACCGCGACAGCGATGGCCACGACGGTCCGGATCAGCGGGCGCATGGACGGATGATATCACTCCGATATCACCCGCCCAAGAGGTCAAGCCGAAGCCGTCGCGGACGACGGATGTCTTTCCGTCGCCGTCATCTTTTTCGTTGCCGTCGTCGATGGGCCGCTGGCCAGTCGTCGGGGAGCAACGCATCGATATTGGTCGAGCACGACCGGGTTGGATCGACTTTGTCACCCGGCTCGTTCGGGTCAGCGCGGTGGCCGAGCGGTCACGACCGCCATCGGTTGGCGTCGCTTCCGTCGGTGGCCGTCCGTCGCGGTCAGGGCCGGTAGCGGCGCCAGCGCCGTCCCGCGACCGCGGGCGGATCGGCGCGCCCCGGCGTGACGGCCTGCCAGGAGGCGGACCACTCGTGGGGCGGCCGGCCCAGGGTCCGGGCCACCTCGCGGGCCAGCTGCTCGGGGGAGCGGCCGCGCCACGGGGTCTCGACGAAGATCTGGTAGTCGTCGTCGAGCCGCAGGCTCACGACGAAGACGTCCGGGTCGCGGTGGTGGTTGGCGACCCGGCTGATCTGCAGGCCGTACGCGTCCAGGTGGTCGCGGTCCGCAGTGGTCAGGACGAGCCGCCCCACCGTCCGCTCCGGGGTCTCCCAGAAGTGGTCGGCGGCGACGCGGGCGACCTCGGCGTCGTAGGCGTCGGCCGGGAAGGTGACGCCCTCCGGCCGGGGCGCCTCGCCCGACCACTCCCAGTGCACCCGGTCGCCGTCACGCACGATCGTCACCGTGGTGGCGGCGCAGCCGGTATCGCCGCAGCTGCATCGAGCGATCTGTACGTCGTGCGGCTCGGCCGTGGCGACCAGCCGGTTGTCCGGCACGAGCAGGTCGTACGGGTCCATCCCCAGTCCGGCACCGGCGCTGGTCACCTCCGCGCCGCTGACGAAGACCTGCACCTGGAACGAGCCACCCACCTGGGCCTCGGCGGGGACGACCGCCAACGCGAGGGTGTCGGTGGGACGGCGGCGCGCACCCGCGCCGGACCCGCGCACCGGGCCCGGTGCGCGGGTGTCCGGCTCGGCCTGGTGATCGTCGCGCACGTCACCCATCATCGGTGACCGGGGCGGTGGCCCGCAGGTCAGATTGGTGCCGCCCGCGGCCGGCCCCGGGACGGCCGCGGGGCGCGGCGGCCCGCCGCGACGCCGGGCCGGGAGGCATCAGGAGCCCCGGTGGAACTGGAACCAGTTGATGTTGGTGAGATCCTGACCGGGCGGGCCGGTGAACGTGAGGTACACGCGGTGCACTCCGGTGACGGAGCCGGAGACGGTGGCCACGCGGCTCGTCCACGACTGCCAGCCGCCGGTGTTGCTCAGCGGGACGCTGGCGATGATCGGGCCGTCGACGCTGTCCAGGCGGTACTGGAGGGTGCCGCTGGCGAAGCTGCCGGAGGCCAGGCGGGTCGTGACCGAGGTCGGCGGCGTCGAGCCGAAGTCGAGGTCGTAGGCGAGCCAGTCGCCCGGGGTGATCCAGCCGACGTTCTGGCCGCCGCCGACGTCCGATGTGGACTCAAGCTGCGTGCCGGACTGGGCGTCGTAGTTCTCCGCCTGGCGGACCTCGTAGGCGGTGCCGTCGCCGGTGCCGTTGCCGTCGTCGGCCGCGAACTGCAGCCAGTTCAGGTTGACGAAGTCGGCCCCGGGCGTACCGGTGAAGGTCAGGTAGAGCCGGTGCACTCCGGTCACCTGGGCGGTGAGGCTCGTCGTGGTGGTGATCCAGTTCTGCCAGCCGCCGGTCGAGCTCACCGGCACGGTCGCGATGATCGGTCCGGTCGTGCTGTCCAGGCGGTACTGGATCGTGCCGCTCGCCGAGCTGCCGGAGGCCAGGCGCGTGACGACCGCGGTCGGCGACGTGGAGCCGAAGTCGAGGTCGTAGGCGAGCCAGTCGCCCGGGGTGATCCAGCCGACGTTCTGGCCGCCGCCGACGTCCGATGTGGACTCAAGCTGCGTGCCGGACTGGGCGTCGTAGTGCTCGGCCTCGATCCGGTCCAGCGCGCTCGGCACCGGCGGGGGCGGAGGCGGCGGGGGCGAGGTGTCCCCGTACTCCAGCCCGAAGCCGAACGGGAACAGCGGGGTCTTGCCGTCACCGTCGTTGATGGGCTGCTGGCTGGCCGAGGCCATCCAGGTCACCGGCAGCTTGCCGGTCGGCCCCACGACGCCGAAGAGCACGTCGGCCACGCCCTGGCCCTCGGTGCCGGGCAGCCAGGCCGCCACCAGGGCGTCCCAGTTCGGCAGGTGCGCGGCGATGTCCAGCGGCCGGCCGGAGACGAGCACCACCACGAGCGGTACGCCGGCCGCGCGCAGCGTCGCCAGCGTGTTGAGGTCGGTGGAGTCCAGGCCCATGTCGCCCGGCCGGTCGCCGGCACCCTCGGCGTACGGCGTCTCACCGATGACCGCGATCGCCACGTCGTAGGAGCTGTCGATGCCCGCTCCCGTGGGGTGGTAGGTCACCGTGGTGGACGGCGCCACCGTGTTGCGGATGCCCTGCAGGATCGTCGTGCCCGGGGTGATGTTGCCGGAGGAGCCCTGCCAGGTGATCGTCCAGCCACCGCTCTGGTAGCCGATGTTGTCCGCGCTCTTGCCGGCCACGAAGATGCGCTGGTTGGCGGTGGGCAGCGGCAGGACGTCGCCGTCGTTCTTGAGCAGTACCAGGGACTTCTGCACCGCCTCCCGAGCCAGGGCCCGGTGCTCGGCGCTGCCCACGGTCGAGGTGTAGCTGCGGTCGGTGAACGGTCGCTCGAACAGGCCGAGCTCGAACTTCTTGGTCAGGATGCGCCGGTTGGCGTCGTCGATGCGCGACATCGGGATACGGCCGGCCTGGACCTCGCTGCGCAGCACGGTGATGAAGGTCTGCCAGGCGTCGGGCACCATCACCATGTCGATGCCGGCGTTGATCGCGGTGCGCACCTCCTCGGCCGTGAACCCGGGTTGGCCGTCGATCTGGTCGATGCCGTTCCAGTCGGAGACCACGAACCCGGTGAACCCCAACTCTCCCTTGAGGACGGTCGTGATGAGGTACTGGTGGCCGTGCAGCTTCACGCCGTTCCACGAGCTGAACGAGATCATGATCGCGCCGACGTTGCGGTTCACCGCCTCCTGGAACGGAGGAAGGTGGATCGCCCGCAGCTCGGCCTCGGAGAGCTCGGTGTTGCCCTGGTCGACGCCGTTCGTCGTGCCGCCGTCGCCCACGTAGTGCTTCGCGGTGGCGAGCACCGAGGTCGGCCCGCCCAGGGTCTCGCCCTGCAGGCCGGTGATGAACGTGGTCATCATCGAGGGCAGCTCGGGCTTCTCGCCGAAGGACTCGTACGTGCGGCCCCACCGGTCGTTGCGGGCCACGCACACGCACGGGGCGAAGTTCCAGTCGACGCCGGTGCCGGTCACCTCCTCGGCCACGGCCTCGCCGATCCGCCGCACCAGATCCGGGTCGCGCGTCGCCCCGAGCCCGATGTTGTGCGGGAAGATCGTGGCCCCGACGACGTTGTTGTGGCCGTGCACGGCGTCGACGCCGTAGATCAACGGAATGCCCAGCGGCGTGGCCAGCGCCGCGCTCTGGAAACTGTCGTACATGTCGGCCCAGGAGGTCGGGTTGTTCGGCGACGGGGCGGAGCCGCCGCCGGAGAGGACCGACCCCAGGCGGAACTGCGTGATCTGGGCGGGGGTGACCGCGGACCGCTCGGCCTGGGTCATCTGGCCGATCTTGTCGTCCAGCGACATCCGGGACAGCAGGTCCGCGACCCGGACCGACACGGGGAGGGACGGATCCTGGTACGGCAACTGGGCGGCGCGGACGGGGCCGGCCGGGCCCACGCTGACGACCAGCGCGGCGGCCAGCGCGACGGCGCCGATACGGCGGGACGGGGTAGGGACGGACAGGCGCACGGCAAACTCCTCCTCCGGACGTGGCCGGGGCGGTGGGGCAGGAGAGTATTCGGTTGTCGCCGCCTTTGGACACCCAGTATGTCCCCCTATGGATACAGTGGTCAATATTCGAACGCTACCCGGGCAAGGGGTCGCCCGGCCGGCGGCCCGGCGCGGACGGCGATTCGGCCCGCTGGGCTCGTCGGCCGGCGGGTGCGCGGGGGACCGCCGGTCCGGCGAGGTGGGCGACGTCGGTTCACCCATGGGTGGGAGCGCGTGCGGCGGGCCGGGCGACCGGCATGGTGCGGTGCTTGGCTTTGGATGAGCCCGCCACCGGATGCGGCGGCACAACGAGTCAACGTCCCCAGGCCTGTTCGAGGTGAGCCCCGTGGAAACTACGGTCGGTGAGGCGGTGGCCCGGCGGTTGATCGACTGGGGAGTCGACACCGTCTTCGGGTTGCCCGGCGACGGGATCAACGGCCTGATGGAAGGTTTCCGGAGGGTACGTGATCAGGTGCGGTTCGTCCTGGTCCAGCACGAGGAGGCCGCCGCGTTCATGGCCTGCGGGTACGCCAAGGCGACCGGGCGGATCGGCGTCTGTGTGGCCACGTCCGGGCCGGGCGCGATACACCTGCTCAACGGGCTGTTCGACGCGAAGATGGACCACGTGCCGGTGTTGGCGTTGACCGGGATGCAGGAGACGTCGGTGCTCGGCACGCACTACCAGCAGGAGGTCCACACCCAGCTGCTGTACCAGACGGTCGCCGACTACAACCTCATGGTGACCAACCCGCAGCAGGTGCCCGGGGTCGTCGACATCGCGATTCGCAGTGCGCTGGTCAACCGGACGGTGTCCCATCTGACCTTCCCCAACGACATCCAGGTCGCGGCCGCTAGCCAGGATCCGTACCGGCATGTCGGCCCGGGCGTGAAGCCGACCAGCAATCCCGTCGCGTCCCGCCCGGCGGTCCCGCCGGATCCCGACGTCTTGGCGTCGGCCGCTGAGGCGCTCAACGCCGGGCAGAAGGTGGCGATGCTGGTCGGCGTCGGCGCCCGCGGAGCCGGCGCGGAGGTGATCGACGTCGCCGACGCGCTAGGGGCACCCATCGTCAAGACGCTGCCGGCCAAGCACGTCGTGCCCGACGACCATCCGCTGTGCATGGGCGGACTGGGCCTCCTCGGGACGAAGCCCAGCGAGGAGGTGATGGAGGAGTGCGACACCCTGCTGATGGTGGGCACCTCCTACCCGTACGGTACGTACCTGCCGGCGCCCGGCCAGGCGCGGGTGGTCCAGATCGACATCGACGCCACCAGGATCGGGCTGCGCCTGCCGGTCGAGGTCGCGGTCACCGCCGATGCCAGGCTGGCCCTGAGTCAGCTTCGGCCGATGCTGCGGCCGCGGAGCGATCCGGCCTTCCTGGCCAAGCACCAGCGGGGTCGGGACGCCTGGCTCGCGGACATGAAGGCGTTGCAGGATGTCAACCGTGATCCGATCGCCCCGCAGTACCTGATGGGTTGTATCGACGATCTCGCTGACGACGATGCGATCCTGACCTGCGACTCGGGCACGATCGCCACCTGGGCCGCGCGTCACTGGACGATCCGCGGCGGCCGGGAATTCTACCTGTCGGGCAACCTCGCCACCATGGCGCCCGGGCTGCCCTACGCCATCGCGATCCAGCACGCCTTCCCGCAGCGGCAGGTGATCGCCTTCGTCGGCGACGGCGGCTTCGCGATGCTGATGGCCGAGTTCCTGACCGCGGTCCGTCACCAGCTGCCGATCAAGGTGATCGTCAACAACAACAACGCGTTCGGCGAGATCCTCTGGGAGCAGATCCTGCTCGGCTTTCCCGAGTACGCCGTGCGGCACCAGGAGCCGGAGGCGAACTTCGCGGCCTGGGCGCAGGCCTGCGGCGCGTTCGGTGCGAAGATCACGCGACCGGGCGACCTGGCCACGGCGATCAGCGAGGCGTTCGCCCACCCCGGGCCGGCGCTCATCGACTGCGACGTCAACCCGAACGAGCCGCCCATGCCCGGCAAGATCCACTACGAGCAGGCCAAGCACTTCGCCGAGGCGTTCCTGCGCGGCCAGCCACACAAGGCGGCGACGCTGGCCACGATCGCCCGGGACAAGTTCCACCAGCTGCGCGCATGACCCGGGAACTGCTGGCCGCGCCGACCGTCCGTCACCCGCCGGCGCCGGCCCACGACGTCAACCTGTCCGCCCTGGCGGCCGACCTGCGCGCCGCTGACATCGATGCCGAAATACGGTTCGACGCGGGTTCGCGAGCGGCCTATTCGACCGACGCCTCGAACTACCGCATGGTCCCTCTCGGGGTGGTGATCCCCCGATCCGTCGAGGCGGTACCCGCCGTCATCGAGGTGTGTCGACGGCACGGTGCGCCGATCGTCTCTCGCGGCGGTGGTACCAGCCTGGCCGGGCAGTGCACCAACACGGCGGTGGTGCTGGACTGGTCGAAGTACTGCCATCACGTGCTGGAGGTCGACCCCGAGGCCCGCACCTGCCTGGTCGAGCCCGGCATCGTGCTCGACGCGCTCAACGAGCACCTACGCCCGACCGGGCTGGAGTTCGGTCCCCGGCCGGCCACCCACGACCACTGCACGATCGGCGGGATGCTCGGCAACAACTCCTGCGGGGCCACGGCTCAGCGCTCGGGCAAGGCGGTCGACAACGTCGTCGAGCTGGAGGTCCTGCTCTACGACGGAACCCGGATGT
>Ga0310834_100535_pt1 | contig 40487 bp, 32 predicted proteins | sample SM_ome_2_FD_201314 | JGI IMG/M metagenome (GOLD analysis project Ga0310834, IMG submission 201314) | Sorghum-adapted microbial communities enriched on stacked mutant (SM) sorghum from Joint BioEnergy Institute, Emeryville, California... ...
GGCGTACGGGGTGGCCCCCATGCGCAGGTCACCGGTGGGCAGCCAGCCGACCACCTCCGGGCGCGGCGCCCCGGCCTCGTCGAACAGCTCCTCGGGCCGGTAGGAGCGCAGCCACGCCTCGAGCTGGCGCAGCTGCTCCGGGTCCTCCCGGGCCGCGCTCAGGGGCACCTGGTGGGACCGCCAGGTGCCCTCGACCGGCCGGTCGTTCACCGTCTTCGGCCCGGTCCAGCCCTTCGGCGTGCGCAGGACGATCATCGGCCACTGGGGACGGTCGGTGCGGCCGTCCACCCGCGCCGCCCGCTGGATGCGGTCGATCTCGTCGATCACCTCGTCCAGGGTCGCGGCCAGGCGCTGGTGGACCTCGGCCGGATCGCTGCCCTCGACCAGGTACGGGCGCCAGCCGTACCCGGTCAGCAGCGCGTCGAGCTCCTCGTCGCTGATCCGGGCGAGGATGGTGGGATTGGCGATCTTGTAGCCGTTCAGGTGGAGGATGGGCAGCACGGCCCCGTCACCGGCCGGGTCCAGGAACTTGTTGGAGTGCCAGGCGGTCGCCAGGGGCCCGGTCTCGGCCTCACCGTCGCCGACGACGCAGGCGACCAGAAGGTCGGGGTTGTCGAAGGCGGCGCCGAAGGCGTGGGCCAGCGAGTACCCGAGCTCGCCGCCCTCGTGGATCGAGCCGGGCGTCTCCGGGGCGACGTGGCTGGGCACCCCGCCCGGGAACGAGAACTGGCGGAACAGGCGGGCCATGCCCCGCTCGTCCCGGCTCACCGCCGGGTAGATCTCGCTGTAGGTGCCCTCGAGCCAGACGTTGGCCACCAGCGCCGGCCCGCCGTGCCCCGGCCCGGCGATGTAGATGGTCGGCCGGTGGCGGCGGGCGATGATCCGGTTGAGGTGCGTGTAGACGAGGTTGAGGCCCGGAGTGGTGCCCCAGTGGCCGAGCAGGCGCGGCTTGACGTGGTCGGGCTGCAGGGGCTCCCGCAGCAGGGGGTTGTCCATCAGGTAGATCTGGCCGACCGACAGGTAGTTCGCCGCGCGCCAGTGCGCGTCGAGCTGGCTCAGTTCCGTGTCGGTGAGGGGATTGCCGGGTACGACCCGCATGACTGCACCTCCGTTTGCGGGGTCATCGGATGGCCGGTCCGCTGTGGCCGGGCCGGGGTCCACAGTGACCCCCTCGGCGGCCTGATCGGCGTCCTATGTGGCTGAATTGGCGTCCATGTGGCGGAATCGGCGTCCATGTGGCGGAATCGGCGTCCTATGTGGCCTGAGCGGGAACGACAGCGACCGGGCAGTGCGCCTCGCGGACCGCGGTGTCACTGATCGAGGCGAAGAGCAGGCGGCTCAACGTGTTGCCGCCGTGCCGGCTGACGACCAGCAGGCCGGCGGTACGGCTCTGCTCGAGCAGACCCACGACCGGGTTCGGGGAACGCTGCGGCCGCAGCGCGACGTCGACGTCGGGGTACTGCTGTCGCCAGCCGGCGACCGCCTCGGCGAGCATCCGGCGCGCCGCGTCCTCCGCCTCGCCGAGGTCGTACTTGCGCGGCGACTCCGGGCCGAGCGCGCTCGGCGGTAGCATCCACCACGCGTACGTCGCGACGAGGCCGGCGCCGCGGGCCGCGGCCTCCTCGAAGGCGAACCCGAGCGCGGCCGCGCTCTCGGGAATGCCGTCGATGCCCACCACGACCGGGGCCGGGGCCGGCGCGGCGCCGAGCGTGCCCCGGTCGTTCGGCGGCCGCATGACGATGACCGGGGCGGCGCTGTGCGCGGCCAGCTGCGTGCCCACCGAGCCGAGCAGCAGGCCGGCGAAGCCGCCCAGGCCCCGTGACCCGACCACCACCAGCGCCGCATCCTGCGACGCCCGCACGAGCGCCGCCCCGGGCGAGCCGCTGACCACCTGGCGCTCCACGCGCAACCCGGGAAACGCCGCCTGCGCTCGCTGGGCGTACTCCGCCAGCATCTCGGCCCCGGCCGCGCGGTCGGTGGCCGTCAGGTCGACGCCGGTCACGTACCGGGGTGGCACATGGGAGACGTACACCAGCCGGAGCACCCCGCCCCGGCGGTGCGCCTCCCAGGCCCCGTGCGCGAACGCGCCCTGCGCGGAGTCCGAGCCGTCCACCCCCACGACGACGATGCGACTTCTATCGGTCATCGGAAAAACCTCCCGGTCATGAGGCGAGCGCCGGCGCGGGTGATTCGGCCGGGATGGCCTGCTCGGTGTGCGGGTCGAAGAAGTACGCCGCGGCCAGGTCCAGGCGGAGCGCGACCCGATCGCCGGAGTGCACCGACGCGTCGGGGTCGATCCGGGCGGTCCACAGGGCCGGCGGCTCGGCGTCGGAGCCCGCGTCCGCCCGGTCCGGCTGGTAGGCGCCGAACGGTGGCACGAACAGCACGTTCTTCTCGTCGCCGAGGGACTCCACGGTCACCGCCGTCGTCACCAGGATTGACGGATCGATGGCTGTCGAGGGAACGAGGGTGAAGGCGGCCGGCCGCAGCCCGAAGACGAGCTCCGCCCCGTCATCGTCGCGGCCGACCCGGTCGACGAGACCCGGCCACCGCTGCTCCCAGCCGGCCGGAAGGGGGGCGCGCACCGGCCCGGCCACGAGGTCGACGCCGTCTGCCGTCGCGACCAGGCGTCCCCGGGCCAGGTTCATGGCCGGGGACCCGATGAAGCCGGCCACGAAGATGTTGCACGGACGCCGGTACAGCTCCTCCGGCGTGCCGACCTGCTGCAGCCGTCCCCGCTCCAGCACGGCGATGCGATCGCCGAGCGTCATCGCCTCGACCTGGTCGTGGGTGACGTACAGCGTGGTCGTGCCGTACCGCTGGTGCAGGCGGATCAGCTCGCCCCGCATGGCCACCCGGAGCTTGGCGTCCAGGTTGGACAACGGCTCGTCCATGAGCAGCAGCGACGGTTGCCGGACGAGCGCGCGCCCCATGGCGACCCGCTGGCGCTGCCCGCCGGACAGGGCGGCCGGCCGACGGTCCATGAGCGCCTGCAGGCCCAGCAGGCGGGCGGTCTCCTGGCTGCGCGCCTCGATCTCCCGCTTCGGGTAGCGACGCATCCGGAGGCTGAAGCCGATGTTCTGGGCGACCGTGTAGTGCGGGTACAGGGCGTAGTTCTGGAAGACCATGGCGATGTCGCGGTCGCGGGGTGGATCGTGGTCGACCACCCGGCCGTCGATCTCGATGCTTCCCGAGGTGAGATCCTCCAGCCCGGCGACCAGGCGCAGCAGGGTCGACTTGCCGCAGCCGGACGGTCCCACGAAGACCACGAACTCACCATCGTGGACGGTCAGGTTCACGTGGTCGAGCGCCACCACGCCGCCTTTGAAGACCTTCGTGACGTCCCGCAGGACCAGCTCCGCCATGGTGGCCTCCCGGATGCCGATGGTCGTCGACACCTCACCTCGTCGACACCCTCGTCGGTCGATACCTCATTCCGTCGACCTCATTGGACGCCCGGATCCCTCCGACGGGGCAGAGGCGGCCGACCCCAACCGACGGGACCAACGGCACTCGTGGCCGGACAACGTGGGTACGGAAAACGTGGGTGCGGGAAACGTGGGTCAGGGCACGATCTCGACGATCTGCTCGGCCGGCAGCCGCGGGGCGTGCGGTGGCGCCACGTGGTCGGCGTCGCCGACCCCGATGCGCAGCACGAGGAACGGTTCGCCCAGGCCGGCGAGCATCCGCTGCAGCGCCTGCCGGGTCTGTGGCACCTCGATCGCCGCGCTGAGCGGCAGCACGGTCAGCCCGTGCAGCATGGCCTCGAGCCAGACCGCGGAGAGCGCCTCGCCGGCTCGGAGCCAGGCCAGGCCGGCGTCCTCGTCGCCGTAGAGGATCGCGTACACCGCCTCGCGATCGTGGCCCGGCCAGATCGGCAGGGTGCCGGACGGGCCGAAGTCCCGGTCGGGCACGGTGGTCGGGGGTGGCTGGCTCGGGATGGTCGCGTCGGGGACGCCGAGTCCCTGCCGGCGCTCGCCGCCGGCCCAGTAGGCCAGCTCCTCCACCCAGTCCGGGTCCAGGCCCTCCACCCGATGGGCCCGGCTGGCCGCGCCGGCGAGCTCGATGACCTCGTCCCGGCGCAGGACGTGCAGGCGCGCGCCCTCGCGCTCGCTCACCCGACGCAGGTGCTCGATGACGGCGGGGTCGACCGGGGTGTCGGTGACCGGCCGGCGGTCGGTGCGGCGCACCCGCGCGGTCTGCAGCAGCCGTACGGCCTCCGGCGTCACGTCGATGCGGTGCCGTACGGTCGCCGCGGCGAGCAGGTCCGGCTGGGCCGGGTCCGGCAGCCGGTCCACGGCGACCTGCCAGCCCTCGGCCGCCAGCGCGACGCGGGCGTGGTGCAACGCCGCACCGCAGCTGATGGTCAGCATCCGCCCGAGCGGGTCGGTGCGCGGCAACTGGCGTTCGCGGACCGCCCACAGCTGCAAGGTCGAGCCGAAGACCCGCCACCGCCACGGCTGGGTGTTGTGGATCGACGGGGCGAGGCCGGCCAGGCGGGCGGCGGCCGCCAGGTCGGCGGTCGGGGTCGACTCGTCCGCGGTCGGCCTGTGCTCGTTCATCGTCGTCTCCTCCGAGCCGCGTGCGTCGGCGCCCACCGCCGCGTTGCTGGAATGCTACCGTTCAATGCTCCCGCCGAGCAGGGCCGTTGGTCGGCGTCGATCCGGGACGTTGTTCCCTGTCGCGCCGCGCGTGGCCGGCGATGCACTGGAGACGTCCGTGCACCCGCTCGACGAGGGAGCTGCTGTGACCGCCAGCCAGCTGGCACCAACCCTGATCGATGCGCTCACCGCCGACGGCGGCATCATCCAGATTCGGTCCGTCACCCCCGACGACGCGGCCGGGCTGCGCGCGCTGTTCGGCCGCGCCTCGGCCGACGCGTTGCGGCGACGGTTCTTCGGCGTGCCGGGGCCGGCCGCGGTGGATCAGGAGATCGCCCGCCTCGTGCGCCCGGCCGCGGCCGACGGCGAGGTCACGGATCACGAGGCGATCGTGGCGCAGCAGGGCGGCACCGTCATCGGCGTGGCCTCGTACGAACGACGCCCGCCGGACTCCGGCAGCGCCGAGTTCGCGGTGTACGTCGACGAGGCGCACCACAACCGGGGCGTGGGCACGCTGCTGCTGGAGCACCTGGCCGCACGGGCCCGGCGGGCCGGTGTGTCCGAGTTGGTCGGTGAGGTGCTCTCCAGCAACGGCGACATGCTGCGCGTCGTCCGGGACCTGGACCGCCGCTCGTCCCTGCAGTTCGACGCGGGCGTGGTCGATGTCCGGCTGCGCACCGAGCCCGACGAGTCGGCGCTCGCCCTGGCCGACGCGCGGGACCGCTGCGCCGCGAGCGCCTCCCTGCGCCCGCTGCTGGCGCCGCGGGTGGTGGCGGTGGTCGGGGCCTCACGCCGGCCCGGCGGGGTCGGCCACGCGACCCTGCGGGCGCTGCTCGACTACGGGTTCACCGGGCGGGTCTACGCGGTCAATCCCCAGGCGACCGAGGTCGCCGGCGTACCCGCGTTTCCGGCGGTCGGCGCCATCCCCGAGCAGGTCGACCTGGTCGTCGTGGCGGTGCCGGCCGCGCGCGTGCCGAGCGTCATGGCCGACGCCGCCGCGGCCGGGGTGCGGGCCGCAGTGATCCTCAGCGCGGGTTTTCGTGAGGCCGGTGCGGACGGAGCCGCGAGCCAGGCCGAACTCGTCCGCCTCGCCCGGCGGCACGGCATCCGCATCGTCGGTCCCAACTGCCTCGGGGTGCTGAACACCGATCCCGCGGTCCGGCTGGCCGCGCTCTTCGCGCCGGCGCTTCCCCCGGCCGGCGGGCTGGCGCTGGCGTCGCAGTCCGGGGCGATCGGCATCGCCGTGCTCGACCAGGTGGCCCGGTCGGGTCTTGGTATTTCCACATTTGTGTCGCTCGGCAACAAGGCGGACGTGAGCGGCAACGATCTGTTGTCGTACTGGTACGACGACCCGGCCACGACCGCGGTCGCCCTGTACCTCGAGTCGTTCGGCAACCCGCGCCGGTTCGCCCGCATCGCCCGGTCGCTGGCCCGCCGCAAGCCGATCATCGCGGTCGTCAGTGGCCGGTCCGCGGCCGGCCAACGCGCTGGCGCCTCCCACACCGCGGCCGCGGCGTCGCCGGCGGTGGCCGTCGACACGCTCTGCGCCCAGGCCGGCATCATCCGGGTCGATCACCTCGGCGAGCTCATCGACACCGCTCGCATGGTGACCGACCAGCCGCTGCCGAACGGCCACCGGTTGGCCATCGTCGGCAACGCCGGTGGGGTGAACGTGCTCGCCGCCGACGCGGCCGACGCCTGCGGCCTCGCCGTGCCGGCGGCCAGCGACGCCCTGAGCCGGCTCGGCGTCAGCAACCCGCACGACCTCGGCGCCGACGCGACCCCCGAGGCGTTCGCCGTGGCCCTGGACCGGATCGCCGCGAGCGGCGAGTTCGACGCCGTCCTGGCGGTGGTGGCCGCGACCCGGACGAACAGCGTCGCGTCGATCCTCGACGCCCTGACTCCGGTGACCGACCGGTATCCCGACCTGCCGGTGGCGCTCGTCGTGCTCGGCGCGACCACGGCGGGGGCCGTCGGCGCCCGGCGCGTGCCGGTGTTCGACCTCCCCGAGCGGGCGGTCGCCGCGGTGGCCAAGGCGGCCCGGTACGCCGCCTGGCGCCGCGAGCCCATCGGCCAGGACCCGTTGCTGTCCGATGTGGACACGACGGCGGCCCGGTCGATCGTGCGGCAGGCGCTCGCCGAGGGCGGTGGCTGGCAGCCGCACGCCCGCATCGCCGACCTGCTGAAGCGCTACGGGATCCCGATCGTGCCGACGGTGACCGCGGCGAACGGGGACGCGGCGGTGGCGGCGGCGCAGCGGGTGGGCTTCCCGGTCGTGCTGAAGGCCGCCGATCCGAAGCTGGTGCACAAGACCGACGTCGGCGGGGTCCGGCTGAACCTGGCCGACCCGGACGAGGTCCGGGCCGCCTACCTGGCGATCGGAGAGGCGCTGGGCGTGGCCGAGCCGGCCGTGCTGGTGCAGCCCATGGCCCGCGGGTCGGTCGAGCTGGTCGCCGGCATCGCCCACGACCCGCTCTTCGGATCGCTCGTGATGACCGGGCTGGGCGGTGTCCACACCGAGCTCTTCGCCGACCGGGCCTTCGCGCTGGTGCCGATGACCGACCGGGACGCGTCGCGGATGTGGCGGTCGCTGCGGGCCGCCCCGCTGCTGACCGGTTACCGGGGCAGCGAGCCGGTGGCCGTCGGCGCGGTGGAGGACCTGCTGCTGCGGTTGGGCCGGCTCGCCGAGGACCTGCCGGAGGTGGCCGAGCTCGATCTCAACCCGATCCTGGTCTCGGCGACCGGGGCGGTGGTGGTCGACGCGAAGCTGCGGCTGAGCGAGGTTGGTCCCGAGCCCGACGCCACACTGCGCCAGCTGCGCCGTCCGGCGTAACGGTCGATCGGGGCGGCGTTACCGTCGATCTTTGTACCGTCGATCTTTGTACCGTCGATCCCAACGCCGTCGATCCCTGCGCCTGTGTGACGGTCTCGATCTTTGTGTCGGTACGAAACGGGGACCGGGGCGCCGCCACCGATCCGGCGCCCCGGTCCGGTCGGCGGCGGGCTACTTGCTGGTGATCGCGATCCGCCGCGCGGTCTCCACCGGGGTCAGCGGCACCGTGATCTCCAGGATCCCGTTGCGGTAGTTGGCCTTGATCTTGGACTCGTCAGCGTTGGCCGGCAGCCGGACCGACCGCTCGAACACCCCGTAGCGGAACTCGGTGCGGTACGTGGTCTGCGTCTGCTCCTTGCGCTCAGCGCGGATGGTGAGCATGCCGTGCGCGACCGTGAGCTGGATGTCCTTGTCGGGGTCCAGCCCGGGAAGCTCGGCGCGGACCGTGTACTCGGTGTCGGTGATCCGGTCCTCCAGACGGATGCCGCGCGGCATCAGGTCCTGCTCGAACCACTCGTTCATCTCCGCCCAGAGCCGCGGTATGAGGGTCATCGCGTCCTCCTTCCTCGCCGTTCCCCAGACTCCATGGCCGCCCCAGTTCAGGGCAGCACGGCGCGGACCGGCCGGGCCAGGGTCGACCGGCCGGCACCGGCCGGACCTTCGGCCCTGCCCCGCCGACCGGGACCGGTCCACGGTGGAGTGGGCGGCACGAGGAGGCTCTGTGATGACGGTTCCCACGGCTCCGGCTGAGTCCGAGGTGCCCGCCGTCACCGACTCGCCCACCGGCACGACCGGCCTGAGCAGCGCCGAAGCCGCGGCGCGGCTGCAGCGGGACGGGCCGAATGTGGTGGCGCGCCTCCGCCCATCATCGCCGGCCCGCCGGCTGGCTCGCCAGTTGGTCGATCCGTTGGTGCTCCTCCTGCTGGCCGCCCTGGCGGTCACGCTGCTCGTCGGTGACGTGACCGACGCGGTCATCATCGCCGTGGTCGTGATCGCGAACTCGGCCATCGGCGTGGCCCAGGAGGCGCGGGCCGAGCGGGCCATCGCCGAGCTCGACGCCCTGGCCGCGCCGACGGCCCGGGTGGTCCGCGACGGCCGCGACCAGACGGTGCCGACGGCGCAGGTCGTCCGGGGCGACCTGGTCCGCCTCGAGGCGGGCAGCATCGTGCCGGCCGACGTCCGGCTGCTCTCCGCCCACCGGTTCCAGGTCGACGAGTCGGCGCTGACCGGCGAGTCCGTCCCGGTCAGCCGGGGGGTGGCCGACGAGGCGAGCGCCGGCACCGTGGTGGTGGCGGGCCGGGCCACCGGGGTCGTCGTCCGGACCGGGCCGGCCAGCTGCCTGGGGCGCATCGCCGCCCTGGTGGCGGGCGCCCGGCCCGGCCCGACCCCGCTGCAGCGCCGGCTCGCCGTGCTCGGCCGGTGGCTCGGGGCGGCGGTCGTGCTTCTGTCCACAGTGGTCTTCGGCCTGGGCCTGCTGGCCGGCCGCCCGCCGCTGGACATGGCCATCACCGCGGTCAGCCTGGTGGTGGCCGCCGTGCCGGAGTCCCTGCCGGCCGTGGTCACCGTGGCCCTGGCCCTGTCCGCGCGCCGGATGGCCCGGCTGCGGGCCATTCCCCGCCGGCTGCACGCGGTCGAGACGCTCGGCTCGGTCACCGTCGTGGCCTCGGACAAGACGGGAACGCTGACCGAGAACCGGATGACCGTCCAGCGCGCGTTCGACGCGGCCGGCGCGGCGCACGTGGTGACCGGCCGAGGGTACGAGCCGTACGGCTCGGTGCGCCGGCTCGAGCCTGACCCGGCCGCGCGTGACCCGGCGGCCCCCGACCCCGCCGTCGGGCCGAGCGACTCGGTGCGCGCCCTGGCGGAGGCGGCCGCCCTGTGCAGCGACGCCTCGCTCGCCCCGCCGACCGGTGCGCGGTCCGAGTGGCAGGCCGTGGGCGACCCGGTGGAGGCGGCCTTGCTCGCGTTCGCCGGCCGGTGTGGTGTCGGTGTCGATGAGGTCCGGGCGCGCTGGCCCCGTCACGCTGAGCAGCCGTTCGACCCGGCGACGCGGCGGATGACCACGCTGCACCAGCAGGCCGACGGAACCTGGCTACTGGTCTGCAAGGGCGCCCCCGAGGCCATCCTGAGCACCCCGCTGGTGACCTCGGTCCCGCCGTGGGCCGGTCCGGCCGCGGCCGGCCTGGCCGCCGACGGGCTGCGGGTGCTCGCGGTCGCGGCCGCGCGGTTTCCCGCCGACCAGCGGCCGTCGGTCGAGGAACCGGCCGGCCTCGACCTGCTCGGCCTGGTCGGCATCGGCGACCCGGTCCGCCGCCAGGCCGCCGACACGGCCCGCGCCTTCCACGAGGCCGGCATCCGCCTGACCCTGGTCACCGGCGACCACCCCGCGACCGCGACCGCCATCGCGGCGCAGGTCGGCATCTGGCGGCCGGGGGACGCCGTGCACCACGGCGACGACGGCACCCCGGACGACGAGCGGGCCGACCGGACCCGCGTCTTCGCCCGGATCGCGCCCGAGCAGAAGCTCGACATCGTGACCGCCCTGCAGCGGCGCGGGCACGTGGTGGCGATGACCGGCGACGGGGTCAACGACGCGGCCGCGCTCCGCCGAGCGGACATCGGCGTGGCCATGGGCGGCGGCACCGAGGTCGCCCGCCAGGCGGCCGATCTCGTGCTGGTCGACGACAACCTGGCCACCATGGCGGCGGCGGTGCGGGAGGGGCGGCGCATCTACGACAACATTCGCCGATTCCTCCACTATGGACTGTCGGGGGGCGCCGCCGAGCTGCTGGTGATGCTGGTCGGCCCGTTTTTGGGGCTGCCGATCCCGTTGCTGCCGGCTCAGATCCTGTGGATCAACCTGCTCACCCACGGTGTCCCCGGGGTGGCGCTGGGGGCGGAACCGGCGGACCCGGACGTGATGCGCCGCCCGCCCCGGCCACCCCAGGAGTCGGTCCTCGGCGGCGGGCTGGCCGGGGCGATCGCTGGCACGGGGGCGCTGCTGGCCGTGACGGTGCTCGGCGTGGGCGTCGTCGCCGCCCGGGCCGGCTGGGCGTGGCAGACCATGCTCTTCCTGGCCCTGGGCCTGGGCCAGCTCGGGGTGGCCTGGGCGGTTCGCGCCCCCACGGTGCCCGGCGGCGACCGGAACCGGTCCCTGCCCGCCGCGGTGCTGGTGTCGGCCGGCCTGATGATCGCGGCCGTGACCGTACCCCCGTTGCGGGACGTGCTGGGCACCGAGAGCCTGTCGCCCGCCCACCTGACCATGACGGCGGCGGTGGCTGTGGTGCCGGCGGCGCTCCTGCTCGTCCGGCGCCGCCGGCGGCCCCGGCAGAGTCCGCGGCGGGCGGATAGCATCCAGCCGTGACCGCGAATCCGCTGGACCAGCCGGAGCCGAGCGGCGCGCGCGAGACCCCGAGCCTGGGCCTGCCCAAGCTGTCCCGCGTGCGCCTGGACGAGCTGCTCTCGGAGCTGCTGGACCGGGTGGGTGAGGTGGTCACCAGCCGGGAGCGGCTGCGGGCGCTGCTGGACGCGGTCGTATCGATCGGGTCGGATCTGGACCTACGGGGGACCCTGGAACGGATCGTCGCCTCGGCCTGCCAGCTCGCGGGCGCCCGGTACGGGGCGCTCGGCGTGATCGGGCCCGACCGCACGCTGGTCGAGTTCATCGCCCACGGGTTGAGCCCGGCCGAGCACGCCGCGATCGGGTCGCCGCCGACCGGCCGGGGGGTGCTGGGCCTGCTCATCGACGACCCGCGGCCGCTGCGGCTGGCCGACGTCACGGCGCACCCCAAGTCGTACGGCTTCCCCCCGAACCATCCGCCGATGCGCAGCTTTCTCGGCGTGCCGGTGCGGATACGTGATCACGTCTACGGCAACCTCTACCTGGCCGAGAAGCGCGACGGGGCGGAGTTCACCGAGGACGACGAGCAGATCGTCGTGGCCCTCGCCGCGGCGGCGGGCGTCGCGATCGACAACGCGCGGCTGTACTCGGTGGCCCAGCGCCGGCAGCGCTGGCTGGCCGCCTCGTCGGAGATCAGCAACCTGCTCGTCGGCCACGTCCGCCGGAGCGAGGCGCTGGCCCTGATCGCCCGCCGGGCCCGCGAGGTGGCCGAGGCCGCCCTGGTGCTCGTGCTCGTGCACGACGACGAGGCCGGCGTGCTGACCGTCGAGGTGATCGACGGGCCCGACGAGCTGCGGCAGGAGCTGGCCGGGGCCGAGGTCCCGGCCGACCACGAGATCTTCCGCGAGGTGCTGCAGTCCCGGCGGCAGGTGGTGGTCGACGACATCACCAAGGCGGCCCCGCTGCCCGTCCGGCTGCCGGAGCGCCCGGCGATCATCGTCCCCCTCGCCTCGGTCGAGTCGCTGCACGGCCTGCTCGTGGTCGTGGGCGCCGACGGCCAGGCCGACCGGGAGGACGAGTCGACCATGCTGGGCTCGTTCGCCGCCCAGGCCGCCCTGGCGTTCGAGCGGGCGCTGGCCCAGGAGGAGCGCGAGATGTTCGCGATCCTCGAGGACCGGGAGCGCATCGCCCGCGACCTGCACGACGTGGTGATCCAACGGCTGTTCGCCACGGGCATGCAGCTGCAGACCGTGGCCCGGCTGTCCCCTCGCCCCGAGGTGCAGGAGCGGATCAACAGCGCCGTCGATGGACTCGACGCGACGATCCGCGACATCCGGTCGGCGATCTTCGAGCTCCGGACGCCGATGACCGCCGCCCTGCGTACCGAGATCCGGGAGATCGTCGCCTCGTCGGCCGAGCAGCTCGGCTTCCGGCCGAACCTGGAGCTGGTGGGGCCGCTCGACAGCGCGGTGCCGACCGAGGTGCGCTCCGACGTGCTCGCCGTGCTGCGGGAGGCACTGTCCAATGTGGTCCGTCACGCCGGGGCGACCACCGTGGACGTCCTCGTGCAGGCCCGCGGTGGCACGATCACGCTGCGGGTCGCCGACAACGGCCGGGGGATTCCACCCCAGGCCCGGCGCAGCGGGCTGAAGAACCTGGCCGCCCGGGCCGAGCGGCTGGGCGGCTCGATGGAGGTACGCGACAACGTCCCACGCGGCACGGTCCTGGAGTGGTCCGTGCCGCTGTAGGCCGGCGCGCACGAGCCCGTGGCCGGGGTGGGGCCGTGCTTCCGGGCGACCCCCGCTACCGCTTGCCGAGCAGCTTGGTGGCCAGCACCGCCGCCTGCGTGCGCCGCTCCAGGCCCAGCTTGGCCAGCAGGCTGGACACGTAGTTCTTGACCGTCTTCTCGGCCAGGAACATCTTGGCCGCGATCTCCCGGTTGGTCAGGCCCTCGGCGATGTGGACGAGGATCCGGCGCTCCTGCTCGGTCAGCACGGCGAGCTCGTCCGGGGTCTCCACCCCGTGCCGGATGCGCTCCAGCACCCGCTGGGTGACGACCGGGTCGAGCATCGACTGGCCCGCCGCCACCCGCCGGATGGTGTCCACCAGGTCGGTGCCCTTGATCTGCTTGAGCACGTACCCGGCGGCGCCGGCCATGATCGCGGCGAAGAGCGCCTCGTCGTCCTCGTACGAGGTGAGGATCAATCCCTGGATGCTGGGGTCGACCGAACGAATCTCGCGGCAGACGTCGATGCCGTTGCCGTCGGGCAGCCGCGCGTCCAGGACGGCCACGTGGGGCCGCAGGGCGGGTATGCGGCGAGCCGCCTCCTGCGCGGAGCCGGACTCGCCGACGACCTCGATGTCGCCGTCGTGTTGCAGCAGCTCCCTCAGCCCGGCGCGGACCACCTCGTGGTCGTCAAGCAGGAACACACGGATCATTGCTCCTTCATACCCGATGACGGATGGATCGCGCCGGGACGAAAGTCCTGAGATGGGCAAACCACCGTCCCGAGGCCGGCCACGTCGGGTGGATGGTCCCCCATCTCGTGACCTCCGGCCCTGCCCGAAACGGTGCGTACCGGGCAGCGTGGGGGAGTAGCCCGGAGGGAAGAGGTGACGCCCGTGTCGATCAGCGACCGCGAGTTCCGGCTCGCCGTCGAGGCCGCGATCCTGGCCCCGTCGATGCACAACAGCCAGCCCTGGCGGTTCCGCCTCGACGGGGACGAGGTGCACGTCCTGGTCGACCTCGGCCGGACGCCTCCCGTCGCCGATCCCGACGGATGGGCCGCCCGCATCGCCTGCGGGGCGGCCACGTACAACCTGCAGCTCGCCTTCGCGGTGCGCGGGACGCCGCTGTCCGTGCACTGGCGCCCGGACCCGGCGCAGCCGGCGCTGATGGCCGTGCTCCGCCCGGCGCCCGCGCGGCCTCCGACCCCCGAGGAGGAACGGCTGTTCCGGGCGATTCCCCACCGCCGCAGCAACCGCCGGCCCTTCCGCGCGCAGCCGGTGCCGTCCGCGGCCCGCGTCGCCATGATCGAGGCGGCGGCCAGCGCGGGCGCCTGGCTGGATCTGGTGGTCGGCCCGATCCCGCTCGCCGCCGTGAGCGAGATCGCCCACGCGGCCAACCGGGTCCTGCTCCGCAACGCGGCCTACGCGACCGAGCTCGCGACGTGGAGCGGTCGCGACGCGGCCGCGGTCGACGGCGTCCCGGTCGGCGCGGGCGGGCTCAGCGTGGGGCCGCAGGACCTGCTCCCCCAGCGGCCGTTCGGGGAGCTCGTCCGCACCGCCACGGATCCGACGGACGAGCCGCTGGTCGGCGTGCTGGGCACGCCCGGCAACAGCCACCGCGACCAGCTCCGGGCCGGCTACGCGCTGCAGCACGTCCTGCTGACCATCACCGACCACGGCCTGGCCTGCTCCCTGCTGTCCCAGCCGATCGAGGTCCCGGCGGCCAAGGAACAGCTGCGGATCGCCCTCGGCCGCCCCGGCACGCCCCAGATGGTGCTGCGGATCGGGTACGCCGACCCGGCCCCGCCCACGCCGCGCCGCCCGGTGGCCGAGGTCATCGACACCGCAAAAGTCACGGGCGCGGCGTACCAGGGGTCACTGCGTCCGTAGGACGCCTCCAGGGGTCACTGCGTCCGTAGGACGCCTCCAGGGGTCACTGCGTCCGTAGGACGCCTGACAGGGGTCATCGCGTCCGTAGGACGCCTTACCGGGGGTCATCGCCTCCGGAGGACGCCACCAGGGTCACGCGCCCGAAGGACGCCGACCGGGCCCCGCGTCGGGCATGGACGCTCACAGGTCGTTACCGGCGTACGAGAGATTGAAGCTCTTGTTGGCCAGGGGGAAGTCCGGCACGATCGTGTCGGCCATGGCCAGGGGCAGCGCGGGCCAGGTGAGGAAGGACGGGTCGACGATCTTCCATCGACTCAGGCGCCCGTCCGGGGCGATCTCGACCCGGTGGACGATCGTGCCCCGCCAGCCCTCGACGATGCCGACGCCGGAGCGCGTCGCGCCGCCGGCCGGGTCGACGTCGGTGACCCCGATCGGGCCGGTGGGCAGGGTCGGGGCGAGCGTCTGGATCAGCGCCGCGCTGTGCTGGGCCTCGTCGGCGCGGACCAGGAACCGCGCGAGCACGTCGCCGGTGTCCCGGGTGGCCACGGTGACCGTGGGACCGGCGGTGAGGAACGGGTGGGCCACCCGCGCGTCGAAGGGCAGGCCGCTGGCCCGGGCGACGTAGCCGAGCGCGCCCGTGTCGCGGGCCTGGTCGGCGGTCAGGACGGCGGTGCCGGTCAGTCGTTCCCGGACGACGCTGTGGCGCAGCGCGTAGGCGACGACCTCGGCGAGGTCGCGGGCCGCCGCCGCCACCGTGCGGACGTCCACCGCGGTGGCGATGCGGGCGCCGCCGGGGACGACGCCGCCGCGCAGCAGGCGGTGGCCGGTGACCGCCTGGTTGAGGCGCAGCAGTGATTCCCGGATGCGCTGGGCGTGGGCGTGGGCGATGCCGAAGGCGACGTCGTTGCCGATGGCGCCGATGTCGGCGACGTGGTTGTGCAGGCGTTCCAGCTCGAGCAGCACGGCCCGGACGGCGGCGACCTCCGGGCCGACCTCGAGGCCCAGGGCGTCCTCGACGGCCAGGCAGTAGGCGAGGGCGTGGCCGACCGCCGTGTCGCCGGAGACGCGCTCCGCCAGCGGCAGGTTCTCCAGGACGGTCCGGCCCTCGGCCAGCTTCTCGATTCCTTTGTGGACGTACCAGAGGCGGGCCTTGAGGCGGAGGATCGTCTCGCCCACGACCGAGAACCGGAAGTGACCTGGTTCGATGAGTCCGGCGTGGACCGGCCCGACCGGAATCTCGTAGACGCCGTCGCCGTCCACGGTGAGGAACGGGAACGGCCGGTAAGCCTGCAGCGGAGGGCGCGGCCCCGCGTCGTGGCGCATGGGGTGCCAGCCGTCGGGCCAGTGGGGATGGTGCACCAGGGGCCGCGGCATGGGGTGCCCGTCCGGCCGGACGCCGTACAGGTCGTGCATCTCCCGCTCGAACCGGCTGCCCGGGAACGACAGGGCCGCGATGCTCGGCACGCTCGGGTCGGCCGCATCGGTGCGCCACACCATCTCGATACGACGGTCGGGCGGGCCGGCGGTGAACAGGTAGACGACCCGGATCTGCGCGTCGTCCTCCCCGACCGGCACGTCATGGTGGGCCGCCACGAGGGCGAGCCGGAACCCGTCGCCGAGCAGCCGGGCGGTGCGGTCCCGCAGCTCATCGGCGCTGGTGACATCGATGATGGTGCGCTTGGTCATCGGATCCCCTCGGCGGCGACGAGAGCGGCGCTGTCCAGCAGCGGCTGCAGCGGGCCGAGCCAGATCCCCAGGCCGGCCGCCGTGAGCAGCCCCAGGGCCAAGGGCAGCCACCGCAGCCCGAGCCGCGGGGCCGGGGCGGCGGCCGGCGGCCGCGGGGGGACCGGGTCCGCCGCCGGCACCGGGGACGCCGGGTCCGGCGGAGACGCCGGTGACACCGAAGGCGTCGCGGCGGACCCGAGCAGCATGCCGGCGGCGTGGCGGGCGATCGCGGCGAACGCGACCAGCACGAGCAGGAACGCGGCGGTGACGACCGCGCCCAGGCCGGCGGCGAACCCGGCCCGGGCCAGGGTGATCTCGGAGGCGAACAGGGCGAACGGAGGTAGCCCGAGCAGCGCGACCACGGCCAGGCCGAACAGCCCCGCCGTGGCCGGGGTCCGGGTCAGGGCGCCGCGCACGGCGGTGATGAGCGGGCTGCCGACCTGGTGCAACAGGTGCCCGGCGCCGCAGAAGGCCACGGCCTTGGCCAGCCCGTGGCCGAGGATGTGCAGCAGCACCGCGGCCAGCGCCAGGCGGCCGCCGATCGCGGTGCCCAGCGCGATCAGCCCCATGTGCTCGATCGACGAGTAGGCGAGCAGGCGCTTGTAGTCGCGTTGACCGACGAGCAGCAGGGCGGCCAGCGCCAGCGACCCCAGCCCGGCGACCAGCAGGAGGGTGCGGACGTAGGCCGGGCCGAGCGCGGCATCGATGATGCTCTTGTAGCGGAGGATGCCGTAGAAGGCGACCGACAGCAGCACCCCGGACATGAGGGCGGAGACCGGGGCGGGCGCCTGGCTGTGGGCATCGGGCAGCCAGGCGTGCATCGGCACGAGCCCGGCCTTGGCGCCGAAGCCGAGCAGGATCAGCCCCGCCGCCAGGCGCATCAGGCCCGGGTCGAGCTGGGCTGCGTGCCGGTTCAGGTAGCTCCAGTTGAGCGCCTCGAGCCCGCCGGCCGGGGTGGGGCCGGCGGCGATGGCGGCGGCGTAGACGCAGATCGTGCCCAGCAGCGCGATGCCGACGCCGATGGAGCAGAGCACGACGTACTTCCAGGCGGCCTCGACGCTGGCCCGCGTGCGCTGGTGGCCCACCAGGAACGCGGTCACGATCGTGGTCGCCTCCACCGCCACCCAGAACAGGCCCACGTTGGCCGCCATCACCGCGACGGTCATGCAGGCCAGGAAGGCCTGCACGAGCACGAGGTAGCGGCGGGCCGCGCCCGCGGTGAGGTCCCCGCGGTGGGCCAGGTCGGCCAGGTGGTGGACGCCGGCCCAGCACGCGACCGTGGCCACCGCCCCGACGGCGACCACCAGCCAGGCGGTGAGCGCGTCGGCGCGCAGCAGCCCGTCGGCGAGCGTGGCGCCGGGCCCCGTTCGGGCCGCGAGCGCGAGGCCGCCGGCGAGCACGCCGACGGCGGCCAGCAACGAGGTCCAGGCGGCCACGCGCCGGGGCAGGACGGCGGCGAGCAGCGCGCCGGCGACCGGGGCGGCGACGGGGCCGAGGAGAGTGAGGTTCATCAGTCGTGCAGCTCCCGCAGGTCGTCGAGATCGCCGTCGCCGAACGTGTGCACCATCCGCGCGGTGAGGACCTGCAGCACCAGCACCGCGAGCACGAGGTCCGCGCAGACGCCCAGCTCGACGATGAGCGGCACCCCGTCGGTGGCCAGGAAGGCGGTGGCGGCGATGCCGTTGTCGATGAGCAGCAGGCCCACGATCTGCGAGATGGCGCGGTGCCGGGTGGCGGCGAGGAAGAACCCGATCAGCACCAGGCTCAGCCCCACGGGCGTTGCCCGCGCCGTCGGCGTCTCGGCCACCGCGACCAGGGGCCGGGCGGCGGCGTACGCCAGCAGGCACAGCCCGGCGGCGGCCAGCAGCGAGGTGGCGACGTTGACCAGGGGCCGGGTCTCGCGGGCGTTGCGCACGAGCCGCCGGACCCGGCGCAGCAGCAGCGGGATGATGACGACCTTCAACAGCCCGACCACCGCCGCGACGACCATGGCCTCGGTGGCGTCCGGGTGACCGGACGCCAGCAGCACCGCGATGACGGTCAGCGCCCCGCCCTGGACGGCCAGGATCGGGATGAGCGCGGAGGTCTCCCGGCGCCACAGGGCACCGACCGCGGTCAGCAGCAGCAGGCCGCAGGCGAGGTTGAATATCTGCTCCACCCAGGTCGCGCCGTGCATGCCCATTCCCTCCGGTCAGCCCAGCACCGCGGCGGCGAGGACGGCGAGCAGGGCCAGCGCGAACGACCCGGCGAGCAGCTCGGGCACGCGGAACAGCCGCAGCTTGGCCGCGAAGACCTCGCCCGCGGCGAGGATCGCGGCCAGCCCACCGACCTTCGCCACGAACGCGGCCGTGCCGATGGCCAGCGCGGCCGGGGTCAGCTGCGTCGCCACCCCCCAGGGCGCGAACAGGTTCGCCAGCAGGCCCAGCAGGATGGTCAGTCGCAGCGCCGACGCCCACTCCACCAGCGCGAGGTCCCGGCCCGAGTACTCCAGCACCATCGCCTCGTGGACCATGGTCAGCTCGAGGTGGGTCGATGGGTTGTCCACCGGGACGCGGCCGCACTCGGCGAGGGTGGCGATGGCCAGCGCGGCCGCGGCGAGCGCGCTCGCGGGCGTGAAGACCGACGCTGGATCCGTCGCTCCGGCGGTCACGATCGTGGCGAGGTCGGTGGAACCGACCCGCACCGACAGGGCGAAGACGGACAGCAGCAGCGTGGGCTCCACGAGCGCGGCGATCGTCATCTCCCGGCTCGCGCCCATGCCGCCGAACGCGGTGCCGGTGTCCAGTCCGGCCAGCGCGAGCGCGACCGTGCCGAGCAGGAGCAGCCCGACCACGACGATCAGGTCGGCCTCGCCGGCCAGCGACGTGGTGGCCACGAACGGCGCCGCGGCGGCCACCAGCAGGCTGGTCGCCATGAGCACCGGCGGGGCCGCGACGAAGAAGAGGCTGGCGTCGGTCGGGCTCGTGGGCGACCGGCGCAGCAGCTTGCGCAGGTCCCGCCACGGCTGGCCGAGCCGGTGGCCGGCGCGGCCCTCCAGGCGGGCGCGAACGGCGCGGGTGATCCCGAGGACGTGCGGGGCCAGCACCGCGAGCAGCACCGCCTGGCCCAGCGCCACCAGTACGGTCACGGCAGCACCCCCACGACCAGCACGGCGAGGAGGGCGACGAGCATGTACCCGAGGTAGCGGTGCACGCTGCCGCTGGCCAGTGGCCGGGCCCGCTCACCGAGCGACCGGAGCGCGGTCACCAGCGGCTGCCAGAGCCGGTTCTCGACGCGGTCCGGGATCCGTTGGTGGAACCGGATGGCCGTCACGTGGTAGCGCGATTCATCGACATGCGTTACGTCCACGTCCTGCTCCGGCGCCAGCACGTTGTCGAAGATCCGCTGCAGCGGCTCGGCGAACGAGGTCGCGGTGTACTCCATCCGCTCGGTCAGCGGGCCACCGCCGCAGTCCCAGGCGGGCGCCCGGCGGCGCGCGCGACCCAGCGCCCGGGCGGTGACCGCGACCGCGGCCGTGCCGGCGACGATCCCCACCACCGTCCACAGTGGCCACAGCGTGGCCGCCTCGACCCGCAGGGCGAAGGTCGACGCCGCGAAGGTCTCGCCGGGGTCGGCCAGGCGCAGGTCGCTGGTGATCCGCGACAGCGCCGGCACCGTCAGACCGGGCACCATGGCCAGCGCCACGCAGGCCAGCGCGGCCAGCACCATGGCCACGACCATGCTCGGCGGTGACTCCCGGGCCGTGGCCGCGCGATCGGAGCGCGGCCGGGCCAGGAAGCCCGTCCCCACCGCCTTGACGTACGTGGCGACCCCGATGCCGGCGGTGGCGGCGACGACGGCCACGGCGATCGGCGCCGCGATCGTCAGCATCGCGCCGGCGTCCGGCCCGGGGTGCAGCAGCGACTGCAGCAGCAGCCACTCCGAGACGAAGCCGTTGCCGGGCGGGAGCGCGGCCGCGGCGAGCGCACCCCCGGCGAACAGCGCGGTGGTGGCCGGCATGGCGCGGACCAGGCCGCCCAGGCGGTCCATGTCCCGGGTCCCGGTGGCCCGCACGACCGACCCGGCGCCGGCGAAGAGCAGCGCCTTGAACGCGCTGTGGTTGGCCGCGTGCAGCAACGCCGCGCCGAGGGCGAGCGCGGCCGCCGTCGGGTTGCCCGCCTGTGCGTACATGCCCGCGAAGCCGACGCCGAGCAGGATCAGGCCCACGTTCTTGCTCGTGGAGAAGGCGAGCATCCGCTTGATGTCGCGGGCGACGGCGGCCTGGGTGATGCCGTACAGCGCCGAGACCGCCCCGACCGCGGCGAGCACGAGCCACCACCAGCGCGCCCCGCCGCCGAGCAGGTCGAAGCCCAGCCGCAGCAGGCCGTACACGCCCAGCTTCACCATGGCGGCACTCATCAGCGCCGATACGTGGCTCGGCGACTCGGCATGGGCCCGGGGCAGCCACGGATGCAGCGGGACCGCGCCCGCCTTGCCGGCGAAGCCGACCAGGCCGAGCAGGAACACGACGCTCGCCGTCACCGCGTCCACGTCGGCCGCCCCGGCCCGGATCGCGGCGAAGCTCGTCCCACCGGCCGCCGCGGCCAGCCACAGCAGGCCGACGAGCAGGGCCACGAACCCGAGCTGGGTGAGCGCCGCGTACCAGACGCCGGCGTCGCGCACCGCCGGCGCGTGGCGGTGCTCGGTCACCACCAGCAGCAGCGAGGTGACCGCCATGAGCTCCCAGCCGACCAGCAGCGTCGGGACGCTCGCCGCGACCGGCACCAGCATCAGGCTGGCGGCGAACAGGGGCAGCAGGAACAGGCTCGGCCGGGACCCGGGGCCCTCCCCCTGCCGGCCGGCATAGCCGATCGTATATACGCCCGTCACCGCGGTGACCGCGCCGACCAGCAGCAGGAACCACCCGGACAGCGGATCGACCGCCAGCTCGATCCCGGTCAGCGGCAGCAGGTACGGCGCGGTCAGCGACCAGGCGGCGCCGTTCGCCGCGGCGGCGCCGGCCACCACCGCGGCCGCCCCGGACAGCGCGGTCAGCAGGCCCACCAGCGCCGCGCGCACCGACCGTCCAACCAGGACGGCGCTGACCGCCCCCGCGACCGCGCACCCACCGGCGGCCGCCAGGGACGCGGCGACGACGTTCACCGTCCGGTCAGGCCGCGCAGGGCGGCCACGATGGTGTCCGGTTCGGGTGGGCAGCCCGGCACGTGCAGGTCGACCGGCACCACGTCGTCGACCGGGCCGAGCACCGCGTGGGCGCCGGCGAAGGCCCCGCAGTTGCGGGCGCAGTCGCCGATGCCGATGACCAGCCGCGGCTCCGGCATCGCCTCGTAGGTCGTCCGCAGCGCCTCCGCCATGTTCACCGTCACCGGTCCGGTCACGGTGATGGCGTCGGCGTGGCGCGGCGAGGCGACCAGGCGCGCGCCGTACCGCTCCGCGTCGTAGACGGGCGAGAACGCCTGCCCGAGCTCGATCTCGCATCCGTTGCACGAGCCGGCGTCGACGTGCCGGATCTGCAGGGAGCGCTTCAGCCGCCTCGCCGGGGGCAGCGGCTCGGGCCGCTTCGGGGCCTTCTGCGCGGCCCGCCCGGTGGCGACGATGCGACGGATCAGGCCCACGCCAGCCTCCGGCGGGCCAGCGAGCGGGATGGCCGCGAGCGCGCCGGTCGCGGGCCCGGCGTCAGGACGCGCGCAGGTCGTCGAGCAACTCGACCTGGCTGGTGAGCACCTCGGTGAGGATCCGCCGGGCCACCGCGAGCAGCTCGGCCACCTGCGGGCTCACCAACGCGTAGTAGACCGTCGAGCCCTCGCGGCGCGTCACCACGAGGTTCAGGCGGCGCAGCACGGCCAGTTGCTGGGACAGATGCGCGGGCTCGATGCCCACCTCGGGCAGCATCTCGGAGACCGCGTGCTCCCGTTCGGACAGCAACTCGAGCACGCGGATGCGCGCCGGGTGCCCCAGCGCCTTGAAGAACTCGGCTTTCGCCTGGTAGAGCGGAGCGTGCACGGTCCACCCCCTTCGGCATCGACGCGTGCGCCACCCTCACCCTAGCCGCCTGTCCCGACCGGACCGCGCGACCCGACTTGGGACACGCCCGGACACCCAGCAATCTCACGGGTTGCAGAAGTTAGCAAGTCACTAGGTATCGGTTTGTTGGCCGGCTCGACCGTGTGACCCAGGCAACTGGTCCCGGGCGGCGAGTCACGTTGCCCCGGGGGCGATGAGTCACGTTGGCCCGGGGGCGATGAGTCACGTGGCCCCGGCAGCGGCGGTCACGCCGGGACGGGTCGGTCGCGGGAACAGCCCACCGAGCAGCTCGGCCGCCGCCTCGACCGCCTCGCGCTCGCCGGTGAGCAGCAGGTCCAGCAGCAGGCCACGGGTGGCGGCGATGCCCAGGCGGGCCCGGGCCCGGGCCTCCTCCTGCGAAAATCCATAGTGGACGAACAGCTCCTCGATCGGCCCGGCCCACGCCGAGATGACGGTGGCCCGGAACGACTCGGTCCACTCCCGGCCGTACAGCGCCTGGACGTAGATCTCGAAGAACAGCCGCTCGGCCCCGGCCAGGGACGGGTCGGTCAGGCGGCGCCAGAACCGTCGACCAAGTTCGATGGGGTCGCCCGTCTCGCGGGCCATCGCGGCGAAGGCCTCGCGCTGTCGGGCCTCGACCCGGTTCACGACCGCGGTGAGCAGGCCTTCCCGGCTGCCGAAGTGGTAGATGAGCATGCGGTGGCTGGTGCCCGTGCCCGCGGCGATCTGGCGCAGGCTGAGCTGGCTGAACCCGTTGCTGGCCAGGAACTCGACGCACCGGTCGAGCAGCGCCTCGCGCGCCGACATGCGCGACTCCGGCTACTGACCGGCGTCCCCGACCGGCTGGCCGGCGTCACTCGTTGGCACCGCCTCGGCCGCCGCCTTGAGCCCGGCCGCCTCCAGCGCCAGGTACCGGCGGGTCTTCGCGCCGGTCATGAGGCCGACCAGCCGGGCGAGAGGGCCACGCTGGCGGACGCCGATGGTGATCCGGGTACCGCCGGTGGGCAGCGGCGTGAGCTCGTGGTAGGCGACCGTGTGCACCCCGGGCGAGCGCGCCTCCCACGTAAACGACCGGCCCTCGGTGACCGCGCTGACCCGCCACACCATGACCGGCAGCCCGGGCTGGCGGATCCGGAACCGCCGGCCCACGCGCAGCTCCGGCCCGTCCAGCGGTTCGACGGACTGCATGGACGTCGTCCACTGGGGATACGTCTGCACCGCGGCCAGGGCAGCCCACGCCTGCGCCAGCCCGGCCCGCGTCTCGATGGTCTCCTCGAAGTTCATGTACCAGATGGTACATAGGCGAGGTTCACCACCCCGGGCGGGCCAGACGGGGTGCGGGCGCCGTTCCCGGCCGGGCCGCCAGCTACGCCCGCGAACTCCAATCACGCGCGGACGCGCTCGCGGACGCCCAGAGTAGTGCGGCGCGGTGCGGGCGCCCGGGGCCGTTACGGCGCCGGCCGGACCCCACCGGTCGCCGCCCCGACCGGTTCTGGCGCCGCCGCGACGTGCGGGTCGGTCGGGAAGCGGCGCCGGAGCGCGGCGCCCTCGACGTCCACCCGGGGCAGGATGCGGTCCAGCCACCGCGGCAACCACCAGGCCGCCGGCCCGAGCAGGTGCAGCAGCGCCGGGATGACGAGCATCCGGACGATGAACGCGTCGGCGAGCACGCCGAAGGCCAGGCCGAAGCCGAGCGACCGGGCCACGGTCAGCTCGGAGAAGATGAAACCGCTAAATACCGCGATCATGATGATGCCGGCCGCGGTGACCACCGCGCGGCCCGCCCGCAGGCCGGCCACCACGGCGGGGCGGGCCGGCGTCCCGTGGGCGTACGCCTCGCGCATGCCGCAGGCGAGGAACAGCTGGTAGTCCATGGCCAGCCCGAACAGGATGCCGACCAGCAGCACCGGCAGGAAGTTGAGGATCGGCCCGGGGTTGTGCACGCCGAAGACGGGGCCGAGCCAGCCCCACTGGTAGACGGCCACGAGCGCCCCGTACGTCGCGAACAGCGACAGCACGAAGCCCAGGGTGGCGACGATCGGCACGAGCACCGACCGGAACACCACGAGCATGATCAGCGCCGAGAGGCCGACCACGAGGGCGAGGTAGCCGGGCAGCGCGTCGGCCAGCATCTGCGATATGTCGATGTTTCCGGTCGCCTGACCGGCCACGCCGAGCGTGGTCCCGTCGGGCAGGGGCGACAGGGACCGCAGCGTCCGCACCAGCTCCTCGGTGGAGACGCTCGTGGGGCCTTCGCTCGGCACGACCTGGAAGGCGAACATGGTGCCGTCGTCGGACTCGGCTACGGGCGCCACGGCCACGACGTCGTCCTGCTGCGCCATCAGCTGGGCGATGCGCACCTGGGCCTCGAGCCGCTCGACGGGATCGGTCGCCCGCTCGGGCAGCGTGGCGGTGACGAGCAGGGGACCGTTGACGCCCTCGCCGAACTGCTCCGCGACGATCTGGTACGTCCGGTACTGCGTCGAGTCCGGGTCCTCGGCCGACCCGTCGGGCAGGTTCAGCCGCATGTCCTGGGCCGGGATCGCCACGACCGCCAGCGCGGCCGCGCCGACGAGCAGGCCCGCCACCGCGCGGACGGCCGACATCGCCCGGGCCGGACGTCCGGGGGCGGTGGGCGCGGCAACCGCGTCGCGCTGCCGCCGGCGCAGCACCCGCCGACCCACGAGGCCGAGCAGCGCCGGGGCCAGCGTGACCGCCATGAGGACGGCGACGCCGACGCAGATCGCCCCGACGTTGCCCATCACGCCGAGGAACGGGATCCCGGTGATGTTGAGCGCCAGCAGCGCCACCAGCACGGTGCAGCCGGCGAAGACCACCGCGTTGCCGGCCGTACCGGTGGCCAGCCCGATGGAGTCGTGCAGGTCCATGCCCTGGGCGAGCTGGCGGCGGTGCCGGTTGACGATGAACAGGGCGTAGTCGATGCCGACCGCGAGGCCCAGCATGAGGCCGAGGACCGGCGTCACCGACGACATCGGCACGAGGCTGGAGAACGACAGGCTCACCAGCACGCCGATGGCCAGGCCCAGCAGCGCGGTGATGATGGGCAGGCCGGCCGCGACCAGGGTGCCGAGCATGACGACGAGGACGATCGCGGCGATGACCACCCCGGCGACCTCGGCCGGCGTCACGAGGCTGGGCAGCGTCGCCGCGATCTCGTCGGACACGTCGACGGTGATGCCATCGATGTCAGCCTGTCCAAAGTGGTCGCGGACGGCGATCTTGGCCTCGTCGGGGAGCACCAGGCGGCTGACCGTGAAGCTGACGTGGGCCACCGCCGTGCTCCCGTCGGCCGACACGAGCCGGACCCGGTCGGCCAGCGCGAGCAGTTGCTCGCCGAGCTCCAGCTGGCGGCGCTGCTCGGCCAGGGCCTGGCGCATCGCGTCACCGGCGGGGCCCTCGGGCAGCTGGCGCTCGAACGCGTCGAGCTGGGCCGGGCCGTCGGCGATCGCCTGGGCCTGGGCGGCCCGCTCCGCCTCGGTCTCGAACGGGTCGACGACGTTCGCCACGTAGGGGAGCGTGCGCGCGCCCGCGACGAGCTCGCGGATGGCCTGTTGCTGGCGATCGTCGATCGGCGAGCCGTCGGTGGTGCGGAACACCACCATGCCCGCGCCGCCGGACAGGCCCGGGATCTTCTGGTCCAGCTGCTCGGTGACCCGGGCGGTCTCCGTGCCGGGGATGTCGAAACCGTTGGCGAGCGGGCCCCGGCCCGCCAGGAAGCCCGCGGCGGACGCGGTGAGGATCGCCAGCCAGACCCCGACGACCCGCCACGGCCGCCGTCCTGAGAACCGACCGATCCGGTACAGAAGCTGTGCCATCGTCCGTCCCCTCCCCGTTGTCCCGGCCGGGCCGCGACCAACTATACGAGACGTCTCGTCTCGCAAATGACGGGGCGTAGGATCGGTCGCATGACCGCAGGCCGGCGAGGTGCGACCCGCAGCCAGGCGGCCCGTGCGGCCATCCTGGCGGCCGCCTCCTCGCTCGTCGAGCGGTTCGGGTACGACCGGGTGACCATGGAGGGCATCGCCAGCGAGGCCGGGGTCGGCAAGCAGACGATCTACCGCTGGTGGCCGTCCAAGAGCGCCGTCGTGGCCGAGTGCCTGCTCGAGGGCGCCCTGCTGCCCGAAGCGTACGTGCCGCACGACACCGGCGACATCGTGGCGGACCTCACCGAGTGGCTGCAGCGGGTCTTCGACTTCATCGCCGCCCCGCGGCACGAGACGATGCTGCGGTCCCTGATCGCCGCCGCCGTCGACAACCCCGAGATCGGTGAGCACCTCACCGGTCGGCTCGGCGCCTCGCCGGACGTGCTGGCCGAGCGGCTGCGCACCGCGGCCGCCGCGCGCCAGCTCCGGCCGGGCACCTCGGTCGACCGATTGACCCAAATGTTCATGGGTATCGTCTTCTCCCGGCTGCTGCTGCGGACCCCCGCCCAGCCGGACGACGCCCGCGCCTTCGTCGAGCTGGTGCTGACCGGCGCGGCGCCCGACCGCCCGGCCACGCCCACCTCCACCGTCGGCCGGCCCCGCTCGTCAGCCAGCGAGAAGGCCCGCGCGTTGGCCGCCCGAAAGCGGCTCTGACCGTCCGCCCGCCGGCGCGGACCACGCGCCGGACCGGACCAGGCGCGCGCCCGGACCAGGCGGGCTACGCGCGGGCCATGGCGAGCACGTCGCGCCACCGCAGTCCGGCCACGACCGCGCCGTCACAGAGGATGTCGGCCCCGGTCAGGTAGCCCGCGTCCGGGCTGGCGCAGAAGGCGAGCACGGCGGCGATCTCGTCGGCCCGGGCGGGCCGCTTGAGCGCGGCGTAGCGCACGACGGTCGCGCTGTCCTTCTCCTCGAGCCGTCCCATGGGCGTGTCGATGGCCCCCGGGGAGACGGAGACGATGCGGGCGCCCCGGGCCCCGAACGCCCGGGCCATCCGCGCCGAGTACCAGACCACGAAGTTCTTGCTGATCGAGTAGGCCAGGCGCGGACGCTGCGCGGCCGGGACGAGCCGGCACCGGCGCATCATCCGGGCGAAGAATGTGTCGATATCCGACAGGGCGTACCGGTACGACCGGGTCGGCATCAGCGCAGCCGGCGTCACGTGGGCGGCCATCGACCCGACGTTGACCAGCGCGAACCCCTCGGACGCCACGGCCAGGAACGCGGTGGTCACGTTGACCGTCCCGATCGCGTTGACCCTCATGATTTTCTCGGCCGGGCCCATGGCCGGGCTGATCCCGGCGGTGTGGACGACGGAGACGACCGGGCCCAGCGAGACCGCCTGCGCCACGAGCTCGTCCACCGAGGAGCGGGACGAGACGTCGCCGACGTGTGTCGAGAAGTCGATGCCGTCCGCGGCGAGCTCCCGCGCCGCCTGCTCCAGCCGCGGCGCGTCCACGTCACTGATCAGCACGTGGTGGGTCCGGCCGAGGCGGCGGGCCGTGGCCAGGCCCACGCCGCCCGCCCCACCGGTGACGACCGCCACCGTACGGCTGTGATCCCCGGTACGCATGTGATCCGTAGACACGGGCCACACGGTACCCTGCGCGCCATGACCCTCCGCCTGAGCAACGCCCCGAACGCCCGTGACCTCGGCGGCCACCCCACCGGCGACGGCCGGCGGGTGCGCCGGAACGTGCTCTTCCGGTCCGACTCGCTGCACCGGCTCTCCGAGGCCGACCTCGAGGTCGTCGCCGGGCTCAAGCTGGCGTGTGTCATCGACCTGCGCAGCACCGACGAGGTCACGCGGTCGGGCGCCGACAAGCTGCCCGTGCCGGGGCCGCGCCTGGTGGAGCTGCCCATCGCCGACCTGGACCTGTTCGCCGTCATCACCGACGCGCTGAGCCGGGGCGGCGACGGAACCGAGCTGGACTTCCTGCGCGAGCAGGCCCCCGGAGGCGGCGCGCCGGCCATGATGGCGGAGCTGTACCGGCGGTTCGTCAGCGGCGACCAGCTGCGGGCCGCCTTCGCCCAGGCGGTGCGGTTGGTCGCCGCGGCCGAGAACCTGCCGTTGCTGTTCCACTGCACCGTGGGCAAGGACCGCACCGGTTGGCTCGCCGCGGTGGTGCTGAGCGCCCTCGACGTACCGCGGGACGTCATCCTGGCCGACTACGTGCGCACCAACGAGTTCTCGCGTGAGTTCGTCGACCTGGTGGTCTCGCTGCTGGACGGACGGGTCTCCGATCCGCAGGTGGTCGTGCCGATGCTGGAGGCCCGCCCGGCCTACCTGGAGGCCGCCTTCGCCGAGGCGGACCGCCGCTACGGCGGCATGGCCGGATACCTGCGCGACGGGCTGGGCGTCGACGACGAGCTGCTGGCGTCGTTGCGGGCCAACCTGCTCGAACCCTGACGCCCGCCGGCGTTCGGGTCACACGACGCATTCGACGCATCGGGGCGGTTAGGACTCACGGCGACCGGCCAACTCCCGCGTTCCGCCGGCCAGGTCCGGTGCCGGCTGTCAGCATTACTCACGCGGGGCCTTTCTCACGCGGGGCCGTACATACGGGGGCACGTGTGGTCCATGTCCGGGCGGGCCGGCGGGCCGCCCGGAGGGGGTGGTTGTCCATGAGGCAGTCGGTGCGTCTGGGCCGCGTGGCCGGTATCGACATCGGTGCGAACTGGTCGGCCCTGGTCATCGCCGCCCTGCTGGGCTACCTCCTGGCGGCCAACGTCCTGCCGACCGGTGCGCCCGGGCAGTCCGGTCTGGCGTACGCTCTCGTCGCGGTCGTGGTCGCGGCACTGTTCCTCGCGGGACTGCTGGGGCACGAGCTCGCGCACGCGCTGGTCGCCCGGCATCACCAGGTCACCGTGCGGCGCATCACCCTGTGGCTGCTCGGTGGAGTGTCCGAACTGGAGAGTGAGCCGCCGTCCGCGCGGGCCGAGTTCCAGATCGCGGTCGCGGGTCCGGCCGCGAGCCTGGCCTTCGCAGCGGTGGCCGGCGTGGGCGCGGTGGCGACGGCGGCCGCCGGCGCGAGTGACCTCATCGTGGTCGGCCTGAGCTGGCTGACCGCGGTCAATGTCCTCCTGGCCGTGTTCAACCTTCTGCCGGGCGCACCGCTGGACGGCGGCCGGATCGTGCGCGCGATCGTGTGGAAGCTGCGCGGCGACCGGGACCGGGCGCAGGTCGCCGCCGGCCGGGCCGGCGTCGTCGTGGGCATCGTGCTGGGCGCCCTCGGGCTGCTGCAGGTGTTCCTCCTGGGCACGTTCTCCGGTCTCTGGCTGGTGCTGATCGGCTGGTTCCTGGTCAGCGCGGCCAACGCCGAAACCGCCGGGGTTCGCCTGCAGCGGGCGCTGGAGGGGCGGTCGGTCCGCGACATCATGACCGCCGACCCGGTGTACGGCCTGGACAACCAGACGGTCGACGCCTTCGTGGCGGACACCGCGGCCCGCCACCCCCACGCCATGTATCCGGTGGTCGACAACGAACGTCGGCTCGTCGGGGTGGTGCGGCTGGCCGACCTCGCTCGCGTGCCCGAGTCCGGCCGGGCCCAGGTACCGCTGCGGGCCGTGGTGACCCCCACCCCGGAGGTGCCGGACATCGCGGCGACCGAGCCGGCCTCGACCGCGGCTCGCAATCTGTCCCCGGCCAACCCGTTGCTGCCGGTCACCGAGAACCACCGGCTCGTGGGCGTGGTCAGCACCAAGGACATCGCCAACGCCATGGCGCTGGCCACGCTCGGCCAGAGCACTGCCCGGGCCGGCGGCCAGCCCGACGGCGACGGCCACCGAGGCCCCGACGGTGACGGCTACCGGGACAGCCGTCCTGGCGGTGACGGCTACCGGGGCGGCTACCCGGATGGCGACGGCTACCGCGCCGAGGCGGCCGACCGTCGGCCCGAGGCGGGCGGCGCCTGACGCCGGGCCCCGCCTCAGCAGCTGGCCATGGCAGGCGGAATCGTGGCGGCAGGAGGTGTCGTGGCGCCAGGCGGCACCGGGGCGGGCGGCATCGCGGGGCGGCGGGCATCGTGACGCGGACGGCGGACGACGATGAGCGGCTCGGTCGACCTCACGTACCTGGGCCAGTCCACGTTCCTGTTCACCACCCCGGAGGGCCGGACCGTACTGGTCGACCCCTGGACGGCGAGCAATCCGCTGTGCCCGGAACCGGCGCGCGACCTGCCCGAGGTCGACCTGATCCTGGTGACTCACGGCCACCACGACCACCTGGGTGACCTGTTCTCCGTGGTGGCGAAGGGATCCCCACGCGTGGTGGCGGTGGTGGAGCTCGGCAAGTGGTTGGGCGCGCGGGGTGTCCGGCGGGTGCAGACCATGAACCTCGGCGGCATCGTCGAGCTGGCCGGCGTGACGATCGCCATGACCCCGGCCGCGCACAGCTCCAGTGTGGACGATGACCCGTTCGCCAACGTCGGGCCGGCCGCGGGATTCGTGCTCGGCTTCAGCAACGGGGCGCGGATCTACCACGCCGGCGACACGGCCGCCTTCGCCGGGATGGAGCTGATCCATCGGGTCCACCACCCACAGCTCGCGCTGCTCCCCGTCGGCGACCACCACACGATGATGGCCGACGAGGCGGCCGTGGCGACGGAGCTGCTGCGGGTCGACCAGGTGATCCCCATGCACTACGGCGTCACGCCCGGGTCCGAGGACGCTCCGCACCGGTACCGGGCGGCCCTGGACCGCCGCGGCCTGGCCCACGTCCGGACCACCCAGCTGCACCCCGGCCAGACCGTACGCGTCGACGAGGCCGGCCGTCCTCACGCGCGGTCGAGGTAGCGTTCCGCGGCTCGCCGTCGGCCGCGACGGCCTGAGCCACAGGTCGGGATCGGCAAATCCACAGGGGATCTCGTGGACGGGCGGTCAGGTCGCCGTGACCCCGTCCTGTGCCCGACGAACGGCTACGTCAGGGACCCAGGGACACGCGTCACGAACGACGCTCGCGCGAGCGACCGTACGGTCGGTCGGGTCGTCGGCGTACGACTCACGACTCGGGGACGGTCGGCATCGCCCGGGACCGTATGCGTTCGATGATCGACGAGGTCGAGCGATCGGGGAGGTAGTCGAGGATGCGAACCTCCCCGCCGAGGCGCCGGACCAGGTCGGCCTCGGGGAGCAGGTCGTCGTGGTAGTCGCCGCCCTTGACGTAGATGTCGGGGCGGAGCTCCTTGATGAGCCACTCGGGGGAGTTCTCCTCGAACACGATGACGTAGTCCACACAGGACAGCGCCGACAGCACGGCGAGTCGGTCCTCGACGCTGTTCACCGGGCGGTCGGGGCCCTTGAGCCGGGCGACGCTGGCGTCGGAGTTGAGCCCGACCACGAGCAGGTCGCCGAGCGCGCGGGCCTGACGCAGGAAGCCCACGTGACCGTGGTGCAGCACGTCGAAGCAGCCGTTGGTGAAGACCAGTCGCGCGCCCCGCGCCCGGGCCGCCCGGACCCGGGCGAGCACGCTCGCCACGTCGTGGTCGGCACTCGACGGCGCGAGGTCGGCCGTCCGGTCGGCCACGATGTCCTCCAGGCGGGTCACGCAGGTGCGGGGCCCCTGGATGGATGCGGTGGCGGCGCGCTGGGCGAGGGTCGCCGCGTCGCGGAGCGACGCGCCGTTCGCCACGGCGAGCGTCAGCGCGGCCAGGTACGCGTCCCCGGCGCCGACGGCGTGACTCGCCGGGGCGCCGACCGTGGCCGTCCGGACCGCGGACGTCTGTCCGTCCAGGACCAACGCCCCGTCGATGTCCAGCGTCACGGCGGCGATGTGGGCGCCGGTCCGGTCCAGGATCAGCTTGGCCTGTGATTCCACAGTGGATACCCGGACCGGGCCGTCCGGGATCCGGTGGTCCGGGGCGAGCAGTTCGGCCATCTCGGCGAAGTTGGGCTTGACCAGGGTGGGCCGCAGGTCGCGCCACCGCTGCAGATGGTGGGCGTCGACGGCCAGGACGGGCAACGAGGCCCGCCGCTGCCGCAGCCAGGTCAGGAACGTGTCGTCCAGCGCCCCCAGGCCGTAGTCGCACGCCACGACCGCCACCGGATCGCCCCGCAGTGCGGTCTCCGTGGCCGCGACCAGGTCCGCGGCGTCCGGTGTCAGGTCGCCGCTGCGGCTGTCGACCCGCAGGACGATCTGCCCGTCGGCCACCATGCGGCGCTTGACCGGTGTGCCGTCGGCCTGCAGCGGCACGCCGCGCACCGCCACACCGGCGTCGGTCAGGCAGCGCCGCAACCAGGCCCCGTCCGGGTCGTCGCTGATCGGCGTGACGAGCACCGGCCGGGCGCCGAGGGCGGCGAGGTTGACCGCCGTGTTGGCCGCCCCGCCGGGCGCGCGCTGGACACGGTCGAGGGCGACCACCGGTACGGGCGCCTCCCGGGACAGGCGCTCCGGCTCCCCGTACCACCATTCGTCCACGAAGGAGTCACCGAGCACGACCACGCGCGAGCCGCGCCAGCGGGCCGCCACGTCGGCGAGGTCACCGTGGCCACCGACGTCGGCGAAGGCACGCTGGTCGCCGTGATCGCCCAACCACACCATGCGTGGCCAGCTACCCGCGTGGCCCGGCCGGCAAACCGGTGCGTGATCCCGGGCCGCCTGAGGGGAAGGCCCAACGGCAGATTCGCGGGACGCCGGTGACGGCGGGACAGCCGGGTGACGGCGGGAGTCGTCCGGTGTCGGTGCGGGTGAACCGACCGGTGTCGCTTCGGGTGAACCCGGGTTTGGCCGATCGGGGCCCGGGTAGCGGCGGCTGGGGAGGGCCGATGCATTACATACCCGGGGTCAATCGGATCGCGGTGCTACGGGCCAACGCGTTGGGCGACTTCATTCAGTCGCTGCCCGCGCTGGAGTCGCTGCGTGCCGCGTACCCGGAGGCCGAGATCGTCCTGCTCGGTGCGCCCTGGCACGCCGAGGTGCTGGCCGGGCGGCCGGTCCCGGTCGACCGCGTCCTGGTCGTACCGGCAATCGAGGGCATCCGGGATCCGGTGCCCGACGATCCGGTTCCGGCCGACCAGCTGGCCGAGTTCCTGGACAAGGTGCGGGCCGAGAGCTTCGACGTGGCCCTGCAGATGCACGGTGGCGGGCGCAACAGCAACCCTTTCGTCTCCAGCCTGGGGGCGCGGGTGACGGCCGGCCTCCGCGCGCCGGACGCGCCGCCACTGGACCGGACGGTGCCGTACCTCTTCTACCAACCCGAGGTCTTCCGCTACCTGGAGGTGGCCGAGCTCGTGGGCGCTCCGGCCATCACCCACCGGCCCCGGTTCCCGCTGATCGCGGCGGACCGGGAGGAGGCCGACCGGGTGGTCCCACCCGGTCCGGCTCCCCGGGTGGTGATCCACCCCGGCGCGACCGACCCGCGCCGGCGCTGGCCGGTCGAGCGCTTCGTGGTGGTCGCCCGGGTCCTGGCCGAGCGCGGCCTGGACGTCGTGGTCACCGGGACGTCGGCCGAGCGCGACCTCGTGCACCGCGTCAGCGCCGGCGCCGGACCCGGGGTCCGCGCGGTCATCGGCGAGCTGACCGTGGGCGGGCTCGCGGCCCTGCTCGCGCACTCGGCCGTGGTCCTGGCCAACGACACCGGCCCGCTGCACCTGGCCAGCGCCGTGGGCACACCGGCGGTGGGGCTGTTCTGGGTCGGCAACGTCATCAACTTCGCCCGGCCGGAACGGGCCCGGTACCGGCCGCTGATCTCCTGGCGGATCCACTGCCCGCGGTGCGGCCTGGACTGCACGCGTGACCTGTACCCCGACCGGGGCGGGGGCGCCGGGTGCGATCACGACGACTCCTTTGTGGACGACATCCCGGTCGCGGAGGTCATCGCCGAGGTGGACCAGTTGCTCGGGGCGGGACGATGATCACCGAGATCGTCGCCGGGCGCCCGCTGGCGTTGGGCGACCCGGTCACCTTTTCCGAGGCCCGGCCGGTGGACGTGCTCATCCCGACCCGGAACCGTCCGGCCGAGCTGGCGACCACGCTGGCCGGCCTGGCCGCCCAGACCGACGCCCCCGTGTTCGGGGTCATGGTCAGCGACCAGTCCGATCACGACCCGGCCTGGCGCCATCCGGCCGTGGCCTCGATGGTCCGGGTGCTGCGCCACCAGGGCCGGCCCGTACTCCTGCGGCGCAACCTCCCGCGCCGCGGCATCGCCCACCAGCGCGCGTTCCTGCTCGCCCACTCGACCGCCCGGTACGTGCTCACCCTCGACGACGACGTCTGGCTGGCGCCGGGCACCCTCGCCCGGCTGTATCAGGCGATCGGCGAGCTGGGCTGCGGGTTCGTCGGCAACGCCGCCCATGGTCTGTCCTATCTGGACGACATCCGGCCGGACCAGCAGAGCGTCTTCGAGCCGTGGGACGGCCCGGTCAAACCGGAGGACGTCGGCCCCGACGACTACCGGTGGCTGCGTCACCACGTGCACAGCGCGGCGAACCTGGCGCACGTGACGCAGCGGCTCGGCCTGGCCGCGGGTGAGTGGCGGCCGTACAAGGTGGCCTGGATCGGCGCCTGTGTGCTCTACGACCGCGAGAAGCTCCTCGCCTGCGGCGGATTCGATTTCTGGGCGGACTTCCCGCCGAATCATGCCGGCGAGGACGTCGCGGCCCAGCTCGCCGTCATGCGCCGCTTCGGCGGGGCCGGCATCGTGCCCAGCGGGGCGTACCACCTGGAGACACCGACGACGATCGCCGATCGAAGCGTCCAGTGCTACCCGGCCAGACGGCCGGTCGGGGAAGGAGTGCGCGAATGAACGAGCAGCCCACGGTCGTCGGTATCAACCGGACGCAGGACGGCTCGATCGCCGTCCTGCGTGGACGGTCGCTCGCCTGGAGCGTGCAGAAGGAGCGGTTCAGCCGGCGTAAGCACCACTGGGGGCGGCTGGGGGACCTGCCCAAGCACTACCTGCCCCACCTACCGCAGCTGTCCGGGCCCATCGACCTCGTGGTCGAGGGGTTCAGCTCGGACGCCGAGCTGGAGAACCTCGACGCCTACCGGTCGGAGCTGGCGGAGAACCTCGACGTGGGCCGGACCGCCCTGGTCTCGCACCACCTCAGCCACCTCTACAGCGCGTTCTACCCGTCGCCCTTCGACCGGGCGGCCGGGCTGGTCATCGATGCGCAGGGAAGCCGGGTCGCCGACTTCACCGAGCGCGTCCCGCTTCCCCCGGGCACCACCGGCGACCGGCTGGAGGTCAGCTCCTTCTACCGGTGCGAACGGGGCCGCGTCGAGTGCATCGCCAAGCAGCTGTGGCACGGCGACTGGCTGGAACCGGTCGGGTTGGGCTGCTTCTACTCCCTGTTGACCCGGCGGTTGTGGCCGACCGGTGAGGGCAACGAGGGCAAGGTGATGGGGCTGGCGCCGTTCGGCGATCCGGACGCCGACGGCCTGCCCGACCTGGAGGTGCGCGGCCACGAGGTGTTCATCCCGGACGCCTGGCTGCGCCAGCTCGAGCAGGCCGACCGGTACCGGTACTTCATCGACGGCACCGGCTCGTTCGCCGACTGCGCCAACCTGGCTGCCGCGGGCCAGCGCGCGTTCGAGAACGCCCTGCTGCAGCTGGTCGCCTGGCTGTACGAGCAGACCGGCGAGGAGAACCTGGTCTTCGCCGGCGGTACCGCGTTGAACTGCACCGCCAACGGTCGCATCATCCGCGAGTCGCCGTTCCGGCGGGTCTTCATCCCGCCCAGCCCGCACGACGGTGGCACGGCCCTGGGCTGCGCCATCTACGGCCTGGTGGACCTGCTGGGTGAGCCCTGCGAGTTCCGGTGGGAGAACGACTTCCTGGGCCCGGACCCGGACCCCGCCCAGGTCGAGGCGGCCGTACGCCACCTGCCGGACGGGCTGGCCGTGCAGCGCCCGGACGACCTGGTGGCGGCCATGGTCGATCTGCTGGCCGACGCCCGCACCGTGGGGCTGTGCCAGGGGCGCAGCGAGTCCGGCCCGCGCGCTCTCGGCAACCGCAGCATCATCGCCGACCCGCGGGTCCGGGAGATGCGCGACTACATCAACTTCGAGGTGAAGGGGCGCGAGTGGTTCCGGCCCCTGGCGCCGCTGGTGCTCGCCGACCAGGCGGAGCGCATCTTCGACGTCGACCGCCCGGCGCCGTTCATGCAGTACGCGGCCGACGTCCGGCCGGAGTACCGGGCCCAGCTCCCGGGCATCACCCACATCGACAACAGCGCCCGGCTGCAGACCGTCGAGCCGGTCAACACCCCGTTCCTGCACCGGCTGTTGACGGCCTGGCAGGAGCGGACCGGGTCACCCGTGCTCATCAACACGTCGCTCAACGGCCCGGGCGACCCGCTGGTGGAGACCCCGGAGCAGGCCATCGAGACCCTGCACCGGACGGGCCTGCACGCCCTGGTGATGCCGCCGTATCTCATCACCAAGCGCGACGAGCCGCCGGTGCCCGGCCGGTCCTGGTCCCCGCCGACCCCGACGTACTGACCCGCGTCACTCGGTCAGCCGGTCCAGCACGTTGCGGGTGATCCGGTCCAGCACGCCGGTGGTGCCGGCGGTCAGCACCCGGGCCCAGTCCGTGGTGGCGGCGGTGAACACGGTGCCCCGTCGTTCCGGGCCCCGTCGTTCCGGGCCCCGTCGTTCCGGGCCCCGCCGTCCCGGGCCCGGTCGTTCGGGGTCACCGAGCAGCCCCAGGGTGGCGGCCGCGTTGCCGAAGCCCCATCCGCTGGGCCGGGTGTCGCCCACGGCCAGGATCGTGAAGTCGTCGGGCGTCCCGTCGGCGCCGGTCGGCCGGACCGGTCGGCCGGCGGCCAGGTCACCGCGATCGAACTCGGCGCCGTCGCACTCGTACCCGATGAGGTACTCGTCCGGTCCGGCCCCGAAGACGTCGCCATCGGACAGTCCGGTGCCGCGGTAGAGCCAGTGGTCGTCGTGCTGCACGCGGTACCCGACCGGGATCGGGTGCTCGTTCCGGTCGCGCTCGCCGCCGTTGCGGAAGCTGACGCCGATCGAGGTGTTCTCGGGCCGGCCGGCCTCGTGCCAGTACTGCACGCGCGAGAAGGTGACGTCGTCGTGGAAGACGACGCGCCACCAGCACGTGTTTCCGCCGAAGAACGCCGCGTTGCCACCGGAGGCCACGAACGCGTCGAGCGCGTCGCGCATCTCGTCGCTCCAGTACTCGTCGTGGCCCACGCTGACCAGCAACCGGTAGGGCGACAGCTGGGCCAGGCCGTCGCGGTGCAGGTCGACGTCGGTGCAGTAGTCCGCGCGGTAGCCCGCCCGCTCCAGCCAGGCCACGAACCGCGCGTCCCAGTGCTGGAACGTCTGTCGGGGCGTCGGGTCGAACGGGTCGGGGTTGAGGTCGATGTCGTACGGCGTGCCGCCCGTGCCGCCGCCCGGCCGGTGCAGGCTCACCCCGGGCGAGATCGGGCACGGCACGTCGTCGGCGTCCGGCGTGTTGTAGAGGCACCAGTGCCCGGCCCCGGCCTTACGGTCGTAGTGCGGGCCATCGACCACGTTGTAGGCGTGGTAGGTGAGCAGGGGGATCTTGTAGAGGATCGGGCCGGTCGGCGCCCCGGCCGGCGCGCGGACCACGAACAGCGCCCGCCCGTGCCGGGCGTCCACTGTGGCTGGTCGCGGCGCCGGGTCGTCCCCCTCGATGAGCACCGCCACGTACACCCCGGACCGCCAGTGCGGGGGCACGACGAAGCGGTACGCCGGCCAGGCCGGCAGCTCGTGCCCGTACAGGTCGACGCCGGGCTCCCCCCAGTCCTGGAACGGCAGGTGCAGCGGCGCGTCCCGCCCGGCCAGCGGTCCGGTGCCGCCGCACAGCGTCAGCTCGGCGCCGCAGCGGTAGAACTCGACCCGGAACCGCGGTGCGTCGGTGGCCACCCGCAGCGTGAACGGTTCTCCCGGCCGCGGGCTCGGCTGTTCGACGTACCCCCGGATCGTCATGGCCCTCCCTGGACTCGCTACCCAGGGCAGCCGCCGATCATGCCGTGCAGGAAGGACGCCCTCCTGACGTACCCAGGAAGGACGCCTTCCTGCACCCGGCTGCTATGCGCTGGGCCGCACACCGTCCCAGTCGGTGTCGGTCATGCGGATGACCCGGACGCCGAGGAAGCCGAAGACGACCGTGGCCAGCACGTTCGCGCCAACCTGAAGCGCCGGGGCGCCCGCCGGGAGAACCTCCGCGACGAGCACCGCGACCGTGACGGCGACCGGTCCCCACCAGCCGACCAGTCCGGCCCGCCAAGCGGCCCAGCCCAGGACAAGGACGCCCAAGGCGAAGCAGAGGATGAGCGGGAACGCGACCGCCCCCGCCGCGCTCGAATTGACCCGTTCCACATAGGACACCATCTGCGCCTGGTCGCCACCGGGAAGGGCCAGCGCGAAGAGGTAGAACATCGCGATCGCCACGTGCCCGAGCCCGCCGAGCACGCCGAGCACGGCCCCGGTGTTCGCGAGCGCACTGCCCCGATCACGGGCCTGGTGCAGGATCGCCATGACGGCGGGAATCATCAGGATCCCGGAGACGAACAGCAGCGCGGCCGAGAGCGCGAGCGCACCCTCGTGTTCGGTCGCGGCGGTGTACATCATGTCGCCGGTGCCGTCCCCGGCCGGGTCGATCGGCGCCTCCACGGCGAGCAACGCGGGGAAGAGAGCCAGCGCGACGCCGGCGGTGTAGCGGCGCAGGCGGCGCGCGAGCGGAGCACGGGTCACGGAGCCCGCGGTCGCTAGGGATGTGGTCGATGTACTGGTCGACATACGACGACCTCTCGTGACGGTGACCGGCCCGCTGCCGGTCGGTTGGCCCGACTATCGGGCGCAGGGCGGGTCGAGGTCGTCACCATCGCTGCTCGTTCGTGGTCAGTCGCGCGGAGTACCCGCAGGCGGCTCAAGGTCGTCCGCGCGATGGACCCCCATCGCGGCGAGCCGGCTTAGCCTGGGCTCATGACTCGCTGGGCGCCGCGGCTGCCGGACCTCATCGCCGTTGTCGTGCTTACCGCCGGCACGCAGGCCGAGGTCTGGGCCGGTCTCGTTCCCGGGGCCGGGCGGCCGGCGCTGGCCGCCTCGTACCTGGTGGGGACGTCCGTGTTGGCCTGGCAGCGGTACCTGCCGCTGACGTCATTGGCGGTCTCGCTGTCCGGGCTCGCCGTGGTCCCGGCTCTGCTCGGAGTCGACCCCAACGCCGGGTTGAGCTCGCTGGCGGCCGCCATGGTGGCGGTCGTCTCGGCTGCCTACCATGCGCGGCGGCCGCTCGCCGCGCTGTTGGTCGCACTCGGGCTGCTGGGCATCACGATCGTGGTGACCTACGGTCTGGGTCCCGTGCACCTCCTGATCCCGGACATCGCGTTCGCCTGGCTGCTCGGGGCGGGAGCGTGGGTGGTCGGCCGGGCCCTGGCGAACCGGACGCTGCGGGCGGAACTCGCCGAGCAGCGCGCCGCGCACGCCGAGCAGGAGGCGAAGTGGCGGGTGACGGCCGCCGCCACCGCCGAACGGCTGCGGATCGCCCGGGAGATCCACGACGTCGTCGCCCACAGCATCAGCGTGATGACCCTGCACGTCAGCGGGGTTCGCCGATTGCTGCACCCGGACCAGACCGCGGAGCGCGAAGCCCTGGAGCTGGTCGAGCGCACCGGACGCGAGTCTCTAGCCCTGCAGTAAGCGTGTCGGGTGGGTAGATCCGGCTGGAGATAGACCAAGGGCCTTATCCTGCCGTAGTTTGCGACTCCAACGCAGCCCGGTAGGACAGGTCCCTTGTGGTGAAGAAGATAACGCGTGAGCAGAGCCGGCGGAACTCGGCACGCCGACGGCGACGGGTCGAGGCGCGGCACCGGCAGGCAGGGCGTTGGGGACAGCAGTCCGAGCCGATGCTCACCTCGGGCAAGATCAGCTACGAGATTGGCGGCAATGTCGAGGCGACGCCGTATGGTGGGCTGTTCGCGATGCACCGGCTGGTGACTCGGCTCGGCCTGGCCAGAGCGATCGATGCCAGTCTCAATCTGTTGAAGATCCACCTTCCGTATCACGAGTCCGACCATGTGCTCACCTTGGCCTACAGCGTGCTGACCGGCGGCACGCGGCTGGAGGACGTGGACCGGCTGCGCACCGACGTGCCGTTGATGAACGGCCTGGGCGCGAGGCTGCTGCCGGACCCGACCACGGTCGGGGACTTCCTACGCCGGTTCGCCGAGGCCGACATCCTCGCCTTGATGGAGGCGATCAACTCGGTCCGGCCGGCGCTGTGGCGTAGTCGGTGCGCCGGTCTGCTCGGCGAGGTGGCCTATGTGGACGTGGACGGCACGATCGTGCCCACCGCCGGGAGCGTGTCAGGGAGATTGTGTAAGTGTCCTGGGTGGACTCTCTCAACCTGTTCAGTTGGTCTAACGAGCCGGTTTGCTTCGGGTTACGGCTCCCCGCAGGGAGTTTAGCCGAATCTTTCGGTATT
>Ga0310834_100539_pt1 | contig 39910 bp, 22 predicted proteins | sample SM_ome_2_FD_201314 | JGI IMG/M metagenome (GOLD analysis project Ga0310834, IMG submission 201314) | Sorghum-adapted microbial communities enriched on stacked mutant (SM) sorghum from Joint BioEnergy Institute, Emeryville, California... ...
GTTCCACCGGAATCTGACCACGGGGGAGGACTGGGACCCGATGCCGTATCCGCTGCCGGGACCGTGCTGGACCGGGGATCTCTTTATCGACACCCACCGGTACGAGATCCGGATGGTCGCGGCCAACGAGTACGGTGTGAGCGGGCACTCAACCTCGGTCTTCGCCGAGCCGCTGGCGTAGGTACGGGTACGCGCCTAGACGACGGGACTGGTTCAGACGGCGGGACTGGTTCAGACGGCGGGACTGGTTCAGACGGCGGGACCTTGCTCCGACGACCGAGACGCGCCGGCACGACACGGACCCAGCCGTACGGCCCGGACCATCCATTGGCGCGACCGGAGCCACCCACACGAGAAGGACCCACGAGGCCGGGGGCCCCGTGGGTCCGGGTGTGGCAGGGCGGCGCGAAACCCGCTGGCGACGCCTGGGTGACGCTAGATGAGCTCGCCGGCGATGCTCCGGTCGACCGCCATGAAGTTCAGGTGAGCTTCGTCGACCTTGATTCCCAACTGGTCCTGGGCCGCTTGCAGCGACTGGGCCAGGTTCATGCAGTCGTGGTGAGCATCAGCGAAGCGATAGACCGCCTCCGTGTCCTGCCAGCCGCTGGCGAAGAGTCGCGTGTAGCTGAGCTGCAGGTCCTGCAGATGCAGCTCGGCGGCGGTGACGAAGTTGCGGATCCCCGCCACGATCGACTGGATGTCGGCCGCGGCGTAGATGATGACCTCAGACACGACTCACGCTCCCGGGTTGAGACTGGTGAAGATCGGTCCGAGGGGCACGACCTGGCCGATGCTGGTGGCCGAGGCTTGGTCGGCCTCGGTGTGCCGCACGGCGCCGACGCCCACGATGGACGCCATGTATTCGAACCTCCGCAGGATCGCGCGCATCTGGCCCTGCATGCCTGCCTCAGGAGTCAGGCCCCACGCATTGATGAACGCCATCCCGGCCGGTCCCTGGAAGCCGGGAATCGCCGCGTCGACCGTGTTGGTCAGCGTGTTCAGCCGCGTGGTCATGTCCGTCAGTGCTTCCGTGGCCTCCTTTTTGGCGGCGCTCATGGCGACCGGGTCGACCAACGCCCTGGTCATCGTGCTCACCTCGCTCGATTGATGGATGGTGGGTGCTGCGGCCCGTAGCCGTGGGCGCCAGCATATCCCTCACAACAGACAACACACTACATTGAGTTTGAAGCTTGTGTTGTTTAGCATGTTCGCGGTCGAGAGGAGGCTGGGCATGGCAGCCGGCCCCAGCCCGGGCCTGCGGGGTGGTCCCGTGGCGGCCGGACCGGACTTCCGGCCCGATCGGCGGCCGGTCCCGGTGGGCGCGATTGTCGTCGCCGAGGCGGTGCTGGTCGCCATCGTCATCAACGTCGCGCACTCCATGTGGCTGGGCGTTGCCGTCGGGGCGTTGCTCGGGGTCGTGTTGCTGGTGACGCGGCCCGGCGCGGCCCGCCCGCGCCACCGCCGCCGGTCCGCGACGGGTGACCGGCGCCACCTCGGCGCCGCGGCGCTGGTCGTCGCCGACCTGACGGTCGAGGAGGTCGCCACGGCGGCCGGCCCGGTGGGCATCGGGAAGGACGATGACGGGTGGTTCGCCGTGGTGGAGGCGCAGCCACCGGCGGGAATGCGCAGTGACGACCTGGGGACGGTCGACCTCGGGGCACTCGGGCGGATGCTCACAGACTCGCCCATGCCGATGTCGCGGATCCAGGTGCTGTGCCTGGCCCAGCCGCCGCCCCTGACCGGCTCCGTGTGCGCCGAGTCCTACGCCGCGTTGCTCGGGGGCGCGACGGTCCTGGCCCACCAGACGTGCTGGGTGGCGCTCCGGCTGACCCTCGAGACGGCGGCGGACGAGCTCGGCACGGTGGCGGAGACCCAGCAGGCCCTGGCGTTCGCGGCGAATCGGGTGGCGCGGCTGCTGGCCCGGTCCGGCCGGCGCCCCGTGGTGCTCGACGGGGAGGCCCTGCGGGCCGCGCTGAGGTACGCCGGGGAGCTCGGCGGTGCCGGCTCCCGGCCCGGCTACGGCACCGGGGCGCGGGGGCACGGGCTGGTCGAGCGGTCCTCGGACGTGCACCTGGACGGCACGGCCCACGCCTGCTTCTGGGTCAGTCACTGGCCGCGCCGTCCGCAGGCGGTGCCGCTGGCGGCGTTGGGGCTCGCCGCGGGAGTCCCCGCGGCCGTATCGCTGATCATGCAGCCGCACGGGGACGAGGTCGCCCTGCGCTGCCTGGTACGCATCGTGGCCGCGCCGGACGCCCTGCGGGCGGCCGCTCGCCGGCTCCAGGGCGGCGCCCGACGACTGGGGCTGCGCCTGGACCGCCTCGACGGCGCACACGCCCTCGGCCTCTACGCCACCTCGCCCACGGGCGGTGTCGGATGAGCACCGACGTCGTGACCGCGATGGCGGAACCGTGACGGCGGTTCGGCTCACCGTCGGGCGTCACCTGGTCTCCGACCGGGGTCTGGCTCGGCTGGCCGCGCCGCTCGCCCCGGCCGGCGTCGTCATCGGCCAGGACAAGGCGCGGCAGCCGACGGCGATCCGCCTGTTCCGTCCGGAGCCGACCCGGATCACCCTGGTGGGCGGCGGATGGGCCGCGCGGATTCTGGCCTTTCGCGTACTGGGTGCGGGCGCCCGGGTGCGGATCGTCACGGCTGACCCGGCTTCGTGGCACCCGTTGGCCGCCGTGGGTGGCCCTGGGCTCACGGTGCAACCGCCGTCTGGCGAGGCCACCCCGACCGTGCCGACGTCGGCTCCCGGCGCTCTGACCATTGTGGACGGAGTGTGGGACGGCGGTGCGGGGACACCGGGCCCGTGGCACACCGTGCTGACCGTGCTCCCCCGGCTGACCACGTCGAACGTGGTCGCCGTCCGAGGCACCGATCTAGCGCTCCTACAGCGACTGACCGCCGACGAGGTGGCCGTGGCGCGCTCGCTGTGGCATCTGGATGAGATGACCTGGACGTTGCTGCAGGAGATGGACGACGAGATGTTCGCCGTGGTGGGCGGCTCGGCCGACCGGTACGTCTGGGCCAGCCCGACCGAGGCCGAGCGGCGGCTGTTCGGACCGCCGACCCGATGAAGCGCCCGGAGGCCGATTCGCCGATGCACCGCCATCCCCGTGGGGTGCGGGTACCATGTGTGGCGATTGCCGTATCTTTCATTGATTGTTCGGCCTCGAAAACGCCGGCCTGACGGCAGCGCAGAGGAGCAGCGGATGAGCAGCTACACCGTCACCATCTCGCCCGAGGAGGGCGGCGGTGCCGAGACGACCATCCGTGTCGACGTGGAGAACTGGGTCGCCCGCATCACCGAGCTCGTCGTACGGCCGTCCGCCGGGCGCGACGGCTCCGGCGAGATCGGAGGCATCGACCTCGATCTGCTGATGCGTGTGGTCCAGCCGGCGATCACCGCCATCGAAGGGGGGCGGAACCCGTCTCCCGCGCCGGCATCCCCGCGGCGGAGCCGGGCGGCCGACGCCGGCCAGCGGACGGCCGGTCGACGCGGCGACGACGCGACCGCCACCGCCGAGGCGCCCGCCCGGGCGTCGGCGTCGCTGCGGCCGCGGGCCTACCGGCGCATCCCGCCCGACCTGCGTGAGGCGTTCGCCCGGCTCGGCTCCGTCACCGAGGTCGCCGCCCACTACGACGTGCCCCGTCACACGGCCCAGGGGTGGATCAACCGGCTTCGTCGGGAACTGCAGGCCTCTGAGTGAGATTGGCGGCCTCTGGCCGGAATTGCCGGCATCCGGCGGGCCTGGTGTCTCTTGTTGCCAGCCCGGGCCCTGGCCCATGCTTCAATAGCGGTACGTCTCACGCGGCCAGGACGCCGGCCGGTGTCGGGCGTCGGGTAACGGGTGTGGGAGCAGAGATTGACCGACGTGCGGTTTCGCGATTCCGGGCCCAGGAACGAGCCCCCGGCCGTGGCTGCCGTGTCCGCGTCGGGACCGGTCGAGCGACCGAGCGCGGCGTCGGAGGCCACCACCCATCCGGTCGTGGATGTGCTGCGGGATGTCGCGACGCAAACCAAGACACGTCCCCGACCCGGTCGGCTCGGCTGGACGGCCCGGACCATCGCGACCGGCCTGATCGATCCCGGAGCGATCGAGGCGCATGACGCGGAGCACCGGTTCGTCGCCGCCCTGCGCGCACCGCAGATGAGCGGGCGGGTGGTCGGCGTCGTCGCCGGCAAGGGGGGCGTCGGCGGTACCACGGTCGCCATCGGCCTCGCCCGGACGTTCGCGGCCCTGCGCGACGATGCGGTCGCGCTCGTGGACGGGCACGCCGCCGCCGGCCTGTCCCTGTCCCAGCGCGTTCTCGGGCGGCGGGGGCACACCATCCGGGAGTTCGGCCGCAGCCCTCGGTCGCTCGGCCGCCGCGGGCTGCACGTCTTCGACGCGGCCAGTTGGACGGACCCGGCCGACGGTCCCGAGATCGAGGTAGCGACTCGCCGGCAGGTAGCTACTCATTCGTTCACTATTATCGATGCTGGGAACGACGCCTCGCCGGCCGCCCAGGCGGCGTTGGCGCTAGCCGATGAGATGATCGTCGTCACCAGTGCCGAGCCGGCCGCCCTCGCCTCGGTCGCCCCGACCATCGAACGGGTCGCCGCCCGGCCCGGCGGCCGAGGAACGGGGGTCACCGTGGTGGTCGTCCTCACTAGGCCGACCCCGACCGTACGCGCGCGTCGGCGACTGCGCTCTCACCTCGACACCCCATCGGTCGTGATCCCGTACGACCCGGCGCTGGCCGACGGTGTCGGGGCGGACCTCGATGCGCTCCGGCGAGCCACCCGGGCCGCCTACCTTCGGCTCGCGGCTGCGGTGGTGAACATGCAGGACAGGACCGAAGCGGAGTAGTACGGCCCGGCCGTCGTGACGGCCATCAACTCCGTTCCGAGCCACACCATCGCTGAACTATGTGGTATGTTGCTTTGTCGTATGATGTGTTTCGGCTCCACGCGGTACCGCCCGTCGGCTGGTGGAGGAGGTCGGAGTGCTCGATTCGCGGGATTCACGCCAACGCGCCGATGTGGGGCCGCGGGGTGCGGGGCGTCCGGCCCGGACCGACCGGGACGACTGGCCGGACGCCCCGCGGCCGGCAGAGCAGTCCGGGTGGCTGGCCCAGCACCGTAGTGAGACCAGGGCGGCCCCGTCAACCACGACCCCGTCGACGACGTCGGCCACGGGTTCCTCGTCGACCGTGGCCTCTTCGATGACCGTCGCCCCTTCGTCAACAGTGGACGGCTCCTCGGCCGCTCCGGGGCGCGCGGCGCCGCCGGCGGCGCCTTCCCCGGCCGACGCGGGCTCGACGAGCCAGGTCCGGACTGCCGCCGCCCAGCCGGGCCTACAGACCGCTTCGCCGGCCGTTGCCGTGTCCGATTCGCCGGCTGGGGTGGGGACGGTCACCGGCGTGTGGGGCGGGAACGATCCCTGGCAGGTCGTCACCCGGCGCGATCGCGATCCGGAGCAAGCGGACCGGGCCGCCAAGGCGTGGGCCGCCTGGGCCGCGGCCACGGGAGCGCACGCCCTGCTGGGACAGTCGACCGCAGCCGCACCGTCCACTGTAGCTACAGAACTGTCCACGCCAGCGACGGCTGCGGCCGATAGTGCCGCGTGGGCAGCCTCGTCTCCCACACCAGCCGCGGTTGCTGAGCGCGAGAGCGCCATTCCGGTCGTCGACGTCCTGCGGGAGGCGGCGGATGCCGGCCTCGGCCGGCGGCGCCGGGAGGGTGGCCGGTCCTGGCTGCGTGCCCTGACCCTCGGCTTGGTCGACCCCGCCGCCCTGGAGGTTAAGGAACTGGAGTTGGCCCTTCTCGATGCGGCCCGGGCGCCGCAGCTAGGCCCGCGGGTCATCGGTGTCGTGTCGGGCAAGGGCGGGGTCGGGGCCAGCACGACGGCCGCCGGGGTGGTCCAGACCCTGGCGGCCCTACGGGAGGACAAGAGTGTCCTCGTGGACGTCCACGGCGTCGCTGCCCGGCCCCCGGGCTGGCTGTCCCGTCCCGAGCTGGCCGAAATCGCCCGTGCTCCTCGGTTCGGATGGCCGGTCGCGAGCCCCGCCGAGCACTCCTGGGACGGCGTGGGGACCAGCCCTGGCTTCGGCGGGTCCGCGGACGGCCGGTGGTGGCCCTCGGGTCAGGGCGCATGGTGGTCTGCGGTCGAGGAGAACTCGTTCACGGTCATCGACCTGGGGAACGACCTCTCGGTCGCGGCCCAGGACGCGCTGTCCACAGTGGATCAGGTGATCGTGGTGACCACGCCCGAGCCGGACGCGGTGGCCTCGGTCGAGGTGGCGATCGAGCGCGTGGCGCAGGTGGGCCCCGGCCTGACGACCGCGGCGGTCGCCGTCGTGTGCATGTCCGCGGTCAGCCTGCGACGGGTGGAGCGGCAGTTGCAGGGCCAGCTCGCGGCCGACCTCACTCGGATGGTCGTCGTCCCGTACGACCCGGCGCTCGCGGATGGCGAGGTCGACCTCGCCCGGCTGCGTCCAGACACCCGTCACGCGTTCCTGACCCTCGCGGCCATGGTGGGCGACGCCCGTTGATACTCCGGCCGACCCGGGTCTGGGCGCGGGGGAGTTGAGCCACCCTGGATCTTCGCTGATCCGTCCTGGCTGTCCGGCGCCGCCCGCCCGGCGTTTCCGGACGTCGATTGCCCGGCGAGTGGGGACCTCCGCCGTGGAGTGTTGTCACTCGCGTTCGGCCCGCTCCGGGCCGGTCGCTGAGCCGCAGCGACGACGGGTTGCGACCAGAGGAGGCGGCGATGTCGCCGCTGGCGCCGCGCCGGACCGGTGCCGGCATCGGAGCACTGGTGCTGGCCGTGGTCCTCAGCGGCTTCGTGGTGGCGGTGGTCGACCAACCGACACCGGTCGCCGATGCCGCCGGGCCATCGGCCGCCCCGACGCGCCACACGGTCAGCCCATCCGCCCCGCCTGTGGCGACCGCCGCGCCCACGACCTCATTAGCGGCGACGCCGAGCGCCGAACCGACGCCGACCGACTCGAGCTCAGCGATTCCGGCCGCGCCATCGGCGTCGACGCCACCCCGGCTCCGAAGGACGGGCCGGCGCCGACGGCACCGTCCATTGCACCCGCCCTCGTCGGCGCGGTGAGCGTCCGCCACGACTGGGGCAGCCTGGGTCAGCCCACCCACGCCCTGCCGGCCGATGTGCGGTCGGGCGATCTCATCCTGGTCAGCGTCGAGGTGTATGACCTGGTGCCGTACACGGTGCCGGCGGGGTTCACCGCCGTGGCTACGGTGACGGGTGGCGGTCGGTTTCGACCATAGACGATCATGTTCTACCGCTGAACCCAGGCGGGCGAGACGTCGCTCACCCTCGCGTTGCCCGTAAGCGAGCAGAAGACATCGTTCGTGGCCGTCTACCGCGGAGTGAATCGGCAGTCACCAATCGCCGCGTTGGGGCGGGTAGCGGGGCACGATGGAGCACGACCAGCCGGGCGACGGCCCGGGTCAGCACCACGTACAACCGGCTGTATCCCCGGGGCTCGGCCGGTAGCCGGTGCGCAGTTCGTAAGTGCGGAAGTCCCGGCGCCCGAGCCGGACCATCAGCTCCGGCCACGACGGGGCCGCGGCCAGCGCGGCGTACTTCCCGATGGGCGACTTCTTCGTGGATCTTCACCGCGCCCAGCTCATCTCGGCCGACGAGGTGGCGGACCAGATCATCGCCGCTCGCCTTTCTGACGGCTTCGCCAGGCCCACGGTGAGCTAACATACACAACATGCTTCATACGACATACGCCAGGCGGGTCTGAGGTCATGGTCGAGACTCTCGTGGTCTCGCCCGACCGGCCGGGCGCGTTCGTGACGATCGGTGAGGCACTGGAGGTGGCGCCGACCGGCAGCACGGTCGTCGTCGAACCGGGGACCTACCTGGAGGCACTGCGGCTCACCGGCCGGGAGGTGACAATCGTGCCGGCTCAGGGGTCCGGCACCGTGACGGTGCAGGCCATGGCCGCGCACGCGAGCGTGGCCGTGGTCCGGCACGGCTCGCTGATCCTGCGCGAGCTCACCATCGAGGGCGGTGACGCGCCGAGCGTGGCGTGCCTCGGCGGGCGCTTGGAGCTTGTCGGCTGTACCGTCTCGGCCCAGCGCGCGCCTGCGGTCCGCATCGGTGCCCGCAGCGAGTTCGAGCTCACCAAGTGCACCATCGGACCGGCTCAGGTCGGTGTCCAGCTCGACGAGTGCCGGGGAAGCATCGTGGAATGCGAGATCGTCGACATCGTGGAGGACGGCGTGCTGGTTCGCTACGCCGAGCCGGTCATCCGCAACTGCACCATCGCCGACTGTGGTCACCGTGGCCTCTACGTTTACGAGTACGCCCGGCCGACCATCATCCGGTCGGAGGTCTGCCGGGCCGGGCAGGCCGGGGTCGACGTGGCCCAGTCCGCAGGCGCGTTGGTGCGCCAGTGCTGGATCCACGACGTCCGCGGACCGGCCGTCCGGTTCCGTGCCGGCTGCCACGGGTCGGTGGAGGAGAGCCACGTCGAGTCGTCGGGGGGCGCGCCGATCGTCGTCGAGCCCGGGGCCGAGGTGACCGTCCGGGAACCGTTGACGCCGGGCCGGACCCCCGTCGGGGCGGCGAGCTCGGACACCGTGGTGGGCGCCGACGCGGAGCGGGTTGCGGAGCTCTTGGCCGACCTCGACGCTCTCGTGGGGCTTGAGCGGGTCAAGTCCGGCGTCCACTCCATCATCGACGAGCTGCAGGTCAACGAGTGGCGTCGGGCGGCGGGCCTGTCGGTCGGCATGTCCGGCCATCACCTGATCTTCGCCGGGCCACCCGGCACGGGAAAGACCACCGTGGCGCGCCTCTACGGCGCGTTGCTCAAGGCGTTGGGGGTGTTGCCGCACGGCCGGTTCCGCGAGGTGTCGCGGCGCGATCTCGTGGGGCAGTACCTCGGCCACACTGCCGAGAAGACCTCGGCGGCGTTCGAGTCCGCGCTGGGGGGTGTGCTGTTCATCGACGAGGCGTACACCTTGTCGCGCGCCACCGGGACGGGCAACGACTTCGGCCAGGAAGCGATCGACACGTTGGTCAAGCTCATGGAGGACCACCGGCACGAGATCGCGGTGATCGTCGCCGGCTACAGCGCGGAGATGCAGGGATTCCTCGACGCGAATCCCGGCCTGGCGTCCCGCTTCACCGCCACCATCGAGTTCACCAACTATACGCCCGAGCAGCTCAGTGAGATCTTCGAGCGGATGGCGCGGGCCAGCGAGTACGTCCCCGACCCGGGCCTGCGCGAGGCCGTGCTCACCCACTTCACGCTCCTGCCGCGGGATGAGAGCTTCGGCAACGCCCGGGAGGCGCGCAAGCTGTTCGAAGGCGTCCGGCGGGCGCACGCCAACCGGCTGCGCCGGCTGGGTCGGGTGCCCACGCCCGAGGAGCTCATGACGCTGACGGCGGCCGACCTCGACGCGCACCTGCAGCGATGACCGTCAGGAGGACGCGTGTCATCGATAAGTGGAGATGGCTGGTGGCTGGCGCTCGGCGGCTGGCGGCGGCCGTGCCCGTGCTCGGCCTGCTCGTCGGCGTCCCGGTCGCACCCGCCGCCGTGGGCGTGGCCGGCCGCGCGCTGGCCTGCGACCAGCCGGGGGTTCCGGCCGCTGGCGTGCCCTGGCCCCAACGCATGCTGGGGTTCGAACGGGTGCGGCCGGTGGCCGACGGTACCGGCGTGGTCGTGGCGGTCATCGACACGGGCGTCGACGCCTCGCACCCGCAGCTGCGTGACCGTGTCCTGACCGGCGTCGACCTGCTCACCGGCTTGCCGGGCGGCAACCACGCCTGCGACACCCACGGCACCAACGTCGCCGGCATCATCGCGGCGGCGCCCACGGTCGACGGCGTCTCAGGCGTCGCTCCCGGCGCCCGCATCCTTCCGGTGCTGGTGGCCGACCGTACGGCCTCGCTCTCCGGCTCCGCGGAGGCTGATCCGGAGCTGCTGGCCGCCGGCATCGACTGGGCCCGCCAGTTCGGCGTCGATATCATCAATATTTCTATGTCGTTCTACAACGACAACGCGCTGGTGCGCAACGCCGTCGCGCGGGCCCAGGCCGAGGGCATCGTCATCGTTGCCGCGGCCGGGAACGAGGGCGGGGCCGACTCCCCCAACCCGACCCCCTACCCGGCGGCGTACCCGGGGGTGATCGGCGTGGGCGCGATCGACCAGAGCGGGCTGCGCGATCCGGACTCCGGGCACGGGCCGTACGTCGATCTGGTGGCGCCCGGCGTGGACGTGACGGTGCTGCAGCGCGGCGGCGGCACGTGGGTCGTGTCCGGGAGCAGTTTCGCGGCCGCCTTCGTCAGCGGGACCGTCGCCCTCCTGCTGTCCCGGTGGCCGGACCTGACCCCGGAGCAGGTCGGGCAGCGCCTGCAGGCCACGGCCACGCCAGCCGCGGGTCCGAAGGACGGGTACGGGGCCGGCGTCCTCAGCCCGTACCACGCGGTGACCGACCAGTGGACGGAGGCGTCGGCCCGTCCGCTGCCCGGCCTTCCAAGCTACGCACCTCCGTCGCCCCCGAGCGACGCCGCCGCCCGTCGGGCCGGGCTGGCGGCCGGCGTGGCCGTGGTGGCCGCCGTCGCGGTGCTCGCCGGGGCCGCGCTGGTGCCCCGGGGGCGGCGCCGGCGGTGGCGTCCCGGCCTGGCCCCGCCCCGCGCCACGTCCACTCTGGACGACCGGGTGCGCCCACCGGTGCGGCTATTCAGTGACCTGGAGTAAGGCGCTTGTCCCGGATGCCGCCGTCAGGGGCAACCGCCGTGTCTCAGACCAACCGCCCTGTCTCGGACCAACCGGCCTGTCTGAGACCGACCATGGTGTCTGTCGTGGAGCAGCCAGCGTGTCTGAGGCCATGACCCGTCTCAGGCCACCGCGTCACGCCACCACGGCGTCGAGGGCGTCGAGGCTGATGTCCGGCCGGGGTGGGTCGGTGAGCGTGACGATCGACCGGGCCACCCCGATGAGCGTGTCCCGGTCCTCGTCGGCGACCATGACCTGGACCGGTGAGCCGGGGTTCACGACGAACCCGGACGACGGGTCGGGCCACGCCCGCAGGACATCGACGAGCCGGGCGGTCACGACCGGTCCCGGTTGATGCCCGGCCACCTCCACGATCCGGGCGGCCGAGGTGAACATCACGATGGCCGTGCGCTTGCCGACAACCAGGGGCTGCCAGGGGAACTGCGGGTCGCCCGGTCCCACCTCGAGCGCGACGGGCTGAGCCACCGGCACCAGGACCCAGGCGGCGATCAGGGCCCGGACCAGCAGGTCCGGGTTGGCGGTGGTGATGGCCTCGTGCAGGAGCCGCTCGACGGGGGTCCCGGCGAAACCGGCCGACCGGCCCGCCTGGCCAAGCGCCGGGTCCGGGTGGCCGGCGGCGGTGAGGGTCGTCCCGCTGATGTCGACGGTGATCGGCGAGTGAGGATTGACCACCAGTCGCCAGGCCGGGTCGGGCCAGATCTCAGCGAGCTCGGCCCAGGTCATGACGAAGAAGCCCGGGGCGGTGGGGCGGTATCCGGCGAACGCCGCGGGCGAGGTGAAGACCGGCAGGCAGGTCTGTCCGTCCGCCTCCTCGGCGACCAGTTCCATCCGGCCGTCGGAATCGGGTTGCCCGGGTACGTACAGCGACGCCGAGGCCAGCAGGTCGAGCAGCGTGCGGTGCTCGCCGCGGTCCAAGGCCTGGGCCATGAGCTGCTCGACGACGTTCGCCGGCTGCCAGACCGACGCCGACGGCAGGGCCGTCGTCATGGCCGTCCATTGGCGACGAAGATGTCCGCGATCTCCATGCCGTCCGCGGCCTGCTGGACGGCCTCGGCGAGGACGCTCAGCTTCTCGGCGAGGTTGTGCATGTGCGTGAAGATCGGGTTGCACACCAGGACGAAGTTGTCGGCCGCCTCCCCCTGCCAGCCGTGCTCGAGCAGGCCGTTGAACTTGGCGATGGTCGTGGTGGTCTCGCTCTGCATCATCATGGAGAAGCCGAGAACGTCCGACGCGGTGGCGCGCACCGAGTCGTAGACGTAGGTGAGTCTCTGATCGCCGGGTGACATGCCTGCTGCTCAGTCCCTGATGCCGTCGAGGAGATGGATGATGTCGGCGGTCTCCGGAGCGTGCTCCGTCACCACCCGCACGAGCACGGCGGCGGAGTCGCCTTCGGTCGCCTGGTAGACGCCGGGCGCGACGTTCACGGATATCGCCAGCGAGTCGAGGCGGCTCACCAGCCCGCGGAGGTCGACGCCCATGTCCTCGATGAAGGAGCGAAAGGCGTCGCCGGCCGGACTGCGGAACTGCGGGTACGAGTCGCAGACGTGCTTGATGAGCCGGGCCAGCCCGACCGCCAGGCCCAGGCTCGTCCGCGCCGCCTGGCCGCCCGCGTCGAGCATCAGAGCCGGATCGACAAGGATGGTGTCGCCCACGGAGTCTCCGGATCGAATACGCCATACAAGATACGTCACACCCTACGCCGTCCCGGCCCGCTCGTCCAGACGTTGGGCATAGGGAGGAGACAGGATTCTTCTCCCTGGCCCGGGGAGACGCTACGCTGGGCTTGCTGATAGCCAATACAACACAATTCACTGAGTGCTGTGGCGAGAGGGGCGGGAATGGGAACGGTCGACGGGTCGGGCCCGGGGGACGTCGCCCGGGTGGTCACCGGTGACCTGTACACGTACGCCCAGGCGGTGATGGCGATGTACGTGGACGGCATCGGCGAGAACGCACGCACCACCCTCAACCTGGGACAGCTGGCTCAGCCCGCGCTCATGCCGTTGCCGGGACGCACGACGTCGACGTTCCAGGTGTTGGCGGGTCGGTTTCGTGGGGCCGCGCTCGTGGCCGCGCAGCAGGCGAGCGCGCGGGCTCAGTTCGAGCAGGCTCTCCGGGACCTCTCGAACGGCTTGTTCGCCATCGGATCGGCCGCCACGGTCATTGCGAACGCCTACGAGGGCACCGAGGCGGCGAGCGCCGCATCGATGTCTGATGTTCTCTATGCGTTCGCCTACCCCGACGCGCCCCGTCCGGCCGGGCTGCCCGACGCCATCGACGGCCACACGCTGCAGGGAGCCGAATCGCCGGGCGGTTCGGTCCCCCAGGCGCTGGTCGCTCCCGACGCCGACGCCGACGCCGTCGAGACTGTGGGTAGCACGGTCCCCGGCGTCCCCTTGGCCTCCACGCGCATGGTCTTCGCGGACGGGTCGGTGCGGGAGGTGCGCCGCGCCGGCGGGCCCGGCGCGAACGCCGGGGAGTGGGAGAACACAACGGTCACGACCTATCGGGCGTCCGCGGACGGCCCCGTCCTGGGCGAGCGGACCGAGACGGTCGTGACGCGCCAGGGCGCGCTGGTGTCGTCGGTGGTGACAAGCGGCGGCATCACGACCACGACCACGGTCAAGGACGGCGTCGTGGAGGTCGTGGTGACCCACCCCGAAGCGGACGGGAGCCAAGCCGAGCGGTACGTGAGCAGCGCCGACCCGGTCGAGCCGAGGCTTGATCCCAGGCCGTCTCTCGTTCCCGGGCCCCTCGAGGTGGCCAAGCAGGAGCAGTTGGAAAGGCCGACCGGGTAGAAGGCGTGCGATGACCGGTCTCCGATGCCCAGTGGTTGGCTGCTCCGTGACTGGGGCTTCGTCGATGGGGTGCGATGTCCGATCCTGACTCGTACTACGTGCTGCCAGCGGCGGGATCGCGGGATCCCAGGCTCGTGCCGTTCTTCGCCCGGCCGGCGCCGGATTGGATGGTCCCGGCCGACTCGGTCGGTTCGGTGGACCTGTTCGGCTACGAGCGCCTCCCCTGGGTCGCCTACTACGACGACGACGGTGTGGGCGAGGTCGATCTGTCGGCCCCGGACCGGGAGTCGGACTCGGTCGAGGCTATCCGGTACCGGATCATGGGCCAGTCGGCCGAGGCGACGGAGGAACTGGCCCGGGCATGGGACGGGATCCGCAACCGCCTCGGCGAGGTGCAGACCCAGCTCATCACGGCGAGCCGGGACGTCGACTGGTCGACCGAGGGTGGCCGGTACTTCATGGCCCGCGGGCCGGGCGCCACCATCAAGTCCCTTGAGGACTGGCGGGCGGCCGCGTACTACAACGCCACGGGCCTGCGCGAGCTGGCGTCCGTGATCCGCGAGCATCAGGGGATTTTCGACGGGTTCTACCGCCGGTACGTGCAGGACATGATGTTCGCACGCGACTACTTCGAGTCCACGGACAGCGACTTCTACGTGCCGTCGAAGCTCATCTTTGAGCCGTGGGTGCCCAACGACGGACTGCCCCGCCGCACGCTCGGCAAGAACCTGCTCACGTACCTGCAGGAGTGGGAGAAGGCCAGGGGTTGGCTCGACGAAGCGCGCCGGCTGGAGCAGGCAATGGTCGACGCCTACCGCGACGTGTACACCAGGTACCTCGTCGACGGGGCGAGAGTCGCCGTGTTCGAAGGCCCCACCGACGCGGTGGCCGCCTTCCCCGGTCTCTCCATGCGGCTGCCGACCCTGCCGCCGCTCCCCGCTCTCCCCGCGCTGCCGGCCATTCCCGCGATCCCCGCGCTGCCGTCGATCCCCGGGGTGCCGTCGATCCCCACGGTGTCGTCGGTTTCCGCGGCGCCGTCGGTTTCCGCGGCGCCGGACGGGCTGGCTCTCCCGACGGTTTCGACGGCCGCGGGCGCGCCCGGTACCGCGGGGACCGTGGCCCCGGGGGTGGTTCCGACGGCGGCGCCGGGGGTGGTGCCGGCTGTGGGCGCGGGCGGGCCCGGGACGGGGGCCGGGCCGGCGGTGGTGCCCGTGGTCGTGCCACTGGCCGGGATGACGGGACCGGGCGGCGGGTCCGGGTCGACGCGGTCGGCCGGTGTGCCGGTGGCCGCGCGCAGCGGCGCCAGCGGGGCGTCCGGGATCCCCGACCTGCCGACCGTGCCCGGTGTGTCCACTCCGGACGGTCCTGCGTCGGCCGACCTGCCGGCCATGCCCGGCGTACCGGCTCTGGACCTGGCGGCCCCGGCGGGTCTGGCGGTTCCTGACCTGCCGGAGGTGCCGTCGGTGTCCGTGACGCCGTCCGCGCCGGTGCTGCCCGATCTGCCGGCGGTGCCGGTGCTCGGTCCGGTGGGCCAGCCGGGTACGCAGTCCGATGCGGTGGCGCCGGTGGGGCTCGCCCCCGATCCGTCGGCGGCCGGCGGGCTCGGACTCGGCGCGCCGTCCACGTCGGACGGTCTCTCCTCCGACGACGACACGCCGATCGGCGCCGGGGCCGGGGCGACCCTGGTGCCGGGCTTCGACCCGGGCGCCAGTGCGGTCGCGGGTCTGCTCGTGCCCCCGGTTCTCCACTCGTCCTCGCGGTCGACGCCGTCACCGGGCGTCACGCCGGCCGGGGGAGAGACGACCCCGACGGACCTGGTCGCGGACGTGATCGCCATCCGCGAGGTCGCAGAGGTCCTCAGCACAGCCGACCTGCCGGGGCGGCTGGCGCCACCGCTGATCGACGGCACGGTCCTGATGCCGCCGACGCCGCCGAAGCCGGCCCCGACATTGCTCAATATGCCCCCGAAACAGCGCAACCAGCGGCGCCAGGGCCGGCGTACGCGTCCGTACAAGGCCGGCGCCACCGTCCCCGTCCTAGGCGAGACCCGCGTGGGCGCGGCCGAAGAGTCCCCAGTGGACGATGTCCGGCTGTCGACCGGCGCGTCGGGTTCGGCCCAGGCGGGCACGGCCCCGCCGGTGCTGACCAGCCGATCGTCCCAGCCGGACGGGCCCGATCCGCTGCCGCTGCGGGCGGAGGAGCCGTCGTCGGTCGCCCGCGGGGCGACCAGTCCCGTGCTGGACGGACGTCGGGACGAGCCGGTTGGTGAGGACGAGTACGGTGCGCGAGCGGTCACGGCGGCCGGAGCCACCGCCCCCGTGCTCGGGCACCCGGCCCAGCGGGTCGACGAAACGCCGGTGGCCGCGCTGGATGGTGTGCCGTACGGGCTGCGCCCCGACCGCACCGAGCCACCGAGCCGCGCCGAACTGGCGTCGGCCCGTCGGCGGGCCGCCCGGCGCGCCCGCGCCGGCTGGGAACTGGCCGAGGCGGCCCGCCGCCAGGAGGCCCTGCAGAAGGTGGTCCAGCGCCTCGAGCAGGAGAACCTCCCGCCGGAGACGATCGAGCGACTGCGTGAGCACGTGCGCCGCATGGCGGCCGGCGAGGAGGCCTGGCGGGTGGACACGCCCGGTGGCTCGGTGCTGGTGAACCAGGGCGGGGTCCCGCCCGCTCCGCCGTCGCCCGAGCCCCGCCCGACCCTTGGCGGGGCGGCGAGCTGAGAGCTACGCCGCGCTGGCGGGCTGGCGGGCCGCGTCCGGGTCCAGCGCGGGCCCGACCGGCAGGCGCTGGACGAAGGCCACCGGCAGGCGCATGACGTCCTCGGCCTGGTAGCCGAGCATGGCGAGCACGGCCGGCGACGGGACGACGAAGGCGTGGCCGGTGTCCGTGACGATGCTGAGGGTCCCGGTCGGGGCGGACTGTGCCGGCATCGCCTCGACGACCGCCACGGATCCTGCGGCGATCGCGACGCGGTCGGCCAGGGGAGCGCCGTCGACCGACTGGGACGTCGTGACGATCGCGGTAGTGGGCAGCTCGCCTCCGACCGTCAGGGACAGGTGTCCCGAGGCGTCCTCGGACACGACGCACGCCGCCTGGCCCGGCTCCACCTCCGCCAGCGGCGGCGGGGTGCTCGGCAGCTGGCCCTGGTCCGGCTCGGTCGCCGTGAACCCCGAGCTCGTCTCCGTCTCGTTCACGGTGGCCAGCGACACGTCGACGGGCGTCACGTCGTGCCGGATCTGGATGAGCACCCGTTGCAGGTCGGTGATCGGTGCCAGACCGTCGGCGAGGACCACGAAGTAGCGCGGCCCCGTGCCGGTCTGGCTGACCAGGATGGTGCCCACGTTCCACTGTGGAGTCACCGCCGGTTCGCCGAAGTCGGCCACCTCGATCGGCGCGATCTCCTGACCCTCGGGCAGCGCGTTCAGCCAGGCCGGGGTGACCGGCGCCGTCGGCAGCGGGCCGGCGTACAGGGCAGCCAGGACGGTGTCGGCCTGGCGGACCAGGTGGCGGTGTCCGCGCCAGATCAGGTAGGTCTCCGCCGGCTGCACCGTCCGGACGAGCAGCGCCGCGTCAGGGTCGACGGTGCGGGCCCGTGCCAGGGTGTCGCCGACCACGAGCGTCGTGCCCGTCTGGGACCGGCCGGCGTCGTCGGTGACCGGGTGGGCGCACAGGGACCACGGGCCGCGGACGACCCGGTCGCGGTGGGGCAGGGAGGTCGGCGCTCCGGGGATGCCCAGGGGCACGCCCCGCGGCACGCCGGCGAGCGCCGAGGACGACACCCGGAACGGCTCGACGAAGGACCGGCCGCTGATCAGCAGGGCGGAGGCGTAGTTCAGGGCCGGGTGCAGGGTTCCGTCGAGGTAGACGTACGTCGCTCCGGTCTCTCGTTCGACGATCACCGCGGCCTCGGTGCGCCAGTCGTCGCCCCCGACCTTGGTCAGAATGCCGGCGACGCCAAACCCGGCCGCCACGATCATGGCGATCATGGCGCCCGCGAAGAGCGCGCCGATCCCCCGCCGGGGCGGCGCCTGGGCCGCGTCGGTCTCGGCCATGAGCATGGCCGAGACGACCCGGTTCACCAGGAACTGGTACGACTGGAACTGGTCGCGTCGGGAAACCACGGTGCTAGCCGCCAATCGTCGAGAGCGCGGCGCGGACCCGCTCGTACAGGCCCACGACCGCGCAGGCGAAGGGGATCAGGGCCGCGATGATCACGGCGTCGGCGATGTCAGCCAGGCGCCCGGCGAACGGCGTGGGGGAGCGGGTGCTGTAGACCAGCCCGGCGGCGGCCACCGCGCCGGCCACGAGCACGACGGCGACGAGCCGAACGGGCAGCAGCTGCTCGGGCTGCGCCGCGATCGTCGTACCCGTCGCGGCCACGGCGGCGACCACCCCGGACGCCAGCAGCGCGACCCGCTGCCGGGCGGTGGGATGCAACCGGGAGCGCAGGAGCAGCGCGGCGGTGACGACGCCGGCGAGGATGAGGGCGGGAATCTGTCCACTGTGGATGAGAATGACGACGGCCACGACGGCCGATCCGCCGACCCCCCACAGAAGGCCGGTCAGCACCTCGCCGGTGCGGGCCGCGGCGGCGAAGACGTCCGTCAGGGGGATGCGGGGCGGCTCGGCCAGGGCCTCCTCGGGCCGCTGGGGGAGGACGGGGAACGGCAGCCGGCCCAGCCGGGCGGCGAGCAAAGGCAACGCGGGTAGCGAGCCGACCGCCACGGTCACCGTGACCGCGGCGATGCCCACAGTGGACAGCGCCGTCCGGCCCAGGAGCGCGGCGAGCGCGCCAAGGAGACCGACGGTCGTGGCGGCCACGAACACCCACTCCAGGGCGGCGACCCCGACGTAACCGATCAGGCCGAACAGGGCCAGCGCCAGGCTGCCGACCAGCAGGTGCGGGGCGGCGAGGGCGCCGTCGCCCGGCGTGGCCACCACGACCACCCCGCCCACGAAGGCGTACGGCAGCGCCCCGGCCGCGATGATCCCGCCCGCGTTCGCGTCGGCCAGCGCGCGAGAGAGAGCGACGCCGGTCAGGACGAGGGCGGCGGCGAGAAGCAGCGCGGCCCCGCCCACGAGGGCGGGCTGGTCGTGCGGGCCGACCAGGTCGACGACACCGATCAGCAGCACCGCCACGGCGATCGTGAGGCCGGTTCGGCGCGTGGCCGCGGGACTCCAGTGGCGCGCCGAGCGTCGCGAACCGCGGGCGATGGCCTCGACGAGGTCGTCGTAGTCGGGCTCCGGCCACTCCAGCCGCTGGGGCGACAGGTGCAGCACCTCACCGTCCTGGACACGTTGGGCGGCCAGGGTTTGGCCGGTGGTGAGCACCTCGCCGGTGCCCCGCCGGAGCACCCAGCCGCCGTGCTTCTCGCCCCGGTCGGCGAGATCCTCGCCCGCATGGCGCAGGATGCTCGGCAGCAGCTCGGCCACCGCGACGTGCTCGGGGAGCGTGAGGTCGACCCGCCGCGCCGGCGCCGCGATGGTCACCCGAGCGAGCCCGGATCCGGACACCGGCATACGTCCCTCCCTGGCATGGACAGGTCTGACACGAACACTTCTGACATGGACCCCTTGGACAGGGACACTTCTGACAAGGACATGGGGTGACGAGCAGGCGTTGACGAGCGTGCGCTGACGGCCATGGGCGCCCCCGGGGTCAGTCGGCGGTTCCGGCGTCGGGGGCGAGCCAGGCGAGCTGCACGAGCCGGCTGCCGTCCCGTCTGGTCACAAGCCAGCCCCGACCCGGCGGCAGCGGCTGCGGTCTGATGTTGCCGAGCAGGACACCCTCCTCTTTGGACCCGGACATGACGATGCCGGCGGCGGCGAGCTCCCTCATCCGGCCGATCAGGGGGTCGTAGAGGGCCCGCGCCGCGCCGCCCGTCCGGCGCGTCACCACGATGTGCAGGCCGATGTCCCGCGCCTGGGCGGCGAACTCCACCAGGGGCGCGAGGGGATTGGTCCCGGCGCCGCTCACCAGGTCGTAGTCGTCGACGAGCAGGTAGAGGTCGGGCCCCCGCCACCACGACCGGTCGCGCAGCTGCTCGGGGGTGACGTCGGGGCCGGGCAGCCGTTCCCGCATCGCCGCCACCACGTCGCGCATGATCCCCTCGGTCACGCTCGCGTTCGACCCGTACGCGAGCAGGTGCTGCCCGCTGACCGAACCGAGCAGCCCGCGCCGGTAGTCGACCACGATGATCCGCGCCTGGTCGGGCGGGTAGCGGTCGGCGATCGCCCGGGCCAGCACCCGCAGGGCGGCCGTCTTCCCCGACTCCACGTCGCCGAAGATGAGCAGGAACGGCTCGGCGGACGGGTCCAGGTAGACGGGGCGCAGGTCCAGTTCGGACAGTCCGAGCGGAAGGCCGGGCTGCTCCTGGTCGGTCGGCCCGGGCAGCTGGGCGTAGGGCACGAGTGTCGGCAGCATCCGTACGGGCGGGGCGACCGGGCCGGACCAGCCCTGCGCCACCGTGGTGACGAAGTCGCTCGTCGCCTCGGCGAGCGATTCGACATCACTTCGGCCGTCGATGCGGGGGAGCCCGGCGAGGAAGTGGAACCCGTCCGGGGTCAGGCCTCGTCCGGGCGTGTCCGCCGGCACGTTGAGCGCGACCCGGCGGTTCACCATGGAGTCGCTCGCATCGCCCAGGCGCAGCTCCAGTCGGGTCGCGAACAGGTCCCGGACGTTGGTCCGCAGGTCCAGCCACCGGGTGCAGGTGAGGATGACGTGGACGCCGAAGCCGAGCCCGCGCGTGGCGAGGTCGACGACGGTCGTCTCCAGGCTGGCGAACTCCGAGCGCAGGGTGGCCCATCCGTCGATGACGAGCAGGACGTCGCCGTACGGGTCGTCGCTGATCCGGCCGTCGGCCCGCAGGGCGCGGTACGTGGTGATGCTGTCGATGCCGAGGCGGGTGAAGGACCGCTCCCGGTCGCGCAGGATTCCCGCCACCTCCGCGACCGTCCGGCGGACCCGCTCGGGCTCCAGGCGCGAGGCCACGCCCCCGACGTGCGGCAGGTCGCGCAGCGGCGCCAGCCCGCCACCGGCGAGGTCGAGACAGTAGAACTGCGCCTCGGCCGGGGTGTGGGTGACCGCGAGCCCGCCGATCAGCGTCCGCAGCAGCGTGCTCTTGCCGCTGCGGGGCGCACCGACCACGGCGACGTTGCCGCCGGCGCCGGAGAGGTCGACCACGAGGACGTCGCGCCGTTGCTCGAACGGACGGTCGACCAGCCCGACCACGCCGCGCAGGCTGCCGCGCATCTCGGGCACCGAGACGGTGAGGCCCCGCTGCGGGTCGCGCACCAGCCCGGGCAGGAGCTGGTTGAGCGCGGGCGGGTCGGACAGCGGCGGAAGCCAGATCTGGTGCGCGGGTGGACCGGCCTGGGCGAGTCGGTCCACGAGGATGTCGAGCAGCGTCTCGCGGAACGCGTCGGCCGGGTCGTCGTCATCGGCGGGACGGGTCGGCTCGGCCTCAGCCACGGTGGCGGGCGCCTGGTAGTGGGAGTCGTACGGCTGGACGAGCGCGGCGGTCGCCTCGTTGAGCTCCCGGCCGTGGCCGTCGTCGCGACGGTGGTGGCCGGAGACGTACGCTCCGCGGAACCGCCGCAACGCCTCGGTGCCCGCCTTCAGGTAGCCGTTGCCGGGGGAGCGGGGGAGGTGGTACGCGTCGGGGACACCGAGCACCACCCGGCTCTCCGCCGAGGAGAACGTACGCAGGCTGATGCGGTAGGACAGGTGGGTCTCCAGGCCGCGCAGGCGACCTTCCTCCAGCCGTTGTGACGCCAGCAGCAGGTGGATGCCGAGCGAGCGACCCACGCGTCCTATCTGGACGAACATGTCGATGAAGTCCGGCTTGGCCGAGAGCAGCTCGCTGAACTCGTCGCAGATGACGAGCAGGCTCGGCAAGGGTTCCAGCGGCGCGCCGGCCGCCCGGGCCCGCTCGTAGTCCCGCTGCGACGCGTACGAGCCGGCGTCGCGCAGCAGCTCCTGGCGACGGACGAGTTCGCCGGACAGAGCGTCGAGCATCCGGTCCACCAGCGGAAGCTGCTCCGCCAGGTTGGTGATGACCGCGCTCGTGTGGGGCAGACGGTCCAGCTTGCTGAACGTGGCCCCGCCCTTGAAGTCGATGAGCACCAGGTTCAGCGTCTCGGAGCTGTGGGTCGCGGCGAGAGCGAGCACGAGCGTGCGGAGCAGCTCCGACTTGCCCGAGCCGGTCGCCCCGACCAGCAGGCCGTGCGGGCCCATGCCGTCCTGCGCCGACTCCTTCAGGTCCAGCTCGACCGGGCGACCGTCCGGGCCGACCCCGATCGGCACCCGGAGCCGGTCCCGGCTGGGACGGGCGGCCCAGAGCTGGCGGGGCTCGAACGTGTACGGGTCGTCGATGCCCAGCAGCTCGGCCAGCCCGATCTCGCTGGACAAGGGCTGGTCGTCGCGCGCGGAGGCCTGCGAGAGCCGCAACGGCGCGAGCTGGCGGGCCAGCGCCTCCGCCTGGACGGCGCTGAGCTGGTCGGCCCGGCCGATCGTCGACTCGCCCTCGGCGGTGGTGGAGACCATGGTCTCGTCGGTGAGGGTCAGCACGAGGGAGGCACGGTCCAGCAGGCGGGGCGGCGGGGTATCAAGATCTATGATCGTGACACCTTCGATGCCCCCCTCGGCCATGAGGTGGTCGGAGCCGGCCGTGTCACCGCCGTCGACGACGACGATGAGGTGCATGCCGGCCCGTGGTGGGGCGTCGGCGTCGAACCGCGGCCAAGTGGCCGCCAGGTCGTCCAGCATCGCCTCCAGCGCCGGGATGGAGGAGGCGACGAGCCGCAGCTGGCCGGCCGCGTCGGTCTTCGTCGGGTGCAGCGCATGGGGCAGCCACTTCACCCAGTCCCAGGCCGGCCGGATATCGGGGGAGACACAGAACGCGATCACCATGTCGTCGGGGGCGTGCACGGCCGCGGCTTGGGCGATGATCGCGTTGATCAGCTCCCGGCAGCGATGCCGGGGACCACGCAGGTAGACCCGGGAGAAACCGCGCAGCGCCACGGCGACCGGCAGGTCCGGCACCACCGAGTACGTGGTGACGAAGCGGCGCAGCGCCGTCGCGCACAGCGGTTCGAGGTCGTCCACAGGCGGCGTCTCGGGCGGGACCAGGGGCGTGGCGAGCTCGTGCGACCCGGTGCCGATGCGGACGACCGCGAAGTCCGGGTGGGTGACCCGGCGCTCCCACAGGCGGGTGCTCGCCACGGTGTTCCAGAGGGTGTCGGGGTCGGGGTGCCGGTAGAACAGGGCCTCGCGCTGCTGGCGGATCGTCTCGTGCACGTCGGCGCGGAGCTGGCTGAGGCGTTTCAGGTACTGCCGGCGGGCGGCGGCCATGTCCCGCTTCTTCTGGCCGGTGGCGGTCATGGCGATCTGGGCCGCGATCATGCCGAGCACCGAGATGCCGTACATGCCTCCGGCGATGTAGGCGAGCGGGCCGCCCCGCGTGCCCCCGAGGAGCAGGCCCATGGCCGCGGTGCCGGCCGCCATGGGCAGGAACATGAGGATCCGCGCCCAGGCCTGGCCCGTCTCGTCGGGTACCTCCGGCGGAGCCTCCAGGACGACGTCGCCCGACGGCAGCACGGGCGGACGCCGGTACGGCGCGCGCTTGACGATCGTGACGCCCACGCCACCTCCGCTCGCCAGAATACCCAATAGTTCATCCTAGCGAGAATGCAACATACACGATACGCTGCGTTGGCGGACCGACTCATCGGCTGGCCAGGAGGTACCGATGCCTTCATTCGTCGACATCACTGACCCGGACGACGTGCGCGCGGCGGGTGCGCGCATCACGGCGAGCGCCACGGGCCTGCAGACCCGGATCGCGGGGATCATCGCTCGCATCGCCGAGGTCGAGGCGACCAACCCGTTCTCGGACGACGAGTACACCGGTCCAGCCAAGGCGGAGTACTTCGCGGAGGGGCCGCCGGCGCAGGCCCTGGGCATCGAGCAGCTGACGTCCGACATGGCCGACCTCGGCCTTCGGGTGGTGACGGCGATGGCCGAGTACGAAGCGGCCGACAGCGACGCCGTCGGCCGTATCAGCGCGTCGGTGAACCCGGCGTAGGTAGGCCACGACGTGACCGAGCCACAGCGACCCGATCTGACGAGCCTGCACGGTCTCGTCCAGGGCTTGCAGGAGTCGGTGGCCCGGCTTGCGGCCACCCAGCGCGAGTCTCGCCAGTTGACCGGCGAGGCCTGGTCTCCGGATCGGCTGATCCACGCGGTGGTCGGGCCGCGCGGCCAGCTGGTGGAGCTGCACCTCGATCCCCGGCTGTTTCGGAAGCCCGACGCGGCCGGGCTGGCGGCCCAGATCGTCGCGACGGCCACGGAGGCCGCGGCCGACGTGGGGGCGAAGGCCAGGGAGCTGATGGAACGCGCTGTGCCAGCCGACCTACGGCCCCGGCAGGTCGGCGGGGCCGATCCGATGGGCTTCGTCGGGGAGCCCGACGCCCGTCTGCGGGCCCGACGACCGGAGACGTGACCGTCCGCCCCGCACAGGTCAGTCCCTGACCCCGTTCGTCCCGTGAGTCCGTCCGCTCCTTGAGTCCGTCCGCTGGACGGCGCGCCCGTCGCCGGTCGCGCCGGTCGGGGCGTCCCCGGTGGACCGCAGAAGCCCGTCGCCAGAGGAGGGAGGTGATGGCGTGTTCGGTGGGCGCCTGGATGGCGTGTTTGAGGCATTGATGTCGGTCGCCAGGACGCTGGACTCCTGGGTGCCGGTGGTGGGGCCGGTGATGGAGTTCCTGGTCGGCAAAGTGCCCCAGGGGGACGAGGAGAAGCTGTACGAGCTGGCCCGGCTGTGGGGTGAGTTGGCCCTGGCCGTGGGCGAGGTGGGGCCGGAGGTCGCGGCCGGGGTGGGCGAGCTCGCGGGGGTCTGGGCGGGCGACGGCGGGGCGGCGGTGCTGCTGGAGGAGCTGTCGCTGCTCGTGGGCGACGTGTCCCAGGTGATGGAGGTGGCCGCGCAGGTCGGGGAGGTCGTGGCCAAGGTCGGCGTGGCGGTGGAGGTTGCCAAGGTCGAGATCCTCATGGCACTGGCCATGCTGCTGTACGCCGTGATCGCGGCGCTCTCGGCGCTCTGGGCCACGTTCGGGGCGTCGTCGCTGACCGTCCCGACGTCCATGGCGGCGTTCCGCAGCGCCGTGATAGCGGCCCTGGGGAAGTTGGCGCAGGCGGCGGCGGGCCGGTCGATGCCGGTGATCGCCCGGGTCGCGGCGCCAGCGGGGAGGACAAGCCTGCGCTCGGCGGTGCCCAGCGGGCTGGGCCGGGTGCTGCGGTGGTCCGCGACCGGCGCGTTGGTGTTCGGCGGGTTCACCGCCCTGACCCAGGGGGTGGCGCTCGCGTCGGTGGCGGCGTCGGGGCACGCCCGTCACTTCGACGCGGGGGCGGCGTGGGACAAGGTGATGCACGCGGCCATGTTCGGGGCGGTTACGTGGCCGTTGGCCCAGGGCCTGTTCTCGTCACTCGCGGTGCGAGCGCCCGGCGCTCCTGGTGGGCTCGGTCTGGACGGGGTGGGCGGGCGTATCGTGCAGTGGTCGGCCGCGACCGCGCTGGCCGCAGCCATCACCGGCCAGCCGATCGGGCCGGCCGCCGCGTGGGGGGCGGTGGGCGGCATCATGGCGGCCTCCGGGGCGGCCCGGGCGCACAGCCGGGCCCTACGCGCCGGAGGAGCCGAGATGGTCGCCGGGGCTGAGAAGCTACTCAAAGACTCAAGCCGACCAGACGGTGGTACCGGCGGGACCGATGGCGGCGGTACCACCCCTGGCAGCGGGCCCGCCGGAGGGCCTTCCGGCACTGGCCGCACTGGCGGTCCCGGCACTGACGGTCAACGCACTGCCGTCCGTGTTCTTCCCCGCGTCTCGGACGCGCCGGTCGCTGATGGGGCCCCATCGGTGCCGGCCCCCCGGCCGGCCAGTGCGCCGGTCGCTGATGGGGCCCCATTGGTGCCGGCCCCCCGGCCGGCCAGTGCGCTGGTCCAGGCCCCGACGAGCCTGGGGGTCCTCACCCCCGCCACACCGCCGCCCCCGGAGCCGCTGCCTCCCGTCACCCCCCTCACCCAGACACCCGTCACCACGACCACCACGCTGGCCGAACCACCTCCCGGCCTGCCCGGCCCCGGGCCAGCAATCGCCGGTACGGCGTCGCCCGGCGCCGGGGTGCCCGGTTCGGCGTCACCTGGCGCCGTTGGGCCCAGCGCGGCGTCGCCGGCCGCCCCGGGCGGGTCGGCCGGCCCGGGCGGGTCGGCCGGCCCGGGGCCGGGCTCCGGGACCACCCACCCACCGGCCAGCCACTCGTCCACTCCGGTCGCCCCAGCCCTGGTTGCCGCAGTCGGCGGTGACGTCCTGGCCGCCGCGCCACCAGCGGTCTCGGCACCGCCACCGGCCGCGACGCCACCGGTGGCCGTGTCTTTTTCGATATCCGCACCTGCTCCAATATCTGAGACCTCGTCGATCTCCGATCCGCCTCCGGCTTCCGACCCTCCTTCGGGTTCCGGACCCCCTTCGGTTTCTGGGCCGCTCTCGGTTTCTGGGTCGGCCGCCCTCACGCCCCCGCCCGTCCCGGGCTACGTCGCGGCCGTTCTCAATCCGCCCGCCTCCGCCCCGACCGCACCGTCACCGGGCACCCCGGTCGCCCCGACCGCGCCAGCCACCCCCGACCGGCCACCCGGCCTTCCCCATCAGCCACTCAAGGATTCGCCGCTCCGCGTGGTCTTCGGCGATCCCACGCCGCCGGTGACCGACGTTCCGCCACCAGAGGTGGTGTTCGGCGATCCCACGCCGCCGGTGACCGACGTTCCGCCACCAGAGGTGGTGTTCGGCGATCCCACGCCGCCGGTGACCGACGTTCCGCCACCAGAGGTGGTGTTCGGCAGTCCCACGCCGGAGGTGGGCGACCCGTCGTCACCGGGTCACGTCAGACCAGGGCCGGGGGAAACTCCGGGCGAGCCCACGGCGCCGGTCGCTCTGCCCCGCCCCGATCCGGCGCAGGTTCCGGTACGGGAGGTCACCACCTCGGCCCCGGCCGAGGTCACGCCGCTGCCCGATGTCCGGGAGCTCGATCCGACCCCGCCGGGCTCCGTGGTCGTTGTGCCGGCCGACCCGCCGGAGCGCGACGGCGGGCGCGAGATGCCGCTACCGAAGCTCAAGGTCGAGGTGCCGGCGTTTCCGCTCACGCAGGCCGACTTCGACAAGGCTCCCCGCGGTGACCGGGTGCTCACGTTGGACCTGGGCGGGCCGCAACCGGAGCCCGATCTGGTCGGCCCCGGTGACGGTGAGTCGCTGGACCGCGCGGCCGACCTGCTCGCGCGGATCCGCGAGCGTGTGCGGGAGCAGCCCCGCCACGATCACCAATCGGCGAGCCGAATTGACGGAGCCGCCCCGCCTACGGCGTCGGCCGAGGCCCCTACAGGCGAGCAACCGGCGGTTGTCGAACCAGCGACGAGCAGCGCCCGGCCCGGCATCGTGGAGATTCTCAATCCCCGCGGGGCGGCCGAGCTCACTCGCTCCCCGGCCCAGCCGAGCGCTGAGCCTGCGGCCGAGCTCGAGGAGCGTATTCGGCAGGTGCAGGCGCGGTTGGACCGCGCATACGACGACGCGATCGCGGCGGAAAGGGCGGCCGCGGCCGGGGGCGTGGCCGGTGTCGTGGGGCCGCTGGCGGCGGCGGTGAGTCGCGAGCTGCAGGCGTTCGGACGACGCCTAGACGGACTGGTCAAGAAGTATGTGTCAACCATCGGCACACGCGACGAGTCCGCGCAGGAATCTGTCCGATCCGAGCTGTGGGCGTTCCTCAACACATTCGACGTCCGCCATCTCGATGCGCACGCCGAGCTGGTCGAGCTGCTGGTGGAGACGAGCCGGGCGGCCGCGGTGCGGGCCGAGTACCGTGGCCGCCTGGCCGACGCCGGTATGGTGGTTGCCCTGCTGAAGGACTACATCGAGCCGTCCATGGATGTGCTCGAGCGAGCGTCGCGGGAGCTGGCCGCTGCGGGCGACGACGATGTGGCGGCCCAGTCCGCCTGGCGGCAAGCCGTGCGGCGCGTGGCTGCGCTTCGCGAGCTTCTGGAGCCCGCGCGCGACCGATTGTCGGCCGGCGACGCCGATCGCCTGTACGGGCCGGACCTGCCGGAGGTCCAGTTCGGCGATGAGTCGTTGTTGTACGTCGTTGACCCGGACCTGGCCCGGGCGGTGAACGCCCAGCCGTCGCGGGTCGCGACCGGCGGCCCGGTTTCGCTGCGCAAGGCCGGCCCGGCGTTCAGACGGCGGGCGCCCGACGAGCTGGCGCAAGTGTGGCTCGAGGCGGTGCTGGACACGACCTCCTTCGCCGGGCAGACCGGGCTGGGGGGAGTAAGCATCGATTGGCGTTACTGGAGAGCGCTGCACCGCCTCGTCGGCGGCGGAGCAGGGACCTTCGAACCCTTCGTCGATCCGCGCAAGGTGAGAGCCGGGTACGGTCCCAACTATCCGCGTCCAGACGACGATCCGAGTGACCGCGGCCTGACCTGCGTACCGGACCATGAAGCCGTCAAGGCGACCTGGTACGGCACGCCGCGCGCGGCGTGGAGCTGGAGCCTGGGGGAGCACGGCGTCCTTGACGGGGTGTTCCAGCAGCTTGTCGGCCCTGGCCTGGACGTCACCGAGCGTCGGCGCGCGGTTGTGGCGGCGTTCGAACGACTCACGGCGGAGCTGGCATCCCTGGGCCACGGGGCGTTCGCCACCGTCGTGATTCTGCGGGACTCGGGGCAGGCCCACGTGTTCGCAGCCATGACCCTCGAGGACGGCACGGTCCTCTACGACGACGGGGGGGACCGGTCGTGGACGGGACGGCCCGAGGATGCGTTTCTCGCGCCGATCGTCGAGGTGGGCGTGCGGGTGGAAGACCGCAACCGGACGCAGGTCCTGTTGGACGGCCAGCCGACGTTCTACTTCGAGCGGGGCGACCTGCCGCTGGCGGATCCCAGCGTCGTCAGCCGGGCCGAGCCGGGCACGGCGGCGCGGTGGGCGGCGGCGCTGGCGGCGAAGTTCGCCGCCAACGCGGAGGCGTGGGACGAGGACGCCTCCCAGATCGAGCAGAACCTGGCTGAACGGCGCCGTCTCGGCCGGTTGGCGTCCGGGGAAGCGGCCGATATGCAGGAGTTGGCCGACCGCCTGCGTCACCAGGCGAGGCAGGCGCGGGCAACCGCGGCGGCGTACCAGGAGGTGGTCGACGCCTCCCAGGCGCCGACCGACCATGCCCCTGCGGCCCTGCCCACGATCCGGCAGTCCGGCGCGGCGATCCACCCGAATCCCGACCCGGCCACCACCCCAACACCTGACTCGCCGAGTCCCAGCGAGGTCCTCGAACAGGTGCGCAAGGCCGTGCAGGGGGACCGTGGCCGGCACGGGCGATGGATTCCGTATATCATTTCGGCCGGGGATGGCAAGGGGCAAGGGCAGCCCGTCCTCACCGTACGGTTCGGTTACCGAACGTTCGAGGTCAAGCTCTTCGCGAAGGAGCTCGGTCAAACGGGCCCGAAACACCCAGCCGGCAAGAAGAAGCAACTGACGGCAAGGGTGGCCTGGTCGAAGGACGATAACGCAAGGATCGAGATCGATCAACGCTACAGCCACCCGGTCGCGTCCCTCTACCACGAGCTCACCGAGCACGCGCTGAAAAAGTTCGCGTCCCAGATTCCGCAGCTTGGGGAGTGGACGCCGCAGCGGGCCTTCGAGGCCGGGCAACTCGCGGCGGTGATGGTCCTCCTGGCCGAAGCAACCCAGCTCGCGCGGACACCCAAGCCCGATGCAAAGACCAGAAAGAAAATAGCCGCGCTGAACGAAGAGATCGACAACCGCCTCAACGCCAAGCACTTCCCCAAAGACGACGAGTGGTGGCAGTACGCCGACAAGCTCATCGCCCCAGAGACGCTCCCCGACGACCTGAGGCGCGCCTACGAGAGGCTACGCCACAGGCCAACCGTGACTATCGCTGACAAGTATCGGCAGGCCAGCCAGGCCGAGAAGGAGCCGCCCTCCGCAGGCTTCGAGCAATTACGGTGGGAGTTCGCCAAGCTAGTCGCGGGCCTGCCCGAGAAGGAACGGCACCGGGTTCAGGCGTGGCTGACCGAGGAAGACGCCGATCTGGCCCTGGCCGTCGTCGCCAAACTGGGAGCAAAGAACAGCGGAGAGGACCGAGTCACCCTCACCGACATCAAAGGCATGCTGGAGACCCTACTTCCTCAAGAAGTAACTAGCGACACGCTGAGTTTCGTCGAGCACAGCAACCGTCATGCGCTGCGGTTTAAGCCGCCGGGCTCGTCGACAGTATGGGAGATCATCGTCGGGCCGACCTTCGGTAGCGGCAACAGCCGGGCAGTAGAGACCGGGCCCGAAACGCGGGGCCTGGTCATCTCCGACGACATCCCACGCGGGGCAGCCGTCACAGGAAACGGACTGACCATCGGACAGGTGGTCGCGGGCCTGGCCATCGATCGAGAAATCAGCGACAAGAATGGCCAGCTGACCAAAAAGCTGCGATCGGAGGCATTACCTGACCTGATTCAGTCAGCCCTAGAAGCCGTCGGCTCGGGTATCATAGCTAAACTTAAGCCTGACGAAATAGCAGACAGATTCGCTGGCTACTTCACCGACGACTACATCCATTGGATTCCGGCCCTCGTGGTCAGCTACGTCGCCCAGGAGCTGGCCCAGCACAACATCGCCGGCCAGCTCCACGCCGACAACAAACAGCAGGCCGAGGTCTTCCTGCTCGCCAAGCTGGCCCACAGGGCCGAGTCAAAAGAGGGCGCGAACCTGCCCGCCGGAACAGCCGAGGCCGCCAAAGCCGCCATCAAGGCGCTGTACCGCCACGACCGCCGCCAGACCAAGCCCAAGCTGCCCCAACACCCTGACAAGGTGAAGGACGAAACGGTCAAGCAGATACTGGACGGCCTCAAAGTCCTCGCGTCGCTGGACGACCTCATCCTCGCCTCGGTCAAGGCTTTGCCTGGCATGCAAGCCACCGTCAAGTCGAAGAAACTTAACGTCACTCTCGGTTCGAAAACGTACAAGATCCCCTTGCAAGATGTCCGCACCGCCGTCACCGACTACTTCACCAATGACCACTTTGACCGGATCCCCGCCGCCGTGGTCAGCTACGTCGCCCAGGAGCTGGCCCGGCGCGAGGCCGCCAACCAGTTCCACGCCCGCAACGAACCGGAGGCTAAAGTCTTCCTGCTCGCCAAGCTGGCCCACAGGGCCGAGTCAAAAGAGGGCGCGAACCTGCCCGCCGGAACAGCCGAGGCCGCCAAAGCCGCCATCGTGGCGCTGTACCACGACCGCCGCCAGACCAAGCCCGAGCTGCCCCAACCTGGCAAGGTGAAGGACGAAACGGTCAAGCAGATACTGGACGGCCTCAAAGACCGCCTCGAGGTCTCCGCCTTCGACAACCTGGCCACAAAGTGGCGCAAAAAGATGAAACGAAAGGAACGAACCGATCTGGCCAGAAAGCTCGTCGCGAGCGCCATCGCCGAGGCCCCCGACCACGACGTTCCGGCCGATGTCAAGGACGCGATCACACAGGTGGCGCTGGTACGGCTGGCGGCGCATTCCGAGAGCACGCCCGTCGACGTCCACCAGGTCCGGGCGGAGATCACGGCGGACCTGGCCTTCGCCGCCAACGGATCCTCCCCGCAAAGGGCTGTGGTCTCGGCGCTCACTGCCCTCTTCACGCTACACAAGAACGCTGAGCGCACGCTAGACGACAACGCTGAGCCGGATACGGAGTCCGGCCGCGCGCAGCGAGACGCCGCCCGTCGGCAGCGAGACGCCGCCCTTCTGGTGGCCGGTGAGTTGCTGGCCGAGAACCTGTGGCTGGACTGGAGCACCACGCCGTTGGAGCCCACCGGACCGTGGTGGGTGCGTCGGCTCCGGTCGGGGGCGCCCAAGGTCCTGAACGACGAGGTGCGCGAGTTCGCGGAGAAGGCCGTGGCTGAATGGCGGCAGCGGGCCGCGGGGGCCGACGAATTCTCCGCGCTGCGCGTGGAAGCCCAGAAGCCGGACGTAGAGCGGGTGCTGAAAGACATAAAGCAGGAACTCAATTCGACCAAGGCACCGGCCAAGGCGACGGCCAAAGTTCCGCGAGGCCACCTCGATGGCCTGCTGGAGCGCCTCGCTGAGACAGTGATTCTTCTGGACGAGCGGCTCCGCCACCATCGCCGTGAGGAGTTGGCCAGGACGGCCGAGGCGGACGCCAGGACGAGCGAGGCCGATCAGGAGAAGGCCGCTCGCGAGGAGGCCAAGAAGAACGAGACCTTCTGCGACCGTCTGTCGCCTCTGCGCGAAACTACGGCCCGGCGCGCCGCCGAGTCCGCGCTGGAGGACGCGAAGTATCACCACCGGGCTTGGAATCGATATCTCACGGCCATCGAGAAGGCGGACGCAGTCCGGGAGGCTGTCCATGACGCGCGCCAGGCAATCGAAGACGGAAAGCCCCCTGAGAAAGTAGAGGACGCACTTAAGAAAGTAGAGGACGCACATAACGAGCTCGTCGAGGCGATCAAGAAGACGGTGCCCCCCAACGACGTCCTCAGCACCAGCGTTCCTCTCGGACCCGTACCGGGGCTGAACGCGCTGACCCGGACGCTCAACACGATGGCCCGAACCGACCTCACCGCCGCCCAGGTAGCCGCGCTGGTAGAGCCGCGGTGGCGGTCGGTCGTTGAGGACGGCGCCATTTTCTACCTCAAGGACGTCTTCGGTGACACCGTTGGTGTGCGGATCCAGTGGATTCCGCGCGAAGGTGCCGAGATGATCACACCGAAGCTGGCCGGCGTCCCCGCGGAGATTACGGAGACCATCCTGGGTCAGATCCCGACGTTCATCTCCGCGCGGAACAAGGTCGCCGCCGCCTGGACGCGCTCCGGCACCGTTAGCGTCAAACAGCCGCTCGCCGCCGAAGGCTCCGGCACCAACGAGGTGGGTTCGGATCTGTCGGCGGGTCACTACGTCATGGGTGGCGGCGTCATGGACAACCGGGGGCCGGTTACCGCCTTCAGCTACACCGGAGATTGGGAGGTCACGCTCACCAGCCCGGAGAACCAACAAACGGAGAAGCAACAAACGGAGACGGTCCATCCCGGTGACGACCCGGACGACGCCGTGACGGTGACGTTGGTCGTACCGAACACGGTGACGGAGCCGGCCGAGGGCGACTCCGAACTGACCTCCGAGACCTCCAAGGAACCGCGCATGCCCATGCCCGGCCACGCGCTCATCAGCTTCACGGGTCTGTCCGAACTCCACGATGAGATCACCGCTGCTCTGACGGGGAAGATGAATGTCGATGTGACCGATACTGTCCTCGGCACACTGAATGTCCTGATCGACGAGCTGTACCCCAACCGGCTCACCAAGTCGGGCTACTTTGCCGGGCACGAGCCGCCGGAATCCTCCCATGGGCTCCACGAGACCATCGACCTTGACGACAAGCGCGTGCTCGTGATAACCCTTCGTACCGAAATCGACCTCGCCAAAACCAAACCCTTGGGACGAGCCAGCCGCAGGGTCCTTCTGGAGGCTATCAACGTCGTGTTCGACGAAGCGACGGTGGGCCGCCGCCGGGCACGGAAGACCGGTGTGAGCGTCAAGTTGTGGCCCATACCGAAAATCGGCTTGGCCAGGACAAGGGAGAGGTCGATGGGCAGCAGCGGCGGCAACACCGCGATCCGACCCATCGTCCACAAAACGCAGGGTGGGCCGACGCGGCTCCGAAAGCTCGCCGTCAAGCACGTCTACAAGCTCGAAGTACTCAGCAGGAAAAGCGGCAAGACTCTCTACCGTACTGACGGGAACGTACCCGATAAGTCGGCCACGGTGCTCATGGCCGAGAAGGACGCTTTCAACCTCGGTCTCAAAGTCAACCGGGACCACATCGAGGAGACGAAGGAGGGGAAGAGCTACAAGGAACGCCCGGGGGTTGATCACGGACGATCACTGAAGAAACCCGGCTGGGCGGGGGAAGACGGTATCGGACCCGGGGTCATCGGCGACGTCACCGGATTCGGCGAGGCGCGCGCTAAGCTCAAAGCGGCCCTCCAAAAACTCGGCTTCGACAACGACCTGGCGGAGCGCCGCGCGCAAAACGTCCTCGCGGACCCGACATCGGAGGCCGACTTCGACCGGCTCATCCAGGGCGTCGTGACGTACGTCGAAGACAAGGACGGACAGCGGTACCGGGTGACAACCAAGATCGCCGACCTTGATTGGGTCAAGGCCGAGGTGGCCTCCGAAGACAACCCGGTGATCCTGTACATCGGCAGCGCGTCGAACGTCCTCTCCAGCGGCGTCACCGATCACGTGGGTTCGTCGCTCGCGGAAAGCGTGGGCGGGGCTGCCTCCGTCAAGGGTGACGGCTCCCTTGGTCTGGGTGCCGGCATCCACCTGACGGTTTCCCGGACGGGCAACGACGTCACGCTGAGCGAGGCCGGGGTTTACGACGCGTACAAGCACAGTCTCGAGTTCAAAATCCAGGTCACCGTCGGTGAGGACAATTTTTCGGAAGACGGAACGGCCTCCGCCTACCTCCCCGCCGGGATGAGCCCGCGCGAGGACGACACGTTACGGTTCAAGCCACCTTCTCCCGTCGAGGGATCCAAACCCGTCGAGGAATCCGAACTCTTGGAGATGCTCCGGCGCGGCCGGATACTCCATGTGGCACCCCCCGGTCTGGACTTCATCACGAGCCTCGCGAAGCCTCTGGGAGGCGAGCCGGGCAGCGCGACCGAGCAGTACCTGCTGGCCTTTTTCAGCCGTGACACGCTGGCGTCGGCCGGCATCGCGCTCCTGGGCGAAGGCGTTCCCACCGACGTTGTCGGCTCCAGCGGACCTCACTCGGTGGGGATCCGCTACCGACCGGTGAAGGTCACGTACATCGGCCCGACCGATGACACGGTGCTCGGCCGCATCTACATGTCCCTGGTCGGACACTCCATCACCGAGAGCCAATCGGGAGACATGGGCGGCAGTGCGACCCCTGGCGGAAGCGTCGGAATCGGGGAGAGCGTCGGAATCGGGGGGGACATCCCCGGCAGCAGCTCCCGGACGCGCTCCGCGAGCCGGACCGACAGCCAGACCGGGGCCGCCGAAGGGCTCGTCATCCACACCGGCGGACAGTACATCTACCAGGTCATGTGCGAACCGGTAATCACCGTGGACGACGGCCCGGAAGGTGCCGGTAGAGAGTTCCAGGTTGTGTTCGCCCTGTCCGAGTGGGACGCGTTGCAGGCGTACGCCCATGAGGTCCTGCCGATGCAGATCGACGACGTTCTCGACGCGGTGGGGCGCTACGCGAACGGCCACCTCGAACTGGACCGGGTCACCGTCGTGAAGTTGCTGTCTCGGGTGAGCGAAGAATTGGACCGTGCCGACAACTGGCGCGATCTCGCACAGTACAACAAGATGAAAGAGCAGCTCAACGGGGGCCACCCGATCGGGCACAAGGCCCTGCTGCCCGTAGACGCCCTGGCCGAGAAGCTGTCCCACGAGTTCCCCTCTGAAAAGATTACGCCCGAAGAGTACGGGCAGGGGATCGGCCCGCCGCCCAAGAAGGATAACTCCGCGACCTACCTCGTGGAGCTGGTGAAGTGGTTCGACCGGCTCAAATCCAAACAGAAGTCGAGCCTCCACCCGGTCCCGGAGGAGGACCGTGAGCGGCTCACCGAGATACTCGAGCAACTATGGGGCGAGAGCTGGATCAAGGACCTGACGCTCGAGACCTCCAAAGAGCATCTGTTCCGTAGTCACAAACAGCTGTCGCCCGGTGACCGCCCGACCATCCTCGACATCGTTCGCAGCGGGTTCGAGACGCTGTCGCCGGGAGCGGAGAAACGCAACCCCCAGCTACGCCGCGAGCTGTGGAACCTCCTGGGCGGGGATCGGTTCTTGCACGTCCTGGACGAGGCCACGTCCTCGCCGACGGGCCAGCGCTGGTCGTTTCTTGATTTGGAGAAGAAGCGGTACCTCGATCTCGATATCAGAGTGGAAGAGAAAGGGCAGCCGGAACCCATCGGGAAAGTATCGGACACGACGCTCATCGGCCAGCTATACGACTATACAGAAACGACATTCACGGGATCAACGAGCCGAACTAAGGGCGGCGGGATCGCGGCTACAGGTGTGGTCGCCGACTGGCTCAGTCTCCGGCTCGGCGGAGCCCGGGACCGGACCCGGACCGGCACGCACTCCTACTCCCGGCAGTTGACAGGCATCGATCGTATCCAGCAGTCCGGCGCCTTCCTCGCGAGCAAGTCACTCACGGTGACCATCGCGGTATCTACGCGCCCGGTGGGTCGATCGGTCACCGGGTCACGGGGAAAGAAGGAGCCGCTGGAAATCCAGATCGAGGGAACCGTGACCCGGTACGTCCCGGCCAGCGGACTGTTTGACGGCGACGGCAAGCCACGACAGGTGCCTCGGTTGTCCGAGGAGGACCTGGGGCCGGACCCCCGCGCGGTGGTCCTCCACCCCCTGTCGTACGTGCTCGAGGCCGACACCACACCGCTGCGCACGGAGGTCACGAACGGCCTGCGCTTCTTCCTGCGGGAGGGCACCGAGGACTGGAACGCGGCCATGAACACCCTCGACGCCGCGCTGAGCCCGGTCTCCATCAACGCGAAGATCAAGGCGATAGCGAACGGACAGCCGCTCATGACCGTGCGGGCGGGCCGACAGGTGATCGCTGTGTACATCGACCCCAGCTTCCGTGCCGAAGCGCAACGGCCACTCGGGACGACGGGCATGGGTACGGTCAGCCGTCACCAGATCACCGCTAGTCAGCGCTCGGAGCATGCCGTCACCGACGACGGAAGCTTCGACGCCGTCCTGGGACCTCTGATCGGGTTCCTCTTCGGAAGAGGCAGGTCCGCCAGCAAGGCGGGCGAGCGACGCCGGGGCGACCGCGACGAGATGTCACTGCTCACCGAGGTTCAGGGCAGCCGGTACGACATGTCGATGGAGTTCAGCGTAAGGCTGGAGGTGTCCACGGGGGGCGCCCGAGGCGAGGTGACATACCTGCCCAGGTCCGCCAACCCCAGCAGGGTGTCGGCGCTCCTACCGACCGGCTCGGTCGAGGATGCGCTCGCGTCACAGCGGATCTCTGGCTGGTCGGTGGGCCAGCTCCACGGTCCGCTCACCGGGCCGGATGTCCACGACTACGCCTACTCGCTTCGGGCGGCCCTGCTTCGGGCGGCGGACACCGGGCCCCGGCGCCTGCACGAGGCGTTGGCGGACGTGCTCGAACTGAATGAACCGCAGCCGGTGACGCCGCACCTGCTGAGGGTCGTCGACCTGTCGGTCGTCGACTCGGAGACGGGCGATAACGGCTCGGAGACGGGCGATAACGGCTCGGAGACGGGCGATAACGTCTCGGAGACGGGCGATACGATGCTCGTTCCGGTCGCGCCGGGCGACGCCGGCCCGCTGAAGGTGTTCGTGGACGAGCGGTCGGCTCGGCAGGTACCCGACCCCCTGAATCAGCTGCGGCTGGTCGCCCTGCGGCTGGGAAGGGACATCCTCGTCGACGTCGAGGAGACGCGCGACGACCAGCGGATGCTCTGGCTCTACCTCGTCCGGCCGGACGGCTCCGTCGTCAGCCGGATCCCCAGCGACAAATTCCCGCGGGCCTCCAGCACCCTGGATAGGCGCGACGGGGACCGGCTGCATCGGCTGCAAAAACGGAAGAACGGCACGGACCCGCGGCGGCAGTACGAGGCCTACCGGGCCGCCCGGGACGGGGGCACGTACAGCGACTACGTCCGCGGTGAGATCGGCAAGCAGCCGGAGGGACCGGCCCCGGCCGCCTTCGGGCGCGCGGAACCGGTGCCGTACTCCCTCTTCGAGGGCGCCGCCGACCCGTTCGGGTTCGACCAGGTGCGGGCGGCGGTGAAGGCCGGGTTGCCCGCCGCCGCGGAGATGCTCGTGGGCGGACACCGGCACCAACTGTCCGACGTGGGGGAGAATTACGGCGTCTTCACGGTCTCGGTCCGCCGCCCCGACGTGACGGTCCATTACCGGGTGTGGATCGGCCACCTCGATCCGCGTCCGGACGGCCGGGTCCCCATGGCGACCCGGCTGGTCGAGCGCCGGCTCGACGACGACGGTCGGGAGGTGACCGACGACGGTCGGGCCGTCTACGACGTCGACATCGTGGTGAGCCGGGCCGGACTGCCAGATCTGGTGCCCGACGCCCTCGTACACGAGCTGACCGAGAGCCTGTCCTATGTGCTGCGTGACCAGGCCCCGCCGGCCCCGGTGATCCTGTGGCGAGTAACGCCGGACGACCACTGGTCCGGGGTTGCCGCCCAGCTCGTGCTGCAGGCCCGTCGGCTGGCCGACCTACTCTACGCCGAACCGGACGTACCTTCGCCGGAGATCGCCCGGGAGGTCACCGAGACCGTCCGGGCGGTGTGGATGGTCGCCTCCCTGGTGCACACCGCCGGGGGCGCCGAGGAGTCCGACCACCAGTGGCGGGCGATGGTCAACGGCCGCGCCAGCCGCCGCGACCGGCAACTGCTGGAGCGCATGCGGGCGCTGGTGACCGACCCGGGCCGGGTCGAGCAGATCACTCCGTGGTGGCGGCGCGAGGCCGTCGCGGCCGCCCTGGCCGGGCTGCGGGAGCTGCGGGACCGGCCGGAACCCCCGACCACGGCCGCGCTCGCGGCGCAGGAGGCGGCGGTCCGCCGCGTTCTGTCCATGGTGGACGCCATGGGACCGTCCGGCGTCGATCCCCGGAACCCGGCCGGCCAGCCCCCGGGTGGGACCAGCATCAGCGACGGCGCGGACATCGCCACCCTGCTCGCGCTCGCCGCGGCCGTCCGGACCGACGACGGTCGGATAGACCCCCCGGCGGCCGAGGCGTTGTTCGCGGCGATGCCGGTCATCGAGGTGCCCTCCCCGAACGCCCGGGCGTTGCGCAATGCGCTGCGGTGGTTCGCGGCCGACCGGGCCCCGGGCGACCGCACCGCCCTGGTCCGGGCCACCGCCGGACAATCCGCCGACAAGGTCTTCGTCCTGCGCGACGGAGAGACACCGACGCGTGTGGTGAAGGTCTTCGCTGACCCGGGGCGCCTCGCTCAGGAACTGTCGGCCCAGCAGGGTCTGGGTTCGATTGATCCAGGCCCTTCCCTACCGGAGCCCTTCGCCGCCGCCGTACTGCGGACGCCGTCAAGAGATTTCTATGTCCTGGTCTCGGCGTACCTCGGCCCGACGCTCGACGACCTGCTCGCGGCCGCCGGCCGGGGCGACCCGCAGGGCGCGGCCGCACTGCGCGCGGCCGTCCGGCGAACCGCCGAGGCGCTCACCCGCCTGCGGCTTCGGGAGGCACCGGGGACGGCCACGCCGTACGTGACGCGCCACGCCGAGCGACTGCGCGCGTGGACGGCGCAGATCGTCCGCGACCCCGACCTGTACGGCAGGTTCGGTCTGGTCGACGTCAACTGGCTGCGGCGACGGGTGGACGAGGTGGTGGCGGCGGCGACGGCCGACGCCGGCCCGGTCTCGTTCGTGCACGGTGACCTGACGCCCGGCAACGTCGTCTATGACCCCGAACGCGACAGGGTCGGTTTCATCGACCTGTGGCGGGCTCACCTGGGCATGGGCGCCAGCGGGCAGCCGACCGGATCGGCCGCCCACGACGTCGTGTTCTTCGAGCAGCACCTCTACCACCGCGCCCGCCGGCACGGCCTCGGTGACACGGAGGCCGCCGATCTGGTCGGCGTGTTCTCGCGAAGCTACGGCGTCGGCCCCGCCCTTTCCGCGGTGCTGACGATGTTCCGCGCCCGTTGGCTCGTCCGCGCCATCGTGGAGAACGCCAGGGGGGCGGTCGGCGACCCCGAGGCCGAGGAGTGGGTGAGGGCCCACGTCGCCCAGCTCCGCGTGGTGCTCGGGCCGGACGACGGCCCCGGTCGCAGCCGCCCGGTCGGCGGTGACGGTGACGCTCCTGGTCCCGCTCCGGTAGCCGGCGCATTCCCGGCGGACCCGGGAACGCCGGGCCCGGGGCCGGACCACTGACCGGTGGCCCCGGAAGATCGGCTGGTCGACAAGGCCACCGAGCAAGCCACCCCGCGCGACGGCGGCCGGGACATCAGCTTCTCGGGCGCGCTGCGCAAGATCCTCGAGGGCCGGCGACGGCTGGGGCGGTGGCCGCAACAAGGCACCTACGCGGCCTGATCGCCGCAAGGAGCGACGTGTGACGATCTACTTTCCGGGCTCTTCGCCATGAACGTGGGAGGCCAGCCGCGACACGTCATCGAGGGTGATGGCTGATTGAGGGCTGGGGCCTCATGATCCAAAGCGACCAAGCT
>Ga0310834_100542_pt1 | contig 39810 bp, 40 predicted proteins | sample SM_ome_2_FD_201314 | JGI IMG/M metagenome (GOLD analysis project Ga0310834, IMG submission 201314) | Sorghum-adapted microbial communities enriched on stacked mutant (SM) sorghum from Joint BioEnergy Institute, Emeryville, California... ...
GGGGTCAAGGCCCTGACCCACGAGTGGGCCGCCCAACTCCCCGTCCGGATCGCGGCCGAGCTCGCGGTCGAGCCGAGCGAGGTCCTCGACCGCGTACGGCTGCGTCGCATGGACCGATGCGAAGCGATCGCGCTCATCGCGGCCCAGCAGGCCTGGGCCGACGCCGGGCTCGGTACGCCCGCGGGTGAGGGCGTCGAGCCCACCGGAGTCGACCCGGAGCGGCTCGCGGTGAGCATCGGCACCGGCATCGGCGGCATCATCACGCTGCTGGCCCAGGACGACATCCTGGAGACCTCCGGGCCACGCCGCGTGTCCCCGTTCACCGTGCCCATGCTCATGCCGAACGGGCCGGCCGCCGTCGTCGGGCTGGAGTTCTCCGCCCGCGCCGGTGTCCACTGTGTCGCGAGCGCCTGCGCCACCGGCGCCGAGGCCATCGCGCACGGGTACGAGATCATCCGCTCCGGCCGGGCCGACGTGGTGCTGGCCGGCGGTACGGAGGCGGTCATCCACCCGCTGCCGCTCGCCGGGTTCGCCTCCATGCGCGCGATGTCCACCCGCAACGACGAGCCGGAGCGGGCCTCCCGCCCGTGGGACAAGGGCCGCGACGGCTTCGTGCTGGGCGAAGGCGCGGCCGTGCTCGTCCTCGAGCGGGCCGAACACGCGGCCGCCCGGGGCGCCACCGTCTACGCCCGGCTCGCCGGGGTCGGGATCACCTCCGACGGCTACGACATCGTGCAGCCGCACCCCGAGGGTGCCGGTTTCGTCCGGGCGGTGCGCAAGGCGCTGGCCGAGGCGCAGCTGACCGGCGCGGACATCGTCCACGTCAACGCCCACGCCACGTCCACGCCCACCGGGGACATGGCCGAGGTGGCCGGGCTGCGGGCCGTGATCGGCGAGCACCCGGTGCTCACCGCGAACAAGTCCATGACCGGGCACCTGCTCGGGGCCGCCGGGGCCCTGGAGTCGGTCGCCACGGTCCTGGCCGTCCGGGACGGGGTGATTCCGCCCACCATCAACCTGGACGACCCCGAGGACGGGCTGCTCGACGTCCCCGTCGGCAAGCCGCGGTACCAGCCCGTGCCGGCCGCGCTGAACAACTCGTTCGGCTTCGGCGGCCACAACGTGGCGCTCATCTTCACCCGCCCCTGACGGGTCACCGGAGCCGGCCGGTCACCGGAGCCGGCCGGTCACCAAGCCGGCGGTCACCAAGCCGGCGGTCACCAAGCCGGCGGTCACCAAGCCGGCGGTCGCAGTAGCCGGCCCGGCCACCGACCAGGTCGGCCAGTGCGCGGACCGGCCCTGGACCGCGGTCCCCGGTGAGCGGGCGGTCCAGGGGGCCAGCGCCGCCACTGAGCCGGCGGTCGTCGCGCCATTCGACCACCGACACGACAACGGGCGCCTCATCCCGCTGGGATGGGGCGCCCGTTGGACGTGTGAGGACTGGTTGGACGTGACGCGGTCAGCCGCGGCGCGGGCTCACGAGCCCGAGGCGTCGAAGACGCCCGCGTCGACCAGCCGCTTCTCGGTGAGGTCCCAGCCGTCGGCGGGGTGCGCGGCGGCGAGGGCGGCGAACTCGGCCCGGATCTTGGGGCCGTGGCCGGCCGCGGCGAGGGTGCGGATCTCCTCGATGAACGCCTCCGAGTCCGTCCGCAGGCGCTCGGTCCGACCGGTCACGAGGTTGCGCACGTACGCGTTCTTGCCGTGGTTGAGCGGAATCAGGTACTTGAACTCGCCCAACACGCTCAGGGCGCCGCTGCTGGCAGAAGCCTGGCCAGCGCGGACGGAAGCGCGCGCGGTCTTGGAGGTGTTGCTCTTGCCTGCCATCGCGGTGCTCCTTGCGGGAAGAACCCGCGGGACGAATCCGCGCGGGTTGATGTGAACGGGGAGGGTCCCGGTCTGACGACCGAGCGTCACGCCGGCAGCGCCGGGCGAGGAGCAAGTCTAGCCGACCGGGCCCGGCGACTGACACCGGCGCGTTGCGCCGATCACCTCGGCGAACCGGCTCACCCCGCGACCCTGCTCACCCGGTCGACGCTGGTCACCCCGGGCGCCGGCCACACTGCGCCGTCGCACGGCGACGCCCCTCACCGCCTTCCGCCCGCCCGGTCAGGGTTCGCCATCGGTCCCGACGACACGACGTGTCGCTGATGTGACAGGCGGTGCCGTACCGCCATAGGGTTATCGGCGCGCATCCTTACCAGTGGGAAGGCGCCGATACCAGTGGACCGATACCACTGGAGAGATGCCACTGGGGAGATGCGCCGGCCGGACAACCGCATATCGGGCGGCACGCCCTCGGCCACACCGACGCGAGGTCGTTGGGGAAGACGCACCTGCGTTGGAGGAGGGAGAGGCCGTGCTCAGCCGAGGTGTTCTCTACGTGCACTCGGCGCCACTCGCCGTGATCCCGCACGTGGAGTGGGCCGTCGCGCGCGTGCTGGGCTCACCGGTACGCCTGCAGTGGGCCAAGCAACCCGCCGACCAGGGCTCCGGACGGACCTACCGCACGGAGTTCAGCTGGACCGGTCGGCCCGGCACCGCAGCCGAGTTCGTGACCGCGCTGCGGAGCTGGCCGATGCTGCGCTTCGAGGTCACCGAGGAGCCGAGCCCGGGCCACGACGGCGAGCGATACATGTACGTCCCCGGCCGGGGCGTGTTCCGGGCCGCGATGAGCGTCACGGGTGACCTCATGCTCACCGAGGACCAGGTGCGCAGCGTCCTGGCGACCGTCCGGGGAGCCGACGCCATCGTCCACGCACTGGAACGCCTGCTCGGCACGGCGTGGGACGAGGAGCTCGAACCGTATCGCCAGGCCGGCGAGGGGGCCCCCGCCGTCCGCCTCACCCAGGTGAGCTGAGCCGTCCGGCAACCCGTGGGACTGGTGAGTGAGCGGCCGTGGCGCAGCTTACGCCCGCAGGCGCGGCGGGACTGGACAGCGTATGTGAAGGTGGTGCGGTGCGCGCCATGCCCCGTCGTGATCGAACCGTCGCCGCGTCCCTCGCTGCGTTCTTCGTCGCGGCCGCGTCCCTCGTCGCGTGGCGGCCGCGCCGGGCCACCCGCCGCGCCCCGCGGCTGCATGCCGCCGCCCCCGCCGGGCGGCGCCGCGTCCTCTCCCGGGCCGGGCGGCCGGCTCTCGCCGGGCTCGGGGCCCTCGCCCTCGCCGCCTGCACGTCGCCCGCGCCGATGACACCCGACCCGACGCCGACCCCCAGCGACCCGTCGCCGGAGCAGGTCGCCGCGGCCCTCGCCGCGAGCATGTCGCCGGAGGAGCTGGTCGGGCAGGTGCTCATGCCCGACGTGACCATGCCCGCGAACATCGGGGAGGCGGTGGCCGCCGTCCAGCAGCACGGGCTCGGCGGCGTGATCATCATGGGCACCGCGACCGCCGCCGAGGTCCGGGCCCTCACCGACGCGCTGCAGGCGGCGGCGCCCACCATCGACGGCCAGCGCCTCCCGCTGCTGATCTCCGTCGACCAGGAGTACGGCTTCGTTCGCCGCATCTCCGACCTGGTGCAGCTGCCGGCGGCGATGGCGTTCGGCGCCGCCGACCGGCCGGACCTGACCGAGGCGGCCTGGTCCGCGGTCGGCGAGGAGCTCGCGGCGATCGGCATCAACGTCAACAACGCGCCCGTGGCCGACGTGATCGGGCCGGCCGGCAACGTGGTGATCGGGTCGCGCTCCTACGGCGACCGCGTCGACACCGTCGCGCGCCAGGTCGAGGCGGTCGTGGCCGGCCTCAACTCGGCGGGGGTGGCGGCGGTGGTGAAGCACTTCCCGGGGCACGGCAACACCACAGTGGACAGTCACACCGACCTGCCGGTGCTCACGCAGAGCCGGGAGGAGCTGGAGGCCACGGACCTCGCCCCGTTCCGGGCCGGCATCGCGGCCGGGGCCCAGCTGGTGATGGTCGGTCACCTGGACGTACGGTCGGTCGACCCGGGCGTGCCGGCCACCTTCTCCCGCAAGGTCCTGGTCGACCTGCTGCGGGGCGAGCTCGGTTTCACCGGCGTGGTGGTCAGCGACGCGCTGAACATGGGCGGGGCGTCGCACGAGTCGCTGGCTGAGCAGGCGGTCCAGGCGATCCTGGCCGGCAACGACCTGCTGCTCATGCCGCCATCGCTCACCGACGCGCGGGACGGGCTGCTCGACGCGCTGCAGTCCGGCCGGTTGTCCCGGCAGCGGCTCGAGGAGTCGGTGACCCGGATCCTCACCCTCAAGCTCAGCCTGGCCGGGAACGAGCGGCCCGACATGTCCGTTGTGGACTCTCCCGACCATCAGGCGGCCGCGGCCGCCGTCGCCGCCGCCGGCATTACCGTCCTCAGTGGACCGTGCACCGGCCCGCTGGTGCCCGGACCGGTCCAGATCACGACGTCCGCCGGCCGCGCTCAGCAGGCCGCCTGGCTCACCGAGGCACTGGTGGCCGCCGGCGTGAGTGTCGTCCCGTCCGGGGGCAACCGCATCCACCTCGTCGGCTACGGCGATGACGCGACCGACCTGGCGAGCGGGGCGGCGGTCACGGTGGCGATGGACACGCCCTACCTGCTCGCGGCCGCGGACTCGCCGGTGCGGGTCGCCACCTACTCGAGCACGCGGGTCGCGATGACGGCGCTCGCGGAGGTGATCGCCGGCCGCGCCTCGGCCCCCGGCCGCAGTCCGGTCACCGTGCCCGGGCTACCGGCCTCCGCTTGTGCGGTCTGACCAAACCCGTTCGTGCAGCCGTACGCCTTGTGGCGCAGGCCACACGGCGGTCGCCCCGGCCCGGTGTACGGTGCCCGGCATGAAGATCTACGAGTCGGTGGACGCGCTGCGCGCGGCCGTCGGACAGCACGCCGGGTACAGCGACTGGCACGAGATCACGCAGGAGCAGATCGACCTGTTTGCCCGGGCAACCGGTGACAATCAGTGGATCCACGTCGATCCCGAACGAGCCGCGAAGGGGCCGTTCGGCACCACGATCGCGCACGGGTACCTGACGCTGTCGCTCATCCCCAAGCTCACCTCCCAGGTGTCGCGAGTGGAGGGCGTGGCCATGGTGGTGAACTACGGCCTCAACCGGGTCAGGTTCCCGTCCCCCGTGCCGGTCGGCAGCCGGGTCCGGGCGGGCGTCGTCCCGAAGTCGGTCGAGGACGTGCCCGGCGGAGTCCAGGTCATCAGCGAGGTGACGATCGAGCGCGAGGGCAGCGAGAAGCCCTGCTGCGTCGCCGAGACCATCGCCCGGATCTACCTGTAGCGCGCGGGCCGGCGACGCCAGCCAGCCCGCTCAGGCGGGGGCCTGGTCACTCGCGGCCGTGCGCTCCCCCACGGTCGCGACCGGCTGGGTGGCCGCGCGCGTGCGCTCCATGCGCGCGGTCATCCCCCGCAGCACGAGCAGCTGGACCCCGGCCAGGGCCAGGGCGAACGGCAACAGCGTCCACACGCCGAGGCTCTGCCCCAGGGCGCCGGCCAGCCACGGCAGGCCGGCGCCGCCCACCACCGAGCCGGCGTTGATCACGCCGATCGCGGTCGGGGCGAGCCGGGCCGAGGTGAGGTCGGGCGCCACGGCCATGATGGTCGGGAAGATCGGCCCCAGGAAGAAGCCGAGCAGGACGAACCCGGGCGCGGCGAGGGCGGCGGTGGGCGCGACCCAGCTGAACGCGATGGCGACGGCCACCCCGAACATCGACAGATAGAGAAGCCCGATCTTCGTCAGCCCCAGCCGGGTCGCCAGTGGACTGAGCACGAACCGGCCGGCGGTCAGCCCGAACCAGTAACCGCTCATGGTCAGGCTCGCCGCGGTCACCGACGCCGCCGACTCGGCGAGCAGGTACCCGTAGCCCCAGTTGCCGACGGCGACCTCCAGTCCGACATAGACGGTCAGCAGCAACGCGCCGAGGAGCACCGCCGGTTGACGGAGCACCGCCGCCAGCAGGCCCGGCTCCTTGCCCCCGGGCCGGGCGATGGCCCCGGGCTCGGCACCGGACGCCCGGCCGGAACCGGCGGGGGCGAGTGGGTCGGTCGCCCGGGTGGGATAGGTGAACCAGACGGCCACGAAGAGCGGCAGTCCCACGAGCGTGATGGCCAGGATCACCATGGGCCACGTCGTGTAGCCGAGCATCCAGGCCGCGGCGGTCGGCGCGATGAGCGCGCCGATGCCGAAGAACGCGTGGAGCCGGTTGAGCAGCGTGGTCGAGCGGGGCATCGCGGCCAGGTGAGCGTTGAGCACGGACTCGATGAGCCCGCCGCCGTACCCGGCGACGACCTGCAGCGCGACGAAGGCCCAGAACGTCGGCCGGACCGCGATCGCCACCCCCGCGACCGTGAAGGCGAGCGCTCCGCCGAGCAGCGCGAGCCGGGTGCCCCACCGGTGGATCAGCGGTCCCGAGGTCGCCCCGGCCAGGACGAACCCCGCGGAGAAGGTGAAGAACGTCAGGCCGATCGCGGCCCGACCCACCCCGTAATCGGCCATCTGCTCGACGATGAGCACGGTGGGGGCGGCGGCAGACAGGCCGACGAGGATGAACAGGGCGTACGCCACCAGCACCGAGCCGCCGCGACGGCCCGCGACCGAGACATTCATGTTGTTGCCTTCGCAGAAGGGACGGTGACCGAGGCTCACCTGGGTGGCGCCGCCGCGGCGTGATCAACGATAACGTTTTCCAGGCTCGGGTCAAGAGGTTTCGCGGCGCCGGAAACAGAAAAGCAGGAACCGGAAAGGAAAATAGAAAGATGTCACACTCGACGGCCATGGGCACCCGCGCGGACCCGGGCGCCGGATCGTCCTCCGGACACGCCCGGGCCCGCAGTGCCCCGATCAGCAGCGGGGGCCGCCGGCGACGTAGATGACCTGGCCGGAGACGAAGCCCGCGCCCTCGGAGACCAGGAACGACACCGTGTGCGCGATGTCCTCGGGCTGGCCCACCCGCCGGACCGGGATCTGCTCGGCCGCGGCCTTCTTGAAGGTCTCGAAGTCAACCCCGACCCGGGCGGCCGTGGCGGCGGTCATGTCGGTCTCGATGAAGCCGGGCGCCACCGCGTTGGCGGTGATCCCGAACGGACCGAGCTCGATGGCGAGCGTCTTGGCCAACCCCTGCAGCCCGGCCTTGGCCGTCGAGTAGTTGGCCTGGCCCCGGTTGCCAAGGGCCGACGTCGACGAGATGTTGACGATCCGGCCCCACCGCTGCTCCACCATGTACTTCTGGCAGGCGCGGCTCATGAGGAAGGCCCCGCGCAGGTGGACCGCCATCACGGTCTCCCAGTCGTCGTCGGTCATCTTGAACAGCAGGTTGTCCCGGATGACCCCGGCGTTGTTCACCAGCACGACCGGTGGGCCGAGCTCGGCGGCCACCCGCTCGACGGCCGCGCTCACCGCCGCGGCGTCGGAGACGTCGGCGCCGACCGCGAGGGCCCGCCCGCCGGCGTCCGTGATCCGCCCGACCGTGTTGGCGCAGGCCTCCTCCTGGAGGTCGAGGACGGCGACCGCCAGACCATCCGCGGCCAATCGGACCGCGATCGCCGCGCCGATCCCTCGCGCGGCACCCGTGACCACCGCAACCCGCTGCGTCATTCGCGACGTCCCTTCTCTCGAACGCGACGCCGCCGGGACACCGGGGTTGACGACCGAGGGGTGCCCGGGCGGCGACCATTTGGCGGCAACAATTACCCGACAGTAACCGCGGGCGCCAGCCGACACCGGGCCCACCCCCGGGACCCACGACGGCCAGCGGACAACGCTGGGCGGAGCGCACAGCCGGCCTTGAGCGGCCCGCACCGCCGAGGAGCGTGACCGGCGGGCGGCGGCGTCAGAACTCGTACGGCTGGGCCGGCGGCTCGATCGTGGTCACCTCGACCACGGACACGTACGGAATCGACGCGCCGCTGACCGGATCGCGACCGACCTGCTCGGTGTAGACGCCGACCACCTCCACCCACGTGTCCGCGGTCAGCACGCCCGGCAGGTCACCGGTGAGGCCGATCTTGACCGGCTGGGCGCCGGCGGCGCAGCACCCCATGACCAGCCGGGCGAGGTACGGCTCCCGGCGTGGCCCGGGGATGACGAAGCCGACCAGGCGCACGCGCCGGCCGGCCAGCGCCTGCCCGCCCGCCGCCGCGTGGCTCGCGTACTCGGCGAGCGACATCGGCACCGGGTCGCCCTCCGGGACGGCCCCGACCGACCGGGCCGGGTCGAGTGATCCGGCGCGGACCGCGGGAAAACTACCCAGGGCGGGCGGGGCGAGCACGAGCACGCACAGCGCGGCGGCGAGCAGAGCCCACCCGGCGCTGGTCCGCCGACGCGGCGGGAGACCGGCGATGGCCCCGGGCAACGGACCAGCGGGCGGAGAGCCGGTGGACGGGGTGCGGGAGACCGACCCGGCGCCGCTGACGGCCGAAAGGCCGCCGGGCTGGACCGTCTCGAGGGCGGTGGTCGGGGCGTGCATGCCGGCCGGCTCGAGCGCGCTCGCGGCCTCCCCGAGGCCCTCGTGGGCCGCGGCGGCCCGCCCGGCGGCGAGCGCCCGGTCCCGGTGGTCGCCGCCCGCGGCGCGCGCCGCCTCGGCGGCGGCCCGGGCCGCCCGCTGGCGGTCGACGCCGAAGATTCCGTCCAGCTTCAGGCCGCCGGCGATCGTGTCGTCGTCCCGGGTGATCGCGTCGGTGCGCAGGTCCCGCCAGAGCGTGACCGCGGCGACCACGAGCAGGACCACGCCCGTGAGCACGAGCAGGGGCGCGTAGCCACCGCGCACGTACCGGAGGTGGGCGTTCGTGACGACCAGCTTGAGCAGCATCCCGCCGAGCAGGAGCAGCAGCGCGGTCTGGGCGTAACGGCGCATCAGAGCACCACCCACCCGATCACGAGCGTCACCACGAGGGCGACGAGGAATGCGGCGGGCGCGAACCGGACCGCCAGCCCGGGCCCCAGGCGCGCCACCTGCCGCGTGAACAGGCGCAGGTTGGCCGCCGGTCCGACCACGAGGAACGCGAGCAGCGCCGGGGCCGGGAACCGGCTCAGCGCCGCGGCCACGAAGGCGTCCGCGCCGGCCCGCACCGACAGCAGGAAGGCGAGCAGGGCCATCGCGACCACGGCGAACAGGCCGCTGTGCGCGATCGCGTCCAGCCACGGGGCCGGCAGCCACACGGTGAACGCAGCGACGGCCAGCGCCCCGATGGCGAGGACGCCGCCGGCTCGGACGACGTCGACGCGGCACCGGTCCCAGAACACCGGCCACCCTCCCCTGCCCTCGGCACCCCGGGACGCCCCCGCCCCGCTGCCCGTCCCGGCGCCCGCGGCACTCCCAACGCCACCGGCCGCCACCGCGCCTCCGGCGCCACCGGCCGCCACCGCGTCTCCGGCGCCACCGGCCGCCACCGCGGCGGCGCCCGGGCCGCCGGGCGTACGGGCCGTGAGCCACAGCCACAGCCCGCCCAGCGCGGCCGTGGTCACCACGCCGGCGACGAACCGGGCGAGCACCATCATCGGCTGGCCGGGGAAGGCGACCGCGGTCGCGGCGAGCACCACCGGGCTGGCCGCGGGCGAGGCGAGCAGGAAGGTCGCCCCCGCCACCACCGCGGTGCGCCGGCTGACCCCGGCCGACGGGGTCAGCACCCGCACCAGGCCGGCCAGTCCGGGCGGACCGGCCACGACGGCGCGCGGCACGAACGCGGCGATCGCCGCCACGGCCACCGAGGCCAGGACCACGAACGGCAGGCCGGCCACCACGACCGAGACGAACACGGTGACGAACGTCGACCGCTGGGCCGTGGCGGTGACATCGACCAGGATCCCGCGCAGCAGGATCGCCGCCGCCACCACGACCGCGAACGCCTCGACCGACCGGAGCCGACGGCGCCACGATGACGCGCGACCCGTCCGCCGTGTCTGCGCGACCGGATCGGCGGCTACGGCGACACCGGAGGTGTCCCCGTCTCCGCCGCCCCACCCGCCACTGCGCCCACCCGGTTCCACGCCGCCATTCTGGCGGCTGTCGTTCAGGCGGGACGGACCAGGGCGAGCCACTCGCCGGAGCGCACGTCCCGACCGGCCGGCACCAGCACCTCGTCGAGCACGCCCGGCGTCCGTACGGTCAGATCCCAGACAGCGCCATTGGCCAGCCGCACCCGGGCCACCGCGGCGCCCTCCGCGTACGGCTGGCGAGGTTCGACCAGCCACCGCAGCAGGCGGGCCGTGTGCCCGGGGAGGGTGTAGGCCAGCGGCACGAGGCGCTGGGTCGAGCCGCGGGCCCGGACGCGACGGGGGCCGCTGCGCGGCAGCCACGCCGCGGCGCCCCGGATCGCGGCCAGCTCCGGTTCGTCGACCGTGGCCACGGGGATGCCGAGCCCGTGCTCGACCCGCGCCGCGAGGCCCGGCGTTCGGGCCCCACCGCCGACCACCACCACCCAGCTCACCTGGGTACGGCTGATCCCCAGCCGCCCGAGCAGGTCCCGACAGTCGGCGAGCGCCCGGTCGATCCCGCCCGGGGCGGCGGGGCCGTCCTGGCCGTTCGCCTGGATGTCCCCCGGACCGGCACCGTCCACCGGGGACGTGCCGCCAGCCGGGGAGCGGCCGTTGACCGGGGGCGGGCCATTCACCGACCCATTCGCATCCGCTGAGAACCCGTGTCCGAGGATCTCGGGGAGGCCCTCGGTGACCCGCACCAGGGTCGCGGCGACGGCGGGCCCGGTGTCGGGGCCGAGGACGTCACAGACGAGCGCCAGGTCACCGGCCCGCAGTGGCAGGCCCGGCGCCCAGACCGCGGCGGCCGCCTGGGGCAACAGCTCCACGCCGGTGAAGCCGGCGACCTCGGCGGCCCCGATGAGGCGGCGACGCAGCGCGTCCGTGGCCGCCGGCGGGACCGTGACGACCGCCCAGTCCGGTGGCGCCACCGGTCCGCCGAGTGACGGCAGCAGGCGCGCGGCCGCGCTCCGGACGGCGGCGAGGAACTCGGCCACCACCTCGACCGAGCGCAGGGTCCGGGTGCCGAGGACCACGACGTCGTCGTCGACCAGCGCCCGCCAGAGGCCGGCCCGGTAGCCTCCGGGGTCGACCTGGGCCCGCTGGAGCGCGGCGGCGCCCGCGACCGTGCGCTCGCCGTCCCAGTGGACGGCCCACGGCCAGCGACCCTCGCCGCTGGCCGGGTCGGGCACCAGCCACGCGCCCAGCTCGGTCACCACCATGGCCGCCGCGGTCGCCGGGCCGACGTCGATGACGAGCGTGGGCCGGTCGACGCCCGCCGGGAGCCGGCCGTCCGCCGGCCCGGGGCGCCGCCCGACCGGTCCGCCCGCCTCCGGACCCCCGAGCGACCCCGCCGCCCACGGCGGCGCCCAGCCCGGATGAGGGCCCGACGCCGCACCTTGATCGCGCATCAGAGCTCCCACACCTCGACCCGGCTGTCCCGACCGGACTCCCGGTTGGCCAGCAGGAACTGGCCGTCCGCGCTGAACGCCACGCGCACCCGCGTGCTCGGCGGGTGCTCGCGCCGGAAGACCTCCTCGTCCGACCCGGTGACCCGCAACGAGACGCCGGCCGGCCCCGCCTTGGTCACCACCGGCACCGCCCGCAGCCGGCCGTCGGGGCTGAGGGCGGCGTCGCCGAAGCAGTCGCTGACGCTGCGGCGCTCGAACCCAGCGAGCCGGCGACGCCAGTCGTCGGTGAACCGCTCCAGCCGCTGGCCGGTGGTCAGGTCCCACACCGTGGCGACCGACCGGCGGTAGCGGCCGGCGGAGCCGGCGTCCTCACCCTGGGTCGACAGCCGCCACTCGCGCTCGTTCACCAGCACCGCGGTCGGCTGGCTCGAGTCGCGGAAGGCAGTCGTCTGCGCGCCGCTGTACAGGTCCCAGACCCAGAACGCTCCGGTCTCGTCCCAGGCCACCAGCGCCAGCCGACCGGCCGGATGCACGAAGACCCGGCCCCGGCGGCGCGGGGTCCGGGCGGCTGACGAGGCCCGACCGGGCGGGTCGTCGAACTCCGGTCGGAACTCGCGCAGCAACGTGCCGTCCGGCACCGACCACAGGCGCACCAGGTCGGCGGTGGCGGCGCACTCGACCAGCACGCGCCGGTCCGGAGTGAACAGCCACTCGCCGCACCCCGCCAGCTCGTGCCGCAGGTCCGGCGGGTCGCCGGCCAGCAGGCTGGCCGGGCGCTTCGCCCTGACCACGAGGGTCGGCCCCACGACCTCACCCACCCGGCCGGGCCGCGCCAGGAGAACGCCGTCGTCGGGGGCGGTCAGCTCGTACACGCGCTCGTCGGCCGTCCGCACCTGCGCCAGCACGGCGCCGCGCTGGTACGGCTCGCCCGGGTCCACCAGCCACCGCTCGAGGCGGGCCCGGCCGGCCGGCACGTCCCAGGCGACCGGCTGCACCCGCCACCGGGGATGGTCGTCCGGGATGCGTCGGGCCGACGCCGCCGACGCGAACCGCACCGCGCCCCACAGGGCGGCGAGGTCGGGGTCGTCGAGCCGGATCACCGGACGTCCGAGCTCCTCGTGCAGGATGCGCTCCGCCACCGCGAGGCGGGCGTGCCCGCCGGCGAGGACCACCGCCTGCACGTCGGCCAGCGTCGCCAGGCCGGACAGGGCGTCGACGGGACGCGTCGCGGGACCGGCCCGCCCGGCCGCCAACCGGGCGACCAGGCTCCGGGAGCTCGCCCCGAGCCAGCGCAGGCCCGGCTCGGCCAGCCGGTCGAGCCACGGCCGGCCCAGCGTGTACAGCGGGGCCCCCGGGGCCGGCTGGCCGCTCACCTCGGCGCCGGGCTCCCGCTGGCTGAGCGCGTGCTTCATCTGCCGTACGAACTCCAGCGCCTGGTGGCGGGCCCACCAACCGTCCTCGCCGGGTTGCGCGAGGCGGGACGCCAGCCAGTCGCCGGTCTGCGCCCGCAGGTCATCCAGCAGCCGCAGGTCGAGCTCCTGCCCGGCGCTGATGCTCTCGTGGGCCAGGGGCAGCACCTCGTCCCGCTCGATGCGCAGGAGCGCGGTCGACCAGGTCTGGCCGAGGTCGCAGACGATGACGAGCGACCCGTCGGGCAGTTCGGGCTGGGTGGGCGAGTCCACCGCGGTGGACATGGCGAGCGGCGCGGGCGCGGCCACCGGGGAGAGGGCGACGGGGACCGGCGCAGGCGATACGGGCCGGGCCGCCGTGACCGCGGGTCCTGGCTCGGCGACCCCGGAGGCCGGGGAGCCCACGGACGGCAGGCTCAACACGACCGCGGTGGCCGCGTCGACCAGCTCCACCTCGGCGAATCCGGCCGCCTCGCCCGCGGCGATGAGCAGGTCGCGCCGGCGGTCGGCCGGCGGGTACCAGGCCGGGACGACCACCGTGAGCCGGTCGATGAGCACGGGGTGCGGCCGGCCCGCCGGGCCGGTGTGGGTGAGCAGGCGCACCGCCTCCGTGCGCAGGCAAGACAGGAACGCCGACATCGCGGTGACGGGGTGCGGGTCCGGGTCATCGCGCGGCCAGGTCTCCAGCGCCGTCCGGGATCCCGAGAGCAGGGCGAACGGGTTGACCGACCGAACCGGCGGGGCGGCCGAGCCGACGGCCACCGTGGCGCCGGCGCCGAAGGACAGCCGTGTGGGCCACCGCGCCGCGCCGCCGTGGGGGTCGCGCAGGAGCGTGGCGAACCCGGCACTGCCGGCCCGGTCGGCGCTGGCCCCGCCGGCTTCGGTGTCACCGGCGACGACGACGGCGGCCCCGGTGGTGTGAGCACCGATATCGACCACGAGGGTGGTGAGCGGCATGCCGGCACCTCCAACCCGTATCGCGGCGGAATGCCGAGCATTAGAAAGCGGGATTGTTACATCCGTGCGACATGCCCGCTACCGAACGTATTCGTGACCGCAGCGTTACCGTGGGCGGGTGCGACCCTCCCCCGACGCGAGTCTGGCGCGGGCGCTGCTGTCCGGCCCGGTGGTGCTGGACGGTGGCCTCGCCACCTGGCTCGAATCGGCGGGCCACGACCTCGCCGACGAGCTGTGGTCGGCCCGGTTGCTCGTGGACGACCCGGACGCGATCGCCGCGGCCCACCGTGACTTCATCGACCACGGTTCGCAGGTGGTCACCACCGCCAGCTACCAGGCCACCATCGATGGCTTCGTCCGGCGCGGGCACACCCCGCACCGCGCGGCCGAGCTGATCCGGTCGAGCGTGGCCATCGCCCGCACGGTCGCCGACGCGGCGCCGGCCCGCCCGGTCTGGGTAGCCGCCTCGGTCGGCCCGTACGGCGCCGCGCTCGCCGACGGCTCCGAGTACCGAGGCGACTACGGCCTGTCCCACGCCGACCTGGTGCGCTTCCACCGGCCGCGGATGGCGCTGCTGGCCGAGGCGGCGCCGGACGTCCTGGCGCTGGAGACCGTGCCCGACGTCCGGGAGGCCGAGGCGCTGCTCACCGCGCTCGAGGGCCTGGGCGTGCCCGCCTGGCTGTCGTACACGATCGCCGGTGACCGGACCCGGGCCGGCCAGCCGCTGGCCGAGGCGTTCGGCCTCGCCGCCGGGCACCCCGACGTCATCGCCGTGGGGGTGAACTGCTCGTCGCCGGCCGACGCCACCGCCGCCGTGCCGGTCGCCGCCGCGGTCAGCGGCAAGCCGGTCGTGGTCTACCCCAACAGCGGCGAGCACTGGGACGCCGGGCAGCGGCGGTGGTCCGGCCACGCCAGCGACCTGGGTCGGCTGGCGCCGCGCTGGGTCCGCGACGGGGCCCGCCTCATCGGCGGCTGCTGCCGGGTGTCACCCGTGACCATCCGCCGCCTCGCGAGTATCGTTGGTTCACCTGAACAGTCGAATCACTCATCGACCTAACGACGGATCACCAGCCAAACAACTTTGGACCCGGCGCCAACGACCGGCCTATATTCGCCTGATGCAGATCGCCATGAGCCATCGGCACACGCGCGGTTGCCATATCGCAACCAACCGTGCTCGGGTGGGGCGGCTGGATCGACGGCAACGAGGGAGACGGTTCGCATGCCCGACGGTCAGGGCGTCGCGACGACCCGGCGACGATTGAGGACGGAACTACGCCGACTGCGTGAGGCGGCCGGTCTCCACCAGACCGAAGTTGTCAAGCAACTAGACTGGTCAATATCTAAGCTAATCAGAATTGAGAACGGCTCGGTCGGCGTCTCGGTGACCGACGTCCGGGCCCTCGCCGCCCTGTACGGAGCCGAGCCGGAGCTCGTCGAGGAACTCGTCCGGCTCGCCCGGATCACCCGCGAGCGACAGTGGTGGAGCTCCTACCGCCACGTCCTGTCCCCGAGCCTGCGCGAGTACATCGCCTACGAGGCCGACGCCTCCGCGATCTACGTCGCCCACCCGACCCTGATCCCGGGGCTGTTGCAGACCGAGGCGTACATCCGCGCGGTCCTCGAGTCGACGCGCGTGGAGCCGGCGGCCTCCGAACGCATCGAGGCCGAGTTCGACGTCCGGCGCCGGCGTCAGCAGGAGATCCTGTACTCCGGTCACCCGCCGAAGTACCACGTGATCCTCGACGAGTCGGCGCTGCGCCGGCACATCGGCGGGGCCGAGGTCATGCGCCGCCAGATCGAGCACCTGATGGCGTTGACCGAGGACCTGGTGACCATCGCGGTGTGGCCGATGAGCGCGGGTGGGCACGTCGCGATGCTGGGCGCATTCACGATCATGGAATTCGCCAACGAGGACGAGCCGGGCGTGCTGTTCCTCGAATCGGCCCTCGGCCACCCGATCGAGCGGGACCAGGACCAGGTCGACAAGTACCGCAAGGCCTTCGACGTGATGCTGCAGCGTTGCCTGGTCGGGGCCGAGGCCCGGTCGCTCATGGCCCGCATCGCCGACGAGCTGGGGCGGTCGATCTAGCCGGCGTCCCGGCCGGGCGGACCGGCGGCGGTCCGGCCACGGCGTGGGGAGCCGAGAGGTCGGGGCCGCCCCCCACCGTCACGGCCCCGACCGGCTTTCGGCGCTACTTCATCGGCGCTCCTCGCACCTTCATCGACGCTACTCGAACCTTCGTCGGCGCTACTTGAGCAGACGGCGGGCGAGCACCGCCCGTTCGACGGCCCGCCGGACCTTGCCGTACTCGTAGCGGTCGGCGTCGCGGTAGAGCATGGTCGGCTCGCCCCGGTACAGCGCCCACAGCTCGTACGGGGTGGGCCAGCGCACGACGGCCGCGCCGATCAGGGCGGTCGTGACCAGGACCTGCGCCAGCACCACCGCCACCAGGGTCAGGCTCCACCCGTTGAGATGAACCAGGCCGCCGACGGCGGCCAGGACGACCAGTCCCTGGGCGGCGGCCACGCCGACCACCACCCGGCGCATCGGCTGCCACCGACCCCGCCGCTCCCGCAGCCGGCGCAGGTCGCCGATCTCGTAGACGCGGTCGCCGATGCGCAGGGTCCGCTCGGTGACCCGTACCCCCCGCCACAGCGCGTAGAGCTCGCGTTCCCGGGGCGCGCCCCGGATCTGTGTCTGGTCCATCACTGCCTCCCGTTCGTGCGGACCCGACCGGTGCGCCTCATCGCGTACGTCCACTATCGAGTAGCGATGCCACTGATGTCCAGTGTCAATCGGCAGTACCGCAATTTGCAATGTTGCAGATTGGCGCGGAACACAACTTAACGTCCTCGCCCGGATCGGTTACGCTGACTCTCAGACTGCGTCGTCGCCGCCCGATGCTGCTCTGTCAAACGAAACTGTTCGCGAAGAACGGAGCACGAAGTGAATCGAGATTGGCGCAAAAGCCAACGCTGTGGGGCGGACGGAGCGTGTGTGGAGATCGCCTGGGACCCCGAGGGCGTCCGCGTCCGTGACTCCAAGCAGCCGGGTGGACCAGCGCTGTGTTTCACCTGGCCGGAGTGGAAGGCCTTCATCGCCGGAGTCAAGGAGGGTGAGTTCGACGGCCCGCCGCTGATCGGTCAGGCCTGACGGGCGGTCGTGGCCGGGTCAGGCGCGCACGACCGGCTCCCCCACGCCGACGGGCCTGACCCGGCCCGACCAGTCGCCCGAGCCGAACCGTCCCGAGCCGAACCTGCTGACGCCGAACCCACCCAGGCCGATCCCGGTCAGTCGGACCCCGGGACGACCCGTCGGTCGCCCGCGATCGATCGACCCGCGATCAGGCGGCCCCGGGATGAGCCGGGGCCGGCCGGAGCCGCTCCCAATGAATCGACATAACGGTGCAAATCAATCGAGACCGACGCGACCCGGGAACGAATCGGCTCGCCACCAGCGCGTGCGGCCCGCCCGACCCGCGCGCCCCGGGCTCGGCGACCACCCGGGCTCGGCCGCCTCGTCAGTCCTCCGGGGACCCCACGGTCCAGTACACGCGGTTGTACTCCACCAGTCGCAGCTCCCCCGTGGCCGAGCGCTCGTAGGTGGTCACCCCGCAGTTCTTCGGTGGTTCCTCGGCGAACAGCTCCGACACCTTCTCGTACGGCCACCGCTCCAGCAGCAGGCGCAGGCAGCGGATCGTGCCGCCGTGGACGACCAGCAGCACCCGCTGGCCGTCGTGCTCCCGGGAGAGCATGGTGAGGAAGGTGTCGACCCGGGCCGCCACGTCGGCCAGGCTCTCGCCACCGGGCGGGCGGGAGAAGAACGGGCCGAACGTCTGCCAGTACTCGGCCAGCCAGGGGAAGGCCGCCCTGGCCTCGGCCTCGGTCATGTCGTAGGCGTACCCGGGATCACGCTCACGGATGTAGAAGCTTCGTTCAACCTTGATCCGGGCCCGCTCCTCGTCGGTGTACGCCTCCAGCAGGCCCTGGGCGGTCTCCTCGGTCCGCGTGTAGCCCGAGGTGTACACGCAGTCGAACAACCCGAACCGCTCCCGGATGGCCCGACCGGTCTGACGGGCCTGCTCGTGCCCGGCCGGCGTGAGCGCGACCTCGTGGTCCGGGGTGCCCCGGACGACCCGCCGCGCCGCGTCGTCGGCGAAGTAGACGGTGTCCTTCTTGATCTGGTTACGGATCGACTCCGCGTGACGGACGACGACCAGCAGCGTCGGTCCCTGCACCCGCACCTCCCAGGTGGCGCCTCCACGAGCACCCTATCGGCGCCCCGCACCCGTCAGTCCGCCGACCGCCGGACCCGCTCTGTGGTGTGTCGCTGCCCGGGGCGCGGGGACGCGGTGGGTAGCGTGGCGGCGGCGAAGGGAGGCAGGCATGGAGGTCAACGACATCCTCAGCGCCATCGTGATCGGCGCGGTCATCGGCACGCTCGGTCGGCTGGCCCTGCCGGGCCGGCAGAACATCGGCGTGTTCGTCACCCTGCTGGTCGGCGTCGGCGCGGCGGTGATCGGTACGTTCGTCGGCCAGCGATTCAACCTGCCCGAGCTGCCCCAGCAGTTGTGGCGCCTGAGCTGGGACTGGACCATCCTCGGCATCCAGGTCGGGGTCGCCGCCGTCTTCACCGCGCTGGCCACGCTCATCGCCCGGTCCCGCCTCAACACCGACGTGACGCCGAGGAAGAAGACCTCCAGCCGCAAGTCTCGCAGCTGATCCGACCCGTTCGGCGTCCCTCACCGCCGAACGGCCCCGACCGCCCACCGTCGCCGCGAGGACGCCGGATCGACCGATTGGACCGGTTGCCCCGGCGGGCGATGATGACGGCACTCGTCGGCCGTTGATACCCGTCGGCCGCTGACACCCGTCGGCCGTTGACACGCCGACGTCGTCACGAAGGGCAGCACGATGTCAGAGGAAGCCTGGATCGCGGTCGGGGTCGTCATCGCCGTCGTCGCGATCATCACCTTCGTCGGCGCGGTCCACCTGCTGCTCAAGGTGTTCCGGATGCGCCGCCACCTGGCCGAGCTCGGCACCGGCGGCAAGGTCGCCTTCTGGGTCGCGATGATCTACACGTTCCTGCCGGTCGACCTGCTGCCCGACCCGATCTACCTGGACGACATGGCCGTGGTCGGCACCGCGCTGGTCGTCCTGACCCGCCTGTGGCGCAAGCGGCACGGCAACCGCCCGCTCCCCCACGCCCCTCGGCCCGGCGCGGCGAGCCAGCGACCGACCGCGCCGACGACCTGACCGCGTCCTCCGCGTCGCCCCGTACGGTCAGCGCGCCGGCCGCTCAGCCGGCCAGCGCCTCGTCGCGCGGCCCGGGCACCTCGTCCTGCTGACGCGGTCCGTCATCCTGCTGGCGGGGCGCGTCATCGCGCTGGCGCGGCACCCGCGCCCGGCGGCTCGGCCACCACAGGACGACGGCGGCGACCGCCATCAGACCCAGCGCCGCCCACGTCGACGGCAACAGGGTGTACAGGCGCGGGCCGGCGCCCAGCTCGACATCGACAATCGTCACCAACGACTGCCCCGCCACCAGCGCGAGCAGCAGCGGACGCCGCGGGTGCTCCCACACCGCGATCACCCCAGCCGCGACCACCACCGGGAAGGCGTACAGGGCGTAGCGGCCGTAGTCCGATCCGAACAGCCACTGGGCGAAGACCGGGACGAGCATCCACCACAGACGCCCGCCGTGCCGGCGCCCGTACAGGCCCAGCACCCACCACAGCCCGAGCGAGCCGGCGATGCCGTATGTCAGGAAGAACCACGGCCGCGGCACGACCTCGGTACCCACGTACTGCAGCAGCCCGTACTTCATCAGGCCCAGCGTCGAGGAGTCCTCCAGGTACGTGGTCGCCTGCCGCATCGCCCAGATCGTCACGACCGCGGGCGCCATGAACATCACCGTGCGCCACGCCGCCGACAGGTCGACCCAGGCCGACAGGCGCCCCCGGAGCGGCAGCAGCGGAGCCTTCTGCCGCAGCCACATGTAGATGGGCACCACGAGGCCCAGCACCGTCTCCCGGGCCACGCCGGTCAGCACGAGCAGCAGCGGCAGGACCGCATACCAGCCATTGATCAATGCCAACATCGACCAGGCCAGCAGGGCCAGGGCCGGTCCGTCCACCAGGTACGGATCGAAGATGAAGTGCGTCCACATGGGCAGCGACATGGCCCCGGCCATGCCGACCAGGCCGGCCGGGTGCGGGCCGCCGAGCCGGCGCACGATCAGGTACAGCGCCACCCCGGCCAGGAACAGCGACGCCCAGGTGAGCCACATGAACGCCCCGACGTAGTGGTCCGGGCCGCCGATGGCGTGAGCGAGCCAGGGCTCCAGCCCGCGGTACGCGAGCGGCACCCAGTGCACGCCCTTCGGATCGCGGGCCATGGCGAGGTAGGTGGTCGTGTCCCCGCCCGCGAAGCGATAGTCGACCAGGGGCAGGTAGAGGATCCAGGCGGCCATGACGACGAGGCCGACGCCGGCGGCCACGGCCAGCTGCCCGGGTGTGCAGTGGGCCACGGACCGCAGCAGCGCCCGCCAGTCGCGGCGGGGCCCGCCCGGGCTGCTCCGGACGTCAGGCTCGGCCGTCGGCGGATCGACCGCCGGTGAATCGACTGTCCTGTGGGCGTCCGGCGACGACGTCGTCATGATCCTCCTCGCTGCCCGGGGTCAGGCGCGGATGCTACCAGCGGGAGCCGCGCCCACCGGGACAGTGTGGGTCGGGGGCACTGGCCCGCCCGGACCCGCCTGACCGCCGCGTGAGGCCCGGATCCGCGGAGGCGATCGGCGTTGCCCCAAGATCCGCGCGAAGCCCCAAAACCTGAGTGAAGGCCAAACCGGCGCGGTGGCCAACCGGAGTGAAAGATTGACGACTGGCACAAGCCGGTGACGTGGCCGACACCTAGCCTCGCGGCCATGCGAACCCCACGGATAGCTCTCGTGGCCACACTCCTGGTCACCCTCAGCGCCACCGCCTGCGGCTCAGACGCGGCCACTCCCGATCCCACCGAGACCGACGCCGGCGGCGTGCCCGTGCTGGGCACCGACGCCCCGGCCGAAACATCGGCGCCCGCGACCACCGACGCCGAAGGCGGGGGCGGAACCGGGGGCGGTGGTGGCGGGGGCGGTGGAAGCGGCGGCGGTAGTGGTGGCGGCGGCGCGTGGCCCTCGCCCGAGGACTGCATCGCGTACGACCCGAACACCGTGACGGTCAACTATGCCGCCGGCGTCTGGTCCGTCCGGGCCGGCACCACCGAGCTGGTGCGGGTCTTCGGGGGGCCGGACGACCCCAGCGGCGAGCACGCGCTCAATGTCGCGAAGCGGTACACGAAGGTCTGCTTCATCGGCCGCGGTAACTGGCGGGACGACGCCACCGCGTACGTCTTCGAGTACTGGCGCGACCCGTCGGGCATCAACACGCCGCTGCCCGATCCGGACGATGTCTGCTCGTCCTACGACCCCACCAACCTGGTGCACGACAGCATGGGCGCCGACGGATGGCGCGTGCGCGACGACGACCACGTGCTGCACGTCTTCGACACCGAGCAGGACGCGATCAACGGCACGCTCGTGCTCAGCAAGTACGACCGGATCTGCTTCGTCGACTCGACGGCGCCGCCGAACGACGACCCCGCCGACATCAGCTACGCCTGACCACCACCCGGCCCGACCTGCGACATGGACCCCACTCGCGACCTTCGCCCCGGTCGCGATACACATCCCGGAATCGCCACGTACGCCCGCGGCGCGCCGACGAACTCGACCCGGTCGGCTCACCCTGGACGCCGGGCCCAGGCTCGACGCTCAGCCGCCGGGCACGACGGGCGGCGCGCCGGACACCCGGCGGGCCGCCCGACGACGTGGACCGCGGAACCGGGTCACGCCCGCGGGCGACCCGGCCTCACGCGGTGCGTCGCGGGCCCTCACCGCCGCGGCGCCGACGGGAGCGTCGGCCGACGCCACTGCTGCTCGAAGACGTCGGCCGGCACGGGGTGCCCGAAGTACCAGCCCTGCCCGACCAGGCCGGGGAGCGTGGCGAGTTGCCGGGCCGTGCGGTCGTCCTGGACCCCCTCGGCGACGACCGACAGGCCGAGCGCGCGGGCCAGGCGGTACACGCTCGCCACGATGGCCTGCTCGGCCTCGCTCCCGGTCACCCCGATGACGTACGACTTGTCGATCTTTACCTCGCTCAGTGGGAGCTGCCGCAGGTGCTGCACCGACGCGTACCCCGTCCCGAAGTCGTCCAGGGACAGCCCGACGCCGAGGCCCACGATGTCCTCGCACGCGCGGACGACCCGCTCGGCGTCGGTGAGCAGCAGGCGTTCGGTGATCTCGATGGTGAGCTCGGTCGGCGGGACGCCGTACGCCTCCAGCAACTGGCGAATCCCGTCAATGAACCGGGGTGCCCGCAGGTCCCGGACACTGACGTTCGCCGATACCCGCACGCGCAGGCCCCGGTCGTTCCAGTCCCGGATCTGGGCGACGACCCGGGCCAGCACGTGCTGGGTGAGCAGGTGCATGACCTCGGTCGGTTCGACGGCCTCGAGCAGCTCCTCCGGGTCGACCGTTCCCCACTCGGGGTGAGTCCAGCGCACCAGCGCCTCCGCCCCGGCCAACCGTCCGGTGTCGAGGTCGACCTGTGGCTGGTACAGCACGGTGAGCTCCCCGTGGCGAGCGGGGTCGGAGAGCGCGGCGTTCAGCTCGGCGAGCAGCGCCACCCGCCGCTGGGGGATGTCCGCCGCCCAGGCGACGTAGACCGCCACCTCCTCGCCGAGCCGACGCGCCTGTCGCATGGCGAGCTCCGCCTTGGACACGAGCGTGGCGAGGTCCCGGCCGTGCTCCGGTGACAGCGCCACCCCCACCGCCGGGTCCGGCGCGAAGGGGATGCCATCGATCACGATCGTCGGCGCCAGCGCGGTCGCGGCCCGGCGGGCGGCGGCGACCGCGGCCTCGCCCTCGAGCCCGGGCAGGATGATGACGAACCCCTCGCCCGACAGCCGCCCGACGACGTCCTCGCCGTACTCCCGGATCAGCCGCCGGGCCGCCGCCGCGACGAGCCGCTCGTAGATGCCGCGCCCGAGCGTGTTGTTCACCTCCAGGGCGGACTCCATGGAGACGACGGCGATCGCCAGTGGACGCGGATGCACGGGGTCCAGCCGGTCCTCGGCGGTGAGCGACTCGAAGCCGAAGATCAGCCCGCGGCGGTTGAGCAGGCCGGTCACCGGGTCCCGGCGCAACCGCCGCTCGCGCTGCGCGGAGAGTCGCGTGAGCTGGCCCAGCGCGAACAGGGGCACCGCCACCAGCGTGATCCACCACCCGGACAGCACGGTCAGCAGCGGTGACACGAGCAGCAACGACGAGGTCGTGGCCAGCACGTGCTCCTGGACGTCGGCCAGCGCCCGCCGCAGCCCGCCACCGTAGGTCGCCAGGCGGGCCCCGAGGAGCAGGCCGAAGCTGACCACGAACCACACCAGGGCCGGCAGCACGAACCCGACCACGTCGTGGGTGGTGAGGTACGGCCCCGGACGCGTGAGCGGCCGCCCCTCGGTGAGCACGACCGCGAGCTCACCGGCGGCGAGCGCGCAGACCAGCCGGGCGATGAGGAAGGTGCCGCCCAGGGCCGAGTACCGCTGCGCGACCGCGGCGACCGTCCCCGCGACGGCCTGCACCACGATCGCGGGTTCGGCCCCGTACAGCAGGAAGATCGCGAACGTGAAGCAGGCGGACAGGGTGGTCCGGGCGGGCTGGCCGGCGCGGACGGCGAAGGCGTAGATCGGGATGTCCACGAGGGTGCCGAGCAGCACCATGGCCCAGAACCCGCTCGGCGCCTCCGGGAGGAACCGTACGGTCGCGGGCAGCGCCCACACGACCAGGGCCGCCGCCACCGCGGCGGCCAGCCCGGTCACCGCGAATGCCGCGCCCCGTCGGTTGCCCCCGCCCAACACGCTCCACCATAGGAGCGCGGGGCGTCCGGTCGGGCCACATTCGGCGTTCCGGCCGGCCTTCGGGATCCCCCGCACGCCGGTCGACGGGCGGGCCGGCCGCTCGGCCGCGCCGTCGTCACCCGGAGGTCTGGGCCAGGCCGGACCGGTAGGCGAGCGCGACGAGCTGCGACCGGTCGCGGGCATCGAGTTTGGTCAGCAGACGGCTCACGTAGGTGCGGGTGGTGGCCGGCGTGATGTGCAGCGCGGCCGCGATCTCGTCGTTGGACAGGCCGCGGCTGATGTGCCGCAGGACCTCCCGCTCCCGCTCGGTGAGCCGGCCGAGCAGCTCGGCGTCCGGCGGATGGGTGACCGACCGGGCGGCGGCCTGCATCACCCGGCGGGTGACGGCCGGCGACAGCAGCGCGTCGCCGGAGGCCACCACCCGGACGGCGCGGCGCAGGTCGTCCGGGTGGGTGTCCTTGAGCAGGAAACCGGCCGCGCCGGCGCGGATCGCGTCGAACACGTGCTCGTCGGTGTCGAAGGTGGTGAGCATGACGACCTGCCTGCCGGCCAGCGCCGGGTCGTCGACGATGATCCGCGCCGCCTCGATGCCGTCCAGGCCCGGCATGCGGATGTCCATGAGGACCACGTCGGGGACGAGCTCGCGGCACAACGCCAGCGCCTGCTCACCGTCGCCCGCCTCGCCCACGACCGCGATGTCCTCGGCCCGGTCCAGCAACGTCCGCAGGCCCGCCCGGACCAGCGGCTGGTCATCGACGATCAGGACTTTGATCATGGCACGGCTTCCGTCAGGCACTGTCCACTGTCGGCAGTATCGCGAGGACCTCGAATCCGCGGCCGTCGGCCGTCGGCCCGGCCGTGAGCGTACCGCCGAGCAGCTCGGCCCGCTCCCGCATTCCGATCACCCCGTGCCCGGCGGGGTCACCGACCGCGCTGGAGGCGGCGGAGTCGGGCGGTTTGCCGACCTCCCCGCCCCGGCCGTCGTCGCGCACGCGGATCGTCAGCGCCCGGGCGCCGTAGTCGACGTGGACGTCCACCCGGGTGGCCCCGGAGTGCCGGGCCGCGTTGGTCAGCGCCTCCTGCACGATGCGGTACGCGGTTACATCCACAGTGGACGGTAGCGGCCCGGGCGTCCCGGTGACGTGCACCGTCACCGGCAGGCCCGCCTCGGTGGTGGCCGCGGCGAGCCGGTCCAGGCGGGCCAGGCTGCCGGTCGGGGCGCGCGGCGCGCGGTCGGCGGGCTGGCGCAGCAGCGCGACCGTGGTGCGCAGCTCCCGGCTGGCCTCCCCGCTCGCCTCGCTGATCACCTCGAGCGCCGCTCGCGCCGCGTCGATGTCGCCGTCGTCGAGGGCCTCGCGGGCGACATGCGCCTGCATGCCGATGACCGTGGTGGTGTGGGCGAGCACGTCGTGCAGGTCCCGGGCGAGCGCGAGGCGCTCCGCCTCGACCCGACGCGCTGCCTCCAGCTCGGTGGCCCGCCGCAGCTCCTGCTCCCGCTCGCGCTGCCGCGCCGCCTGCTGCTGGCGACTGCGCACGCCGTCGCCCAGCGCGATCGCTCCCGCCATGATGGCCGCCGACCAGGGCAGCTCGTAGCCCAGCAGGTAGTTCGATCCTTGGCCCTCCCCGATGCGGAAGATCAGCGAACCACCGAGCAGAACGGCAGCCGTCGAGGCGGCGACGAGCAGCCGGCCGCGTTCGGCCGCGGAGTAGAGCGCCGCCGCCATCGGCAGGGCGAGCCCGATCGGCGGATAGTCGGCGATGTAGTAGCCGGTGATCCCGACCCCCGTCGCGACGAGGGCGAGCACGGGGTGACGCCGGCGGATGAACATGAGCAGGCCCAGGCCCACCGCGAACAGATACGCCCCGACGTCCGGGGCCCGCGTGCCGCCGATGTCAGCGGTGATCGCGACGGCGACGACGAGCGTCACCGCCCCGGCCAGCGCGGCGTCCATGAGGAGCTCCCGTCGCCCCACGATGAGCCAGCGTAGCCACCACCGCGGGAGTCTCCCGCGGTCGCTGGCCCCGGTCCCCGTCCCGGCGCGGGGCTCGGCGGGACCGTACGGGCTGGCCACGCCCGGGGTGGCCGGACGCCCGGAACGTCCATGCGCGACGGGTCGCCGCGTGACGGGCTGAGGGGTCGACACATGACGTACGGACAGTGTTGACATCGGACCGATGACACGGCTCCCGCGCGTTCGTAGCGTCGGGGGCCGTGAGAACGCTGGGTGTTGCCGTGCTGGGCCTGTTCCTCGGTCTGCTCGGCGGCACCGTGCTGACGTCGGCGGTCGCCCGCCCCATGGTGACGCAAGGCGGGACGGACATACCCGTCGGTATCGGCCCGGTCTTCGGCTCGATCATGCCGGTGCTGGGCGTCGTGGGTGCGGTGGCCGCGGTCCTCATCGACCAGAAGGTTCGGCGGTCACGATGAGCGGCGCAGAGACGGCTGGGACGGCAGCGGCTGGACCGGTGGCGACGGCTGGACCGGTGGCGACGGTGCCCGGGTGGGCGGTGTGGACGCTGCGTCTCACGGTGCTGCTGTTCGCGGTGCTGGTGCTCGCGCAGGCCGTGCTGGCCGCGCTGTTCGTCACCGGCGACGTGGGCCTGCTGGAGGCGCACGGCATCAATGCCGGCGCCGTGGCGACGGTCGCGTTCCTGCAGGTCGTCGCGGCGATCCTGGTCTGGCGGCCGGGCCGGGGCGCGGCCTGGCCGATCTGGGCGAGCGCCGCGTTGTTCCTGCTGGTCGAGGCCCAGCTGGCGTTCGGCTACGGACGGTTGTTGGCTCTCCATATTCCCATGGGTGTCACGCTCTTCGGCGGGGCGACCGGGTTGCTGGTCGGCGTCTGCTCGCCGCGGGTCCGCCAGGTCCGCGCCCGATCCGGGAAGGCGTGGCCGTGAACCGGCGGGCCTTTCTCCGCCTGCTCGGCGCCACGACGGCCGGGGCGGCCGTGGCCCCCGTGGCCGGCTGCGCCGGGCCGGAGCGCAGCGGGGCCGTGCTGACCAGCGAGCTGCCGCTGCCGGAGCGGTTCGCGGTGCCGCTGCCCCGGCCGGCGCTCGCCCGGCCCGGTCCGGACGGCGTCTACGACCTCGTCCAACGAGTCGCCCGGCCGGAGATCGTGCCCGGCGCCCGGACCGAGGTGTGGGGCTACGACGGAACGTTTCCGGGGCCGACCTTCGACGTGCGCCGGGGCCGGCCGGTCCGGGTCCGGATCACCAACGAGCTGCCGGTGCCGACGGCGACCCATCTGCACGGCGGCGTGACCCCGGCCGAGTTCGACGGCTACCCGACCCACCTCATCGTCCCGGAGGGCCTGTCGCACGCTCGCCTCTCGCACGGCGGGCACGAGACCGGCTGGCGCCTGACCGACCGCACGTTCACGTACGAGTACCCGCTGGACCAACCGGCGGCGACGCTGTGGTACCACGACCACCGCATGGACTTCACCGGACCGCAGGTCTACCGCGGGCTCGCCGGCCTGTTCCTGATCCGCGACGAGATCGAGGACGCGCTGCCCCTTCCGCGCGGCGACCGGGAGCTGCCGTTGGTGATCTGCGACCGCGCCTTCGCGGCGGACGGCTCGTTCCGCTACCCGTCGGTCGACCCGACCCTGCTGCACGAGCGGGGCGTCACCGGCGCCTACCACCAGGGCGTCCTGGGCGACGTCATCCTGGTCAACGGGGCGCCGTGGCCGACCGCCGAGGTCGCCCGCGCCCGCTACCGCCTGCGCATCCTCAACGCCAGCAACGCCCGCCGGTACGACCTGCGGCTGGATCCGCCGCCGCCCACGGGGCCGGCGTTCACGCAGATCGGCAGCGACGTCGGTCTGCTGGCGGCGCCGCGGCCGCTGGACCGGGTGCAGCGGGGAACGGGCGGATGTGATCGTCGACTTCTCGACCTATCCGGCCGGGACGCCCGTGGTGTTGCGCAACGCGCGCGGACAGGGGTCCACAGTGGACGTCATGCGGTTCGTGGTGGGGCGGACCGCCACCGACGACAGCGACGTCCCGTCGACGCTGGCCCCCGGTCGAGGTACTGACCCGCGCCGACGCGGTCACGCGCCGCCGGTTCGACTTCCGCCTGTCCGGCCCCGGCGAGCACGGTCGGCAGTGGACCGTCAACGGGGTCCCGTTCGATCCGGAGACCGTGGTGGCGAGCCCGATTCTGGGCACCACGGAACTGTGGACCATCACCTCCGACTTCCACCACCCCGTCCACGTCCACCTCGGACACTTCCAGGTGTTGTCCCGCAACGGCCGGGCGCCGGGGCCGGCCGACGCCGGCTGGAAGGACACGGTGGACGTGCGGCCGTACGAAGTGGTCGAGATCCTGGTTCGGTTCACCGGCTTTCGCGGCCGGTACGTGATGCACTGCCACAACCTCGAGCACGAGGACATGGCCATGATGGCGAACATCGACGTCAGCTGAGCCATCCCGGCCGGGCTCAGGCCGGGGGCACGGGCCACGGCTCGCCAGCGGCGACGCCACGACCACGCGGCCGCCCGCCGCCCCTCGCGCCGCCGACTCATGGGCGGGCCTTGATGACGTCGTAGAGGGCGGTCCAGTTCTCGCGGCCCCGACCCGCGGCCCGAATCCGGTCGTAGTGGGCCTTGACCGCCTTCGGCAGCTCGAGGTCGACGCCGAGCGACTCGCTGGTGCGCAGGATGTGGTCGGCCGTGGCGCCCATCATCGTGACCGTGCTCAGCTCGCCGGGATGGTCGCCCGTCTCGAGCCGTCGGAGCAGTTCGGCCGGGTCTTCGATCATCTCCGGGATGCTGGCGATGAAGGCCAGCGCGTCGGGCACGAAGTCGGCGGCCCGAGCTCCTCCGGCGGTGATCAGCGCGGTGGCGTGCAGCAGGCTGGAAAGCGTGGTGAGGAAGACGTCGAGGAAGGCCTGGTAGAACAGCTGCGCCAGGCCGGGGTCAGCGCCGAGGTACCGCGGACGCCCGAGCAGGGCCAGCACCGGCTCGTACCGTTCGACCGCCTCGGCGGGGCCGCTGTAGAAGACGGACGCGTCCGGGGTGCCGACCATCGGCGCCGGAACCATCACGCCACCCGTCACGAACGTCGCCTGACGATCGGCCGCCCAGGCGGCGGCCGATCGTGAGGCGGCGGGCGTGTCCGAGCTGAGGTTGACCAGGGTCCGGCCGGCGAGGACGTCGGGCGCGACCGGGGCCAGGATGTCGTACATGGCCTGGTAGTCCGTGAGGCTGAGGATCACCAGGTCGCTGGCGGCGACGGCGTCGCCGGGTGTCGCCGCCCGGGTGGCGCCGGCGGCGACCAGTTCGTCGGCGCGGGCCGGCGTACGGTTCCACACCGTGACGGGATGGCCGGCCGTCAGCAGCGTGGTGGCCATGGCGCGTCCCATCGGACCGAGACCGATGATCGTGACTGGCATGAAGCGATCCGTGCTGGTCATCGAGTAGTTCGTGTCCTTCGATTGATGTCGTCCTGCCGTACGTGGTGTTCGAATGGCGCGCCGTGGCCATCCTCGGCCGAACCACGAACCGCTGACAAGTACCCACAAAAAAGTTCAGTGCTTACCTTTTGGTGAGCCGACCCGAGCTTTCGCACCGTAGCGCCGAGGCTCCCAATTGTCCACTATGGACCTTGCCGGTGCCCGCGGTGGCCCGGCCCCGGCGGGTGCGGCACACCTTACGCGGTCGCCGGCTGGGACCAGGCGGCGACGTACGCGTCGATCTCGGCCAGGATCTTCGCCTTGCTGGCCTCGTCGAGGAAGGAGTAGCGCACGCTCTGCCGGGCCAGCTCGGCGATGCCCTGGTGGTCCAGGCCCAGCAACTGCGCCGCGACCGCGTACTCCCGGTTGAGCGTGGTGGAGAACATCGGCGGGTCGTCGGAGTTGATGGTGACCGGGACCCCGGCCGCGACGAGCGCGGGCAGGGGGTGCTCGGCGAGGGAGGGCACCGACCGCGTGCACACGTTGGAGGTGGGGCACACCTCCAACGCGATGTCGTGCTCGCGCAGGTGGGCCAGCAGGGTCTCGTCCCGGGCCGAGGCGATGCCGTGGCCGATGCGTTCGGCGCCGAGGTGGGTCAGTGCGTCCCACACCGTCTCCGGCCCGGTGGACTCGCCGGCGTGCGGCACGCTACGCAAACCCGCGGCCCGGGCCGCCGCGAAGTACGGGGCGAACTGGGCGCGGGGCACGCCGACCTCGGGTCCGCCCAGGCCGAAGCTGATCAGGCCGTCCGGGCGGATCCGCAGGGCCGTGTCCAGGGTGACCTCCGCCGAGGGCAGGCCGGCCTCGCCCGGGATGTCGAAACACCACCGGAGCCGGATGCCGTGATCGCGCTCGGCCCGCACCCGCGCGTCCTCGATCGCTTCGCAGAACGCCTCGGCCGGGATTCCCCGCACGATCGACGAATACGGCGTCACGGTCAGCTCCGCGTACCGCACCTGCTGGGCGGCGAGGTCGGCCGCGATGTCGTACGTCAGGGTGGTCACGTCCTCGGCGTCGCGGATCAGGTCGACCACCGACAGATAGACCTCAACGAAGTGGGCGAAGTCGGTGAACTGGAAGTACTCCGTGAGCCGCTCCGGATCCGCCGGCACCGGCGTGGAGCCCTCGTGACGGGCGGCCAGCCGGGCCACGGTCTGTGGAGACGCCGACCCGACGTGGTGGACGTGCAGCTCGACCTTCGGCAGTCCCGCGATGAACCGCTCGAGGTCCGCGCCGGGCTCGCCGTCGCCGCGCATGGGTGAACCTCCCCGGATGTGTGAAGGCGCCCTTGCGACCACAGGCGTCGGCCGAGCGTGGCGGGGCAGACCCGTTGCAGCGCCTCTCGACCGGGCCGGCTGACGACCCTAGCACAGGGACCACCGCGACGGCCGAGGTGGGACGCGCCCGGCGGACGGTCGCCGGGCCGTACCCGACCACCGACAAGCCAGCGGCCAAACAGCGAGCGCCATCCGACCGCGGACCGATGTAGCCATCGCGAGTAGAGTGGGAGCGTCTTCAATGGACGAAGGGGTTCCGCATCCTGGACGGGCCCGACACCGGAGAGGTCACCGGCGCCGGCCCGTGCACCGGGCCCGGCCCCGAGCGGGTGGACCTGACATGATCATGGTGTTGCGCCGGCAGCCGTCCGCGCTGCGCGACATCGACGCGGCCGAGTCGCTGCTGGCCCCGGACGAGCTCGCCCGGATGCGCCGGTTCGCGCGCCCGGCGGACCGGCTCCGTTACCTGACCGCGTGGTCGCTGGTCCGCCGGACGCTGGCCGAGCTCTCCGGCCGGCACCCGGCGGACCTGCGCTTCGACCGCACGTGCCCGCTGTGCGGGCACGCGAGCCACGGCAAGCCCCGACTCGTCGACAGCCCGTGGGAGTTCTCCCTGTCGCACGCCGGCGACCGGGTGCTGCTGGCCGTCGCCGAGAACCGCCCGGTCGGGGTCGACGTCGAGCCGGCCGACGCGCCCGTCGACACGGTCGCCCACCTCGTGCTGCACCCCGACGATCCGCCGGTCACCGGGCCGGAGCTGGTGCGGATCTGGGTGCGCAAGGAGGCGATCGCGAAGGTCACCGGACACGGGCTGGCCCGGCCGATGACGAGCTTCGCGGCGAGCCCGGACCCGCCCGGCCTGGTGGTGCGCGACCTGCCCGACGACGGCTACCTCGCCGCCCTGGCCACGGTCGCCCCGGCCGCACCGGTCACGGTCGCCTGACCGACCCAGCACCGGCGCGGCCGTGCCGCGTCGAGCCCGGGCGTGGCGTGGGGAGTCGATCGCCCACCACCACGCCGCCCGGGGCCAAGGCGGTCGAGGAGTCCTTGCCGCGCAGCGTCGGGTCTAGGAGTCCTTGCCGCGCAGCGTCAGCAGCTTGTCGGTCAGCCGCAGCAGCTCGTCCTCGGTGAGCGGGACGGCCAGCTCGCGCAGGAGGTCGATGGCCTCCAACACTGAGATCTCCCGATGCTCGGTCGGCTGGCCGGGCCGCCGGATGGTCACGGAGGAGTCGGTGACGGTCGTGTGCCGGCCCGGGTCGTGCTGGGCGAGGATGAGCGCGTTCCGGAAGTGCGACTCCGGATAGGTGCTCGTGAAGTGGTGCCCGACGACGAGGTCGCTCGGGTACACGGGCAGCTCGTCATGGCAGTGCATGAGCTCCCACCCGGACTGGCGCTGGCGGTACAGCGCCCAGCCGCGCCCCGAGCCCAGCCGGACCGACCGGACCTGGTAGGCCCAGCCACCGTAGTCGTCCTGGGCGCCGTCCTCCAGCGGGATCGGGCGCAGCAGGCTCAGGCCGAAACCCGGGTCGGCCAGCAGCCGTTGGCCGTCGAGGGTCACCACCACGACGCAGTGGGTCCGGCCGGTCGTGGGCGGGTCGCCGACCCGGCCCAGCCGGCGCTCGACCGTGTAGCCGAGCCGCTCCAGGGCCGCGGCGAGCAGCGTGCCGTGCTCGAAGCAGTACCCGCCCCGGCCGCGGCCCACGAACTTGGCCTGGACCACGTCGAGGTCCACCCCGCGATGGGTGTCCAGCAGTACGTCGACGTTGTCGAACGTAAATGTGCGGACATGCGCCTCATGGATTTCGTCGAGCGCTTCGCGCGACGGCGGCCGGGCCGCCACGCCGATCCGGGCCAGGTACGCGTCCAGGTCGAGCCGGTCGACTCCCCAGAGGTCGGCGGTCTCCACCGGCAGGGTAGCCACACTGTCATTCATCGCCACGCTTTACGAGCCTAGCCCGGCGATTGCCCCATCCACCTGGGCCAATCCAGCCCCATGGCTCTGGGCCAATCCCCCGTCTCCCCGTCGATGCGCCCTCCTGTTCCCGTTGATCTAGGGCTAAGGGTGGTGAGTTGATCTCCAACCACCACTCCAAGCCCTAGATCGAGGGAAGCCGGTCGCCCCGGTTGACCAGCCGACCCTGGCGTGACTACGGTCGCCACGGGACCGTGACCCGCCCCGATGTCACGGCCCACGGAGGAGAGGGTCGCCCCGTGCAAACGTTTGACGTCGCGATCGTCGGCACGGGTGGGATCGCCGCCTACCACGCTCAGGCCCTGGCCGAGCTTTCCGGGCGCGCGCGGATCGTGGCGGCGGTCGACGTCGACGAGGAGCGGCTGGCCGCGTTCGGCGCCCGTTTCAAGGTGCCGCGGCTGCACCGCGACCTCGCCGAGCTGTTCGCCGCCGGCCGACCGGACATCGTCGATCTGTGCACCCCGCCCGCGCTGCACGCCGAGCAGGCGATCGCCTGCCTTGACCAGGGGGTCACCGTGGTCTGCGAGAAGCCGCCGGCGCTGAACCTCGCCGAGCTGGACCGCATCGTGGCCCGGACCGAGGCCGACGGGCCGCACTTCGCGACCGTCTTCCAGCACCGGTTCGGCAGCGGCGGCCTCGCCCTGGCCGAGCTGCGGCGCGAGGGCGCGTTCGGAGCCCCGACCACCGCGGTGTGCCACACGCTGTGGTACCGGCCGGACGAGTACTTCGCGGCGCCGTGGCGCGGCCGATGGGAGACCGAGGGCGGCGGGCCGACCCTGGGCCACGGCATCCACCAGATGGACCTGATGCTCGCCATCCTCGGGCCGTGGCGGGAGGTGGTCGCGGTTGCGGCCCGCCAGGCGAAGCCGACCGCGACCGAGGATCTCTCGTGCGCGATCGTCACCTTCGACTGCGGGGCGGTGGCGACCGTGATCAACAGCCTGGTGTCCCCGCGCCAGACCAGCTACCTGCGCTTCGACTTCACCGAGGCGACGGTGGAGCTCACCCACCTCTACGGGTACGGCGACGACGACTGGACGATCACCGGCGTCCTCGGCCACGAGGAGCGCGTCCGTGCACTGTGGACCTCCCGGCTCACCGGGGTGCGCAGCGGCCACACCGCGCAGTTCGCCCACGTGTTCGACGCGCTGGAGGCGGGCGAGCCGCCACCGGTCACGCCGGCCGACGTCCGGTTGACGATGGAGCTCGTCACCGCCATCTACGCGTCGGCGTTCACCGGTCGCCCGGTGCGGCGGGGGGAGATCGTGCCGGGGTCCCCGTTCTACGAGCGGATGGAGGGCACCGGCGCCCCGTGGCCGACCACCGTCCCCGCACCCCGGATGGCCTCGGCATGAGCGAGGTGACCGCGACCGACGACGGCACGGCGATCACAGTCCGCTATGGACTAACGCCGCTGCTGCGGTACGTGTACCGCCCCGACGATCCCGAGCGGGAGTCGCGGCGGCCGTACGGCCACCCGCTGCGCACCCTGGCCGGCGACGTGGTGACGATCTACCGGCCGCACGACCACGTGTGGCACAAGGGTCTGGCCCTCTCGCTGCCCAACGTGGGGGAGGCGAACTTCTGGGGCGGCCCGACGTGGGTACGCGACCAGGGCTACGTCCAGCGGCCCAACAACGGGTCGATGCGCCACGACGCCTTCGACCTCGTCGCGGTCAAGGACGGAGCCGCCCTGCTGCGGGAGCGGCTGACCTGGGTCACCCAACCGGGCGAGCCGTGGTTCGCCGAGCAGCGGAGCCTGTCGGTGTCCGTGCACGCCGAGCTGGACGCCTGGGTGCTGCTGTTCGACACCCGGTTCACCAACCTCGCCGACGCGACGGTCCCGATCGGCAGCCCGACGACCCATGGTCGGCCCAACGCCGGGTACGGCGGGCTGTTCTGGCGGGGCCCCCGGTCGTTCACCGGTGGGGTCGTCCGGATTCCCGGCGCGACCGGCGCTGACGAGCTCATGGGGGTGCGGGCCCCCTGGCTCGCCTTCACCGGTGTCCACGACGGCCACGGCCGCTCCTCCACCCTGGTCATGGTCGACTGGCCGGCCAACTCCGGCGACGGCCGGCTCGCCCGCGGCGACGCCGGTGGCCCGCGCTGGTTCGTGCGGTCGACGCCGTTCGCCGCCGTCTGCCCGGCGCCGTTCTTCGACACCGAGCTGCCGGTCGCACCGGGCGACACGGTGCACCTGCGGTACGCCGTGGTGGTCGCCGACGGCGACGGCGTCCGGGCGCCGCAGTGGGCCGAGCTCGGACGTTCCACGATGGACCGATGGACACCGTGATTCCCGGGCTGGCCGGCTTCCCCGGGGCGACCGGGGTGACGCGCCTGCGGGTCTACGACTGGCCGACGGCGGACGGGCTGGCCGGCGGGTCGCCGCACCTGCACACCGCCTCGGCCGAGGGGTACGTCGTGCTCAGCGGGCGCGGGGCGGTGCAGACGCTGTCGGGCGAGGGCTACGCCACCCATGAGCTGGCCGAGGGCGACCTCGTGTGGTTCACCCCGGGCACCGTGCACCGGCTGGTGAACGAGCAGGACCTCGAGATCCTCGTGGTGATGCAGAACGCCGGGCTGCCCGAGGCGGGCGACGCGGTGCTCACCTTCCCGCCCGAGATCCTCGCCGACCCGGAGGCCTACGCCCGTGCGGCCGCCCTGCCGCCGTGGTCGGCCGGCGAGGCGGCGGTGGCGGCGGCGGCCCGGGCCCGGCGTGACCTGGCCATCGAGGGATATTTGTCGCTTGTGGACCGGGTCCGCGCCGAGGGGCCCGACGCGCTGCGCGGCCTGTACGAGGCGGCGGCCCGGCTGGTCGCCGGCCGTACGGCCGAGTGGGAGGCGCGGTGGCGTGACGGCGCGGCCGCCCAGGCGGCCGCTACCCAGGCCCACCTCGCCGCGCTCGCCGCCGGGGACGGGAGCCACCTGCGCGAGTCGGTCGTCCGGCGACGGGCCGCGGCATCGCCGTGGCGCTACGGCATGTGCGGCCGGCTGCAGGTGTGGGTCTAGCATCGGCGCCGGAGGAGGCCGAACGATGACGACGTACGCCCGCGTGACCCGGGCCTGGACCGGCGAGTCCTGGGTCAACGACGCGCTCGTCTCCATCGACGACGAGCGCATCGCCGTGGTCCCGGCCGGACCGGCCGGACCCGACGGGCCGGTCGGCCGGGTCGACGCCACCCTGCTCCCGCCGCTGACCGACGCCCACGTCCACATCGGACTCTCGGACTTCGCGTCCCGGGGCGGGGGTGCGCTGGCCCGCCTGCTCGACCTCGGCTGGGACCCGCCGGCGTTGTCCACCGTGGTCGCGACGGCGGCGGTCGCGACGGCCCCGGCCCCAGCCCCGGAGGTGCGCTGGGCCGGCACCTTCCTCACCGCGCCCGGCGGCTACCCGAGCACCCGGGCCTGGGCCCCACCGGGCTCGGTCACCGCGGTCGCCACGGCCGAGCAGGCGGCCGCCGCCGTCGACCGTCAGGTCGAGCTCGGGGCGGCCGTCATCAAGGTCACCCTCAACGTCGACGCCGGGCCGGTGCTGCCCGACGACGTCCTGCGCGCGCTGGTTGACCGGGCCCACGCCCACGGCCGGCCGGTGGTGGCCCACGTCGAGGGGGCCGGGCAGCCGATGCGGGCCCTCGAGGCCGGGGTCGACTGGTTCGCCCACGCGCCGTGGACGCACCGGCTGACCGACGCCGAGCTCGAGGCCATGGTCGGTCGGGTCGGCTGGATCGGCACGCTGGACATGCACGGCCGGGGCGACTACGGCGAGGACTACGCGCGGGCGCTGGACAACGTGACCCGGTTCGTCGCCCGCGGCGGCACGGTCGCCTACGGCACCGACCTCGGCAATGCCCTCTCGACCGCCGACCTCAACCCCCGCGAGGTCGCCGCACTGCGGGCGGCCGGGGTCGACGGCGAGCGCCTGCTGGCGGCGGTCAGCGGCGCCGGGCTGCTGCCCCGCTGGTCGCGCACCGCCAGCCTGCTGCCGGCCGACGTCACCGGGACGGCGGACGCGATCGACGCCCTGCCTCGGGCCCGCCCGGTCGACGCGGCCACCCTCCGGGCCATGGTGTCCTGAGTCACGGACGAATCGGGGATTTGCCCCGACTGCCCCAGCCGGGCGGTAATCGGTCGCCAGCCGGGGTTCCGGCCTGGGTAAGCTGACCGTGGTCCGGGGCGGTAGCTCAGCCGGTCAGAGCAGGGGACTCATAATCCCTCGGTCGCGGGTTCGAGTCCCGCCCGCCCCACCCGGTCTACCTGCGGAAATGCGGGGTGGCCATAGGCGATCACGAGAGCCTGGGTACCGTCATGGGTACGACGGTGGTTGTCGTAGCTCCGGGCGTGTCACCAGACCGGCAGGAACAGCGTGAGGTTGGTCAGCGCCGGAAACGCATGATCCTGGTGACCTTGGCCCGAACCCACCGATCGTGGTGTCGCGGAGGTCGGGTCAACCGCACCCAGGCCGATCCTCAATTGGCGCTGGCCCAGATCGGACGGATCTCGGTGCCGGTGCCGGTCGGACACCGCCGGGCGATCTCCTCAGCCTCGGCCATGCTCGGCACATCGATGACATAGAAACCACCGAGGTGCGCCTCCCCCGGAGCGTACGGGCCATCCTCGGCCACAAGCTCGCCTTCTTTGCGACGCAGCGTGCGAGCCTTCTCCGGAGGTGCCACGGCCTCTCCGTAGTACGGGATGCCGCGCTCCCGCAGCCATGCCGTGAAGGCGTCATGATCGGCGAGCGCCGAATCGCGCCGCTCGGCGGGCACTGACTCCCAGTCGGTGGGCCGCTCGTACAGCATGATCATGAACTTCATCCTCGCCTCCGGTTCGCGTGATGCCGCATCCGGCCTGATCGCGCACCCGTCGACGTCGCGCTGCGACCGTCAGGCGACCGACGCCGACCAGAACAGCAGCGGACGCCGAGCAACATACACATTGACACGCCATACGGTAACCCCACCGGATCGCCTCGTGTAGGACGCCGATGACCACCACCCTGGCACGTACGACAGGACTCTCTGCCCTCGCCCCGCTCAACACCCGGTACCACCGGGCCCACGCAGCCAACGCCGCCACCGTCTTGCCATCCAGCACCTGGACTACGCGTCCATTAAGGACCTATGCCGTCCACTGTAGACTCCCGTATGTCACACAGCCCATGCCCTGGCCAGCGGTGCCGACGACGATCCGCGACGGCGGGCGGCGGCGGTGACCTACTCCGGTTCGATGCCGCGGCGGGGCAGCCAGACGGCGCGTCGGCACTCGCGGCGTTAGGCTAGGTCCGAACGCATGGTGGCGTGCCGCTGCCACGACGGCGGCCTGCCGTAGGGTCCGCTCGGCTGGGACCGGCGGGACTCGCACCACTGTGGACGGTCATCGCTGCTGCTCTGCCTCGATGGAAGTGGGGACCGGGCGGCTGGCACGTGATCGCGAGGCGACGGCGACGGGCCAGGCCATGGCAAGGAAGAGCGCAACCTTCTCGAACAGGCCGCTCGGCGCCGAAGGCCAGGTACCGGAGTAGTCGAGCGCGACCAGCACACTGCAGACGGCGAAGCCGATGACGATCGCGACAGCAACGGCGGTGCCGGCGCCACGCCGCCCGGACGCGCGACCGAGCACCACCGCGGCGATGATCAAACTCAGAAAGAGCACGCCCGCGGCTGCCTCGTGCACGGAGCCCATCGGTGTGCGGATGTTTGCGGCGCCGGGTGGGAAGTTCAGACCGGGGTCAGTCGGGACCAGCCCGGCGACCACGAGCGCAATTCCGGCGAGGGTGACGAGCATCCGGCCCGAGCGGCTGACTCGCCCGAGTCCAAGGCCGAAGACGGCGAACAGCAGGCCGCAGACCACGAGGTTGGTCACGCCGAGCCAGCCCCGGTCGCCGAGCGACAGGTGACTGATCCAATGGCGGCTGACCGAGTAGCCGGGTCGCAGCAGCCCGTCCACGGTCGTCACGACAATGATGGTCACGACGGCCGCCTGCCCGGCGACGAGGTTGGCCCGGTGGATGGGAGACATGAGGTACCTTCCAAGAGTGAGATTCTGTCGGTGCACGATATCTTACCGCGTGCAGATACTGCGGGCGAGCAAATGATGCGACGCGATGAGCTGATGGCGAGGCTGATGGACGCCGCGCCGCGGGTAGTCGCCGAGGGGCTGAACTTCCACCTGGAGGTGGCGAACCAACTCGGCCTGAGCCTCGCCGACCTGCGTTACCTGCAGACGATCTCGGCGATCGCGCCGGCCACGCCTGGCCAGATCGCGGCCCGCACGGGCCTGACCAGCGGCGCGGTCACGAGGATGGTCGACCGGTTGGAGCAGGCCGGGTTCGTCCGGCGCACCCGCGACGCCGCCGACCGGCGCAGCGTCATGGTGGTGCCGGATGAACAGGCCGCGGCTCGGGTCGCCGCGATGTATGCGGACATGAGCGCGGCCTGGGTCGGGGTCCTCAGCCACTACACCAACGAACAACTGACGGTCATCCTCGATCTGTTCGAGCGCCTGGGCGAGATGTCGGCACGGCAGGTCGAGCAACTACGCCGGTCGGGGCGCGGGAATCCGTAGAAACCGGGCGTCGGGCAGCCGGGTCGGCGGTACGGTCGCCAGCGCGCGGAGCACGCGTGGCCGACAGTGTGGCTCCGACGTCGGACGCGGGTCGGCGCCGGGTTTTCAGGCGGCTCACCCAACGGTCATACCGCGGTATGATCGGTCCGTGGCCAAGCGGAAGATCGCCATCACCATCGACGAGGACCTCTACGAAGCCGTGGTGCGGCTTGCCGGCAAGCGGGACGAGTCGGTGTCCGCGTGGATCTCGGAGGCGGCCCGGCTACAGGTCGCCAACGCCGAACTCGGTGCCCTGATCGACGAGTACGAAGCGGAGCACGGCGCGATCACGCCCGACGAGGTCCGGGCCGCTCACGAGCCCTGGCAGCCACGCCGCCGTCGCCGCGCCGCATGACTCGGTACGTGCTGGACGCCGGCGCGTTCGTGGCGGTGGAACGAGGCGACCGTAAGGCGTTCGCGATCCTCAAGGCAGCCCACGAACGGAGCACCCCGATGGCGACATCGGCGGGTGTGGTGGCCCAAGTCTGGTACGACGGCGCCCGCCAAGCGCGGCTCGCCACCGTGCTGCGCCGGTGCGAGGTGGTCGACCTGACCGAAGCGGCCGCCAGGCTGATCGGGCCCCTGCTGCGCGCCACCTCCACGAGCGACGTCGTTGACGCTCACGTGGCTCTCCTTGCCCGCCCCGGCGACGCGGTCGTGACCTCCGATCCCGGCGACCTGTATCGCCTGCTCGACCACCTGGACGTCGACGCGAGCATCATCGCGATCTAGGGCGTGTCTGCTGGATCATGTGACTGGGTCGCGGAGCCAGATTCTGATTGAGGCGATGTCGACGGTTCCGGCGTACATGTATTCGCGTTTGTCGTAACGGCTGGCGATGGCGCGGAAGG
>Ga0310834_100549_pt1 | contig 39430 bp, 36 predicted proteins | sample SM_ome_2_FD_201314 | JGI IMG/M metagenome (GOLD analysis project Ga0310834, IMG submission 201314) | Sorghum-adapted microbial communities enriched on stacked mutant (SM) sorghum from Joint BioEnergy Institute, Emeryville, California... ...
AGAGCGTGCAAACGTTCCGAAAGAATGTGCAAAATCCGGAACAATCCGCAAAAATTTTGCACATTATTTCCGAATCCGCCTGAAATAATTTGAAAAAGGGATTCTGAAATAATGTGCTAGTTTACAGTAAGCAGTCCAAAAGTGCCCACGCCAACAATGTGATTGTGCAAGAGAACGGAAAGTTTGGGGTGGACAAAAAAGAAACAGAGAAGTGGTGGAAAGAGATTGAGAAGTTCATGAGTGACGTGTTTGAGGATTAAATATAGTAAATCCCCTGTCAACATGATATTATCCCTTTAGGATAGACAACTTGGAACAAACTCATGCTGTAAACACTCGAGGGATAATATCGATAGAAGAAGGGAGGCTTTTTGTTTAATTAAATGGAATATAAATAGCTCTTCTTCCCTCGTTTGAATTATAAAGGGTTGATTTTAGAAAATTATTTCATTTTGGCTATTAGCAATGTAATTATGCATAATAACTCTTGTCGCAATAGGTATGCATCAAATTATCCGAGCTATTGGGTGGTTTAAATGAAGTGTCATTTAAAGTTGATATTAGATGAAATCGGAATGACTCAAAAACAATTAGCAGAAAAAGTTAATGTTTCAACTCCTACGATCAGTAGTATTGCTAAAAATCAATCTATACCAAGGTTAGACTTAGCATTTCGAATCAGTAAAGCGGTAGGCAGAAAGATAGAAGAAATATGGATATACGAACAAAATTAAATTAAAGTTAAATTAATTAAAATAAACTTTACTATACATTTTTATTGTGTTACTCTAAACTAAAGAGTAACTCTTTTTTGTGGAGTGTGAAGCTATGAGAGTAATGAACATAGAAAATAGGTTAGATAATCGTGATGAAGCTGTTCGTCAAACATTTTTGAACATCTTAGAACAAGATGAAAATTTCTGGGATTTTAAAAATGAGAATACTAAGGAATTTTCACATGGATACCATTCTTATCCAGCTATGATGATTCCTCAAGTAGCAAGAACTTTAATGCGTATAATACTGAATAGCCAGCCAAATATCAGATCAGTTTTTGACCCTTTTATGGGTTCCGGTACCACCTTGGTAGAAGGAGTTTTACACGGCCTAGACTCTTTTGGTACAGACCTAAATCCTTTGGCTCGATTATTAGGAAAAGTTAAGACCAATCCATTAGATCCTACTTACTTGTCGGAAGTTGCTGAACAATTTATTTCTTCTATTAGTAATGATGAGTTAAGATACAAACACGGTAATGTTACTTTAGAAAAACCCAAATTTAAAAATATCGATTATTGGTTTAAACCATATGTTATTGATTATTTACAAATCATTAAAAATAACATAAAACGAATACAAGATGACGACATCAAATTATTCTTTTGGACTGTATTTAGTGAAGTTGTGAGATACGTTTCTAACACTAGAAATTCAGAATTCAAATTATATCGCATGGACGAGGAAAAATTAGCGGATTGGAATCCCGACGTAATTGATGTGTTCATTAAGTTTTTGAATCGTAATATCGAAATGAACCGTCAATTTTATGAATTATATAATGAGCAAAACCCTATAGATCAACCAATTGTAAAAATATTTGATTTCAACGCCATGAATCTCCAAGGAATTGATGATAATAGCTTTGATTTACTCATAACCTCTCCACCGTATGGAGACAGTAAAACAACAGTTGCCTACGGACAATTTTCGAGATTATCCCTTCAATGGTTAGATTTTGATGAAATTGGAGAAGATGAAGCATTAGTTAAAAATATAAATAAAATTGACTCATTACTTCTTGGAGGTAAAGTGGAAAAAGAGTTAAGGAATGGATTAGCATCTGCAACATTAGAACAAACCATAGAGTCAATTGCTATATCAGACGAAAAACGTGCTAAAGAAGTATTGCAATTCTATATCGATTTGGATAAGACACTCAAAGAAATAGCAAGAGTTATGAAACCTAACTCATATCAATGCTGGGTTGTGGGAAATCGTACCGTAAAAAAAGTAAAAATACCAACCCATCAAATAATAATTGAGCTATTCCAAAAATATGGTGTGAAACACGTGCTAACGTTTGAAAGAAATATACCAAGCAAAAAAATGCCTAAGGAGAATTCACCGACAAATAAGGCTGGTGAGAAGGTTACTACGATGAACGGGGAAGTGATTTTTGTTCTAAGAAAAGAAGGATAACCAAAGGCAATTCCCGCGATTGCAAAACGATCGCGGGAATTGTGATCATGGTTTTATCAAAATTTTCTGCTCTTTAAAACAGATAGGGAGATGATTTCTTAAGATTCTAAAAGCCGTACCATGGTTTCGAGGCCGACCATTATTTTTCATATGCATACGCAAATCAATTTTAATATAGCCATCTCTTACAGCTTCCATAAATCCTTTAAAATCAAAACCTTTCAATAACCGTGCTTCTGTGTAATGAAACTGTTCATCTGCGTCTTCTCCCATATGGTCAGCGTAAACATAAACCAATGCTGGGATTTTATCTTCAAATGTTTTTTGCAGTAGTTCAGCTGTCCAATAAACATCTAAAGGTACATATTTATGAACAAGACGAATCTCTCTATTTGTAACCTCCAACTTGAAGCCCTGTGCATTGTAATCCAAAGCACTTATTGTAGTGTACAATTCTTTAATACGGTCCTCTTTATCGCTATCATACGCAAATGTCTCCAATAGATAACGATCTCGTTTGCGGCCCTTATCGGAAAAAGGCTCTTTAGTGAAAAGTGTAAGCATTGAAGAGGTGTTGCGTCTAGCAGCCTTAAGTTCCGCTACTCCCAGATCTGGCAAGGAGATATTGTTTTCAATCAAACCAAGTTCCTGTTCCAAAGTATGACCTACACCTGTATCTCCGCGTCTTAAAGTTCGGATGTATCCTTTGGCTTTAATTTCTTCCAATTTTTCCACTAGTGTATTAATGTCCATCATATTCATAACCACTCCTTGTACCCATTAGTAATCGTGCTGGATTTACCTCTAACGCTACAGAAATGCTAATCAATTTTTCGAAGCTTATATCATGCTTACCCCTCAAAATTCTCTCCAGTGATTTTGTGCTACCATCTCCCCCCATTAGTTTAGATAAATGGCTTTGAGTAAACTCCGGATCCAATCGTTTCCTGTTATACTGAATCAATCGGATATTTTGTGACAACAGATTTCTCAACCTTTTTATCTCATTGTCTGACATAAGCGAAACATTATCATCAGTTAGTTCGGAGAAGCTCCGATCGGGATTCTTGAAAAACAATTGAATATCAATATTTAAAGATGAAATTATTTTGCACAAGGTGGAAAATCTAGGATTGCACTTACCACTTAAAATACGGCTAATCTGTGATGTAGAAATACCAGAACGCCGAGCTATTTCAGTGGCGGAAAGACCCGTTTCATACAGAATAGATATAAGAGAGCCCATATATTTTTTTAATTCCTGATCCATTTGTTTTACAAACCCATGGCCATCACATCCCTTTCGTTTATTTTCTTTATACAGTTTATCACCATTTTTATTTGGCTAAACCCTACATATATGCAAATATTTAAACGAAATCTTCGTATGTTTGTTAACCCGAACTTTATTATTATTGTAAAAATAATACAATTAAAACTAGATCTCCAAACAGCGCTCATTGCTTATTTCAAGGCATTGACCATTGAGACGAACACGCTAAGACTATCCTCACCTCCAACAAAAGTTCTGGAGAGTGGGAAAAATCGCGAGAGACTCGATATTGACAACAGCTACGCTAGATCGATTACTGGATCATTCCATCATTTTTAACCTAAAAAGGGTATAGGTCTTTAATGACAGACAAATAGAGCTTTTGCCCATAGAAAAATCCCCTCCATAGCAAACAGATTAGTGCACCTTCTTTTTTCTGCCTACTATAAGGGGATCATATAATTTTGGGATACCATCTTCTCTTTAAAAAATTCCCTACACATCAATAGAATTTACTTTGGAAATGCTCATACTTGTATCCTTATTTAGCTGTATGTCTACGCTTTTTTCTTCTTGTACTGTCATATCATATTTTTCAGGGCGGCGTGCGACCTTCATTAACGCGATTATAACAAGTAGTTCGAGAATAAGCGCTGGAACCCCTCCAAGGTTCGAAAGCATTTTAATTCCGTCGATTTTCGCGAAACTAATCATAATCCAACCAATTAATCCAATCGAAATCCCCCATACAACTTTGATAAGAAGGCTCGGTTCTGGGCTATCCGGTGAGATACCGGTTGAACTTATCCCACCCATCGCTGAAATGTTAGAATCGGCCGCCGTGACAAATGAAATAAAAACAACAAATAAATAAAACGGTATAATGATACTGGATAATGGCACATCCGCTAATACAGCATATAACACCGACTCCGGACCTTTGTCAGCTAAAATGGTTCCAAGACTTCCCTCGGTCATTTGCTTATAAATCGAAGTCCCGCCAAAAATGGTCATCCACAAACCACCAAATAAAGCTGGGATTGCAAAATTGACAAGAATAAATGATTTTACAGTATAACCATATGCAATTCTTCCTAAGAATAACGCAGTAATGGCAGCCCATGCAAACCAGTTCGCCCAATAAAACACTGTCCACCATTGTGGCCATGGGTCGCTGGCAGCAGCTCCTGTAAATAGGCTCTTACCAAAAAAATTAGTCAGGTACGTTCCAAAGGACTCAGTGCCTAGGTTGAGAATATAGCTTGTAGGCCCTGTAACAAACATGAAGAGAATAATAACCACGTATACTTTCATATTAATATCCGACAAAATCCGAATTCCTTTCATGAGTCCAGAGGATGCAGAAACTGTAAATGTAATCATCATGACGAATGAAATGATTGCCCAAAGAGTTGGCGAGCTAGCAATGTCCGTTAAGTAGTTGATTCCCCCCGCTAAATTTAACACGCCTGTTCCCATGGCTGCCGCCATTCCGAGCGCCAGTGTGTACAAACAAAGGGCATCAATTGTGTTTCCCCATCCGCCAAGCACTTTATTTCCAAACAGAGGGGTCAATGTCGAACTTAAGCTAAATGGTTTTTTCATATTATAATAGGCAAAGGCAAACATTAATGCTGGAACACAATAAATCGCATACGGAGTAAACGTCCAATGTAAATACATGGTCGACATTGCGAAAATTGCTGCATCCGCACTATTCGCTTTAATTCCTAAAGAGTCAGGAGGTGCAGTTACATGATAGATAGGCTCTACAATCCCCCAAAACGTAACCCCAGCGGCAATCGTTGTACAGAGGGTAATCGCAATCCAATTTGGAAGACTTAACAGTGGTTTTGCATTCTTCCCGCCAATTTTCACATTTCCAAGTGGTGAAAAATAGATAGCTATAATTGCAATTAACATGATTAGTCCGCTTAAACTAAATAGCCATCCTACATTTTTAATAAGCCAATCATTAGCCCCGGTTGCCATTTTAATAAACCCATCACGATTCGTAAAACTTAAAATGGCTGCGACAATCAACAACAAAAACGGTGGCCAAAATACTGAGTGTCTTAAATTTTTCATAAAATCCTCCTATAAGAGTATATTTTTACGTATAATAATATGGTAAACGTTTTCATTTTGGTTAGGATTTATACTTGATGGCTCATTCTCTCAGAGCTTAAAATCTGTTCAGCAAATTGTCGTAAATCATTTTCGCTAGCTAAGCGGCAGTTGTTGAGCCGCATTGGCTCATTTTCTGGTGAGAGCATCGTTTCGACGAATCGATCTACATCTGCTAAAGATAACCCGTCATCCTCCAAAGATTGTTTTAACCCACTGATGGCAATTAGACGATTAAATTCTCTTGCTCCGGCTAAAGCCAACTCTTTTTTCGATAACCCTTGATCATTCACGCCAAGAGATTGTGCAATTTTTGCATGAATGTCCACAGCCGCCTCTACATTCCACTCATAAACTGCATTTAGGGAAATTGCTACTGCCCTACCATGATGAATACTGCCAATGGTCCCCAGTGCATGGCCGATGCAATGGGCGAGTCCAGTGCCACCGTTCTCAATCGCCATACCAGCCAATGTAGCAGCTAAAGCAAGCTTACCCCGAGCCTCTACATCATTCGGTACCTGTAATACGGTTTCAAAGTTTTCCCTAATAAGTTGAATTGATTGCAAACTAAATGCTTCGATCAAAGGGTTGCTTCGTTTTCCGGCACACGCTTCAATCGCATGGACCAGAGCATCGAGCGTTGTTGCAGCCGTTAGCATCCTCGGAAGTGCCAATGTAAATGTAGGATCGATAATGGCGAGTTCTGGCGCTATTTTTTCATCCCATCCCCATACTTTCCGTTGCTGTTCATCGGAAAAAACAACAGTACTTGTTACCTCAGCTCCGGTGCCAGATGTGGTTGGAATCATAATCGATTTCACTCTTTTTTGAGGAAAAGGATTCGCCATTAGTGCGTAGTGCATAGCTCCTTGCTCTCCGCTCGCCATCAGCGCGGCCATTTTTGCTACATCCATAGCAGATCCTCCGCCTAATCCTATTACACATTGAGCTCGAAACTCACGAATCACACGAGCGGCTTCATCAATGGAAGCAGACGTTGGCTCACTTTTTATATCACTGAATACAGTCACCTCAATTTGCTCTTTTTTCAAAGCCGAAATAATTAAACTTGCCAATCCGCTATTCAAGACCCCATGATCGGTGATGAGTACTACCCTTGTATCCCCACTTAGCATTTTCACATCCTGGCCAACCTGTAAATAACGTTCGAACCCATACACAATTTTTGTCTTTGGTACAAATTCAAATAGAGAATTCATCTCCTACGTCCTTTCTCCCTTAATATTTAGATCGCTTGACCGCTTGTGAGTGTTTCATCTTGATTCTTGGCCGGATCACTATGAAACTCAATGACCGAACGACCAACATTGGTGCAATTGCAATCTTCAAATCTTGTAAATGCTTCGTTAATATGATCGAGGGTGATTCTATTTAAGATCAGCTCATCTAACATGAATTTACCATCAAGATATAACTTAGATATGATTTGAAAATCACGATGTGGCTGTACATCCCCATAAAAACTGCCTTTTAATATTTTTCCCATTCGATGAAATCCGTTAGCAGGCAGTTTGAGGGTCTTTGAGGGATGAAAAGCACTAACGGTTACCACCGTCCCTCCTCTTCTTGTTCCTTTCCATGCTGTTTCTGTCGCGTTTGTATGCCCTGAGCAATCAATCGCATAATGAACACCATATCCATCTGTCAAAGATTTTAATGCTTCTTCTCCATCTTCTTCTCCAATATGGATCGTGTGAGTCGCCCCAAACTGTTTGGCAATTTCTAAGTTTGCCTCTTTTACATCGCAGGCAATAATTTTTGATGCACCAGCTATTCGTGCTCCTTGTATTGCATTGATTCCTACACCACCGATACCAAACACAGCAACGGTCGAACCTGGCGTGACTTTGGCAGCATTGACTGCTGCTCCATATCCAGTTGCCACCCCGCAACCTATGAGAGACGCTTGTGCAAAAGGCATGTTTTCTGGGAGTTTGATGCATGACATTTCTGGAACAACCGCATACTCAGCAAACGTCGACAATAAAGAGTAGTGGTAAATACGTTGTCCATCTTTGCTCAAACGGGACGTTCCATCTAACAATGTGCCGTCAAACATCGGCTTAAAAGCCGATTCACATAAATGAACAGCTCCTGTGATACAAAATTCGCATATACCGCAGTACGGCATCCAGCTCAATGCAACTCTATCCCCTACTCGCACATTCGTGACATGTTTCCCTACTTCGACGACGACTCCTGCCCCTTCGTGTCCAAGAATTGTAGGAACAGGGGTGGTCGTGTCATACAAAGCATTTAGGTCGCTATGACACACCCCTGTCGCCTTGATTTGTACAACCACTTCATGGGCTTTTGGATTTGCCAAATCCACTGTTTGGATCTGTAGTGGCTTCCCTACCTCAGTCATCACAGCAGCCTTCATTTTCATTATCGATCCCTCAAATCTCTATTGTTTTCAATAAGCCATCCAGATTGCTTTTGTTTTTGTATACGATTGTAGGGAGTGAATCGCATATTCTTTTCCCCATCCACTCTGCTTCCACCCTCCAAATGGGCTTGCAAAATCATAGCATCCATATTTGTTGATAAACACCATCCCCGCCTGTAGCTTGCGCGCTACACGGTTAGCTCGTGCCACATCGTTCGTCCACAATCCTGCCGCCAATCCATAAATTGTATCGTTAGCGATTGCAATCGCCTCTTCCTCTGTATCAAATGGGATAATACAAAGCACAGGACCAAATATTTCCTCTTGCGCAATTGTCATTTTATTATCAACGTCCGCAAAAATGGTGGGACGAACAAAACACCCTTTTTCATTTTCACCAGACATATCACGATATCCCCCTGCAACAAGACGGGCTCCTTCCTTTTTGCCTATCTCAATATAATTCAAAATCGATTCCATGTGAGATTTCGAAATTTGGGCCCCTTGATGGCTTTCAGGATCGAATGGATTGCCACACTTATAACTGTTAGCATAATGAGCCATTTTCTCGACTACCTGATCGTAAATAGCTCGTTCAACTAACAACCTCGTCGGAGCTGAACATTTTTCCCCTTTATGTGTAAATAACGCATAAAAGGATCTCTCGATCGCACCATCTAAGTCATGGACATCACTAAAAATGATGTTCGGCGACTTACCACCGAGTTCTAGTGTTACAAGCTTTAAATTTGAATCGGCTGAATCACGCACGAGTTGCTTACCAACCGCCGTACTTCCAGTAAATGATACCTTATCTACTCCCATGTGTTGACTTATATATGAACCGATCGAACCTCTTCCGAGAACAAGATTAATGACACCCTTGGGCAACAATTTAGCCTCATCTATTAACTCAAAGAAGCGAATCGCCGAAAATGAGGTTTGACTGGATGGTTTCAATACGACCGTGTTTCCCATGGCAAGAGCCGGAGCAAGCTTCCATGCCGCCATATCGAGCGGAAAATTGAACGGTACAATTTGGCCACACACACCAACTGGATCGCGTGTTGTAAAGCTTAAAAAATTACCTTCAACAGGATTATTTTCTCCGTAATATTTGTCCGTCCATCCGGCGTAATATTCAAAAATATCAGCGGCTTCCTGTACATCGTCTCGATATGCTTCAGTATAAAGCTTACCGTTATCCAACGCTTCCAATGTAGCCAGTTCTGCTTGATGTTTTCTAATCAACTCACTAATTGACCGAAGTATTTTCGCTCTTTCTTTTCGAGAAACTTCTTGCCACGGACCGACGTCAAATGCTTGGCGAGCCGCCTTTACCGCACGATCCACGTCTTCTTTTTCCGCACTTTGAAATGTCCCTAAAATCTCACCTGTAGCAGGGTTAATCGATTCAACCACTTCCCCTTTTACACTATTGACCCATTCCCCGTCGATATAAAGTTTTTTTGTTTCTTTCAGCCACTCTTTTGCCCATGAAAGTCTTGGCTGTTCGACTCCCTCAAACAGTTTGACTTGTGTCACTTTTCTCTCCCCCATTTTCTAAAACTCGAATCAATTCATCTTTTTTCTTTTCTCTTATCCATCTAGCAACAGTTGAATATCCAAACTTTTCCCTAAGTTGCATAACCATAGGAATCAAGCTATTTGCTAACTCTTTGCACCGCTCTTGATTTGCTGTGATTCCTAACAGACATCGTTCTGTGAATATACCAAGTGCTTTTTTCATCATGTCCATCGCATCTAAAATGTTGATGCACGCCATTCCATCAAACACATTTAAATCGAGTTCCGCATGCTCTAAAGTAGCTTGTGTGGCACGGTCACAACCGAATATTTGAAAACAACATTGCATCAAAGTTTCGGGAATAACAGGGTTCACCTTTCCAGGGAAGAAGGACGACCCAGCTTGCACCGCTGGTAATACAATTTCTCCGAACCCTGCTTCAGGACCGGATGAGCGAAGCCGTAAATCTTTCGCCAACTTTAATAAACACGAAGCAAGTAGATTCAACTCTTTCGAAGTGGCTGCCAAATCATCAATGTATTGCGCAGCGTCAAATAAATTGTCCCGATGCCGAAGCACCATCCCAGTTGTCTCGCACAATTTTTGTACAACCATAGCCCGGTAACGCTCAGGAGCTCCCACTCCTGATCCGATAACCGTTCCACCCAAATTAATATAGTGAAGCTGTTCGACGGAACGGTTCAGTCCATCAAGCCTTCGTTCCAACATGGCGACGCCACTTTGAAATGCTTGTCCAAGGCTCACTTTCATTGCATCTTGCAAACATGTTCTAGAAATGGTTTCGATACCGTGAAACTTTTGTGCCAACACCTTAAGTGCTCGAATGCATGCTTCTATCTGTAATTTCAAAGACTCATAGCTTAATAAAATAGCGATTCGCCCAGCTGTATGGCAAACGTCAGATGTCGATTGTGACGCGTTGACATGTTCTATCGGATGAATGGGACGGTACGTTCCTCTTGCTTGACCCAATTTTTCGTTTGCGAGGTTGGCAATTACCTCGTTCATGTTCATATTCGTGCCAATTCCCCCACCGCCATGAAGTACGTCAACAATAAATGCCTCCCGATGATGGTTTGCTGCAATTTCATCACATGCGGCTATGATTGCCTCTTTCAGCTCGCAAGTGAGTACTCCTGCCTCCCCATTCGCCAATGCCGCTGCTTTTTTTACAAAAGCCAAGGCACGGATATAATGAGGATATTGTGCAAGACTCTTTCCAGAAAAGGAGAGATTATCGACCGTTCGGGCTGTTTGAATGCCGTAAAGGGCATTGGCTGGAATGCTCATTTTCCCAAATGAATCCTCTTCAACCCGTTCCTTGTTCATTGGTTTTCCCCTCTGATTACCATCAGTATTTCAAATAAACCGTTTTCAGTTGTGTGAATTCTTCAAATCCATGCTTTCCATCATCCCCGCCGATGCCGGATTGCTTCCAACCGGCGTGAAATCCCTGATATGCTTCTCCTTGTTGGCGATTGACATATACTTCACCACACTCTAACTTCGTTGTCAATTCCATTACATACTTGTAGTTATTTGTGTATATATTTGCTGTTAGTCCGTATTTGGAATCATTCGCCATTTCGATGACTTCTTCAATTGTGTCAAATGATATAATCGGGAGAACGGGACCAAAAATTTCTTCTTGAACGATTTTCATCGATTGTCGACAGTTATCAAGTAGGGTCGGCGGATAAAAACTTTTCCCCAATTCCCGAAGAGGTACTCCACCGCATAAAATTTCCGCCCCTTCTTTTACGGCCTCTTGCACCATCGCATGAACACGCTGTACGGCTTCGGCGCTGATGAGGCATCCCATCGTCACGTCTGGATTTTTGAAACCATCCCCGACGCTCACCTCTTGGAATTTTTCAATCAACTTCTCTGTCAACTCTTTTTTAACACTTCGATGCACATATAACCGTTCTGTGTTATTGCACACCTGCCCTGTGTTTGAGAGCCTTCCACCCTTGATCGCTTCTGCTGCCAATTCCAGATCAGCATCTTCCATAACGATCGCAGGTGCTTTTCCACCGAGTTCAAGCGATACGCGCACCATATTTTGTGCACATTTCTCCATTATCCGCTTTCCGACCCTTGTACTCCCAGTAAATGTAATCATATTGATTTCATCCGATGATGTTAATGCTTCACCAACAACTTCGTCCAATCCTGTTACAACGTTGATCACCCCTTTCGGCAGACCGGATTGATCGATGCACTTCACCAACTCTAGCGCTGACATCGGCGATTTCACACTTGGTTTTACGACAACCGTATTGCCACAGACTAATGCAGGGATGACTTTGCGAATGAGTACATAGATCGGAAAATTCCATGGTACAATTACCACAACGACACCAAGGGGTTCTCGGTGAATTAAAATTTTTTCATTGCGGTTATCACTATCTAAAATTTCCCCTTCGATTCGTCGTGCCCACTGCGCCTGATATTCTCCTAGCTCTATAGCATAACGGACTTCTGCCATTGCAGCTGATAGCGGTTTTCCCATTTCTAAAGTAATGGCCGTCGCAATACGTTGAAGATACTCCTCTCGTTTCATAAGTTGGAGAAACTTCGATAAATACTCCGCTCTTTCATACGAGGGAACAAACTTCCAATATCTATAAGCTTGCTTAGCACTTGCAATTGCTTCATTCACATCTTCTTTAGTACAAGCTGGTACTCTCCCTACATACTCCCCTGTTGCGGGGTAAAAAATATCTAGCCACTCTTCATTAGAGCTTATTTTAAATCTACCGTCGATATAGGCTTCATATTGTTTCAAGATAACCCTCACCTCATTTTCATGTTGTCTCAACATCAAATATATACTTTTCTATTCTCCCCGACATAAACATTATGGACTTCATACCGTTTTAACGCTTCTTCATCGAGTTCAATGCCAAGCCCCGGTTTCTCCGGTACAACCAAATATCCATCTGCATTCACCGCCAATTTCTCTTTTTGAATAAAATCACGTCTCTCTATAGTCCAAGCGGGCGGGTCATATGGGTATTCTAAATATGGACAATAGCTGACTGCCGCCGCTAAATGCAAGTTAGCAAGAAGACCGATTCCGTTTGTCCACGTATGTGGACTAAACCACGCACCATTTGCTTGAACCATGTCGGCAATTTTCTTTACATTGGTGATTCCACCCGTCAATGCGACGTCTGGTTGGTACACATCAAGTGCATTCCATTTGTTCATCTCAAGAAAATCATGCCATCTCCTGTTCATTTCCCCTCCAGCAATACGAATGCTAGTCATTTCACGCAATTTTGCCATTAGCTTAAACTGGTGCATCGGCAACGGTTCTTCAAGCCAAAAGACGTTAAGTTGCTCAAGTTCTTTAGCTACTTGACATGCCATTTTGAAATCCCACGCTCTTCCGACATCCCATGGCATTTTCCATCCTTGGTTGGCGTCAACCATAATTTCTAGCTTGTTACCCACTGCTTTTCGAACTGTCTCGACTACTTTGATATCATCGCGCACATCCCTGTGATGAAAGCGAATTTTTATGGCTTTAAATCCTTCCTCTAAAAGACGGAGAGCTCGTTCCGCTCGCTCCTCTGGAGTTACAATTTCTCCTGTTGAAGCGTAAGCGAGCAACTTGTTCGATCTTCCACCCAGTAGTTTATATACCGGTTGTCCTGTCGCTTTTCCAATTAAATCCCAAATAGCAAGATCGAGCGGCCAACACCTTCCATAGTGAAAATCAATATTATCGATAATTTGTGCATGACGTTCGATCGCAAATGGATCCTGACCAATAAACAAATGTTCGTGACCATTAAAACCTACCATCAAATCTCCTGAACCTATACCGGTAATGCCTTCATCGCTATGAAGATAAACAATCGTGGCAGCAAATTTTCTTCGCGGTTCAGGATCCCAAGCGGCCTTAAATGGTGGATCAAGTGGCAACAAATAATGTTTGATTTCAATAGAAGTAATTTTCAACGTCATCCTACCTTTCTATATTTCCTCATAGACATTCACTTTTTTTCTTTAATAAAAACTACACAAAACAATTTTTAAAAGTATTATAATTTAAAAAATAGATTTTTCTTTATATTCATACTACAAATCCACTTCCTTCTTTTACATACACACATTTATCAAAAACATATACTTTTTTTCAAATGATAGGAGATGATGCCTGTGTTTAACTTATCAACGATTACCGGCATGGAGATACACCAACACTCTTATTGGAATCCGCTTATTCAATTCCAACTATCTGAAGACACATACCCACATTGGAACGTATTCTGTATAGAGGAAGGGATTTTTGAATATCAAGTAATGGAAAAAAAAGGAGAAGCTCAATTCGGAGAGATTATTTTTTGTCCACCTAATATCCCGTTAAAACGAAAAGCAATCACCCCACTGAAATTTCATTTTCTGCGTTTTTCTTTTAAAAACATTGAACAGTATCATTTACCGATTGGGAAAATTAAAATCAACGACATCGAACGTCTTTCGTCCACGTATGCACATCTTCGTTCCATGGCCTTTAATGAGACGGATGCAAGTAACCGTTGGAAAGCACATTTAATTTACGATCTTTTACAGCTATATCATATTGAAAATCAGTTACCGGCTATCGATGACGCTCCGAAAATAAAAGACCCTATTGTGGCCAAAGCTGTTGAGTATTTACATAAACATGCGTGTAATAATATCTCCATTCAACATATCGCTTCTCTTTTTGGTCTTAGTGCAGTGCAATTTACAAGACGTTTTCAATCAAGCATCGGAGTCCCCCCAATTGAATACTTAACATTATTACGTCTTCGAAATGCCCGAACACTGTTGCTAGAGACCGATTATACAATCGATGACATTGCTGTTCGTTGCGGTTATAGCAATGGCTTCTACTTTAGTCGTGTCTTTTCAAAAAAAATGAAAATGAGCCCCTCAAATTTCCGTAAAATGCACAGAATCTAAAAAATGTATAAACGATTTCTGTACAGCCCACCTCATAGAAGGGGGAATATCATTCTCAAAACATTAATCGATAGCTTGCGCTAGACCTATATAGTTATAACCCGTGGTGCTAGTTGAGCTTTAGAGCTCAACTATATGTATGCTCTGTAGAAAATTAACATTTGTAGTGGCCTGTAACGAGCTTCCTTGTATTTTATTTTTTGGAATGCAAAAAGAAGGAAGAGGGGGAAATAAAGATAAAAAGACCAGATTGCTCCGGTCTTTCCCATTCATATGGGCCTCAACTATACGTTTTTGCAACAAACTTACTTTAAAACTTAGGTAACGAATCCACCGCATCCGCCAAATCACTGTAGCTGTCCTTTAAGTACCGCGATGTGGTGGCGATATGGCTGTGACCGGCTAACCGGCGCACCTTTTCGATATCATTGTTCGTTGCTTTTAACATCCACTTGCAGAAAGTGTGGCGAAACATATGCGGCGTCAGTTTCTTGCCCGGCGGGCTGTAGCTCTCGACCATGCGCTGAATCCCACGCACAGAGAACTTAGGAGATCGCTGGCTATAAAAAACATAGGGAGATGCTTCTACATGTGATTTCTTTTTCGCCATTTCCGCACGAAATGCCAACCAATCCTGAAGCTCCGCCAACAAGATGTTTGAAATCGGCACCGTCCGTACCTTCATCCCTTTGCCCACGATGCGAAGACGCCTCATCTCGAGATCAATGTCCGTCAGTTTCAAGTTCGACAGCTCTTCCACCCGCAGACCAGCATAAACAAACAGGTAGACAATCGCACGGTCACGTCGATACTTTTCCTCCGGGTCGACGCCTCGACTTTGAACCGGCATTTTCCTCATCCGGTGTAGCAAGTCCTCAAATTCTTCTTCCGTCAACCACATAATCTTTTCGTTCTCTTCATCGGCCGATTTTAAATCCTGGATGTCTTTCATTGGGTTCTGTTCGATCTTATGATGTTCGACTGCCCACGAATAAAAGCTTCGCAGGGAATTAAGCCGGCGATTGATGGTGGAGATGGCCAACGGTTTTCCTTCGGCCGGATTCAACATTTGCTGAATCCATTTCCGAATGTCAGCCGACGTAACATAATCACCCGGACCGATATGTAAGTCTTGGAAAAAGATATTCAAGTCATTGGTGTAGGAGATGATGGTGTTGGGAGAAGCCCCTTTTTCCTGAAGGTAGGTGACATACTCATTTAGCATCTTTTTCACCCTTTCACTTATACGACGAGTTTAAAAGGATTCAAAACGCAAATAATCGATCGAAAAAATAATATTATATGACGAGTATAACATAAAAAAGACGAGATTGTTAGTCATATAATGTATATTATATGATTAGTTTAGACAAAAAATATTAGAGGCTCAATAAAATGAACACCGGCGACCCGTAGACTTTTGGGCCGGGAAGGGCGGTGTGATAGGCTGGACCGAGCCGGAAGGCGAGGACTTCGGCGCCTGAGCTTACAGTAGCTGAGCCTTTCCGGCTGCCAGCCGACCATCACACCGCCCCGGGGACCCGGACCAAAAGGAAACGGAAGCGCCGGTGCAACCGCACCGATCTGTCGCTATTTGTCGAAAACAAACCTATATTTAACGTCAGACGAAGAATAATGCAAATCATTATTCACCGCGGCGGTGCTTTGGTTCGCTCCTCGCATCAGCTTCACACGGCCGCGGGCAACACCAGGAAACTGGATTACGTGTGACTTCTTTGAATGAACCGAGCGCCGGGCTTCCCCAGGCTCCAGCCGGATAGCCGTTAGGCTAGGAAGCGGCCAGCCGGGAAGACCGGCGCGGAGTTGGATTCAAGAGGTCAAACGGAACGTTAAATATTTATTCGATTGAAGAAAAGATGAAATCAACGTTTATTCGTTGATATATATATTTTCTTGTTTATTTTATGGAATGATTATTGACACGAGTAAAACTTTATTTATTTCTTCAAGCATCGGTACGATGCATCAGCTTTCCCGATCCTGCTCCGCACGGCTGCGAGTAAACTACCCGCGAGTGGCTTCTTCGAACGAACCGAGCGCCGGGCTTCCTCAGGCTCCAGCTGGATAGCCGTCAGGCTAGGAAGCGGCCAGCCGGGAAGACCGGCGCGGGCTTTCTTTACAGATCGAGTCCAGTGGTGACTTCGTCTATTTGTTCTTGTGTAATGCCGATATACCGGAGCGTCTCAGCTTGGCTCGAATGGTTGAGGATTTTTTGGATCATAGCAAGGTCAATTCCTTGCTTATATGCGAAATAACCGAACGTCTTGCGCAAGGAGTGCGTGCCGATTCGTTCCATGATACCGACCGCCTTGGCCGCTCTGTTCAAAATATAGTGAGCATGTTGACGAGTGATCGCCTTGCCACCTTTTTGGCTACGAAACAGCGGCTCGTCATTATGGGAGTGTGGCCGCTCTTTTTCCAAATAAAGTTCAATTAGGCGGCGTGTTTTCCGATTTAGGGCGATAACTCGAGTCTTTTTAGTTTTTCTCTCGACGATCTCGATGCGATCAACAACACCTTTTTTGTTCCTCACATCACCGATCTTTAGAGACAAAATATCACTGATTCGCAATCCCGTGTTAATCCCGATGGTAAACAGGAGCTCATCCCGGATCGATGATGCGCGTAAAATCTTTTTCATCGCCTCGATTTTCTCTTTATCCCTGATTGGCTGGACGGTATGCAAAATGTGACACCTCCCTGCTTGCAACGGAATTATGTAAGATTTAAGGGTAAAAAGAAGAGAAGAGGGAAAAACGATTGAATCCTACACCCCTTAAACATTTATCGTTCGACAAAAATATGACATAACGTGCTTTTGTCATATTAAAAAAAATCCCCTCCATTTTCGGAGGGGATATAGCGACTTACTTTTTCACCGTGACGGCGTTCGGTGGTTTTTTGCCTGCTCGCAATTGTGCAAGTGAAAGGCCGAATGTATATTGAAAATGCGGATAATCCTTAAAGCTCTTCCAGTCCCCTCCCCATTCAAGACCTAGTGATTTTCCTAGTTGTCCAACGCGAAACCATCGCTGATCAAGATTCCAACTAGTTACTAGCTTTCCGTTCACAACATTACAGACACAAAAATCAAAGGCCAGGCCAAAATTATGATAACTATATCCCCCGCGAGCATTTGTGACGATCCGCCCAGGCTTGGTTCGTCCTTGAGCGTATAGACGGTTTTGTTCCTCAATCGTCCGTAATCCTTGGGTGATGATGATATAGATTCCTTCTGAATGCGCTGCCCGAATGAGTTTTCTCGCCTTATCCGCAACTACTGGATGTAACCCGGACAGTTTTTTCTCTGCCCGCAAAAGAAGCTCTTCTACCTTCATTCAATACCCCTCCCTCATAAGTTTTGTGGGCTTCGGTTTAACGCGATGGCCAGGTCTTGAATGGATTTGGTCAGCTGATCAAGCTTCATCTCCATCCGATACAGAAGATAAATGGAAACCAGGATTGGAAAGGAGACCTCGCTGATCATCGAAAACAAATCCATTGTCTTCACCCCTCTCAATGTTCAAAAACGGAAGGTAAGAACCTTCCGTTCGATTACGGCAATTTGATATCTTGTGCTTCGCGTTCAATGAGGCGGGCGCTCTTCGGGCTCAACAGCTCCCCATTGCCCGTCATGAACACATTCGCTGCTACAAGCTGTTCCATGACAGCTTTTACTTGTGCCGGATCAATTGGCTCTTTCGGATAACGAACCGTGAGCTTTGCCGGACCGGCTTCAGCATTAAATGTCAGCTCCAACGTTTTCATCGTTTATCCCCCTTTCATTAAGCATTGATAATGTGGCTAATCACAGTCGTACGAACAAACCGTAGGCTGCCGCTCGAAAGGCTGGCAATCGCCGTAGCGGCGTCGTACATGCCTTGGATGCTTGAATCGCCTTTGACCTTAAAAGTCTGAGAACGAATGATGTCTTTTCCGTTCTCATCAGTGCCATAAACGAAATCCAAAACAAGATTGCGGCCCGAAGGAATTTCGGTAGCAGCCATTCTCTTCTCCCCCTTTCCATTTTGATAACATCGTAGCACCCAAGCATAACAATGGACAAAACGGCTTTCGAAGCCAAAAAGAAAAAAGCGGCTCAAAATACTGCCGCTTTTTCGATTTGTGTGAGATAAATTGTCCATTTTCGCTACAAAATAGCAGTTTCACAAACAATGCTGCCGCTGATCCATTGTCTGCGGTGTGGCTCATGAATCTCTCCGTAGCACATCTCGATCCATTTGGCGTTTTTCAGCTGATCTAGGCAGAATTTGCGTGAATGAAGCACGGGAACTTGATGTCCAGAGGACAGATGAACCATTGTAAGCTGATGCGATCGTTGCTGAAATCGCTCAATTTCCCGAGACACGAACCATCCCACACGGCTTTGCCGCCCAATCGGTTGCCGGACATGAAACGGAATAATCGTAAAGCCATACGACAACACAATTGGAACTAACTGCTTTTTCCCCACCAGTTCCCCATACCGATGGCGATTGATCGAAACACTTGTTCCAAAGAACATCAAAAGCTGCTTCAAAAACGAACTGCACTGCATATCGAGCTGCTTTGTTTCCCCGTTTCTGAAAAGAAGCTTAACTGAATCCCCTCTACCTTCAACATTCACAGGCACAAAAGCTTGACCGGCGGACGTAAATAGTTTTACCTCTTTCCAGTCCAAGACTTCATCCCCTTCTAAAATTCAACTTTGATTTGGGAAATTGAGCTCTTAGTACGAATTTTGTCGAAAATCTATTATCTTTAAGCCTAATATATCGTTTTTTGGTAAAAAAATCAAAATTTCAAAACATTGTTTCCATCTACAAAAAACCAATTTTTTGCCTTAAAATACGGCGGTTGCTCCGTTTTTCAGCTTGATAATCAAAATTCATTATCTTTATTTATTTTGTTTCAGACAAAAAAGTTATCGGCTTCGGAGACATACTCACTGATTGGGGAGTTAAAGTGGAAGTACTACTGATTTGCACGAGGATTGCTAGGGAATGAGGAGGGGGGTCAGATCCTCATTCCCTCTAGCAAAAGAGCAATTAAAATTCGAATTCCTCACCATAACCTAATACAATTACTTCAGTCTTCGGATAATCTTTAAGAAGTTCTTTTAATTGTTTATCCTTATCCATCATGTGTTCTACTATCGGAACTGTTTTCATCAACTGATTAAACGCATCTGGGTTAACAGTGGTCTCTTGAGTGGGGAATGTGTGGCTTGGGATAACGTATTTAACATTCAATAAATTTTTTATAGCGAAAGCAGCCCCTTCTGGTCCCATAGTAAATTGACCGGAGCAAGATAGTATAGAAACAGTCGGGTTATACATTTCTTGGATCAATTTCATATCATAGCTCAGATAGGTATCTCCAGAATGATAAAGAACAATATCATCTTTGAAATCAAAAACATAACCACATGCTTCACCGGCGTAAATAGGTTTTCCCTCCGTCTCTTGATAAGACGAGGTATGTACCGCAGGAACCATAGTTACTTTAACGTCCTCGAGATCGATGCTTCCACCCAAGTTCAACGGAAAGACATTTGTAAATCCATTATTCAATAGAATAAGAGCTAGTTCGTATTGTGCTATAATCAGTTTTTCGGGATTAATTTTGGATAATCCGCTAACATGATCAAAATGTCCGTGAGTCAGAAAAATCGCATCGATCGAGTCATAGAAATCTTGGCGATCTAAGGCTAGAGGAAATCCTGGATTTAAATCAAAAAATGGATCAATCAAATAGTTCCTTCCATTTTTGCTTTTCAATAAGTACATGGCATGGCCAAGACGAGTAACTTTCAACCAGTTCTCCTCCCTTGTACTTATTACTTAAGACCCACTATTTAAATTATATTCAATATTCTATATATTTAGTCAATAAATAAATAGTAAAAAAGTGGGTATAAAGCAATGAGGAAAGTAAGTGATCATGCCCCATCAAAAAACTTCTGCACAGTTTTAGCTGTCTCGAAAATTCATATGAAATCCCCTAAACCATCCCCTATGTCTAATTAACAACAGGTTCCATTACTTCAATAACATCCTTTCTGTTATCAAATCTCCATATCAATGAATGCTATGCAATATTTTGTAACAGGGGATATTCCTGAGATAAATTTGTTGAAGGAATATTGGAATAAATATATAATCGAGTAAAAGAAGAAAAGAATATTTAAAGAAAGGGAGGGGAGGATAGTTGGCGATCACTATTACGATGGGCATTCAAAAGGGCGGATGCGGAAAGTCGACGACGACGGGAGTTCTTGCCTATTTATTGAGTCGGGATGGATATAAGGTTCTCGCAATTGATATGGATTCGCAAGGAAATCTGACTGAGCTGCTTTCTAGAAAGCCATCTGGTGAGTTTACGGAAAAGTCCGTTCTTGAAGCGATGCAAGAGAGAGATCCAAGTCCTTATATCGTGAAAATTAACGATAAATTGGACTTGCTTCCGGCGAACAACTTTCTCGCCACTTTTCCTCGTTGGATTTATACAGGAGAAACGTACTTAGGGAAACATATTAGGTATATAGGCAAAACGAGTCTGATACTGGATGATACGTTGGATAAGGTTCGAGACCAATATGATTTTATCGTCATTGATACACCTCCTGCATTGAGTGAACAGACAACGAATGCATTATGCGCAAGCCAATATGTTGTCATGATGTTCGAATGCTCCAACTGGTGTTATTCCGCGGTTCCAAACTTCATGGAATCGGTGGAGGGCGCAAGAGTTCATGGAAGACATAACACGAGGTTAATTGGCATTTTAAGAACCATGAACGATGTTCGCCGTAGTGACGCAAAGGCCTTTAACGAAATGATCGAGGAAGATTATCCAAATGAAGTATTCAAAACGATCATCACTCGCAAAGCCCCTATTGGTCGTTTGTCACTGTACGGCTTTGAGGACAATATGGAGCTGAAACAAGCACTGCAGCAATACGAAGACTTCTATAAGGAGTTGATGGAACGTGTCAAAGGTAGATGATATTAAAAACATGAAACGCCAGCAAAAAGTCATTACGCCTACACACGTATTAGCTGAGCCTGTCGGGAAAACGGTTGATGTCCCTTCTAATGAAGAAAACAACCAAGAAAGAAAGGAAGTAAAGAAAGTGGAAAGAAAGCGTGTGTCCTTTGATCTTCGGACAGATCTACATAAAGAGTTGAAAATGCAGTCGATCTTGCAAGAGAAGAATATTTACTTGCTGATCGAGGAAGCGGTAGAGAAATATCTAAATGAACTAAAACAGAAATAATTCCAAATAGCCGGCGCCGGGCTTCCCAGTTGGATCCTGGAGAAGTCCGGCGCTTGATTTGTTCGAAGAGGCTGCTCAAAAAATATATATCAACGAATAAACGTTTATTTCATCTTTTCTTTAATCAAATAAATATTTAATGTTCCGTTTTGCCTCTCGAATCCAATCGCGTCGTTCGATCCATTCAAAGAATCTAATTGTGCTCCATGCCACTGCCCGCGGCCGTGTGAAGCTTAGGATAAGGAGTAAACCAAAGCACCGCTGCAGTGAAGTTGCATATATAATTTGCATATTGCCGTAAAATGTCGTTAAACGGCTTATTTTGGCGTTTTTTGAATCTCTAGGGGAAAACTATTAACCTAGTAAGAAAAACGCCTTAAAAAGGCTGTATGGCCGTTTAAAAACGATGTTGGCTTTGAGGTGCTGTTCATACAGTTTTTTGATTAGTGGAATATATAACCCATAATGTACTAACGAGCAGCATCCTCTCTTTTTGTTGCTTTTATATACTTTTATTATTTATATCTTTATAACCCTTTATATATTTTAGAGGACGCCAAGATCCTTGATTTATCAAGGTTTCTATGCATTTTAAAAGTACATTTTTGGTTGCTTCAACGTACATTTTTGGTGTTTATCTCGTACATTTTTGGTGTTACGCGTACACTTTTGGTGTTCATCTCGTACATTTTTGGTTATTTCAACGTACATTTTTGGTGTTACGCGTACACTTTTGGTGTCTATATAGTACAGATGAAATTAAATGTACGCTTTATGAGTTAATCCGTACATTTTTGGTGTTGATGTAAGCGTACATGAATGAAAAAATGTACTTTTTAATCGGATCACTTTTTTGTACAATAGACTTGAGGGTGTATTTTCCTACTTTAGTAGATGGAGGATGGAAGAATGCAGGCTTCGGCCGTCCAACCAAAGCAATATAATAACGCTGTCACGAAATCCAATGTGCTGATTGAGGCGAACTATAAGCTGTCAACGTTGGAACAAAAGATTATTTTGTATTTGATCAGCCAGATTCATAAAGATGACGACGATTTTAAAATGTACAGGCTACCGATACAGGAGTTTTCCGAATTGCTGGGGTATCGGGGCAGCCCAAAATACACAGAGCTGAGGGAGATCACGAAAAACTTAATGAGAAAGGTGCTTGAGATTAGGGAAGGACAGAAGCTTAAGCAAATGAGTTGGGTTTCATATGTGGAATACGACGGAAATTCCGGATATGTCAGCCTGTCTTTTGATCCGCGCTTAAAGCCATATCTCCTACAGCTTAAAAGAGAGTTTACAACGTATCGTTTGAAGAACGTGATGGAGCTAAAAAGCTCTTATTCTATTCGAATGTACGAGCTTTTGAAACGTTGGCAATATGTCGGGGGATTTGAAATTCGGCTTGATGAATTGAGGATGATGGTCGGAGCTGGGAACAAGTACAGGGAATATCACAACTTCAAAAAGCGCGTACTTAATCCAGCGCAACAGGAAATTTCGGAGAAAACGGATATTATGTTTAGTTACGAAGAAATAAGGGAAAAGCGAAAAGTCGTATCAATTCGGTTTCACATAAAAGAAAAAACCATTGAGCCAGTTGTTGATGCGATTGAAGAGAAAAAGGACGATCCAGTTGATGATCAGTATCTGCAGTTTTTGGCTGTTGTGCAGGCATACGATCGATACATAACGGAAAAACAATTCGCTAAGATTGCCATTCTAGCCCAAAAGGTGTTCAGTAACAATTGGCTGGACGAGCTAATTGAAACAACCAGGGCCATCTTGCAACGTAAAGATATTCGCGAGCCCATCGCTTTTCTCACTTATTTTTTGAATGAAAAAGTGCAGCGCATCCAAGTTGGTGTGAACCCTAATGAAGTGACAATCCATAAGGACGTCAAGGTCGTCAGACGGGAAATTGTGCCTGATTGGCTTCAGGACTATGAGGAGAAACTCGCTGCAGAGAGCGCCAGAAGCAAGGAATCTGATGAAGATCTTGAACAGATGCGTCGTGACCTTGTGGAGAGGTTGCAGAAGTATAAAAGTTAAGATGAGAGGGTGCCGGCTTTTCCAGGTAGAGCTAGGAGAAGTACGGCACTTATCATTATACCGGGATGGGAGGGGGCTGATGAAATGGGATTGCGGTTTCGTAAAAGTGTTAAAATTGCGCCGGGAGTCAGGATGAATATTGGTAAAAAAGGTGTGAGTATGTCTTTCGGAGGAAAAGGACTCAGAGTCAATACGAGTTCGAGAGGAGTTTCAGTCAGTAGCAGTATTCCGGGCACCGGGATTTCTTATCGAAAACAAGTATACAGCACACGGAAAAAAAGGCCTCAACGGACGCGGTACGAGCAAATCAAATATCAACAACAGAAAGAAAAGATGCTAGAAGAGGCTCGAAACAAGGTAGAACAGTATGAGGCGCATATAGATATGTTGCTTACTGTTCATGAAGAAGCGAGCGACAAAGTCCACTGGGAGAAGATTGCAATTTCAGATCCGCCATTCCGCATTGGTGAAGAAGATGGCCCAAATGTAAGAGAGTTGAAAAAACGGGTTGAGGAGTACAAGCCGACTTGGCGAGATCGCTTTTTTAACCGAGTTGAAGCAAGGAAACGGCAAATGCTTGTCCACATAGACCAGGCTGTCAGGGAAGATGAGGAGATTTACGAAAGCTGGAAGGAAAACAAAGAGATCGCTCAAAAAGTGTTGGCCAATGACTTACAAACTTGGCGTAAAGTTATCGATGATGCTAAGCCATTTGAGGATATTGAAGAAATGGGTAGTAGAGTGCGATACCGATTTGACCAGTCGAGACGTGTCATCGCCCAGCTAGACATCAATAATCGAGAAGTCGTTCCCACAAAGGTGCTCACATTAACTAAAACAGGTAAGCTTTCGGAAAAGAACATGGCAAAAGGAAAGTACTTACAACTTTATCAAGACTACGTTTGTAGTTGTACACTTAGAATCGCCAGGGAATTTTTTAGTCTTCTCCCTGTTCAAGAGGTTGTCGTCAACGTTTATGATGAATCACCTGCGGAAGAGCAATATGGATGCATTTTGTCTGTTGTGTTTCCACGAGAAAAAATGGATATGCTCGATTTTACCAATATTGACTGTTCTGATACAATCGAGCAATTTGAGCACAACATGAAGTTTTTGAAAACAAAAGGATTTAAACTAGTAGAGGAGATGCAGTGATGAAAGGCTGTTTAACAGTTATTTTACTGCTCCTTTTGATTGCATTGTTTATTAACTACACATTTTTTACAATTGGCATGGCTCTTGCAATTTGGGGCATTTACGAGTGGAAAATCAATAAAAATTTGGGCGCTAAATCGAAAAAACCGGCCATCATCTTGAGTATCGGCTTGATCTTGGCATTAGGTTCTTGCGTTGGAAACGATGATGTCACAACGGAGAAAGAGGTTGCCGTCAAGCAAGAAGCAGGCAAAGTGCCTAACGATGAGTCTAAGAAGGAAAAAGACAAGAAACAGGAAGAGAAAAAGGATGATGACAAGCAAGTAAAAGAAACTGTAAACGAGGAGCAATCTAAGAGTACAGCGGCAACTGGAGAAAACCAAAACACCGAGCAGAAAGAGAGTAATACAGAAGCTCAAAAACAAGCTCAGCTATCAAGCCTGATTAAAAAATTTGGATTGCAGGCGGCTGTTGTTGCCAGAGTGGTCGATGGCGACACCTTTGAGTTGTCGGATGGAAGGAAAGTGCGTTTGATTGGCGTAAATACTCCTGAATCGACAACTAGAACAGAAGAGTATGGGAAAGAGGCAAGCAATTATACAAAATCAAAACTGGAAGGAAAACGAGTTTATTTACAAAAAGATGTTTCAGAGACGGATCGATACGGACGGTTGCTTAGAATCGTTTGGTTGTCGGTTCCGACCGATGATATGAACGAAAATGAAATACGTTCGAAAATGTTTAATGCCGACTTAGTAATTAATGGATATGCTGAACCGTCGACTTATCCGCCCGATGTGAAATACGCCGATTACTTTAGAAAGTTTGCACGGGAGGCTCGTGAGGCAAATCGAGGGCTCTGGGCATACGGTGAATACGGTACAACGAAAGGAGATTTCGATCCGAAAGAAACGGAAAAGAAATCGTCCAATTCGTCAACAAACCGTTCATCCGGATCGAGCAGTTCATCTAACGCAAAAAGCAGTTCAGGCAGTTCTGTAACTTCCTCCTCATCAGGAAGTACGGAGTACTTTAAAAACTGTACAGAACTACGAAAGGTTTATCCGAATGGTGTTCCTGCTGATCATCCGGCATACCAACCAAGACTGGACAGGGACAAAGATAACTATGCATGTGAGAGATAACAGCCCTTTTAAGGGCTTTTTCTTTTTGTATGAAGGCTCGCGCAGTCTTCCCGGCTGGCCGTTTCCTAGCCTGCGGCTATCCAGCTGGAGCCTGAGGAAGCCCGGCGCTCGGTTCGTTCGAAGAAGCTACTTGCGGGTCATCTCACCCACAGACGTGCGGGATGGGTGTGAAGAAGTGGATTCATCGCATTGCTTCTTGAAGTAATAAATAAAGTTTTACTCATACAAATAATTATTTTATCGAATAAACACAACAAAGAAGAAACGTTTATTTAATCTTTCCTTCTATAGAATAAATATTCGAAGTGTAGTTTGGTGATTCGTTGTATTGTTGTATGAAAAAAGGAGGGCGGAGTTCGGAGTCGATTGCAAGTAGCCTCGAATTTGTTGTATTCTTCGCAAATCGATTATGTGTTTTATAGCACGCCTAGGAAAAATATTTTATGAATTTTATTAAATTTATTGCATTTCCTAATAATTTGATTTAATATAAAAACAACTTAATAAATCCATTGGAAAAAGTATTTCGTTATTTTTACGACTATTGAGGCAACAGAACAATGCTGTTTCAGATCCATATATGGATTGGTGAAGCAGACGGTTGTTCGGTCTTCTGTCATGTCATGGTGTAGAGAGAGGGAAAAAGATGCGAAAAACCGGCGATCTCAAATTAATACAAGAATTAAACCAACATATTATTCTCGATGTAATTCGAAAGTATGGTCCCATATCCCGAAGTGAGATTGCAAAAAAGACGAAACTTAGTCCGACAACAGTAGCCTCCGCAGTTAGTGAAATGATTGAAGAAGGTATTGTGATTGATGCTGAGGCAGGACAGTCAAGTGGCGGGAGGCCACCGATTCTTGTTCGGTTTGTTCCGGATAGTAAGTTTTTAATCGGTGTATCCATTACCAATTCAACAGTCGCTATCGCTAGTATGAATTTGGAAGCGGAAGTCAAGAAGAAGCATGTGTATTCGATTGACTTTTATAATGAAAGGGATTTCATTGGTTACATTTTAAAAATCATAGAAGAGTACATAAGTAAAATTCAGGATTTGTCAAAATGTATCGGGATTTCAATCATTACCCCAGGGATTGTTGATTCAGAGCGTGGGATCATTCGCCATAATTCAAGGCTCAAACTTTTTAACATTCCTCTGAAAGATATTGTAGAAGAGCGATTTGGATTAAAAACATGGCTTGATAACGATGCAAATGCGATTGCGCTTGCTGAAAAACAATTTGGTTTTTACCGTAATAGCAAAAATTTAATCTATATACAGTTAGGAGAAGGTCTTGGATCTGGAATTGTTGTTAACAATACAATCTTTCGCGGTAATCAGGGTGGAGCCGGCGAGTTTGGCCACATTAGTATCGACACAGAAGGAACTCGGTGTGAATGTGGCAATATAGGATGTCTTGAAAATTATGTAAGATGGCCTGTTATTTATTCTAGAATTCTGTCATTCATTGAAAGTGGTAAAAAGTCAGTCATGTTAGAGATGGCTGGAGGGAATAAGAAAAACATTTCTCAGCAAGTTTTTTTGTCTGCATTAGAAGCAGGTGATGAATTAGCAAAGATGATTGCAGAGGAAACAGCATCTTATTTAGCTTCAGGGCTTGTAACACTTGTGAATCTATTTAACCCAGAAGCTATTCTTATTGGATGGGAAGCGCTTTATTACGATTCTAGTTTGATTTTCAAGATTAGGAATAAGGTTAAGGAACATGCTTTTCAATTGTTTACCAATGAATTGGAGATTCAATCAACGACATTAGGGAAAGAATTTCAGTTAATGGGAGCTGCCGCAGTATTGCTTCAAGATATATTTGATTTTTCTCTCTAGAATAGTGGTGGAAAACGACTGTTTTTTCTCACTCAACGGTTCTAAATCACAACGAGGGCAAGATTCATAAGTTTTCTTAATTTGAGAGATGGATTTCTTGGCTGTGTTCACTATAAAATTATCGGCTGCCCAGACAAAGCAAGCTTCTCATTAAATACGAGCATCAATGAAACTTTCATAGATACAAAATTAAATAAGGGGGAGAGCGAAAGGTGAAAAAGTGGTTATCGTTGTTTTTGGTTTGCATGTTACTAATCTTATCGGCTTGTTCAGGCGGAGGACAGTCAGTATCAGGAGACGGTAATAAGGATTCTGAGCAATCAAGCGGTAAGTCGGATAAGCCGGTGACCATTACATATTTTCAACCCGGCTTAGAGCAACCAGAGCAGAAGCAAGCTATTAAAGACTTAATTAAAAGGTTTGAAGAAGCAAATCCAGGAATTAAGGTTGAACTCCAGTCTGTTGGATGGGACGACGCTTATCAAAAGCTTGTCACAGGATTTAGCAGTGGTACAGCGCCTGATGTATTCTATGGCGGAACGCGCTGGCTAGTTTCCTTTGCACAAATGGGCGCTATCATGCCGCTAGACGAGTATGCTTCAGAAAAAATAAAAGAATATCATGACGCCTTACAAGATTCGGTGAAATTTAATGGGAAGATCTACGGGATTCCGCGTGGTTTTTCATCAAGAGCACTTATTTATCGTTCTGACTTGATTAAGGAACCACCAAAAACATGGGATGAGTTAGTGGAGATAGCGAAAAAGGTTCAAAACGAAAATAAAGGTATTTATGGTTTTGGAATTGCAGGTGCAAACCACGTTTCAACAACAACACAATTATTTAACTATGTGTTTCAAAACAACGGAAAAATATTTGATGAAAAGGGAAATGTCGTTCTTAATTCTCCAGAAGCTGTGGAAGCGCTAACATTCTATCGTGATCTTTATACAAAGCATAAAGTTGTACCAAACCCAATTGAGTATCATCGTGAACAACTACCTATTTTATTTAAAGAAGGAAAAATTGCAATGTTTGTATGTGGGCCATGGGCAAAAACAACAATGGGGATCGAACCAGACAATGAAGACACACCATTTAAGACAGCGCCTCTGCCTAAAGGTAAAAAAATGTCGAATACTTTGGTATCCGATTCATTAATGGTTTCTTCAAAAACAAAGCATCCTGAAGCAGCATGGAAATTTATTGAGTTTATTACGTCACTTGAAGAGCAAAAGGAATATGACAAAACACGTGGATTAGTTCCAATTCAGAAAGAAGAAGCAAAGGATCCATTCTTTAAAGAAGACCCATACTTTGCACCATTTATTGAGATGGTACAGTATGGCGAACCAGATCCGAATCCTGCAGCTTGGGAGCCATTCCAAGATATCGTTACGGAAGCTGTACAAAAAGCTTTGAGTGGAGAAGATCCGCAAAAAGTGTTAGATGAGGCGGCAAAAGCAATCAAAGATCAGAAGTTAGAACCAAAATAAAGAAATTAGAACCAAAATAAAAAAGATAGGCAGGTTAGCCTGCCTATCTGCCTTCATTAATTTTTAAAGGAGGGCAGAGGAGTGAATGTTCAGATAGAAAAGGCAAAACTCTCATCTGTGAAAAGAAAAAGGTGGTTTACACTATCTCCTGAAAAATCACCATTTTTTTATCTTCTTCCGATGATTATATTTATGGCTATTATGGTTGCCTATCCAATTGGGCGTGTGTTTTATCTCTCATTTACACAAAACATTTTGACACGTCCAGATCTTGTGGGAGCATTTATTGGTTTAGAGAATTACATAACCCTGTTTTCTTCGGCTGAATTCTGGGAAACATTGGGGCGCACCGCGGTCTGGACAACATTATCGGTTGTTGGAAAAACTTTGATTGGTTTTGGAATTGCTTGGATGCTTTCAAAAGATATTGCTTTCAAACGATTTTATATGCTTTTGCTAATGATTCCATGGGTAACACCAATGGTTGTTGCAGCTGTTGCTTGGCGATGGATATATGATGGTCAATTTGGAATGTTGAATTATATATTGATGCAAGTAAATATCTTACAAGAGCCTTATGTTTGGTTAGGAAATAAAATGTCTGCCTTTATAGCTACTGCAGTAACAGACATGTGGGTTGGGATCCCGTTTATGGCAATGATGTTTTTAGCCGGACTTCAATCCATATCTGTCGAATTGCTCGAATCCGCAAGTATGGATGGCGCTTCTTCTTTTCAGCGACTCATTCATATTGTACTTCCTATTATGAAGCCAATTATTCTTGTAGCGACTACATTGTCGGCTATTTGGACCTTCAATTCCTTTGGAGTCATTTGGCCGTTAACAAGGGGAGGTCCGGTTGATGCAACACAAACATTAATTATTGAAGCATACAAGCGTTCTTTTGGAGCGTTTGATATGGGGATGGGGGCAACCGTCGCAGTAGTTATCTTTTTCATCTTGCTTATGTTTACAATCCTATATAAACGGTTGCTGATGAAGCAAGAAGAAATGTAGCTTACAGAAGGCACTTCTGTTAGAAGCTTCTCCGTGAACTTGATCAAAAAGCCCTCTTGGCATGATGCGGGGATGGCCAATGTCAATAAAAGTCTATCATTGGGAGTCGGATGCGATGAAGACATTGGGCAAGCTCTTCCCCGCATCAAGAAAATGTGCTCGGACGTGGTAGCAAAGCGCACCTCATGCATTAAATCTTTGTCGGAAAAGTATTTTTTGACTCCCCTAATAGGTCGCAAAGTCGTGATATATCAACATTCCTAGAGGGAGGCTGATTAATATGAGTAAAATATGGAGAAATGCCTCTATCCATATAGTGCTCTGGATTATTTTTGCTGGGATGTTGTTTCCGATCTGGGTGATGTTTTCCACATCTTTACAGTCATATGAAAATATTTTTAACTGGCCACCAGAGTGGTTCCCAGATAATCCACAGTGGTCAAACTATATTACCGTTTGGTTTGGGGATTATCAGTTTAAAACACCATTTGTTAATAGTTTGATTGTCGCATCAATGACAGCTTTAATTACAATTTTACTGTCATTTCCGGCATCCTATGCATTATCAAGGTTCACCTTTGTTGGACGAAACAGCATTCTATTTATAGTCTTAGTTACTCAAATGTTTTCACCGCTCGTTTTAATTGTTGGACTTTACAAAATGGCCCAAACGTATAACCTTCTCAATACTTTCACAGGTCTTATTATTACAAACTGTGCTCTTACATTGCCGATGGCTGTTTGGCTCTTACATGGCTATTTAAAGAGTATTCCCGAATCAATAGAGTATGCTGCATTTGTCGATGGATGTTCAAGAATATCTGGGATTTTTCGAATTGTAATGCCGCTCTCAGCTCCTGGGATAGCAATGGTTGCTATTTATTCGTTTATTATGGCATGGAATGACCTACTCATACCGTTGATTTTTATTTCTAAACCCGAAATGAGACCAGTTAGTTTGGCTCTTACAGATTTTGTGGGACAAAATATAGTCTATTGGCATGAAATGATGGCTGCAAGTGTTTTAACAACGGTTCCAATTGCGGTTATGTTCAGCTTTGTTCAAAAATATTTTATCAAAGGATTTATGTCTGGGGCAGTAAAAGAGTAAATGTACAAAAAAGGAGTGTATAAGAAATGCAAAAAGTATTGTTAATTGGAGCTGGAACAATGGGGAAGGTTCATGCTAAGGCATATTCAGAAATGGACAAAGCTCAATTAGTGGGCATTGTCGATTCTAACCAAGATAAAGCAAATGAACTAGCAGAGGAAGTAGGGACAGCTGCTTTTTATACTTTTGATGAGGCAATGGAAAAATTAAAGAATATTGATGTGATTGATATTTGTTTGCCTACCTACTTTCATAAAGAATACGTGAAGCGGGCAGCGGATGCCGGAAAGCATGTTATTTGTGAAAAGCCATTAGCACGGGATTTGCAAGAGGCACGAGAAATGATTACGTACTGTCGAGAGAAGAATGTGAATCTATTTGTCGGTCATGTTGTTCGCTTTTTTCCTGAATATCAAAAGGCAAAAGCATTATTGGAGACAGGGGCAATTGGAAAGCCAGCAGTGGTTCGAACCAGCAGAGGAGGGGCTTTCCCGACCGGATGGTCCGATTGGTATGCCGATTTTCAAAAAAGCGGTGGACTTGTTCTAGATTTACTTATTCATGATTTTGATTACCTGCGCTGGTGCTTTGGAGAGGTAGAGCGCGTTTATGCAAAGCGAATTTCGCCTCGTGAGGATTTAAGATTAGACTATGCGCTTGTGACACTACGATTTAAAAATGGAGTTATTGCGCATGTGGAGGGAACATGGGCACATGATGGCTTTGCTTATAAGTTTGAAATTTCAGGGACAAAAGGCATTGTCGATTGTGATAGCACAAAAGCAGTTCCAATTACTACTATGGTGAGAACAAGCGATGAAGGAACTGCAGGGGTGCCAGTGCCTGAAAGTCCTCTAAAGAAAAACCCTTACTTTTTGGAGTTGGAACACTTTTTATCATGCATCGAAACAGGGGATACCCCTCTTGTTACATCAGAAGATGCTTATAAAGCGATGGAAATAGCGTTTGCTGCTCTTCAATCTATTGAAACTGGAAAGCCTGTAACATTAAACTATTCGAATGTTCAATGTTGAATAAAACCATTAAGTTAAGAAGGGGGAAGAAACATGGAAACATTAAAAATTGGAATCATTAGCTTCGCCCATATGCATGCCTATAGTTATGCAAATGAGGTTAAAAAGTTAGATGGCGTTGAATTAATAGGAATTGCAGATGAAAATGAGGAACGAGGAAAAGTTGCAGCGCGACGGTTCGCTACAAACTACTATTCGAATTATATAGATTTATTAAAGGAAGATATCGATGCTGTGATTGTTACATCAGAAAATGTGAACCATTGTGAGCATGTTATAGCTGCAGCAAAAGCAGGAAAACATGTCCTGTGTGAAAAACCGCTCGCTACAACGATAGAGGATGCACAAGCAATGATCGACTGTTGCAGAGAAAACGGAGTTATTTTGCAAACAGCTTTTCCTGTTCGTTTTAACACGAGTGTAATACATGCAAAAAAGTTGATCGATGAAGGAAGGCTAGGAAAAATATTAGCAATCAAGGGAACAAATCGTGGAACAAATCCGGGCGGCTGGTTTGTTGATCCATCTAAGTCAGGCGGTGGAGCAGTAATGGATCATACGGTGCATTTGGTGGATTTAATGCGTTGGTTTATGGGAGCGGAAGTACGAGAGGTTTTTGCTGAAATTGGCCAGCTTATTTCGGATGCTCCAATTGATGATTGTGGCATTCTTACAATAGAATTTGACAACGGTGTGTTTGCTACTATTGATTGTAGTTGGTCTCGGAATAAAACATATCCAACATGGGGAGATGTCACGTTAGAAATTGTTGGAACAGAAGGAACAGTAACAATCGATGCGTTTGCACAAAAGATTGATGTTTATAGTAATGAAAATGGCGTCAAATGGGATTTTTGGGGTGACAATATGGATGAAGGTTTAATTGCGGACTTTGTTCAAACAGTGAGAGAGGGTAGAAGTCCTTTCATCACTGGAGAAGACGGACTCAAGGCCGTCGAAGTAGCAATTGCAGCTTATAAATCTTACGAGAAAAAGGAGCCTGTTCGTATTCGTTAATTTATAAACAGATTTGTATGAATATTATTACAGTAAAAAGATGAAGGGTTGTTTGTGATGAAAAAGGGAGTCAATGCCTGGTGTTTCCCTAGTTATTTAGGAGCGGCTGATCTTTTCAAACGTGCAAAAGAGTTGGGGTTTAGTGGAATTGAACTCAATCTTTCTGATCAAAGTGATTCTATTCTTCATCTTGGTTCAAACGAAGAAGAAATTAACCAAATCGCTATGCTAGCAAAACAAAATGATCTAGAGTTAGTAGGGATTTCAACAGATTTGCTTTGGAAGTATCCACTTACAGATAATAGTGAAGAAATACGAAATAAAGGGATACAGATTGTAGAAAAAATGATTGAAATAGCTGGAATATTGGGAGCTAGTACAGTATTAGTAGTACCTGGAATAGTTACATCAACGGTGTCTTATGATACTGCCTATAGCAGAGCACTTGCTGCAATAAAAACACTATCAAAAAAAGCGGAAGAATATGATGTTCAAATTGCGATTGAGAATGTATGGAATAAGTTTTTATTAAGCCCACTTGAGATGGCAGGATTCATTGATCAAGTGAACAGCCGATGGGTAGGCGCTTATTTAGATATTGGCAATGTTATTCAGTTTGGTTATCCGGAACAATGGATCCGGATACTTTCAAATCGGATTTTTATGATTCATGTGAAAGATTTTAAAGAATCAGTAGGGAACATCCATGGTTTTGTTCCCTTATTATCTGGAGATATTTCATGGGAGCAAGTTAAAAAAGCATTAAAGGAAATAAATTATAGAGGTTATATTATACCTGAGATTCCCCCACATGATTATCATCCAGACTGGTTATTAAAACTCATCTCTGAAGCAATGGATATTATTTTCGATTTTAATAGAGATGGGAGTGGGGGATGATGGAAAAAGGCTTTGCAATTGGTTTGGACCTTGGAGGAACAAAAATACTCACAGCTTTGATGGATAAAAGTGGTGATATAATTTGTAAATTTGAGTGTGAAACACTAGCTGATCAAGGGGAGAAAGTAGTTATCGAACGCGTCCTTTCATCAATACAACAAGTTTTAGAAACAAGTAAAATTAATCAAAGTCGCGTTCGTGGTATAGGGGTTGCAACAGCCGGGGTTATTGATTCAAAAAAAGGGGAAATTGTTGTTGCCAATAATCTTGGATGGAGAAATGTTCCTATTGGTCGTTTAATTTATGATCGTTTTGGTATCCCAGTTAATTTGAGCAATGATGCAAATGCTGCGGTTATTGCCGAGTGGATTTGGGGAGCGGGATCAGGAAAGCAAAATTTGATCTACATTACTGTAAGTACAGGAATAGGGGCAGGGATTATTAGTAACGGTCATCTTATTACTGGAGTTGATAATAGTGCAGGAGAGTTTGGGCACATTTCCATTGAATCAAATGGTCATTTGTGCAGTTGTGGAAACAGAGGATGTTTAGAAACCCTTGCGTCTGGCACTGCAATTGCCAGGATAGCTCGTGAACGTCTAATAAATGGGGAGACGAGCGAGTATTTGAGCAGCAGGGTAAATGATGTTTTGGATATTACAGCTAAAGAAATAGGGGAAGCAGCAAAGTATGGAGATCCCTTTTCTATTAAACTATTAAATGAAGTCGGTTATTATCTTGGAATAGGCGTGACGAACTTAATTCACCTATTTAACACCGAAGTAATTATATTTGGCGGCGGAGTGATGAATGCAGACGAAATTTTGTTGCCGATCATACGTAAAACTGTTCAAGAACGAGGAATTCGAGCAATGGTTGAGAAAGTAAAGATTGAAAAATCAACTGTTGGCGAAGAAGTTGGTGTAAAAGGAGCCGCAGGTCTCTTTTTTATAGAAAGGGAAAAAGAGTATATCTGATTGGTACAGCGGATTTATCCTTTGTTCCCCATCGGAATAGAGATGAGATAGGCTCAAAAATGATCATATAAATTGATACTCTCCTTCTCTATTCCCTTTCCCCGTGAATCAAATTGCGTATTGGGCTCATTAGGATCTTTCAAGGAAGTGCTGCGGCGCTTAGAGTGTGTAGGATAACGGAGAGACTTATGCATGTATATAGAAAGAGACAAAACTGAAGTGGTGTAAAGAGAAGTGATTCTTTATAATCCGTTTATCAAGTCCTCCAATATTTTCACTATGTATTCAAAGATCAAGACGACTACATAGGAGAAACATGCTTGAAAACTAGGATTCACCGGTTTTCATGTGTTGAACAAGTAACTTTTTTACATTTTCAAACCTGATCACTCAAAGAGGAAACGAAATATGCTCTCACCGGCGCTTCCGTTTCCTTTTGGTCCGGGTCCCCGGGGCGGTGTGATGGTCGGCTGGCAGCCGGAAAGGCTCAGCCACTGCAAGTTCAGGCGCCGAAGTCCTCGCCTTCCGGCTCGGTCCAGCCTATCACACCGCCCTTCCCGAACCAAAAGACTACGGGTCGCCGGTGTCTCAAAAGGTTAGTCAAAAAGAGAATTTTTAGTAGGTAATTTGATGATTTTTGAAAATAATGAAGGATTTTGAAATAAAATGTCGAAATTCACAACCGCCTGAGTCCTCTTTATATTTAAGAGACCTCAATTTATCCTCACGGCACTCTTATTTTCCCATTTTTCTGTTTGAATAGTGTTTAAATTTTGAAGGGGCAGCCGCTGTCTTTTCTGCATAATGGTCGCACCCGCGTAACTATGCGGTTGTTTCCTATGCGGGAGGGCATTTTGTGGAGAATTTTAAGTTAGATACTATCGAACTTTCGCCTTTGGATCGTGCTAAGCGTCATGTGTGGTTCCAACATCGTGGTGCCTCCGGTTGGATCACGTTAGCGAAGAAGGAGCAAAATGGGGAGTGGAGGCAATACCACTACCAGTCCGACGAATTGGCTCTAGAACTGTCTAAATGGCTCGGAGAGGATGTTTATTTTAGTCAGAATACCTTTTATAAGCCTCAACGGAGAATCGAGAATATAAGGCAATTAAGGGCACTATACGTCGATATAGATTGTCACACGCTTGGCTATGAGCCGGATTGGGTTGTCGGCAAGTTAGATATCGAAGTGTTTCAAGACAATATTTTGCCTGAACCCAATTTAATAATTTTCTCGGGACGAGGAATTGTGTGTGTCTGGCTGATCGAGCCGGTGCCGTACAAGGCATTGCCGCTGTGGAAGGCGGTGGAGAACTATTTTTATGAGCAGTTGAGCTACGTGGGAGCGGACAAGAAGTCTTTGGATCCAACTAGGGTGTTCCGGATCGATGGATCAGTCAATTCTAAGAGCAAGAGAGAAGTCGTCGTCGAGTACCGGCACGGCGACAGGTATGTCCTCCGCGACTTGCAATATGAATATCTACCGGAGTTGACGAGAGGGCAGCCGGGCAAAAGGGGAAGGAAAGGGAAACTTGTTCGGCTACATAATGTCCGGACGTTGCATTACGCTAGGTTGTTGGACTTGATTCGGCTCGCGGAGTTGAGAGATTACGACCTGAAGGGATATAGGGAGCTGTTTTGTTTTTTATATCGATACTGGGCTTGTTGTCTTACCGACGACCCGGAAGAGGCTCTGAAACAGATGATGGAGTTGAACGCTGGATTTAAAGAGCCGCTGTCTGAGAGGGAGGTGACTCGAGCGACAAAAAGCGCCGAGAAGGCATGGATGGCCAAAAATGACGTGAAGGCAAATGAGGAGGCGATTAAGAAGGGGTATCCAGGCGCCGGATACAATTTGAAAAACTCTACAATCATTAGATGGCTTGATATCACACCGGAGGAACAGCGACACTTGCAGACAATTATTAGCGGTAATGAGAAGCGCCGGCGGAAACGGGAACGCGACAGGGAAAGGGCAGAGGAACTGCGACGAGGACAGGGAGCGAGGACAAGGGAAGAGTACCTCGAGGAACAACGGGAGAGGACAGAGGACAAAGCATGGCAACTACAGAAAGCCATGGAGCGACACCCTGACGCGACAAATAAGCAGTTGGCGACGATGCTTCAGATATCGGTACGACGTGTTCAACAACTCAAGAAATTGGTCAGGAACTAATGTTCCTATGAAATGGTTCATCGCTCTTATATTATGGGCGTCAGCCTGCTTGCTCCCGCTGACAGTAAGGAGAAGATAAACCAAAATGGTTTTGTTCCATTACTTCATTAGGCTGGTGGGGGGAGTCCCGAGGGTTTTGGAATTGGAGTCTTGGTATTGTACTTTGATAGAAGATGAAATAAGGGGGCAAAGCAGCTGAAAAGGAAAGAATTAAGGGGCTTTTATGCCTGTTTGGGATGATGTATTTTACAAGACCAGAAGAATGATTGAGCGGTATTTTAAGTGTTGTTAGAGAGAAATTTTGGGGGTAGATATTTGATTAATTAGAACATAGTTCTTAATACAAAATGGTTAGAAAGAAAAATTGATTTATAGACACTGAATCTGTTGAAATAGTGGATAAGTAATGCCTTCTGTGATCTACATACTCCACCGAGGACAAGGGAGCGACACGAATGTCGCGTTACAGTGCGTAGCAGGAGAAGAGGGATCACGACCTGTCCTCTATGTTGTCCACCTCTACCTACATGGCCTTTGTAGGGATAGGGCAGCCTGTTCCTTTTATTGTCGCAATAAAGAGCAACAGGTGATGCCTAGACAAGTCGACTGTCCCTTGGCGCTGTCCCTTCATTATGCAAAGACAAAATGCATCACGACAAGTGTACTATTGAGGGACAGCGGCTGATGTCTCCTGCCCCCTGATACTCGTTTGAGGGAGACACAAAGAACGTAGAGACGTCGCGGTTCGAGGGCCACAGAGACAACAAGGAAGCTTGTTGTCCCTTGCCATGTCTTGCAATTGCCCCACAAGTGGAAGTGTGTCGCCATATCTGTCCCCTCAAGGAGATTTTATTGTCTGCACATTCCTCTGCAAAGGACAATAGACGTCATATCATTGTACTCAGTGGAAGGACATAATGTCCTACGTGAATATTAACCGTCAAACAATAATATTACATGTCCTCGGCAGTGTCGTCATCCTGGAAAAATGGGTATTTAAGCAGCATTTTTTGAAATGTCCCTTGGTCTTTGAATGGAAGAAATTTACGGGTGGTGTAATGTTGATAGTAGCATCGCTGATGAATGATCGTATTGATTATGTCCAGAAACACCTTATCTTTGGGATGGACGATTTTTGAACACACTGGGCATCTAAGCCTACCGACGATATCGAACATTTTTTCTCCTCCAAACAGGATTCATATGTTGACGTGCTACAGGTGAGGTAACACGGTGCGGAAACATCGATCGGCGCAGCACTTTTAAAAGTAACCAAACCAACGTATATAGCGATCTCTATTGACAAAAACAGTTATGGACATCCTACATCAGAGGTTCTGAACAGCTTGAAGTCGTACAAGGTGAAGGTACTTAGAACGGATAAACAAGGAACAATTATCGTAACGACTAGTGGGACAACGCTTATCTTTAATGTAAAAACCATTTATTAGAGGTGGCTAAATGAAATATACCATTGATCGTTTCGAAGGTAAATGGACAGTTTGTGAAGCCAGTAACGGCAAAATGGTCGATATCGGAAAAAGTAAGTGTAAATTATCACTTTATTTCGGAACAAAAGAGCCATTTTTTTGCACATTCCTTCAGAAAGCCCTCTCCCCTTTTCTGAAAGAATGTGCTAAATTTTTTGTGAATTATTTCGGAAGAGAAAATC
>Ga0310834_100550_pt1 | contig 39379 bp, 35 predicted proteins | sample SM_ome_2_FD_201314 | JGI IMG/M metagenome (GOLD analysis project Ga0310834, IMG submission 201314) | Sorghum-adapted microbial communities enriched on stacked mutant (SM) sorghum from Joint BioEnergy Institute, Emeryville, California... ...
AGTTGCGCGACCGCGACCGCCGCCGCCCGCTCCGCCTCGTCCTCCGGCTCCACCGGGCCCCCGGTGCGGACCGCCTCCACCAGCGCGGCGGGCAACCCGGCCGCCGCCGCGAGCGGGGCGTGCGCGAACCACTCGAACTGCGCCCGGTGGTGCGCCGCCACCTGCAACGTCGCCAGCTCCCGCACCCGCTCCGGGAGCGCGCTGCGGTACCGCAGCGCGGCACCCACCGACTGCAGCGCCGCCCCCGAACGCGGGGCGCGCAGCATCGCGTCGAACGGGCCCTCGAGGCTCCCGTCGGGCGCTCGCCGCACCCGGCCGGGCGGGTCGGTCAGCGCGTCGTACACCGCGCGCTGCTCGGCGTCGAGCTCGTCGGGCCGCAGCGGCCGCAATCGGCGCTCGCTCATCCGCCGCCGTTCAACAGGCTCGCGGTGATCGTCACGGCGATCACCGAGATCACCGTGCCCAGCCCGGCGTAGCACAGCACGTCCAACGGGCGGCTGCGGATCGCGAGCAGCCCCACCCGCTCGGTGGGCAGCAGCAGCCGCAGCACCGCGGCGACGATCAGCGCGCCGCCGAGCAGCACCGCTCCCTCACGCCAGTGGTGCGTGAGCGTCCTGACCATGCCCACAGCGGCGATGAACAGCACCAACGTCATCGGTGCGTGCACCGGCAGGCGGGAGCGGAGCGGCGCGGTCACGACCCCTCGCCCACCGCCCGCTCGGCTGCCTCCACCACGTTGGTCAGCAGCATCGCCCGCGTCATCGGCCCGACCCCGCCCGGCATCGGCGCCAGCAGCCCGGCCACCTCCGCGACCTCGGGGGCGACGTCCCCGACCAGCCCCGACTCGGTGCGCGTGACGCCGACGTCGAGGACGGTGGCGCCCGGCCGCACCATGTCCGCGGTGATCAGCCCCTGCACGCCCGCCGCGGCGACCACGACGTCGGCCCGCCGCACCTCGGCGGCGAGGTCCTTGGTGCCGGTGTGGCAGAGGGTGACGGTCGCGTTCTCCGACCGGCGGGTCAAGAGCAGCCCGAGCGGCCGCCCCACCGTCACCCCGCGGCCGACGACCGTCACCCGCGCCCCGTTGAGGTCCACGCCGTAGCGGCGGCACAGCTCGACGATCCCGCGCGGCGTGCACGGCAGCGGGCCCGGCTCGCCGAGCACGAGCCGCCCGAGGCTCACCGGGGCGAGGCCGTCGGCGTCCTTCATCGGGTCGATCCTGCCCAGCGCGGCCCCCGCGTCGAGGCCCTTCGGCAGCGGCAGCTGCACGATGAACGCCGTGCAGGCCGGGTCGGCGTTCAGCTCGTCGACGGCCCGCTCGACGTCGGCCTGGGTCGCGTCCGCAGGCAGCTCCCGCTGGATCGAGGTGATCCCGACCTTGGCGCAGTCGCGGTGCTTGGCCCGCACGTAGGAGTGCGAGCCCGGGTCGTCCCCGACGAGCAGCGTGCCGAGCCCCGGCGTCACGCCGTTCGCCTTCAGCTTCTCGACCCGCGCGGCGAGCTCGCCGAGCAGCTCCTGCAACGTCGCCTTGCCGTCCATCACCGTCGCCGTCACGAGGCCCATCCTCCCAGCCGCGATCGCGCCGTCCATCGGCCGGTGCCCCGAGACCCACCCGACAACTGTCGCGGCGGCGGCACGTCGATTGTGGCGTCGGCACACCGACTGCAGCTCGTGCTCGCGCACTCCCCGCTCGGGCGGGAATCTGGATGCTGCCCCGGCGCGGCCGACCTGCTCCTGGCGGGTCTGCTCTCCAGGGCGCGGAGTCCACCCTGGCGCTGGTGTCGGCCCTGCAACGTGCCGAGTGAACCGGCCGGCTCAGCTACGCGTCGACGCCGCGCTGACCGCCGCCCCCACCCGGGTGCCGGCACGGCTGTTCGTCCCCGGCCACGAGCTCGGGGGTGACCGAGTCCAGGGCCACCGACACGCCGGCGCGGATTCACGCACGTCGAGGAGAAGGGGTCCGCTCCACGCGGCGTGGTGTTCTCACCTGCTACGCGGGGCGGCGCCGGCCCACCGGGTACGCGACCACGACCCGACGAGCGCAGAGCTGCGCATGCTCATCGGAGTGTCTCGCCGCTCGCCCGTTGCCCCGCTCGCTCGGCCTCGGCCTCTGCCTCCGTGCTGTACAGCCGGAACATCTCGGCCGCATCGGGGCCGTCGTACACCGGCTGCCCGTTGGCGTCGGCGACGTGGTTCACCCCGTCGGACGGCACGTTGCGCCATGGCAGTGGATGTCTGGACTCGGCAACCCGTTCGGCATCGGGTGGATTCCTGCGGGTGATCCGCCTCCTTCCACCGCCCCTCATCTACCGCACCTTCTCCGGGACGTGGTCGAGGACGTACAACACGTGCACCGCAAGATCCGACGCCTCCTTCTCGCTCAGTTTCGAGCGTTGCGTCAGGGCTTGCGCCACCAGCCGGACGCGCTGTTCATAGAGCGAGACGTAGGTCTTCGCTGCGCCTTCCACGAGTGATTCCTCCATGACTCGGGCGGATCAGAGATTCGACATGCCGACCAGCCGGAAGCGGCCGGCGTCGACGGGTCCTCCGTCGAGGTCCCACCGCTGCTGCGCCAGCTCGTCGTCGACCGCGCCGGGGGCGAACTCGCCGCGCAGCAGCGCGTCCACATGGTCGGTGTTGCCGCGATGTCCGGCTGCCATCAGCGCGCTGTGTGCGGCCTCCGGCGCGGCGTCCGGGGCTACGACCAGGAGCGTGACACGGTCGGCGGCGCTGAGGACGTCGATCGTGGCCGGATGCTGGGACCGGTAGCCGGAGAGCCGGACGCGCCGCCCGTCGAGGCTGATCCTGCGCGGCGTGGGTCCCCAGGTGTCGAGGTTGTAGGTCACGTCCTCGACGGGCCCCATCCGGACCGCGAGCACGGCCAGCAGCGCCGGTAGTTCGCCCGGAAGGTCTCGCGACCGGGGCCACCACCCACCGTCGACGAAACCGGTGACGGGCCCGCGCGGCTTCAAGCGCAACCGGAGATCGCGGTGGCCACCGGTCGAAGCGCTTCGGGTGGTGGAATCCGACGTCATGTCGGTGCTCCGTCCTCGGACGCGGACGTCCGCGTGGACTTTCGCCGAGGACGACATGGGCTCGAGCGCCCGTGTACTGGCTGAACCCGACAACTCCGACGATACACCCGTCGACAGCTCGAGGCCGTCGGCTCGGCCGCTTTCTCAGCGGCGACGCTCGCGTTCCTCACGGTAGACGAACTCGACGAATTCGCCCGCGTAGCCACAGGGCGAACCGTCCCAGCCCACGCGGCTGGGGTCGATGCCGTCCACGCGCTGGATTCCCTGCTCGTCCTCGACCACCACCCAGGCCGCCACGGGGTTGTACACCAGCTCGCCCCCCTCCCGATACACCGCGTAGTAGCCCGCAGCAGGAACGATCTGGGTGATCTTGTCGCCTGGCCGCATCCCGATCTCCCTTCACGAGTCGCCGACGGACGTCGTCCGCGGGCGCAAGCCGGCGAGGATGACGTCGAGGCCCTCGTCGAGTTCGCGTGCACCGTCGTACACGGCGAGCTCACCGGCCAGCGCGCGCAGCCGCGGGCACTCGCGCACCGGCAGCCGCTGCAGCCCCAGCCACAGCAGGTCCTTGCTCTCGTCCGGGGCGGGTACGCGCTCCTGCAGCTCGTTGAGCACCTGCCCGTAGAGGAAGCCCATGTAGAGCCGGTAGGCGTGCAGCGCACCGCGACCGTCGAACCCGACGCCGACGAACAGGTCCAGCAGGGCCTCGAGCGGGCGCAACGTGCCGAGCGGACGCATGGCCAGCGGGGTGGCCAGCGGCCGGGTCATCATCAGCGGTGCGAGATTCGGGTGGGCGAGGGCGAGCGCACGGAAGGCGTGTGCGTTGCGCCGCAGCGTCTCCTCCCAGTCACCGCCCTCGGGCACGGCGGGAACCGGCAGCTCGGACAGCGCGAACTCGACGATCCCGTCGAGCAGATCCTCCTTGCTGGACGCGTGGCGGTACAGGCGCATCGGATCACGGCCGAGCGCCGCGCCGAGCCGCCGCATCGACAGCGCCTCGACCCCGTCGGCATCGACCAGCGCCACCGCCGCGCGGAGCACGTCGGTTCGAGACAGCGTGGTGCGCCGCCTGACACGTCGCCTGGCAGCGGTGCCGACGGGCTCTGGCTCGCGTTCGACGTCGCCGGCCACCCGGCCACCTCCGTGCTCGTCGCGTGCGGCCCCACCATCAGCGGATGGTCTCACCGCTACACTGTAGAGTCTACATCGTAGCGCTATTTTGTAGCCCACGGTGTAGTGCTACATCCGTCGATCCCGGGTACTCCGGGACGGGACGTCTTGGAAGGCCCGCGGACGTCGTCCCGCCGCAGGGCCCTTCCGAACGGCTCGCGCCGCCGCCCAGACCTCGCGGCGCGACTGCTGCACGCCCGATACCCAAGGAGCATCCGACATGACGTCGACCCCTGCGACCGCCAACCGCGGTGGCACAGCGCCGACCAGCGATTCCCGACGCGGCGCCGCCAAACCCGTCCTCGACGGTCGGCGGCCGCCCGGCGAGAGCGTGCTGGTCTACCTCTTCACCCTGATCCCGACGTTCGCGCTGCTCGCAGCCGCACCGCTGGCCTGGGGCTGGGCGCTGGGCTGGACCGACATCGGCCTCGCCGTCGGCTTCTACCTGCTGTCCGCCTTCGGCGTCACCGTCGGCTTCCACCGCCACTTCACCCACCGCGCGTTCAAGGCCAACCGGGGTCTGCGCAACGGCCTGGCGATCGCAGGCAGCATGGCCCTGCAGGGCGACGTCATCACCTGGGTGGCCGACCACCGCCGCCACCACGCCTTCTCCGACAAGGAGGGCGACCCGCACTCCCCGTGGCTGTTCGGCACCACTCCCGTCGCGCTGGCCAAGGGCTTCTTCCACGCCCACCTCGGCTGGATGTTCGGCAAGGACCGCACCAACGCCGCCCGCTTCACCCCCGACCTGCTCGCCGACCGCGACATCGCCCGCATCAGCAGGCTGTTCCCGCTGTTCACCGTGATCAGCCTGCTCGCGCCCGCCCTGATCGGCGGTCTGATCAGCATGTCGTTCTGGGGTGCGGTCACCTCGTTCTTCTGGGCCGGGCTGGTCCGCGTGGGCGTGCTGCACCACGTCACGTGGTCGATCAACTCGATCTGCCACATGATCGGCGAGCGACCCTTCGCCGCCCAGGGCAAGGCGACCAACTTCTGGCCGCTGGCGATCCTGTCCCTCGGCGAGTCATGGCACAACCTGCACCACGCCGACCCCACATGCGCCCGCCACGGTGTTCAACCCGGCCAGATCGACCTGCCCGCCGGCCTGATCCGGGTGTTCGAGAAGCTCGGCTGGACCCGCGACGTGCGCTGGCCCACCCCCGCCCGCCTCGCGAAGCTCGCCGCCTCGAGCTGACATCCCGGCCGGTCGCGGCGGTGTCGGGACCGGGAACTCACAACCTGAGGCCTCAGGAGTCGCGGGCTCGACGTCGCCGTGCCGGCCTCCGCGGATCGCGTCGCGGACCCACCTGCCACGGCGATTCGTACTTCTGCAGAAGGCGGAGGCCGCTGTCGCGGTCGAGCAAACCGATCACGATGACCGTCGCGAAGATGAATGCCCCGAGAAAAGTGATCATCGCCGACTTCCGTTCTGTCGCAGCTCCGCCTGGGAATCAGGCGATGCGTCGGGGTCGGGCAGCTACTTTTCGCTGTACTCGGCGCCGCCACCGGCTAAGCGTCAAGACGGACGGGATGAGGCGACCGAGCGCCGACGGTGGTCGGTGCTCTCCCTTCTCGGCCTCGCGGATGATCGAGATGGCGAACCGCGAACGAAACGATCCGGAGGTTGCCGCGAATCCTTCTGCAACAGCAGCCTACTCCCGCGCAGCGGGTCGCCGGGTGATCGCCACCGTCCGGGCGGCGGCGAGCGCGACCCCCGACAGCGCCCACACCGCGATCAGGACCACCACGTCCGGCATCGCCAGGCAGAGCTGCCAGAAGGTGAACGACCGCCCGATCAGCGCGCTGAGCAGCGTGGGCAGCCCGGCGAGCAGCGCCGTCGGGAGCAGGAGCCAAGCCGGCCCCGCCACCGCCCTCCACCCGCGGGCGCGCCCCCGCCACCGCGGCACCCGGGCGAGCTGGCGCACCCGCAGGGCGAGCACCGCGACGGCGGCGGCGCCGAGCGCGGCGGCCACCAGCGCGGTGCTCCGCGGGCCGGGCGGCTCGGTCCCACCGGTGAGGAGGTCGGCGAGCCCGGCGGCGAGGCCGGCCGTGTCGGCCAGCGCGTTGCTGCCGTTGAACAGCAGCACGAACCCCTGGCCGCTCCCGGGGAGCAGCACCTGGATCGCGCTGTAGGTCGAGAGCACCCCGGTGTGCGCGAGCCGGCCGGGCGCGACGACCTGCCAACCCATGGCGTAGCCCCCGGCCACGCCCGGCGGTGGGGTCTGCATCAGGGCGACGTCTCCGGGCCGCAGCACGGGCCCGCCGCCGGACGCCTGCGCCGCGAGCCAGCGACCCATGTCCAGCGCGGTCGACACCACGCCACCCGAGCCGGCGACCAGCCCGTCGAGCTCCGGGCGGGCGACCGGCACGCCGAACAGCAGGACGTGGCCCGGCGGCGCCCCGGCCTGCGTCGTGGTGGCGCCCGCGACGCTGTCCGCCGCCCCGAGCGGGGCGAACACCCGCTCGCCGAGGTTCTCCGCCCACGACCGTCCGGACACGACCTCGACCAGCTGAGCGAGCACCTGGTAGTTGACGTCGCAGTAGTGGAACTCGCGGCCCGGCTCGCTCACCGGCCGCACGTCGCGCAGGCTCGCCACCCGCTGCGCCAGGTCCTGGTGGGGGTCGTTCAGCGACGGGATGGCGGGGTCGGCGAGGCCACTGGTCTGGTTGAGCAGGTGCCGGACGGTGATCGGCCCCACCACGGGGAAGCCCGGCAGGTAGGCGCGCACGGGGGCGTCGAGGTCGACGCGGCCCTCGGCCGCCAGCTGCAGCACCGCCGCCGCCGTGAACGACTTCGTCAGCGACCCGACCCGGAACGGCGTGCGCGGGGTGACCGGGTCGCCGTTCCCGTCCGTGCCGTACCCGGCGACGTGCACCACCTCGCCCCCGCGGACGACCGCGACGGCCATCCCCGGCAAGCCGGTCGCGGCGAGGCCATCGGCGAGGTAGCGGTCGATGGTCGCGGGCTCGAAGGCCGCCGCGGCGGGCGGGGCGCCGAGCAGCGCGGCGGCGACGCATCCCAGCGCCACCACGGCAGATGCGGCGCGGCCGAGGGCTCCCACGGGTGAAGTCCAGCACGGCGCCTCAGCGGAAGTCGCGCGACTTCACCGGCACCGTGAGCGGCAGCTTCTGCAGCCGGTCGGCCACCAGGTTGAGCACGCCCTCCGGGCTGCGCTCCAGCCGCCCGCGCACGAGCAGCGCGGTGCTGCTGACCGCCACCGTGCGGTAGCGCGCCCACAGCCCCTCCGAGCAGGTCACGTTGAGCATGCCGCTCTCGTCCTCCAGGTTGAGGAACGTGACCCCGCGGGCGGTGGCGGGCCGCTGCCGGTGGGTGACGATCCCGCCGACGAGCACCCGCGGCATCGGGTGCTCCGGGTCGCCGGGCGGGATGGAGCGGCCGATCGCGTCGAGGGCGTCGATCCGCACGGCGCCGAGCGCGTCGAGCCGCTCGCGCAGGTGCTGCATGGGGTGGGTGCCGGGCGAGACGCCGGTAGCCCAGATGTCGGCGGCGGTGAGCTCGACGTCGGTGAGCCCGGGCAGGGCGGGCGCCTCCAGCCCGACGGCGGTGCCGGGCAGCTGCTCGGGCCGCACGGCCGCGACCACCCCGGCCGCCCACAGCGCCGAGCGGCGGTCGATGCCGAGGCTGCCGAACGCCCCCGCGGTGGCGAGCGCCTCGGCCTGCGGCACGGTGAGCCGGACGCGGCGGCCGAGGTCGGCGAGGTCGCGGTACGGCCCGCCCCGGTCGCGCTCGGCGACGATCTGCTCGGCCAGCTCGGTGCCGATGCCGCGCACCTCGGCGAGCCCGAGCCGGATGGCCTGCCCGCCGGTGGAGAGCGGGTCGGGCTGCAGGATCGCCTCGGCCCGCCCGAGGTTGACGTCGGGGCCGCGGGTGAGCACCCCGTGCCTGCGCGCGTCGGCCACCAGCGACTGGGGCGAGTAGAAGCCCATCGGCTGGGCGTTGAGCAGCGCGGCGCAGAACGCGGCCGGGTAGTAGAGCTTGAACCAGGCGCTGTAGTAGACCAGCGACGCGAAGCTGATCGCGTGGCTCTCCGGGAACCCGAAGTTGGCGAACGCCAGCATCTTGCGGAAGATCCCCTCGGCCACCTCGCCGGTGATGCCCCTGGTCGCCATGCCGGCGAAGAAGCGGCCGCGCAGCCGCTCCATCTTCTCCTCCGACCGCTTGGCGCCCATGGCGCGGCGCAGCTCGTCGGCGTCGGCGGCGGAGAACCCGGCGACGTCCACCGCGATCTGCATGAGCTGCTCCTGGAACAGCGGCACGCCCAGGGTCTTCTCCAGCGCGCCCTTGAGCAGCGGGTGGTCGTAGTCCCACTCCTCGAGGCCGTTGCGCCTGCGGATGTAGGGGTGGACGGAGCCGCCCTGGATGGGGCCGGGGCGGATCAGCGCGACCTCCACGACGAGGTCGTAGAACGTGCGCGGCTTGAGCCGGGGCAGCGTGGCCATCTGCGCCCGCGACTCCACCTGGAACACCCCCACCGAGTCGGCGCGCGCGAGCATCGCGAAGACGTCCGGGTCGGTGGGCTGCAGCTCGTGCAGCTGGACCTTCCGGCCGTGGTTCTCCTCGACCAGGTCGATCATCAGGTGCAGGGCGGTGAGCATGCCCAGCCCGAGCAGGTCGAACTTGACCAGCCCCGCGTACGCGCAGTCGTCCTTGTCCCACTGCACGACGCTGCGCCCCGGCATGCGCGCCCACTCGACGGGCACCACCTCCGACACCGGCCGGTCGCAGATGACCATGCCGCCGGAGTGGATGCCCAGGTGGCGCGGGAAGCCGAGCAGCTGGTCGGCGAGCTCGACCACCTGGTCGGGCACGTCGGCGGGCGCGTCGGCGACGGGCCCGCTCCACCGCTCGATCTGCTTGCTCCACGCGTCCTGCTGGCCCTGGGAGAACCCGAGCGCCTTGGCCATGTCGCGGACGGCGGAGCGCGGCCGGTAGGTGATCACGTTGGCCACCTGGGCGGCGCACCCGCGGCCGTACTTGGCGTAGACGTACTGGATGACCTCCTCGCGGCGGCCGGACTCGATGTCCAGGTCGATGTCCGGGTAGCCCTCCCTGGCCGGGGACAGGAAGCGCTCGAACAAAAGCCCCATCGCCACCGCGTCGACGTTGGTGATGCCCAGCGCGTAGCAGACCGCCGAGTTGGCGGCCGAGCCGCGGCCCTGGCAGAGGATGTCGGCCTTGCGGCAGAACTCGACGATGTCGTGGACGATCAGGAAGTAGCCGGGGAAGTTCTTCTGCTTGATGATCTCGAACTCGCGCCGGATCGTCTCGATGGCCTCGGGGTGCTCGGCGTGGCTGCCGTAGCGGACGGCCATCCCGCGCTGGATCAGCTCCCACAGCCAGCTCGCCTCGTCGTGCCCCGGCGGGACGTCGAACGGGGGCAGGTCCGGCGCGACGAGCCGGATCGGGAACGCGCACGCGGTGCCGATCTCGGCCGCCCGCGCCACCGCGCCGGGGTAGCGGGTGTCGAACCGCGCGGCCATCTCCGCGCCGGAGCGCAGGTGGGCGGTGCCCGCGGGCGGCAGCCAGCCGTCGGCCTCGTCGAGGCTGCGCCGGGCCCGCACCGCGGCCATGGCCGTGGCCAGCGGGTACCGGCGCGGGGTGGCGTAGTGGGCCGCGGTGGTGGCCACCGTGGGCAGGCGCAGGTCGCGGGCCAGCTCGGCGAGCGCGTCGTTCAGCTCGGTGTCGGTGGGCAGCCCGGCGTGGGTGAGCTCGACGGCCACGTGGTCGGCGCCGAACCGCTCGACGAGCCGGCGCAGCTCCTTGGCCGCGGCGTCGCGCCCGCCGGAGTGCAGCGCCTGGCGCACCGCGCCCTTGCGGCAGCCGGTGAGCACGACGACCTGCCCCGCGGTGTCGGCCACCACCTCGTCGAGGTCGTAGACCGGCCGCCCCTTCTCCTGCCCCCGCAGCTGGGCCCTGCTGATCGTGCGGCAGAGCCCGCGGTAGCCCTCCGGCCCACGGGCGAGCAGCAGCAGGTGGCTGCCCTCCGGGTCGGCCACCCCGTTCTGCGGGGCGCTGAGGCCGAGGGAGAGCTCGGCGCCGAAGACGGTGCGGACGCCCAGCTCGGCGGCGGCCTCGGCGAACCGGACCACCCCGTACATGCCGTCGTGGTCGGTGAGCGCGATCGCGGAAAGGCCCAGCCGCGCCGCCTGCTCGACCAGCTCCTCCGGGTGGCTCGCGCCGTCGAGGAAGCTGAAGTTGGAGTGGCAGTGCAGCTCGGCGTACGGCACGCGCGCCTCGGGCCCCTCGACCGGCGGGGGCACGTAGGGCTCCCGCTTGCGCGACCACGCCGGGCCGTCGCCGCCGTCGGGCGGGCCCGCGAGGTTCGGCGCATCGCGCGTGCGGCCCGACAGCGCCGCCTCCAGCTCCTGCCACGGGACATCCGGGTTGTTCCAGCCCACACCCGAGAGTCGAACAGACGTTCGAGATCGTCTCAACCGCCCGACCAGGCGAATCGGTCACACCACGGCGCGTGGCGGCCCGGTCACGGCCGAAAACCCGGTGCCCGGCGACGCGCCACCCGCTACCGTCCGCCGCGGTGGCGACGACGGGAGTGACGACCCCCGAGCCGCCCGGCCGGTCACCGTCACCGACCGGCGACCCGATCGCCCACACCTCCCGGGGAACGCGAACCGAGGAGGTGCCGATGCCCAGGACGCTCACCGCCGACCTGCCCCGCCGGGTCGGGCAGCGCGTCACGGTGCAGGGGTGGGTCCACCGCCGCAGGCGGCTGTCCCGGGTCGGGTTCGTCGTGGTCCGCGACCGCAGCGGGCTCGCCCAGGTCGTCGTCCCCGGCGGACACGAGCGGCTCGACGCGCTCGGCGAACAGACCGTCGTCGCGGTCGAGGGCACGGTGGTCGCCGACCCGAAGGCCCCCGGCGGCGCCGAGCTCACCGACCCGGAGTTCACCGTGCTGGGCTCGGCCGCCCCGCCACCGGTGCCGCCGTGGCACCCGATCCTGGACGCCGGCCTGCCCACGCTGCTCGACCACGCCCCGGTCGCGTGGCGCCCCCCCGGCCCGGGCCGCGGTGTGGCGGCTCGCGGCCGCGCCGCTGCGCGGGTTCCGCCGCACGCTGGACGAGCGGGGGTTCACCGAGATCCCGTCACCGAAGCTGGTGGGCGGCTCCGCCGAGTCGGGCGCGGACGTCTTCGCGGTCGACCACTTCGGCCGGCCCGCGTACCTCGCGCAGTCGCCGCAGTTCTACAAGCAGATCATGGTCGGGGTGTTCGAGCGGGTCTACGAGGTCGGCCCGGTGTTCCGCGCCGAGCCCCACGACACCGTGCGGCACCTCGCCGAGTACGTCTCGCTCGACGTCGAGCTCGGCTTCGTCCGGGACCACCGCGACGTGCTCGCGGTGCTGCGCGACGTGCTCGCCGGGATGGTCGACGCGATCCGCACCGAGGCGGGCGCGGCGGCGCGGGTCGCGGGCTCGCGCCTGCCGGACGTGCCCGAGCGGATCCCGGTGATCCACTTCCGGGACGCGCTCGCGCTGGTCGGCGCCGACCCGGACGAGCCCGACCTGGCGCCGGAGCACGAGCGGCGCATCGGCCGGTGGGCGCGTTCGGAGCACGGGTCGGACTTCGTGGCCGTCGAGGGCTACCCCGCGCGCAGGCGCCCCTTCTACACCCACCCCGAGCCCGGCGACCCCCGCTGGACGAACTCGTTCGACCTGCTGTTCCGGGGCCTCGAGCTGGTGACCGGCCGCCAGCGGCTGCACGAGCACGCCGACTACGCGCGCGCCCTCGCCGAGCGCGGCGAACCGGTCGAGGCCTACGAGCCGTACCTGCAGGCGTTCCGGCACGGCATGCCGCCGCACGGCGGCTTCGCGATCGGGCTGGAGCGGTGGGTGGCGCGCCTGGTGGGGGCGGACAACATCAGGCTCACGACGCTCTTCCCCCGCGACCTGCACCGCCTCGCGCCCTGAGCTCAGGCCGAGCGGGCGATCGCGTCGGCCGCCGCCAGCATCTGGGACCCGACCGGCTGCAGCCCGATCGCGGTGGCGAGCAGGCCCGTCGAGACGCGCTCGACCACGCCCCACTCCCAGATCGCGACCGGGTCGCACCCGGTGCGGGCGGCGAGCGCGCGGGCGCGGTCGCGCGGGTCGCCCGCCATCAGCTCGACCGGGTCCTCGCGCATGAGGACGCCCAGGTCGTACTCGGGCTCGGCGAGCAGGCCGTCCGGGTCGACGAGGGCGAACCCGCCGTCGCGGGTCTGCAGGGTGTTCCACTGGTGCACGTCGCCGTGCACCAGCACGGCGCGCTCCGGCCGGTGCGCGGCGATCCGCCGGTCCGCGCAGACGAGCGCGTGGTCGACGGCGGCGCGGGAGCAGGGCCCGCCGAGGTCGCGCCACATCCGGAGGATGTGCTCGACGAGCCACCGGCCCTTCTCGGCGCCCGTGCGCAGGCCCGCGTCGGGGGCGGGCCGCCACAGCCGGGCCGCCAGCCCGCACATGATCTCCAGCCTGCGCTCGATCGGTACGCCGAGCTCGTACAGCGACGGGCCGAGCCGGTCCAGCAGCAGCGCGTGCCGCTCGACGTCCGACGCGAGCAGGCGGACGCATCCCTCGCCGCCGGCGAGCCGCAGCACGGTGATCTCGTCGGCCGCCTGGCCGGGGCGCGGGACGAGCAGCTTCAGCACGGCCGGGGTGCCGTCGGTGAGCTCGGCCTCGGCGACGAACGCCTCGGTGGGGTCGGGGTAGGCCCGCCCGACCGTGATGCCCCAGTCCCGCTCCAGCCCGGCGACCAGCTCGGGCAGGCCCGCCACCCACGCGCCCGCGCCCGCCTGCTCCGCCTTCGCCCGCACGACGTCCGGCAGCTCCACGTCACCGACGGTAGCGACAGGGCAGCAGCGGTAGCCGATCAGGCGGCGAGCGGCGCCTCGGGGGCGGCCGGGCCCGGTACCGGCGTCAGGTCACCGGCGTCGGGGCCGAGGTAGGGCGGCGTCGGGCCACCCGGACAGGTGCACAGGCTCAGCGGGCGCATGCAGTGGGGCGCGAAGCACGTGTCGTACCCGATCCGCTCGCCCGTCGAGGTCATCACGTAGGAGACCGAATTGTTTAGCATACGTCAACCAACGTCTCGGCCCGGTGATTCATTCCCCGGATCAGGCCCCGACCAGCGGAAGGTGCTCGGCGAGCGCCGCCGCGATCACGGCCTTCGGCCGCGCGCCGACCACCTGCGTGACGACCCGACCGCCGACGTACAGGTTCAGCGTGGGCATCCCCAGCACGCCCGCGGCCTGCGCGGTGCGCGGGTTGGCGTCGACGTCGAACTCGGCGACGACGAGCCGCCCGGCGTGTTCGGCGGCGAGCTCGCGCAGCACCCGCTTGATCATCTTGCAGGGTGGGCACCAGTCGGCGGTGAAGTCGACGAGCACCGGCAGCTCGGCGCGCAGCACGGTCTCGTCGAACGTGTCGTCGGACACCGTGACGATCATCGGTCCTCCTCGGCGAAGCAGCAGCGGGGGGCGGGCGGATCACCGAGCTGCGCCACCAGCTCGTCGCGCACGGCGTGCAGCCGGGCGAGCCACGCGTCGACCTCGCCCAGCTTCTTGCGCTGCACGGCGCGCGAGCCCGGGCAGCTCGCGCCGGCGGGGTGGCCCGCGCGCAGGCACTCGACGAACGGGCGCGTCTCCTCGAGCGTGCACCCGAGGTCGACCAGCGACCGGATCTCGGTGACGAGCGCGAGGTCGCGCTCGTCGTAGTCGCGGTAGCCGCTGGCCCGCCGCCGCGCCTCGAGCAGGCCGAGCGCCTCGTCGTGCCGCAGCGTCCGGGTGGTCACCCCGGCCCGCCGCCCCAGCTCACCGATCCGCACGCAGGCGACGCTGAACCCCGACGCCGACGTGAAGGCCACACCACTTTCCGACGAACGGCGCGCTCGTCGGATAGGTACCGACGAACGCGCCGTTCGTCGGGATCAGCGAGGCGGCAGCTCGCCCGAGCCCCTGCGGATCAGCGTCGTGGGCACCAGGCGCACCGCGGGTGGGCTCGTGTCTCCCGCGATCCGGGCGAACAGCAGGGTCGCCGCGGTCCGCCCGATCGCCGTCGGGTCCTGCGCGACCACGGTGACGCCGGGCGTGAGCAGGTCGGCGAGCGGGACGTCGTCGAACCCGACCAGCGCGACGGACCACTCCGCGCCCAGCCTGCGCAGCGCCCGCACCGCCCCGATCGTGATCATGTTCTGGGCGGTGAACAGGGCGGTCGGCGGGTCGGGGCGGGCGAGCAGGGCCGTGACCGCGCCGTCGGCCTCCCCGGACTCCTTCAGGTCGTGCACCACGAGGCCGGGGTCAAGCGGCAGGCCGAGCGAGTCGAGGGCGTCGCGGTAGCCGGCGTAGCGCTGCTCGGCCGTGCGGATCGAGCGCCGGTCGCCGAGGAACGCGATGCGCCGGTGCCCGGCCGCGGCGAGGTGCCGCACGGCCTCGGCCGCGCCGAGCGCGTTGGTGGTGATCACCGAGTCGACGGCGAGGCCGCGCGCCTCGCGGTCCACGCAGACGATCGGGGTGTCGGACGGGAGCTCGTCGGCGAGGTAGGACTGGTCGTCCCCCGCCGGCGCGATCAGCAGGCCGTCGACCCGCCGGGAGCCGAACTCGCGGGCGAGGGCGCGTTCCCGGTCGAGGTCCTCGTCGATGCTGGCGGAGAACACCACCACGCCACGCTCCCGCGCCACGTTCTCGACGGCGCGCTGCACCGCGGCCGAGAACGGGTTGGCCACGTCCTCGAGCAGCAGGGCGATCGCCGACGTGCGGCCGTCGGTGCGCAGCAGGCGGGCACCGGGGTGGGGGCGGAAGCCGAGCTCCTCGATCGCCCGCCGCACCCGCACCGCGAGCGCGGTCGAGACGCCGGGCTCGTCGTTGACCACGCGCGAGACCGTCTTGAGGCTGACGTCGGCGCGCTGGGCGACGTCGCGCATCGTGGGGCGGCGCCGCCGCACCGGACCGGTCTTCACCAGCGCAGCATGGCCGTCGCTGCTTTGACAACGTTGTCGCCGTGACCACTTCGTTACAAAGCCATGCCCAGAACACCCTTGTGGCGGCGACGTGGTGCCCGCCACAGTTTCGACAACGTTGTCTTCACGTCGACGATGACGAGAGGTCGTGCGATGAACAGAGCAGTGGCGGCCCGCAGGCGGGCAGGCGCGATCGCCATCGGGGCCGCGGCGGCCCTCGTGCTCGCCGCGTGCGGTGGCGGGTCCGAAGCCAGCGGCGGCGGAGGCGGCGACGGCGACCGGCCGATCGTCGGTCTCATCACCAAGACCGACACCAACCCGTTCTTCGTCAAGATGCGCGAGGGCGCCGAGGCGGCGGCCGAGCAGTGGGGCGTCGAGCTGCAGAGCTTCGCGGGCCGCCAGGACGGCGACAACGAGTCGCAGGTCCAGGCCATCGAGACGCTGATCTCCGCGGGCGCGGCCGGCTTCCTGATCACCCCCAACGACTCGAAGGCGATCGTCCCCACGCTCGACCGGGCGCGGCAGCAGGGGCTGTTCGTGGTCGCGCTCGACACCCAGACCGAGCCGCCGGACGCCGCGGACGCCACCTTCGCCACCGACAACTTCCAGGCCGGCCTGCTCATCGGGCAGTGGGCGAAGGCGAAGTTCGAGTCGGAGGGCAAGGAGCCCAGGATCGCGATGCTCGACCTGTCGCCGAACCGGCCGACCGTCGACGTCCAGCGCGACCAGGGCTTCCTGCAGGGCTTCGGCATCGACATCGGCGACCCGACGCAGATCGGCGACGAGAACGACCCGCGGATCGCCGGCCACGACGTCACCGACGGCGCCGAGGAGGGCGGCCGCACCGCGATGGAGAACCTCCTGCAGCGCGATCCGTCGATCAACCTCGTCTACACGATCAACGAGCCGGCCGCAGCGGGCGCCTACGAGGCCATCAAGGCCGCGGGCCGCGAGAACGACATCGAGATCGTGTCCATCGACGGCGGCTGCCCCGGCGTCGAGAACGTCAAGGCCGGGATCATCGGCGCCACCTCGCAGCAGTACCCGCTGAAGATGGCCTCGGAAGGGGTCGCCGCCATCGCGCAGTACGCGCAGGACGGCACCAAGCCCGCGAGCACCCCGGGCAAGGACTTCGTCGACACCGGTGTCACGCTCATCACCGACGAGCCGCAGCCCGGCGTCCCGTCGCAGGACACGACGTTCGGCCTCGAGAACTGCTGGGGCTGATCCATGGCGGACGACGCGAAGGGCTCGGTCGCCACGGCGGCCGAGCCCCAGCCACTCGGCTTCGAGGAGCGGCGGGCCGAGACGCCGCTGCAGCGGCTGCAGCACGTGCTGCACGCCCACCCGATCCTCGGCCCGCTGGCCGTGCTGCTGCTCGCGATCATCGCGTTCTCGCTGGTGAACGGCCGATTCCTCACGGCCGCCAACCTCGGGCTCGTGATGCAGCAGGTCACGGTCATCGCCGTGCTCGCGCTCGGCCAGACGCTGGTGATCCTCACCGCGGGCATCGACCTGTCCGTCGGCGCGATCGCGGTGTTCTCGTCGATCATCATGGCCAACCTGGCCACCGACCTGGGCATGTCCGGCGCCGCCTCGCTGGTGGTCGGGCTGGTGTGCGGCACCGCGATGGGGGCGTTCAACGGCTTCCTGGTCACCCGGGTCGCGCTGCCGCCGTTCATCGTCACGCTGGGCACGCTGTCGATCTTCTTCTCGCTCAACGCGGTGGTGTCGCGCAGCGAGACCGTCCGCGGCACCGACATGCCCCCGCTGCTGACCTGGACCGGCACCACGTTCCCGATCGGCGACTTCCGGATCACCTACGGGTCGGTGATCATGCTGCTGCTCTTCGCGTTCTTCTACTACGCGTTGGGCTACACCGCATGGGGCAGGCACGTGTACGCCACCGGGGACGACATCGAGGCCGCCCGCCTCGCCGGTATCCGCACCGGCCGCGTGCTGTTCTCGGTCTACGTGGTCGCGGGGCTCATCTACGCGATCGGCGCCTGGATCCTGATCGGCCGGCTCGCGTCGGCGAGCCCGAACGTCGGCATCGAGTACAACCTCAACTCCATCACCGCGGTCGTGCTCGGCGGCACCAGCCTGTTCGGCGGGCGGGGCCTCGTGCTCGGCACGCTGGTCGGCGCCCTCATCGTCGGCGTGTTCCAGAACGGGCTGCAGCTCGCGGGCGTCGACGTCGTGTGGCAGGGCTTCGCCATCGGCCTGCTGGTGCTCGTCGCCGTGTCCCTCGACCAGTGGATCAGGAAGGTGCGGGCATGACCCCTTCGGCGCACGCAGCGGGCGCCGCGGGCGCGGCGAGCGCCCCCGCCCGCACCCCCGTCCTCGAGGCCAGGGGGCTCGTGAAGCGCTACGGCCGCGTCACCGCGATCGCGGGTTGCGACCTCGAGCTCTACCCCGGCGAGATCCTCGCGATCATCGGCGACAACGGCGCAGGCAAGACCAGCCTGGTCAAGGCGCTGTGCGGGGCGCTCATCCCCGACGAGGGGGAGATCTACCTGGACGGGGAGCGGGTGCAGTTCCGCAGCCCCATGGACGCCCGGCGGGCAGGCATCGAGACCGTCTACCAGAACCTCGCCGTCGCGCCCGCCCTCGACATCGCCGACAACCTGTTCCTCGGCCGCGAGGAGCGCAAGCCGGGGGTCCTCGGCTCGGTGTTCCGGATGCTCGACCGCAAGCACATGCGGTCCGAGGCGAAGCGGCACATGACCGAGCTCGGCATCACCACCCTGCAGAACATCCGGCAGGCGGTGGAGAGCCTCTCCGGTGGGCAGCGCCAGGGTGTGGCGGTGGCGCGGGCGGCCGCCTTCGGCAGCAAGGTCCTGATCCTCGACGAGCCGACGGCGGCCCTGGGCGTCAAGGAGGGCAACCGGGTGCTGCAGCTGCTGCGGGACGTCCGCGACCGCGGCCTGCCGGTGATCCTCATCAGCCACAACATCCCGCACGTCTACGAGGTGGCCGACCGGATCCACATCCAGCGGCTCGGCAGGCGCGCCACGGTGATCACCCCGCAGTCGCACACGATGTCCGAGGCGGTGGCGATCATGACGGGCGCGGTCGAGCCTCCCCCGCCGGTGGCCTGAAACGGGCAGACTGCCGGGCATGCGGTGGGCGAGCCCGGTGGTGCTGGTGGCGGTCACGGCGATGGCGTGCGGGGCGCCCGCCCCGGCGCCGACCGCGCCGCCACCACCCGCGCCCGACCCGGAGCTGCCGTCCCGCCTGGTCGAGGACGTCTCCGGCGACGGCGCGCTGGCGCACCTGGCCGAGCTGCAGCGCATCGCCGACTCCAGCGGCGGCAACCGGGCGCTCGGCACCCCCGGCTACGACGCCTCCGTCGAGTACGTGGCGGGCGTGCTGCGCGACGCCGGCTACGACGTGCAGACCCCGGAGTTCAGCGCGCGCCGGTTCGAGGTTCAGCGCGAGGAGTTGACGGTGGGCGGCGAGGCCGTGGAGGTCTCGGCGCTCGGGTTCTCGCCCACCACGCCGGAGGAGGGCGTCACCGGACCGCTCAGCGCCATGGCGGGCGAGGGCTGCGACCCCGCGGACGCGGCGGGCGTCGCCCCCGGGTCGGTGGCCCTCGTCCGGCGCGGCACGTGCACGTTCGCCCAGAAGGCCGCGCAGGCCGCCACGGCGGGCGCGGTCGGGGTGATCGTGATCAACAACGAGGACCGACCGCTGGACGACGGCACGCTCGGCGACGGCGCGACCGGCGTGGTGCCCACCGGCGGGGTGAGCCGGTCGGCGGGCGACGCGCTGGCCGGGCGGGTCGGTGCGCCGGTCACGCTCACGCTGGTCACCACCGTGGAGGAGACGGCGAGCCGCAACGTGATCGCCCAGACCCGCACCGGGAACCCGGACGAGGTGGTCGTCGCGGGCGCGCACCTGGACTCGGTGCCCGATGGCCCCGGCATCAACGACAACGGCTCCGGCGTGGCGGCGCTGCTCGAGACCGCCGTGCAGCTGGGCGGGTCGCCGCCGGTGGCGAACGCCGTGCGGTTCGCGTTCTGGGGCGCCGAGGAGGTCGGCCTCGTCGGCTCCACCGCCTACCTCGACGGGCTCGCCGAACCGGAGCGCGACCGGATCGCGCTGTACGTGAACCTCGACATGGTCGGCTCCCCGAACGCCGGCTACCTCGTCTACGACGGCGACGACTCCGACCGCGAGGGCGACGGCCCCGGCCCGCCCGGCTCGGCCGCCATCGAGCGCGCCCTCGTCGAGGGCCTGGCCGCCGCGGGCGTGCAGGCCGCGGGCACCGACTTCAGCGGCCGCTCCGACTACGGCCCGTTCATCGAGCGGGGCATCCCCTCCGGCGGGCTGTTCACCGGCGCCGAGGAGACCAAGTCGGCCGAGGAGGCGCAGCGCTGGGGCGGCACCGCGGGCGAGGCGTTCGACCGCTGCTACCACCAGCCGTGCGACCGCCTGGACACGATCGACCGCACCGCCCTCGACCGCAACACCGACGCGGTCGCCTCCGCCCTGGCCCGGTTCGCCCTCTCCACCGAGGAGCTGACGACGGGCTGACGGGTCAGTCGTACTCGCCCGCGACCCACCACCGGTCGTCGCGGAAGACGAGCAGCAGCGCGCCGCCGTCGTCGAGGGCGACCTGCAGCCGACTGGCCTCGGACCGCCCCTCCCACCACCGCTGCTGCACCGGCCACGGGCCCGCCCACCCCTGCACCCGCCGCGGCGCGCCGCCGTCGACCGCGACGAAGCCCGGCAGCCCGAGGAGCAGGTCGGGCGCGCGGAGCCGCACCGGGCTGCCGTCGGCGGCGGTCAGCTCGGCCGGGATCGGCCGGGGCGGCACCGTGGCCGGGGACGGCGCGGGGAGCCGGCCCGGCCACGACGGCGGCGGGTCGCGGGGGACGGGGCGGCCGGCGGGGCGGCGCGGGGCCGGGACCCGGCGGCGCCGGTTGGTGGTGCGCATGCGTTCCGCCTCGGGCAGGTCGGCCGCGGACACCCGGCCGGTGCTGCGCACGACGTCCTCCGGCCAGCCCGCGGGTGCGACGTCGGGCCCGGAGCTCGCCCAGGTGCGCTCCTCGCCCGCCGGGGCGCTCGCGTCCGAGCCCGCCGGGCGTAGGCGCCGCTCGGGCGGTTCGGCGGCGGGGGCGGGGAGCCCGAGGTCGCGGTCGTCCCCCCACGGGACGAACCGGACCTGCTCGTCCGGATCCCGCCCGCCCACGAGGACGGCGGTGACGACCGACTCCGGCCCGAGCAGCGCCTGCACCCGCACCAGCGCGCGCCCGGCGCGCTCGTCGGCCTCCCCGACGTCGCCCCACAGCCCCAGCTGCAGGGCCCCCGCGGTGACGGTCTCCTCCGGCACCAGCCGGAGGAGGGCCACCGCGCCGCCCTCCGCCTCGTCGGGCAGGTCGCCCGCGCGCCTGCGGCGGGTGAGCCAGGCGTCCAGCTGCCAGCGGACCCGGTCGACGGTGCCGGCCGGGGTGAGCGGCTCGGCGCACCGCCAGATGCGGTGCAGCTCCTCCCCACCCACGGTGCGCGCGGCGACGCCGAGCCGGGTGCACGACAGGCCGTGGGAGGCGAGCGTGCGGTGCAGCCGCTCGGCGAGCCCGCGGGCGGCGAAGGCGGCCGCGTCGACCCGGTCGACGGGCGGGTCCAGCTCGACCTCGACCGCGAGCTCCTCCGGCGGGGTGCGCCGCACCGGCGGGCGGGGGTCGAGGCCGCGCGCGAGCCGGTGGCACAGCACCGCGTCGGCGCCGAACCGGGAGGCGACGTCCTCGGGGTCGAGCGCGGCGAACGCGCCCAGACTGCGCAGCCCGAGCCTGCGCAGCAACCCGACCAGCTCGGAGCGGTCGACGTCGGGCTCGCGGTCCAGCTCCTCGACGCCGAGCGGAGCCAGGAAGGCCGGGGTGTCGCCGGGCGCGACGATCAGCGCCCTGCGGGCGGCGAGCACCGCGGCGAACAGCCCGTCGGCCACCCCGACCCGGCACTCGACGCCGGTGCGGGCCGCGACCTGGTCGACCAGGGCCTCCGCGGCCTCCAGCTCCCCGCCGAACCAGCTCACCGGCCCCCGCGCGGGCAGCGCCACCAGCCCGGGCCGGACCACCTCGACCCCCGGCGCCAGCTCCTCGACGGCGGCGACGACCGGCTCGAACGCGCGGGCGTCGCGGTCGGGGTCGGGCGCGAGCACCGCGAGGTCGGGGCACCGCGCCTGCGCCTCCCGCCTGCGCAGCCCACGCCGCACCCCGTGCGCCCGCGCGACCGCCGAGCACGCGAGCACCCGGTTGGCGACGACCACGGCCGCGGGCCGGTGGGTGGGGACGCGGGCCGCCATGGCTGCCGCGGTGACCGGCCAGTCGGGCGACCACAGCGCCAGCACCCGCGTGGGGGTCGCGGGCCGGCTCATCCCGCCACCCGCTCGACCTCGCGAAGCGGCGCCACCGCCGGGCCCCGCGGGGCCGGGGCCACGGCGCCGTCGGGCCCCGGCAGCAGCACGGCGCCCGACCGCCCGGCCGCCGCCGTGCCCCGGCCGCGCACCCGCACCCCGACCCGCCGCTCCCGCAGCCGGCCCGCCCCGGTGCCCAGGCCGTGCCACCCGACGTCGGTGCAGGCGAGCTCGAGGTCGGCCCCCGGCCACGACCCGAGCGCCACCAGCACCGCGCCGCGCTGGCGCGCGCGGGCGGCCAGGCGCTGCCGCTCGGCCGCCCGGACCCGCTCCGCGCCCGCCACCGCCACGACGTCCATCCCGTCGAGCAGCGCGACGACGACGGCCACCAGGTCGGGCCCCGGCTCGGGGACGAGCGCGAGCCGCTCCAGCCGCACGCCCGCCTCGGCCGCCGCCACCAGCCCGAGCCCCGGCCTGCCGACCACGGCCGCCCACGCTCCCCCGGCGGAAGCCTCCGCGATCAGCGCGAACAGCAGCGACGTGGCGGCGGGCCCGGGCGGGAGCGCGACCGTGGAACCGCGGCGCAGCCCACCCGCGGGCAGCAGCCGGGCGAGCGGTTCGGCCACCGGGAGCACCCGCCCGTCCGCCTCCGGCACCGGCGCGGCCCGCACCGCCGCCGACCGGTCCTCCATGCGCCGCAACAGCCCGCGGGCGAGCTCGAGCCGGCCGGCCGGGTCGGCCGGAAGCCCTGCGACAACACGTACACCCAACGCATGCCTCCCCAAGGGTCCCTACCGCGGGGAAGGCGGCATCGAACGTGTGTTCGATGCTAGCGGGGCCTGGGCGCCCGCTCAAGCCGGGCGCTCGCGCAGCGGTGCAGGGCGGCCCACGCCCCGGCGTCCAGCTCACCCGGCCGGGCCCGCTTGGACAGCCCGTGCGCCGCGAGCCACCGGTGCGGCGCGGGCAGCCCCCGCAGCGCGGGCAGCAGCCGGTCGCCGCGGAAGGCCTCCCGCACCAGCCGCTGGTAGGCCGCGCGCTCCTCGTCCGGCACCAGGGGCTCCGGGCGCCTGCGGATGACGAGGATGCCGCCGTCGACGCTCGGCCGCGGCCGGAACGCCGAGGCGGGCACGCGACCGGCGAGGCCGAACTCGTACCAGGGCCACCAGCTCGCGGTGAGCAGCGTGGTGCCGCCGACGGCGGCGCGCTTGCGCGCGACCTCCCACTGCAGCAGGAGCACCGCGGTGGTCCACGCGCGTTGCCGGAGCAGGTGGCGCAGCAGGGGCGTCGTGATGCCGAAGGGGACGTTCGACACGACGTGGTGGGGTCGGTCCAGCCGGAACCGCAGCAGGTCGGCGTGCACCACGCGGACCCGGCCGCCGAGGGTGCGCCGCAGCGCGGCGACGCGGTCGGGGTCGAGCTCGACGGAGGTGACGGTGCCCGCCCGGGCGGCGAGCCGCCGGGTCAGCGCGCCGTCGCCCGCGCCCAGCTCGAGGACGGGGCCGGGCGGGACCAGCGCGGCGATGCGCGCGGCCACGCGGCGGTCGACGAGGAAGTTCTGGCCGAGTTCGTGCCGTCCGCCGACGGCGCGACGGGAGGATGAGGGCATGCGGGAACCTGCGCTTCGCATCGATCGGGACGAGGGTCCGGATCGGGCGCGCGCAGCGCGGACGGCCTGTCGAGAACGAGAAGACGATCAGCTGCGCGGCGCCCGAGCGTCGCGCCAAGGACGTGTTGCGGAAGCCACGTCGATCACGGTACCGGCGCGGGCCAGCGGTTTTCCGGGCCGCTTCAGTGCGCGAAGTGCCGCGTGCCGGTGAAGTACATCGGCACGCCCGCGGCGGCCGCCGCGTCGATCGACTGCTGGTCGCGCACCGAGCCGCCGGGCTGCACGACGGCCCGCACCCCCGCGTCGAGCAGCACCTGCAGCCCGTCGGCGAACGGGAAGTAGGCGTCGGAGGCGGCCACCGATCCGCGCGCCCGCTCGCCCGCCCGCTGCACCGCCAGCCGGCACGAGTCGACCCGGTTGACCTGGCCCATCCCGATCCCGACCGCGGCGCCGCCGGACGCGAGCAGGATCGCGTTCGACTTCACCGACCGGCAGGCCCGCCACGCGAACGCGAGGTCGGCGAGCACGTCGTCGGGCACCGGGTCGCCGGCGGCGAGCGTCCAGGTGGCCGGGTCGTCGCCCGCCGCGTCCAGCGCGTCGCGCTGCTGCAGCAGCAGCCCGCCCGAGATCGGCCGCATCTCGGCGCCCCCGCGCTCGACCGGCCCGGCCAGCCGCAGCACCCGGATGTTCTTCTTCCGCGCGAGCACCTCGACGGCGCCCTCGGCGTAGCCGGGCGCCACCACGACCTCGGTGAACACCTCAGCCACCTGCTCGGCCATCGCGACGCTCACCTCGGTGTTCGTCGCGATCACCCCGCCGAACGCGCTGACCGGGTCGGTGGCGTGCGCCAGCCGGTGCGCCTCGGCGACGTCGGCGCCGACCGCGATCCCGCACGGGTTGGCGTGCTTGATGATCGCGACACACGGCCGGTCGTGGTCGTGCGCGGCCCGCCAGGCGGCGTCGGCGTCGACGTAGTTGTTGTACGACATCTCCTTGCCGTGCAGCTGCTCGGCGGCGGCGAGGCCGGGCCGCCCCGACACGTACAGCGCGGCCTTCTGGTGCGGGTTCTCCCCGTAGCGCAGCGTCGCGGCGCGGTCCCAGGTGGCGCCCGCCCAGGACGGGAAGGGCTCGCCGTCGGACTCGGGGGCGAGCACGTTGCCCATCCACGACGCGACGGCGACGTCGTAGGTGGCGGTGTGCCGGAACGCGGCCGCCGCGAGCCGCCGCCGGTCCTCCAGGGCGAACCCGCCGTTCTTCACCTGGTCCAGCACCCACTCGTACCGCGCGGGGTCGACGACGACGGCCACGCTGTCGTGGTTCTTCGCCGACGCGCGGACCATCGCCGGCCCCCCGATGTCGATCTGCTCGACGCACTCCGCGGGCGTCGCCCCCGAGGCCACGGTCTCGGTGAACGGGTACAGGTTCGACACGAGCAGGTCGAACGGCGCGATCCCCAGCTCGGCCAGCTGGGCGACGTGGGCCGGGTTGCGGGTGTCGGCGAGCAGGCCGGCGTGCACGCGGGGGTGCAGCGTCTTCACGCGCCCGTCGAGGCACTCCGGGAACCCGGTGAGCTCCTCCACCGGCGTGACCGGCACGCCCGCCTCGGCGATCCGCTGCGCCGTCGACCCCGTCGAGACGATCTCGACACCGAGCGCGTGCAGGCCCGTGGCCAGCTCGGTGAGCCCGCGCTTGTCGTACACGCTGATCAGGGCCCGGCGTACGGGGCGGCGCTCGGTCACGGGATGGTCACCTCTCGTCCGGTCACGGTGGCCCCTTCCCGGGCCAGCGCTGCGACGGTGCCCACCAGCAGCCGCCGCTCCTCGATCTTGATGCGTTCGTGCAGCGTGTCGACGGTGTCGCCGGGCTCGACGGGCACCGCGGCCTGGGCGAGCACCGGGCCGGTGTCCACGCCGTCGTCGACGATGTGCACCGTGGCTCCGGTGACCTTCACCCCGTAGGCCAGCGCGTCGGCCACCCCGCGGGTGCCGGGGAAGGAGGGCAGCAGCGCGGGGTGGGTGTTGATCATCGGTGCGCCGACGCCCGCGAGGAACCCGGGCCCGAGGATCTTCATGAAGCCCGCGCTCACCACCAGGTCGGGCCGTTGCTCGGCGACGGCCTTGGCGATCGCGGCATCCCAGGCGGCGCGGTCGGCGTGGTCGGCGACCCGAACGGTGAACGTCGGCACGCCGGCGCGGCGGGCCCGCGCGAGGCCCTCGATGCCGTCCCGGTCGGAGCCGACGGCCACCACCCGGGCCGGGTAAGCGGGGTCGGCGGCGGCGTCGAGGAGGGCCTGCAGCAGCGTGCCCGACCCGGACACGAGCACGACGACCCGGGCCGGAACGGGGAGCTCGACCCGGTACGAACGGCTCGGGGACGCGGGCACGCGGGAGCTCCTCGAGGGTCGACGACAATCGCCTCTGACGGGTCAAGGGTAGGCGGCGGCGCAGGTCACACCGCCCCCGGATCCTGAAGGTCCTGGTCAGGACGCGTCGTCGGGCCGCCCGTCGCGGTCGGTCGCCTCGTCACCGCTCTCCTGGGCGCGCTGCGCGACGAGCTCGGCCACCGTCCGGGGGCCGCGCTGCTCCGGGATCGGGGTGGCCTGTTCCACCTGCCGCCGCTCGCGGCGGCGCCACCACCGGCGGTTCCGCGGCCGCTCGACGGGTTCGGCGGGCGGGGCCGGCACGATGCGCTGCGGGGTCGCCCGGCGGCGACCAGCGTCCCCGCCCGCGGCGTCGCTCCCCCGGCCGCGCTCGGGCTCCGCGTCGCCGAGCTCGGCGGGCCGAGCGGGCGCGACGTCTCGCGGCGCCCCGCGGCCCCGAACGGCACCCTTGCCGGCGGCGTCGGCCTCCCGGTCACCCCGGTCCTCGCACTCGGGCTCCGCACCGGCCGGCTCGCCGCGCCGAGCGGCGGCGCCCCGCCGGGTCACCCGGCGGCGACCAGCGTCCCCGCCCGCGGCGGCGCTCCCCCGGCCGCGCTCGGGCTCCGCGTCGCCGGGCTCGGCCTGGTCCGCCTCGGCGCCGTCGATCTCGGCCTCGTCGATCTCGGCGCCGTCGATCTCGGCGCCGTCGGTCCCGGTGTCCTCGGCTCCCGTGTCCGAGGCGCCGGAGCGGCCGTCCGGGCCGCCGTCGTCCGGGCCGCCGTCGTCCGGGCCACCGTCGTCCGGGCCGCCGCGATCCGGGTCCTCGGCCCGGGTGTCCTCGGCCCGGGTGTCCTCGGCCGCGGGCTCGGCCACCGCTTCCGGCCGGGGCGGGTCCGCCTCGGCGGGCGCCTCCGCGCGAGCGCTCGACGCACCGGCAGCGCGCGGCTCCTGGTCCGCCCGCAGCACCGCGATCAGCATGATGGGCAGCCCGACCCACAGCAGCACCGCGGGCACCATCAGCTCGACGGGCAGCCGCACCGGGTCGAACGGCCCGGTCGCGAGCCTGCCCCCGGTGAGGAACCCCAGCAGCCCGGTGAGCACGGCGGTCGCTCCGGTCGTGGCGAGCGCGGCCGAGAACCGGTGCCGCGCGGGCGCGGCGCGCCGGCAGGCGATGCCCGCGAGCAGGCCGACGCCGAGCGGCAGCAGGAACACCGTGAGCGCCCACGCGGGCGGCGGCCCGCCCGGCAGCGCGGCGAGCAGCGGGAAGCTCGACGGCGCGGTGGTGCTCGTGACCAGCGGCGAGGCGGTCGCGGCACCGACCGTGACCCCGGGCCCGAGCGCCCAGCCGACCCCGGCCACGACGCCGTTGGGCAGGTAGGCGAGCGCGAGGAACGTCACGCCGAGCGCCGACCCGAAGTCCGGGGCCAGCCGCGCGTACGCCGCCGCGACCGCGTCCGCGTGCACGGCGAGGCCCACCAGTAGGACGACCGCCCCGGTGAACGCCAGCCCGGTCAGCGCGACGGCCGTGCCCCGCGCCGCCGGGCGCAGCCACCCGGGCAGCCGGGCCGCCACGTCGGCGGGCAGCCCGCAGGAGCGCAGCACGCCCGCGGCGGCCGCCAGCCCGGCGACGAGGCCGCCCCCGACCATCGCCGACCAGGGCGCCACGGCCACCTCCGCCGCCCGCGGCAGCAGGGCGCTGCCCAGCACCGCGACCGCGGCGTGGGCGCCCGCGACCGCGACGAGCACGGCCCCCGCGTCGTGGCGAGGCCTGCCGCCGAGGCGGGCCGCCGTCCAGCCGGCGCCGAGGGCGATCACCGCGGCGACCCCGGCGGTCGGCAGCAGGGGCAGCGCGCTGAGCGGCTCCCCCTCGAGCACCAGCGGGATCTGGTGCGCGGCGAGCCAGAGCGGGATCGCGGCGGCGAACGCGCCGTCGACCGAGACGACGCCGCCCGCGGTGAAGATCACCACGGCGGCGGCGGGCACGAGCAGCGCGTAGCTGAACAGGACGGTGCCCATCGCCGCGGCGAGGAGGAGCCGCAGCCGGTCGAGGCCCTCGACCCCGCCCTCGGTGGGCTCCGGATCGGGCGCTGGATCGTGTTCGGTGCCGGCGAGGGAGCGCGTCACCCGACCAGGGTCGCAGCGCTGCCCGCCCGGGTGGGGCAGGCACGCCGGAGGCGGTTACCCCTGCGGGTTCGACGGCCCGTTCTGGCCGGGCTGGCGCTCACCGGGCTGCTTGATGATCCGCGTCTGGTCGACGCTGGTCTGCTCGGCGTCGCCGTTGTCGGGCCGCCCGGGCGGCGTCTGCGGGATCGCGGTGGTGGGCTCACCCCCGCCCGGCCCGCTGGGGGTGCCGGGCGCGCTGGGCGTGTCGGACTCGCTGGAGCCGCTGAACCAGCTCGGCGCCCCGCCGGGCCGACCGGCCTGCGGCTGCTGCCCGAAGCCCGGCGCGCCGTAGCCCGGCTGCTGGCCGTACTGGGGCTGCCCGGGGTACTGCTGCTGGCCGTACTGCGGCTGCCCCGGGTACTGCTGCCCGTACTGCGGCTGGCCGGGGTACTGCTGGCCGTAGCCGCCGGGCTGGCCGAACTGGGGCTGGCCCGGGTACTGCTGGCCGTAGCCCGGCTGGCCGTACCCTTGCGGCGCGCTGGGCCGCGGCGCGGGCGCCTTGACCAGGCCCGCATCGAGCAGCACGGCGCCGATCACGGCCACCGCCTGGAGGAACGCGAGCACCAGCGCGACGATCGCGGTGGACGACGCCCCGCCCTGGGCCACGGCCTGCAGCAGGAACAGCGTGCCGGTGACGACGATGACCGCGGCGGGCACGAGCACCCGCCCCACCTTCGGCAGCAGCGCCGCGGCCGCGAGCAGCCCGCCGCCGAGCAGCAGGAAGCCGATGAGGCTGCCCGCGAGCCCGGTCTCGACGAAGCTCAGCACGTAGATGACGAGGCCGAGCCCGGCCGTGGCGAGCACGAGCAGCCGCGCCGGACCGGGCGCGAGCTGGGGCGCGTCGGAGGTGGTCTTCTCCGGCTCGGAGCTCGTGGCGGGGGTCGCCTGGGATCCGGACGGTGCCTGCTGAGCTGGCGACCCGAGCGACGCGGACGGCGTGGGCTGCCCGGGCCCCTGGGCACCCGGCTGCTGGCTCATGGCGGCTCTCCCTCCGTGCGGACTCCCGCGCAGGCGGTGTCACCGAACGTAGCCCATCCGCCGTGGGCGGGTTCCGGCGGGCGATCAGCCCTCGTCGACCTCGTGCAGGCCGTCCTCGACGCTCCACCAGCGCGTGCAGCCGATCTTCCGCAGGAACGGCAGGTCGTGGCCGGCGACGACGACCGCCCCGCGGAACGCGGCCAGCGCCTCGGTGAGGCGTTCGACGCTGTCGAGGTCGAGGTTGTTGGTCGGCTCGTCGAGCACCAGCAGCTGCGGGGGCGGGTCGGCGAGCAGCAGGGTGGCGAGCACCACCCGGAACCGCTCCCCGCCCGACAACGTGCCCGCGGGCTGGTCCACCACCGGGCCGTGCAGCCGGAACCGGGCGAGCCCGGCCCGCACGTCCTGCGGCGAGCGGGCCGGCGCGGCGGCGCGCACGTTGTCGAGCACCGACGCGGCGTCGTCGAGGACGTCGAGCCGCTGCGGCAGGTACGCGTGCGGGACGGTGGGCGCGAGCCGCCGCAGCAGCGTGGTCTTGCCGCTGCCGTTGGGGCCGAGCAGCCCGATCCGCTCCGGTCCCCGCACGACCAGCCCGTCGACCTCGAGCACGGTGCGCCCCGCCGGGACCGCGGTGTCCGGGAGGTCGACCCGGATCCGGTCGTCGTCGCGGACGGCGGCCTCGGCGGCCTGCAGCTCGCGGCGGGCGTCGGCGAGCCGCTGCTCGTGCATGATCCGGTGCTTGCCGGCGGAGACCTGCGCGTCCAGCCGGCGCTGGTTCATGACGATCTTCGGCTTGCGCTTGTTGGCGTGGTCGGTGTTGGCGTACCGGACGCGGCGGTCGAGCTTGATCCGCGCCTCGACCAGCTGGCGCCGCTCCCGGCGCAGCTCCGCCTCGGCCACCCGCACGAGCCGCCGCGCTGCCTCCTGCTCGGCGGCGAGCTGCTCCTCGTACGCCGAGAGCGTGCCGCCGAACAGCCGCACCGCACCCTCGCGCAGCTCGGCGATCCCGTCGACGAGCTCGAGCAGCTCGCGGTCGTGGCTCACGACGAGCAGCACGCCCGGCCAGCTCGCCACGGCGTCGTAGAGGAGCCCGCGGGCACGGCGGTCGAGGTTGTTGGTCGGCTCGTCGAGCAGCGCGATCGCGGGCCTGCGCACGAGCAGCCCGGCCAGCCCGGTGAGGACGGTCTCCCCACCGGAGAGCGTGCCGACCTCGCGGTCGAGGTCCGTCGGCAGGCCGAGGCGGGCCAGCTCGGCGACGGCGCGCTCCTCGACATCCCAGCCGTCGTCCCCGACGGCCGCGATCGCCGTGACGTCGCCCGCCTCGACCGCGTGCAGCGCGGCCCGCTGCTCGGCGATCCCGAGCAGCTCGGCGACGGTGCGTCCGGTGCCGAGGGTGACGTCCTGCGGCAGGTAGCCGACGTCGCCCGCGGTGGTGATCGTCCCCGCGGTGGGGGTGAGCAGGCCGGCGACGAGCCGGAGCAGGGTGGACTTCCCGGAGCCGTTGCGGCCGACGATGCCGGTCCGGCCGGCGCCGAACGCGACGTCCAGGTCGCGCAGCACGGGGGACCCGTCGGGCCAGGAGAACGACAGACCGGAGCAGACGACGGCGTGGTTGGACATGCGCGCACCTCGTGGGTCGGGCCGGGACGGACGGGGGCCGGTGAGGTGTCAGATGCGCACGGGAGCAGGGTGCCGCACCCACGCCGCAAATGCAACATCAGTCGCATTAAGTGTGAGCGGCACAACGCAGAACGGCCCCACCGCGCACTCGCGGTGGGGCCGTTCGAGCAGGTGTATCCCTACTGGGCGCCGAGGATGTCCTTCATCAGCTGCGCCGTCTCGCTGGGGGTCTTGCCGACCTTCACGCCCGCGGCCTCCAGGGCGTCCTTCTTGGCCTGGGCGGTGCCCGCCGAGCCGGACACGATCGCGCCGGCGTGGCCCATGGTCTTGCCCTCGGGGGCGGTGAACCCGGCCACGTAGCCCACGACCGGCTTGGTGACGTTGGCCTTGATGAACTCCGCGGCCCGCTCCTCGGCGTCCCCGCCGATCTCGCCGATCATCACGATCGCCCGGGTCTCCGGGTCGGCCTCGAACGCCTCCAGCGCGTCGATGTGGGTGGTGCCGATCACCGGGTCGCCGCCGATGCCGATCGCGGTGGAGAAGCCGTACTCGCGCAGCTCGTACATCATCTGGTAGGTCAGCGTCCCGGACTTCGACACCAGCCCGATCGGGCCCGCACCCGCGATGTCGGCCGGGATGATCCCCGCGTTCGACTTCCCCGGCGAGATGATCCCCGGGCAGTTCGGGCCGATGATCCGGGTCCGGTTGCCGGTGGCGCAGGCGTGCGCCCACACCCGCGCCGTGTCGTGGACGGGGATGCCCTCGGTGATCACCACGGCGAGCCCGATGCCCGCGTCGATCGCCTCGATCGCGGCGTCGGCGGCGAACCGCGGGGGGACGAAGAGGACGCTCGTGTCCGCGCCCGTCTCGGCCATCGCCTCGGTGACGGTGGCGAACACGGTGAGCTCCCGGCCGCCGATCGTGACGGTGGTGCCCGCCTTGCGGGCGTTCACGCCGCCGACGATGTTCGTGCCGGCGGCCAGCATCTTCGCCGTGTGCTTGGTGGCCTCGCTGCCGGTGATGCCCTGGACGACGACCTTGCTGTGCTCGTTGAGGAAGATCGACATGCTCACGCCCCCGCCGCGAGTCGGGCGGCGCGGTCGGCCGCCTCGTCCATGGTCGTGACCTGCGAGACGAGCGGGTGGTCGGCGTCGTCGAGGATCCGGCGGCCCTCGGCGACGTTGTTGCCGTCCAGCCGCACCACCAGCGGCTTGGTCGCCGACTCGCCCAGGATCTTCAGCGCCTCGACGATGCCGGTGGCCACCGCGTCGCACGCGGTGATCCCGCCGAACACGTTCACGAACACGCTCTTGACGTCCGGGTCACCCAGGATCACGTCCAGCCCGGCCGCCATCACCTCCGCCGACGCACCCCCGCCGATGTCGAGGAAGTTCGCCGGCTTCACCCCGCCGTGCCGCTCCCCGGCGTAGGCCACCACGTCGAGGGTCGACATCACCAGGCCCGCACCGTTGCCGATGATCCCGACCTCACCGTCCAGCTTGACGTAGTTGAGGTCCTTCGCCTTCGCCTTCGCCTCCAGGGGGTCCTCGGTCCGCTGGTCGACCAGGTCCGCGTGCCCCGGGTGCCGGAACGCCGCGTTGTCGTCCAGCGTGACCTTCCCGTCGAGGGCGAGGATCTTGTCCTGCGGGTCGCGCACCAGCGGGTTGACCTCGACCAGCGTGGCGTCCTCGGAGACGAACGTCTCCCACAGCTTGACGATCACGTCGGCGGCCTGGTCGGCGACCGCGGCCGGGATCTTCGCCTGCGCCACGATGTCGGCCGCCTTCGCGCGGTCGACGCCCGCGATCGGGTCGACGGGCACGCGGGCCAGCGCCTCGGGGCGCTCCACGGCGAGCTGCTCGATCTCCATGCCGCCCTCGGCGGAGCACATGGCGAGGAACGTGCGGTTCGAGCGGTCCAGCAGGAACGAGAAGTAGTACTCCTCGGCGATGTCGCTGGCCTCGGTGACCAGCACCTGGTGCACGGTGTGGCCCTTGATGTCCATGCCGAGGATCGCGGCGGCCTTCTCCTTGGCCTCCTCGGGGGTCTGGGCCAGCTTGACGCCGCCCGCCTTGCCGCGGCCGCCGGTCTTGACCTGGGCCTTCACCACGACGGCTGTGCCGAGCTCCGCGGCGGCGGCGCCGGCCTCCTCCGGCGTCTCGACCGTGCGGCCCGGCAGGACCGGCACTCCGTGCGCGGCGAAGAGCTCCTTCGCCTGGTACTCGTAGAGGTCCACTCGGGTTCTCCCTGCCCACTCCGCTGTGCGTCGCGGGCGCCGGGCCCGCGAAAATCGCTGCCCCGCTGACCCTAGCGACGCGATCCGCACCCGCCCTGACCTGGTCCGGTGACGACAGTCACCCTGCTCCACCACCGTCAGCGACGACACCGCCAGAACGGGCGGGGAAGGCCGTCCTCACCTACCGTTCCCCCATGGCGCTGGTCCATGCAGGGGTGGACCGCCTCGCCCGCGTGGCCGAGGTGGCGCGAGCCGCCGCGGCGGACCTCACGCGCGCCGGCGCCTACGCCGCGCGGACGTTCGGCTGCCCGGCCGGCGTGCGCGGGCTCGCCGTGGAGTGGGCGTGGCTCGCCGCGCACCTCGCCGTCTACCCGGCCGGGTTCGTGCGCGAGCAGCTGGAGAACCCGACCGGCCACCGCACCGACCCGCTGCCCCCGCTGCGGCGCAGCCTCGTGGTCACCGACATCGAGGCGGCGGGAACGCCGATCCTGCTGCTGCACGGGATCATGGACAACCGGTCGGTGTTCACCGTGTTCCGCCGGGCGCTCAAGCGCCGCGGCTTCGGCGTCGTGCACGCGGTGAACTACAGCCTCCTCACCGAGGACATCCGGACCGCCGCCCGGCGGCTGCACGAGCACGTCGACCAGGTGCGCGAGCGTGCGGGCGCCGAGCGGATCCACATCGTGGGCCACTCCCTCGGCGGCGTGATCGCCCGCTACCACGTCCAGCGGATGGGCGGGGACGCGGCGGTGGACACGCTCGTCACGCTCGGCAGCCCGCACGGGGGCACGCTCGCCGCCCACCTGCTGCCGACGCCGCTCGCCCGCCAGCTCCGGCCGGGATCGGACGTCATCGCCGAGCTCGCCGAACCCGCCCCGGGGTGCCGCACGCGGTTCCTCGTGGTGTGGAGCCGCATGGACCAGCTGGTGCTGCCGCAGCGCAACGGCCGCCTGCGCCACCCCGACCTGGAGGTGGAGGAGCTCGAAATACGTGACGTCGGTCACTTGGCACTACCGGTCGACCCCCGGACGGTGCACCGGGTAGCCACGTCGCTGGGCCGGACGGTGGGCCGGGTTCACCCGTTTCGCCCAGGTCAGACCTACTCGCGGGTCACTTCGGGACGCTCCGCGACCGAGCGTCACCCGAATCCTGACGCTGCGTCGACCGCGCGGCCACGCCGAGCGAGGAGTTGCCGCTAGCCGAGCTGCCTCGCTACCTTCCCCCGGTCCGCGTCACAAGCCGATCACGGCGGTGCGGCGGCGTCCCCCCGAACGTCGCCCGGGTCCTCCCCAGCCCGAGCCGCCCGGCCGGACGCGGCACCCCGGTCAGTCGAGAAGGGCAGGTCTTGGCGCGCCACCGCTCCCCCAGCGGCGCCCAGGCGGACGATCCGGGACGCACGACGCCCCTGCGCGTCGTCGACGTCCCGGGAGTGCACCGTCTCCCGGCGCCTCCTGCCGCCCCGGTGCGCGGTCGCGCCACCGTGGCCGCGGTGGCCGCCGGTGCCGTGGTGGCGGGCGGGCAGACCGCCGCGACCACGTTCTTCGGGGGCGACGACGCCGTCGCCGCGTTGCAGCCCGTGGCCGCGGTGACCAAGGAGGCGGCGCCCGCCGACCCCGAGGCCGCCTTCGAGGGCGCGATCGGCGGCAACCAGCTGCTGCCCGACCCGCTCGCGGTCGACGCGCTCGACCCGGAGTCCATGGTCGACGTGCAGAACCTCGCCAAGGCGGTGGACATCGGGCGCGAGCTCGCCCGGCAGGCGGCGATCATCGAGGCCGCGCTGGCCGACGGCGCCCCCGAGGCCTACCTGTACGGCGACACCGCGTACGTCAAGCCGACGGTGGGCCACCTGACGTCGCTGTTCGGCAGCCGCTGGGGGCGGCAGCACGAGGGCATCGACATCGCGGGCCCGATCGGCACGCCGATCTACGCGCTCACCGACGCGGTGGTCGAGGAGTCCGGCCCCGCGACGGGTTACGGGCTGTGGGTGGTGCTGCGGCACACCGACGGCACGCAGAGCGTCTACGGGCACGTGAACCGCTCGTTCGTCCGCGAGGGCCAGAAGGTGAAGGCCGGCGAGGAGATCGCCGAGATCGGCAACCGCGGCTACTCCACCGGCCCGCACCTGCACCTGGAGATCTGGAGCAAGGACGGCTCCAAGATCAACCCGCTGACCTGGCTGCGCAAGCGCGGGATCCGCTACTAGCTACAGCTTCTGCAGCGGCACGCCGCCGATGAGCATCAGCCGGACCGTGCCCGCGCTGCCGAAGTCGATCAGCACCCGCTGGGTGGCCTTGTCGGACTCGATCACGGTGCCGAGGCCGTACTTGTCGTGGTTGACCCGGTCGCCCACGTCGAGCGAGATCGACGCCTTGAGCGCCGCCTTCGGCACGTTCCAGCTGCCCCGGTCGGTGGCACCCGGCCTGCGGCCGAAGCCGAACCGGCCCACCGGCGCCGAGCGCTCCGGCTCGGCCCGCCGCCACTCGACCAGCTCGTCGGGCACCTCGGCGAGGAACCGGGAGGCCGGGTTGGCGTTGGGCTGACCGAACGACGAGCGGATCATCGCCCGGGACAGGTACAGCCGCTTCTGCGCGCGCGTGATGCCCACGTAGGCCAGGCGCCGCTCCTCGGCCAGCTCGTCCGGGTCGCCCATCGCCCGCATGTGCGGGAACACCCCGTCCTCCCAGCCGGTGAGGAACACGACCGGGAACTCCAGCCCCTTGGCCGTGTGCAGGGTCATCAGCGTGACCATGCCCTCGTCGCTGCCCGGCACCGAGTCGGCGTCGGCCACCAGCGCCACCCGCTCGAGGAACGCGGCGAGCGAGCCGGGCGGCGGCGCGCCCGCCTCGACGTCGGACTCGTCGAGGTCGGCCACCGCGGCGTCGCCCGCGAACTCCCGGGCCACCGTGACCAGCTCGGCGAGGTTCTCCCGGCGGGAGCCGTCCTGCGGGTCGTCGCTCGCCTCCAGCTCGGCGGTGTAGCCGGTGCGCGCGTAGACCGCCTCGAGGATCTCCGCGGTGTCCTCGCCCTGCTCCACCAGCTCGGTGAGTTCGTCGAGCAGCCGGACGAACGCGGCGATGCACCGCTGCGAGCGGGTGGCCAGCCCGGGGATCCGCTCCGGCTGCTCCGCGGCGATCCGCAGCGCCGCCGCGAACGAGATCCGCTCCCGGTCGGCGAACGCGGCCACCACCTCCTCGGCGCGCTCGCCGATGCCCCGCTTGGGCACGTTGAGGATGCGGCGCAGGCTGACGGTGTCCTCCGGGTTGGCGAGCACCCGCAGGTAGGCCAGCGCGTCGCGCACCTCCTTGCGCTCGTAGAAGCGCACCCCGCCGACGACCTTGTACGGCAGGCCGACGCGCAGGAACACGTCCTCGAACACGCGCGACTGCGAGTTGGTGCGGTAGAAGACCGCGATGTCCGAATTGCGGAACTCGCCGGAGTCGACGAGGCGGTCGATCTCCTGCGCGACGAACGCTGCCTCGTCGTGCTCGTTGTCGGCGACGTACCCGACGACCTTCTCCCCGTCGCCCTGGTCGGACCACAGCCGCTTGTCGCGGCGGTTCGGGTTGCGCGAGATCACCGCGTTGGCCGCGGACAGGATGTTCTGCGTGGAGCGGTAGTTCTGCTCCAGCATGATCGTGCGCGCGTTCGGGAAGTCCTGCTCGAACTCGATGATGTTGCGGATGCTCGCGCCGCGGAACGCGTAGATCGACTGGTCGGAGTCGCCCACCACGCACAGCTCGGCGGGCTCGACGCCATCGGCAGCCGGGGTGACCAGCTCGCGCACCAGCACGTACTGGGCGTGGTTGGTGTCCTGGTACTCGTCGACCAGAACGTGGCGGAACCGGCGGCGGTAGTACTCGGCGACGGCGGGCAGCCGCTGCAGCAGCGCGACCGTCTCCATGATCAGGTCGTCGAAGTCGAACGCGTTGGCGGTGCGCAGCCGGGCCTGGTAGACGCCGTAGACCTCGGCGACCTTGCGCTCGAACTCGTTGGCCGCGCGCTCGGCGGCCTCCTCGGGCGAGCACAGCTCGTTCTTGAGGTTGGAGATCTGCGCCGCGACGCCGCGGGCGGAGAACTTCTTCGGGTCGAGCTCGAGGTCGCGCAGGACCAGCCCGACGAGCCGGCGCGTGTCGTCGGCGTCGTAGACGGAGAACGCGCTGCGCACGCCCAGGTGCTTGGCCTCCCGGCGCAGGATGCGCACGCACATCGAGTGGAACGTGGACACCCACATCGCGCCGGCGCGCCTGCCGACGAGCGCGTCGACGCGCTCCTTCATCTCGGCCGCGGCCTTGTTGGTGAAGGTGATCGCCATGACCTCGCCGGGGTGGACCCCGCGCTCGGCGAGCAGCCACGCGATGCGGTGGGTCAGGACGCGGGTCTTGCCCGACCCCGCTCCCGCCACGATCAGCAGGGGCGAGCCGGCGTGCACCACCGCCTCGCGCTGGCGCGCGTTGAGCCCCTCCAGCAGGGCCGCGCCCCGCTCGGTGCGGGGCTGGACCGGCGTGTCTGCGGGGAGTTCGAACAGCGCACTCATCGTGCCGCGAGGGTACCGCCGCCCCCGACGGCGCCCGGTGTGGCACACTGCTCCCGTGCTTCTGATCGGCCGCCGATTTTTCTACGGGTACCGGACACCGGTGCCCGTGGCCAGCTGATCAGCCCCCACGACGCCCCGGAGTCCGCAGGACCCGGGGCGTTCTCGCGTCGCGGGTCCGGGCCGGGCACCTGCAGGAGGAGACCGTGACCGTGACGACCGACGAGTCCGCCACCGACGCCGCTGCCAACGCCGTCGACGCCACCGCCGACGACATCGACGCGCTCCGCCTGGAGATCGACCAGCTGGACGCGGAGATCCTGCGCCTGGTCAAGCGCCGCACCGAGGTGTCCAGGCGCATCGGGAAGGCCCGGATGGCCGCGGGTGGCCCGCGGATCGTCTACAGCCGGGAGATGGCCGTGCTCGCCCGGTTCCGCGAGCTCGGCAGCGAGGGCCGCGACCTCGCGCTGCTGCTGCTGCGGCTCGGCCGCGGGCGGCTGGGAACCAGCTGAGGGAACCGCGCGGCGACGGGGCGCACGAGCCCCGTTCCATGGCACCCTTGTGCCCATGGGTGCGGTGTTCGGGATCGTCGCGGCGGTGATCGCCCTGGCCGGGCTGGGAGTCGCGGCCTTCCACGTCCTCTACCTCGCGCTGCTGGGCAACGCGGCGAAGAAGAAGGGCCTGTCGGGCGGCACCACCACCGACTACGTCAACAGCCGCTGGAAGGTCGCGGGCGGCACGGCCGGCGTCGCGCTGCTCGGCCTGCTGCTCACCTCGAGCTCGTCGGTCCCGGTGGACCTCGTCGGCCTGCTGCTCGGCGGCGGCGCCGGGATCTACGCGAAGCAGGCGCTCGACTCCACCCGGTCGCGCTTCCGCACGCTCCCCTGACGCGCCGTTCGCCGATTTCCCCGATCACGGAACGATCACGGCGCGTTCCGCCCACCGCATCCCGGCGCCGAGCCGAACGGGCCCGACCGACGCGACGAGCGGATCGGCGAAGCGCTGAGCGGAGCCCCGACCGGGCGAGCGGTCGGTAAGCAGCGTTGAGCGGAAATAGACCGTTCGTGTGACGCGCGACGAGCGGATGAATGGCACTTGGTGCGCGTCTGTGGCATCCGGTAGACAGTCGGGCGTCCGTTCACTCCAAGGGAGGACGTCTCGCTGTGGCTCAGATCCGGTACGGGGATGGATCAGACGCACCCGCGACGGAAGTGATCACCGTTGCCGACCTGCTGAGCCGCAACGCACCCGTTCCCGTCCAGCGCGCGGAGCCGGACACCGGCGGCATCACGGTCGGCGCGCTCCTGCAGCGCGAGGGGCGCAGCCCGCACGGCGACCGGCCGTTCAAGGTCCGCCCCGACCGGTCCGAACCCACCGACACCGGGGCAGGCGCCGGCCGGAGCGCGCTGGTCCGCCGCGGGGCGATCGCGGCGGGCACCCTCCTCGCCGCGGGCTCGGTGCTCGGGGCGGCGATCCTCACCGACGTCACCCCCACCGCCACCCAGACCCCGGGCACCGGCGGCGCCGAGGACGACGGCCCGTACCCCGGCCAGGGTCTGCTCGACCAGGAGGACCCGGCCGCCGCGCTCCCGGACACCGTCGCCATCGACCAGGCCGCGGCCCGCGACCCGCTGCTCGACCCGGGCACCCCCGCCCCGTCGGACTGGATCCCCGTGGCCTTCCCCAGCGCCATCGACGGTGAGGACGACGACACCGACGACGGCGCCGACCAGGCCGGCAGCGGCTCCAGCGGCTCCAGTGGCTCCGCCTCCCAGGCCTCGGCCACGTCGGACGACGATGACGACGAGCCCGCGCAGGAGTCGTCCAGCAGCGGGTCGTCCTCGAAGAGCAGCTCCAGCTCCAGCGGTGGCTCGAGCAGCGGCTCCTCCGGCAGCTCGGAGAGCGACGACGACCGCAGCGGTGACGGCGACGACGACTCCGAGGACGACGGCGGCAGCGGCGACCGCGACGACGGCGGGCTGCTCAGCGGCGTGGGCAAGGCCGTTGGCGGCGTCGTCAAGGGCGTCGGCGGCGTCCTCGGCCTCGACGGTGACGACGACGGCGACGACGACGAGGACCGCAAGAAGAGCGAGAGCAGCAAGAAGAACGACGACGACGAGGACGACGACGACAAGGGCTCCCGCTCGATGCGTCTGTTCTCCGCCGACGACGACGATGAGAAGGACTCATCCGCTCCCCACGACGAGGATGACTCGGAGTCCGACAGCGACGACGAGCGCGACAGCGGTGGCGACAGCGACGACGACTCCGAGGACGACGGCGGCAGCGACGACGACGATGACGACGGTGACGGCGACGACGACGGGGATCGCGGCCTCGTCGGCAGCCTGCTCGGCACCGTC
>Ga0310834_100556_pt1 | contig 39007 bp, 35 predicted proteins | sample SM_ome_2_FD_201314 | JGI IMG/M metagenome (GOLD analysis project Ga0310834, IMG submission 201314) | Sorghum-adapted microbial communities enriched on stacked mutant (SM) sorghum from Joint BioEnergy Institute, Emeryville, California... ...
GACGTGGAAGCACAGCAATGTGTTCCGAGCGGACTGGTACTAATAGGCCGAGGACTTGACCACACACCCACACACACACCTGCTCGCGGTCCACTATGCGCATCCCAGCCAACAAACCCAACCCACCACACACACCAGGGCTGGGTGAAAAACAGTTGGATAGAGTTACGGCGGCCATAGCGGAGGGGAAACGCCCGGTCCCATTCCGAACCCGGAAGCTAAGCCCTCCAGCGCCGATGGTACTGCACTGGAAACGGTGTGGGAGAGTAGGACGCCGCCGGACAACCTACACACACAGTGGAGGGCCACCGGAATCGGTGGCCCTCCACTGTATTTCGGCACGGTCTTGTCGGTCCGCCGATGGCAGCGTGTCGGCGCCGGCGACCACGGTGGGCCGGCCGTGACGTCCGCTGAGGCCCCGACCTTGCTGGCCCTGCCCGGGTGTGTCGGCGGCGAAGCGGAGCGGCGCGAGGCTGCGCTGCCGGCCGTCGGCCCTCGATTCGTTGGCCGGCGACCGTTCGGGAAGGATAGGGCCGTGACATCTGGAGAGCCGGGGGCGGGGCGCCCACACGACCGACGGGGTGGCGGCGATGGTCGGGCCGGCGATCCCCACGGCCGAGCCGGCGACGCCCAAGGCCGAGCGGGTGACCCCCGCGGTCGTGCCGGTGACCCTGGTCGGCGGCGAGCCGACGGCAGGGGCGGCATCGGCGAGCGGAGCCGCAACGACTATCGCCGGACCGCCGGTCGCGGGCGGGCCGGGGGCCGTGACGCCGAGCCCCGAAGCGGGACCGCGCGGCAGTGGCGACCCCGCGGCGAGACCCGGGGCGAGGCCCGGCAGTGGCGGCCACGGGGCGAGCGGCGGGCGCAGCAGACGCCGAAGCCGCAGGGCCCGTCGGTACCGCAGCCGCCCGCCGACGTCGATGTACGGGAACTCGACCCCGCCGCCCGGGCGGAGTTGCGCGCGCTGCCGCGCGGGCTGGCAGAGACGGTCGCCCGGCACCTGGTGGCGGCGGGGCGGCTGCTGGACGAGGACCCGGAACTGGCGCTGGCCCACGCGCTGGCGGCCAGGCGCCTGGCCTCGCGGGTCGCGGTGGTGCGCGAGGCGGCCGGGCTCGCCGCGTACGCGGCCGGGGAGTGGAGCACGGCCATCGCCGAGCTGCGGACGTATCACCGGATGAGCGGCACCCTCTCGCACCTGGCGCTGATCGCCGACGCGGAGCGGGCGCTGGGGCGCCCCGAGCGCGCCGTCGACCTGTTCCGCACGGCCGATCGCTCGCGCCTGGACCGGGCCGCCAGGATGGAGCTGCTGATCGTGGCCGCCGGCGCCCGCCGGGACCTGGGACAGACGCTCGCCGCCGCGGCGATGCTGCAGGTGCCTGAGCTCGACGCCCGCAGCGACGAGCCGTGGCTGGCGCGGCTGCGGTACGCGTACGCCGACGTCCTGCTCGAACTCGGGCGCCGCGACGAGGCGCGGTACTGGTTCGCCCGGGCCGCCGACGTCGACCGGGACGCGCAGACCGACGTCGCCGAACGCCTGCTCGACCTCGACGGCGTCGTCTTACAGGAGGCGGAGACCCTCGAGGAGGGCACGAACGCGGACGCGGAGGCTGTCGAGGAGTGACGAGACCGGCTCTGGTCGACTCGTACGACCTGGTCATCCTGGACCTGGACGGGGTCGTCTACCTCATCGACCAGCCGATTCCCGGCGCGGTCGAGGCGATCACCGCGCTGCGCGAGCGGGTGGCCGTCGCGTACGCCACCAACAACGCCTCCCGCCGGGCAGACGAGGTGGCCGGCCTGCTCGCCGGAATGGGGATTCCGGTCGCCGTGGACGAGGTGCTGACCTCCGCGCAGGCGGCCGCCGCCGCGCTCGCCCAGCGCCATCCCGCCGGCAGCCGGGTGCTGGTGATCGGCACCGAGGCGTTGCGCATGGAGGTACGCGACGTCGGGCTGGTCCCCGTCGACGTGGGCGAGCCGGCCCCCCGCGCGGTCGTGCAGGGGTACGGGCCGGGTGTGGGCTGGCCGGAGCTGGCCGAGGCGTGCGTGGCGATCCGGGGCGGGGCGGACTGGGTGGCCACGAATCCGGACACGACCCTGCCGTCGCCCCGCGGCCCGCTGCCCGGCAACGGCGCGCTGGTCGCGGCCGTCCGTACCGCGCTCGGACGCGGGCCGGACCTGGTGGTCGGCAAGCCGGAACCGGTGCTGTTCACCACCGCCGCGCAGCGGGCCGGCGCGGCGCGACCCCTGATCGTCGGTGACCGGCTCGACACCGATATCGAGGGAGCCGTACGGGCCGGCATGGACAGCCTGCTCGTGCTGACCGGCATCACCGGCCCGCGGATGCTGCTCGCCGCACCGCCGGGCCGACGCCCCACCTACGTCGCGGCCGACCTCAGCGGACTGTTCGACGTGGACAGTGCGCGGCCGGTGTCGGCGGACGGGCACGGCGGCTGGACCGCGGTGCCGCGTGGAGACACGCTGGAGCTGCGCGGCGAGGGCGACACGCTCGACGCACTGCGGACGCTGTGCGGCGTGGCGTGGGAGGCGGGTCCGTTCGTGACCGTGACCGGCGCGGGACCGCAGGCGGTCGAGGCACTGCGGCGGCTCGGCCTGGTCGCCGGGCGGGGCGGGCAGCTCGCCGGCCGGGCGCCGTGAGCGGCGGCCCACTGGTCGGGCGGTCAGAGGAGCTTGCGCAGCTTGAGCAGGTCCAGCGGGTTGGCGCTGATCGAGACCCGCTGCGAGGCGAGGGCGCGGACGATGTCGAGCCGGCCCTCGACGAGGGCCACGAGGTCGTCGCTCGTCGTGCTCAGGCTGATCTTCGCGCCCGGGTCGTCGCCCTCGGCGAGGTCGACCAGGCGGCCCCCGGTGAGCCGGCCGTGGAACGCGACCCCGAGGTCGGTGACACGGCACACGATGGTGCGGTCCAGGTTGATCTTCTCCCGGACCTCGTCGGCGTGTGCGTCCAGCCGCTCCACCAGCCTCCGCAGTGCCGTCCGGCACTCGTCGACGGTCGCCACCCGATGCACCCCTCCGCCCGCGCCCCGGACGGTCCGGCGCGCCATCGGCACGGTACCGCAACGGCTCGGTGCACCGGGCCGGTAGCGTGGCTGCTACACACGCTGTCGCGACGCGACGATGGAAGGGATGCGCGATGCAGGACGCATGGCGGGCCTACCTGGATCTGGCGCTCGGGCTCACCGAGGCGTCCCGGAAGAAGGCGACGGGTGTCGCCAGACAGCTGCTCGGCCGGGGCGGGGCGACCGCGGAGCAGCTGCAGGCGCTCGCCGAGGATCTGCTGAAGACAAGCCGGGCCAACCGTGAGGCGATCACCAAGCTCGTCCGGTACGAGCTGGACCGGGCGCTCGGCGCCCTGGGCCTGGCCACGAGCGAGGAGGTCGCCGAGTTGACCGCCCGGGTCCGCGAGCTCGAGCAGCGGCTGCAGGAGGCCGAGGCGCGGGCGGCGAGCACGACGGCGGCGCAGGCGGCGACCCTGGCGGCCCCGGTGGTGCCGGGGAGGAAGGCGGCGGTGCCGGGGGCGACGGTGGCCAAGAAGGCTGTCGCGAAGAAGGCTGTCGCCAAGAAGGCGGCCGCCACGAAGGCCGCGAAGAAGGCCGTCGCGAAGAAGGCGGTCGCGAAGAAGGCCGTGGCGCGGAGGGTTTCGCCCGAGGAAGCGGCGGGCGGTGCCGGATGACCAGCCCCGACGAGCGGCCCGATGCGCCGGCTGAGCCGACGCGCACCGGGCACCCGGAGGTCGACGCGGCTCTCGACGCGCTGGACCGCGCGAGCCGGCTCCCCCCGGCGGAGCAGATCGCCGCGTTCGAAGCGGCGCACCGTACGCTGCAGGAGGCCCTCGCCGCCATCGACGAGGGCCAGAGCTGACGAGTGCCCAAGCTGAGGAGCCTGAACCGGTGGCGCGTCGTACCAGACTGGACGTGGAACTGGTCCGCCGTGGCCTGGCGCGCTCGCGGGAGCAGGCCGCCGCGCTGGTGACCGGTGGCCGGGTCGAGGTGCGCGGCGCGCTGGCCCGCAAGCCGGCCGCCCTGGTCGACCCCGCCGACCCGGTACGGCTCGTCGGCGACGAGAAGCCCGAGTACGTCTCGCGCGGCGGGCACAAGCTCGCCGGGGCGCTCGCCGCGTTCACCCCGCGGGGGCTGCGCGTCGCCGGCCGGCGCTGCCTGGACGCGGGCGCGTCGACCGGCGGGTTCACCGAGGTGCTGCTGCGAGCCGGCGCGGCCGAGGTGGTGGCGGTCGACGTCGGCTACGGTCAGCTCGCGTGGACGCTGCGCACCGACCCGCGGGTACGCGTGCACGAGCGCACCAACGTGCGGGATCTGACCCCCGACGCGATCGGCGGCCGGGCGGACCTGACCGTGGCGGACCTGTCGTTCATCTCGCTGCGGCTGGTGCTCCCGGCCCTGGCCGAGTGCACGGCCGACGACGGTGACCTGGTGCCCATGGTCAAGCCGCAGTTCGAGGTCGGCCGGGAGCGGGTGGGCCCCGGAGGCGTGGTACGCGATCCGGCGCTGCGCGCCGAGGCGGTCGTCGCCGTGGCGCGGGCGGCGCACACGCTGGGGCTGGGGGTGGCGGGCGTGGTGGCCAGCCCGCTGCCGGGCCCCTCCGGCAACGTCGAGTTCTTCCTCTGGCTGCGCCGCGGTGCTCCCGCGGTCGACGAGGCCGAGGTCCGGGAGATCACTTTCGCGGGGGCCGCATGACGCGGGCGGCTCTGCTCGTCACCCACACCGGACGGCGCGACAGCACCGAGCACGCCCGTACGGTGGCCCGTGACCTCATCGCCGCGGGGTTCGAGGTCCGGGTGTTGACCGAGGAGGCCGGCCCATTGAACCTGCCCGGCCTGACCACGGTGACCGGGCCGGGCGCCGCGGAGGGCGCGGAGATCGTGTTCGCGCTCGGCGGGGACGGCACGCTGCTGCGCGCTGCGGAGCTGGCCCGCCCGGCGAAGGCCCCGCTGCTCGGCATCAACCTCGGGCACGTCGGCTTCCTCGCCGAGGCCGAGGTCGGTGACCTCGAGCAGGCCGTCCGGGACGTCGTCGCACGGGCGTACACAGTGGACGAACGGCTCACCCTCGATGTCACGGTCGCGCGCGACGGGGAGGTGACCGCGCAGTCCTGGGCGCTCAACGAGGTGACCGTCGAGAAGGGACCCCGCGAGAAGGTCCTGGAGGTACTGGTCAACATCGACGGGCGGCCGCTGAGCCGGTACGGCTGCGACGGCATCGTGTGCGCCACCCCGACCGGCTCCACGGCGTACGCGTTCTCCGCGGGCGGCCCCGTCGTGTGGCCGGAGGTGGAGGCGCTGCTCGTCGTGCCGATCAGTGCCCACGCGCTGTTCAGCCGTCCGCTGGTGACCGGGCCGACCTCGACGATCGAGGTCGTCGTCGAGCCGTACACGGTGCCGGCCGTGCTCTCGTGCGACGGACGGCGGGTCTTCGACGTGGCGCCGGGCTCGCGGGTGACGGTCAGCCGCGGCGGCCTGCCGGTGCGGGTGGTGCGGCTGCACCCGCGCACGTTCACCGACCGCCTGGTCGCCAAGTTCGCGCTGCCCGTCGAGGGCTGGCGGCGTGGATCGCGCGAGATGCGCGAACCCGGCCTCGACACCTCCTAGTGACCGTCACCCCCCGCGGCTAGGGTGATGACCTGTGCTGGAGGAGCTGCGCATCACCGGACTCGGCGTCATCGAGGACACCACGCTGCCGCTGACCCAGGGCATGAACGTCATCACCGGCGAGACCGGCGCCGGCAAGACGATGGTGGTCACCGGGCTCGGGCTGCTCTTCGGCGGCCGCGCCGACGCCGCCCGGGTCCGCACCGACCTCGGCCGGGCGGTGGTGGACGGGCGGCTGCGGCTGACCGGCAGCACGGCCGCCGCCGTCTACGCCCGGGTCGCCGAGGCGGGCGCCGAGCCTGACGACGACGGCACCCTGCTGCTGAGCCGTACGGTCACCGCCGAGGGGCGCTCCCGCGCCCACGTGGGCGGGCGCAGCGTGCCGGCCTCCCTGCTCGCCGAGGTGGGCGAACACGTGCTCGCCGTGCACGGACAGTCCGACCAGCTGCGCCTGCTGCGCCCCGGCGAGCAGCGCGCCGCCCTGGACCGGTTCGCCGGGCCGGAGCACGAGAAGCTCCTGGCCGCGTACCGGGAGACGTACGGCGAGTGGCGGCGGGTCATGGACGACCTGGCCGACCGGCGGCGCAACGCTCGCGAACGCCGGCAGGAGGCCGACCTGCTGCGCCTGGGCCTGGACGAGATCACCCGGGTGGACCCGCAGCCCGGTGAGGACGAGGCGCTGCGGGCGGAGGCGCAGCGCCTGGAGCACGTCGAGGGTCTGCGCACGGCCGCCCAGATCGCCCACCACGCCGTCGTCGGCAGCACCGAGGTCGGCGACGACGAACCCAACGCGCTCGGGCTGCTCGCCACCGCGCGGCGCACCCTGGAGGGGCAGTCCGGCGTGGACCGCCGGCTCGGCGAGCTGGCCGAACGGCTCGCCGAGGCGGCCACGCTGGTCAGCGACGTCGGGGCGGAGCTCGGCGCGTACCTGGACGCGCTGGACGCGGACCCGGCGCGGCTGCAGGAGGTGTACGAGCGGCGGGCCGCGCTGCGCGCGTTGACCCGCAAGTACGCCGAGGACGTCGACGGTGTGATCGCCTGGGCGGAGCGCGCCCGGGCCCGCCTGGCCGACCTGGACATCTCCGACGAGGCGCTCGAGGAGCTCGACCGGGAGCGCCAGCGCCTCGCCGCCGAGGCCGCCGAGCTGGCCGCCCGGCTCTCCGCCTCCCGCCGGGAGGCCGCCGACCGGTTCGCGGCCGAGGTGACCGCGGAGCTGGCCGGCCTGGCGATGCCGCACGCCCGCATCGAGGTGGCGGTGCTGCCCCGGCCGGCGGGCCGCGGCGAACCGACGCTGACCGTCGGCGGGGTGGAGGTCGGCGCCGGGCCGGACGGCGTCGACGAGGTGGAGCTGCGCCTGCTCGCCCACCCCGGGGCGCCGCCGCTGCCGTTGCAGAAGGGCGCGTCGGGCGGGGAGCTCTCGCGGGTGATGCTCGCGATCGAGGTGGTGTTCGCCGGCGCCGGCGGCCCGCCCACGCTCGTCTTCGACGAGGTGGATGCGGGGGTGGGCGGCCGGGCCGCGGTGGAGATCGGGCGGCGGCTCGCCCGGCTTGCCCGCCGGCACCAGGTGCTCGTCGTCACCCACCTGCCCCAGGTCGCCGCCTTCGCCGACCGGCACCTCGTGGTCGCCAAGGACACCACCGGCGCGGTCACGACCAGCGGGGTGCGCGTGGTCGAGGACACCGAACGGGCCCGCGAGCTGGCGCGCATGCTCGCCGGCCTGCCCGACTCCGATCTCGGGATCGCGCACGCCGAGGAGCTGTTGGCGCTCGCCGACCGGGAAAAGCGAGCCGGCGGCGGGTGATCGTCGGACAACCGGGTACGTGCGCCATCGGCGGGGCACGGGTGTCGTGGCGACATCCGTGCGGGTACATGCCAAGATAGGCGGCGATGCGTATTCCCTCCTTGCGCCGGATCCGTAACTCCGGGCCAGGCGAGATCACCGGCACGGCGCGGCTGGACCGGCGGACGAAGCGTCTGGTCGGCCGGTTGCGCCCGGGTGACATCGCGGTGATCGACCACGTCGACCTGGACCGGGTGGCCGCCGACTCGCTCGTCGCCGTCGGCGTGGCGGCCGTGCTCAACGCCAAGCCGTCGGTGTCCGGCCGCTACCCGAACCTCGGTCCGGAGGTGCTGGTCAAGGCCGGCATCCCGCTCATCGACGACCTGGGCGAAGGGCTGTTCCAGCAGCTGCGCGAGGGGGACACGATCCGCATCGAGGGCAACACCGTCTACCGCGACGGGGAGCCGATAGCCCACGGCGTGCGCCAGGACGCCGAGTCGATCGCCAAGGCCATGGCCGACGCCCGCGAGGGCCTGTCGGTTCAGCTCGAGGCGTTCGCGGCGAACACGATGGAGTACCTCAAGCAGGAGCGTGACCTGCTGCTCGACGGGGTCGGCGTGCCGGAGGTGGCGACGCCGATCGCCGGGCGGCACTGCCTGATCGTGGTGCGCGGCTACGACTACAAGGACGACCTGGACGTGCTGCGCCCCTACATCCGGGAGTTCAAGCCCGTGCTCGTCGGCGTGGACGGCGGCGCCGACGCCCTCTTGGAGGCCGGCTACACCCCGGATCTGATCATCGGGGACATGGACTCCGTCACCGACGACGCGCTGCGCTGCGGGGCGGAGGTCATCGTGCACGCGTACCCGGACGGGCGGGCGCCCGGGCTGGCCCGCGTGGAGGAGCTGGGCGTGCCGGCCCAGCTGTTCCCGGCGGCCGCGACCAGCGAGGACCTGGCGATGCTGCTCGCCGACGAGAAGGGAGCCTCGCTGATCGTCGCCGTCGGCACGCACGCGACCCTCGTGGAGTTCCTGGACAAGGGCCGTGGCGGGATGGCCTCCACCTTCCTGACCCGCCTGAAGGTGGGGGGCAAGCTCGTCGACGCCAAGGGCGTCAGCCGCCTGTACCGGCAGAGCATCAGCGCCTCGTCCCTGCTGCTGCTCGTGCTCGCCGCCGTCGCGGCGATGGCGTCGGCGGTGGCGGTCTCCACGGTCGGTAAGGCGTACCTCGCCGTGATCGCGGAGTGGTGGGACAATCTGATGTTCCAGGTGGGGAACCTCTTCTAGGGCGATCTGAGCCGAGGGCTGCTGCACAGTGATCAATTTTCGTTACCACGTCGTCTCGCTGACCGCCGTCTTCCTCGCGCTCGCGATCGGGCTCGTGGTCGGTACGGCCGCGCTCAACGGGCCGCTCGTCGACGACCTCAACGACCGCGTGAACGGGCTGAGCAACCACAACAACCAGTTGCGCGAGCAGATCGACAACCTGGAGAAGGAGGTCAACAGCCAGGAGAACTTCGCCGTCGAGGTGGCCCCGCACGTGCTGGCCGGGCAGCTGACCGAGCGGCGGGTGGCGGTGGTCTCCCTGCCGGCGGCGAACAAGTACGCCGACTCGGTCGTCGAGGCGCTGACAGTCGCCGGGGCGAAAGTTGTCGGCCGGGTGACCATCCAGGACAAGATGACCGACCCGGCGAACAAGGCGGAGCTGGCGGACCTGGCCCACAACGCGCCGGCCAGCGTCGGGGCGCTGCCCCGCAACCGCGAGGGCGTGGAGACGTCGAGCGCGCTGCTCGCCGCGGTGCTCATGGAGATGACGCCGGCGGTACCGGCCGTGGACCGCGACAAAGTGCTCGCAACGTACCAGGACAAGGGGTACATCGCGGTGGACGGCCAGATCGGGGAGGTGGCGGAGGCGGTCGTGGTGATCGCGGGCACGCCGTACGTGGACCGGGACGCGACGGAGAAGAACGAGGCGATGCTCACCGTGGTGGCGCAGTTCGACACCGCCGGCCCGGTCGTGCTCGCCGGGACGGGCGTGGCCGGCGAGGGCAACACGGTCGCCGAGGTGCGCGGCGACCCCGCGCTGAACAAGACCATCTCCACCGTCGACAACGTGCAGACGGCCCAGGGGCGCATCGCCACCGTCATGGCCCTGGCCGAGCAGTTGCGCCTCGCCGCCTCGCCGGGCCCGGAGGTCAAGGCGGGGCACTACGGCAACGACGCGCCCACCCTCCTCCCGAAGCGGGCAGGGTGAGCGCTGGGGCGTACCGGGAGGCGGCATGAGGCTCGTCGGACGACTGCTGCTCGCCACGGCGGGCGCCGTGGCCGCACGGGCGGCGCTGCGCGCCGCCGCCACCTCCCGGTACGCCCCCGCGCTGCGCCGGACCAACTTCCGCGGCCGTTCGGTGACCCTGGCCGCCGGCCCTGCCCTGGCCGTCGCGGCGGCCGGTACCGCCGCCGCCGGGGCGGGCAGCCTGCCGGCCGCGGCCGCGGCGTTGACCGCCGGCCTGGGGGCGGGCGCGGTGGGCCTCTACGACGACCTGATGGGCGACCGGCCGGAGCAGAAGGCCGCCAAGGGTTTCCGTGGGCACCTCGCCGCGCTCGCCGAGGGTCGGGTCACCAGCGGCCTGGTCAAGGTGGTGGGGGTGGGCGCCGCGGGTCTGGCGGCCTCCGCGCTGCTCGCGCTCGCGGACCGCCCGGCCCGTCCGCGCACCGCGCTCGCGCAGGGCGTCCACGTGCTGCTCGGGGCCGGCGTGATCGCGGGCACCGCCAACCTGGTCAACCTCCTCGACCTGCGCCCGGGCCGGGCGGCCAAGGCAGGGCTGCTGCTGGGTGCGCCGCTGGCGCGCGGACCGGCCGGCGGGCTCGCCGCCGGACCGCTCGGCGCCACCGCGGCCCTGCTCCCCGACGACCTGGACGAGCAGGTCATGCTCGGCGACTGCGGGGCGAACGCGCTCGGCGCCCAACTCGGGCTGGCGCTGGCCGCCCGGACCGGCCCGCTCGCCCGCGCCGGCCTGCTCGCCGGGATCGCCGCGTTGACCGCCGCCAGTGAACGGGTCAGCTTCACCCAGGTCATCGAGCGGACCCCGGGGCTGCGCGAGCTGGACAGGCTGGGCCGCCGCCGGGACCCGCGCTAACGCGATGGCGCGGCGCATCGGGGGCGCGGCCGCACTGATCGCGGCGCTGACCGTGGCAAGCCGGGTGGCCGGCTTCGCCCGGACCCTCGTCTTCAACTGGGCCATCGGCCCGACCGACCTCGGGGACATCTACCTCGCGGCGAACACCGTCCCCAACGTGATCTTCGAGATCGTGGCGGGTGGGGCGCTGGCGAGCCTGGTCGTCCCGCTGCTCGCCGGCGCGGTGGCCCGCGGCGACACCGCCGAGGCGTCCGCCACCACCTCGGCGCTGCTGACCTGGACGCTGACCCTGCTCGTGCCGGTCGCGCTCGCGGTGGCCGTGGCGGCCCGGCCGATCGTGGCGGCGCTGTCGGCGGACGGCGTCACCCCCGAGCAGCTCGCCACCGGCGCGCGGATGCTGCGGGTGTTCGCGCCGCAGCTGCCGCTGTACGGCATCGGCGTCGTGCTCACCGGCGTGCTGCAGGCACATCACCGCTTCGCGTGGCCGGTGCTCGCCCCGCTGCTGTCCAGCGTCACCGTCATCGGCGCGTACCTGAGCGTCGCGCTCGTCGACACGCGCGGTGTCGACCTGGCCACGCTCAGCGGGCCCGGCGAGGCGATCCTGTCGGTGGGCACGACGGCCGGGGTCGCGGTGCTCAGCCTGTGCCTGCTCATCCCGCTGCGCTCGCTGGCGCTGACGCTGCGGCCCCGCTACGGCTTTCCGGGTGACGCCCGTGCCGCGGTCGGCAAGCTGGCGTTGGCCGGGGCGGCCACCGTCGCCGCCCAGCAGGTCGCGCTGGTCGTCGCGCTGCGCTACGCCCTCGCCGGGCCCGAGGGCAGCGTGGTGCTGTTCAACCTCGCCCAGACGGTGTTCCTGCTGCCGTGGGCGGTGCTCGCCGTGCCGGTGGCGACCGCCGCCTACCCGGTGCTGGCCCGCACCGCCGCGTCGGGAGACACCGGCGGATACCGGGACACCCTGGCCGCCACCACGCGCGGCGTCCTGCTGCTGAGCTTCCTGGGCGCCGCGGCGCTGGTGGCCCTCGCGCAGCCCGCGGCCCGCCTGCTCGTCGCGGCGATGGCGCCGGAGCAGGCGACCCGCGTCGGTGAGCTCACCGCCGCGCTCGTCGGCTTCGCCCCAGGGCTGGTCGGCTACGGCCTGACGGCCGCGCTGACCCGGGCCCTGTACGCGCGCGGGGATACCGCGGTGGCGGCGGTGGCGACGGTCGCGGGGTGGATGGCGGTGGCGGGCGCCTCCGGGCTGTTCGCCGTCACGCTGCCGGCGGGCCGGCGAGTGCTGGCCCTGGGTGTGGCCAACTCGCTCGGCCTGACCCTGCTCGGCGCGGCCCTGCTCGTCGCCGTGTGGCGGCGGGCCGGAACCGGTGCCCTCGCCGGACTGCGCCGCGCCGGCGTGACCGGTGTCGCCGCGGCCGGTGCCGGCGCCGCCGCCGGCCTCGCCGTCGGCGCGTTCGTCGTCACCCTGGTCGGCGGCGACACCACCCCGGCTGTCGGCCCCGCCGTGACACAGGGCATGCTGTCCGGTATCACCGTCTGTGTGGTCTTCCTCGCGCTCGCGTACGCGCTCGACCGGCGGGACATCGAGCCGCTGCTGCGGCGCGCGCGCAGGTACCCGTTCAGGCGGCGCACGCCGGAGGGCACGGACTCTCCGACCGGAACCGCACGGCCGGAGAGTGGTCCGCAGGGACAGTGGCGTCCGGAGGGACAGTGGGGTCCGGAAGGACAGTGACGTGACGAGCGAGCCGGGGTGGGTCCGGTGACCGCGCGGTCGGAGTGGATCGGACGCTGGACCGGACGGGTGGCGCTGGTGCTGGCCGCCAGCACCGGCGGCATCGGCCGGCACGTGGCGTCGCTGGCCGAGGGGCTCACCCGTGCGGGCGCGCACGTCACGGTGTACGGGCCGGCCGCGACCGAGGAGACGTTCGGGTTCACCGCGCGCGGCGCGTCCTTCGTGCCCGTCGAGATCCCCGCGAGCCTGGGCCCGGGCGGCCTTCGGAGGCTGGCCCGGACCGTCACCGGGCTGCGCCGGGCGTTCGCGGACGCGGACGTCGTGCACGCGCACGGGTTGCGGGCCGGCCTCGTCGCCGCGGCCGCGCGCGGCGCCCGCCCGCTCGTCGTCACCTGGCACAACGCGGTGCTCGCCGACGGGCTGCGCGCCCGGGCGTACGCGATCGCCGAGCGGCGCGTCGCGCGGGCCGCCGACGTCACGCTGGGCGCCTCGGCCGACCTGGTGGCCCGCGCCGCGCGACTCGGCGCGCGGGACGCCCGGCTGTGCCCGGTCGCCGCGCCGCCGCTGCCCCCGCCGACCCGCACCCCGGCCGCCGTGCGCGCCGAGCTGGAGCTGGCCCCGGAGACCCCGCTGGTGCTGTCGGTGGGCCGGCTGCACCCGCAGAAGGGGTACGACACGCTGGTCGAGGCGGCGGCCCGGTGGCGCACGAGGGAACCGGCTCCCGTGGTCGTGATCGCCGGCACCGGGCCGAGCTACCTGCGGCTCGCCGCGCACATCTCGGCCAGCCGCGCCCCGGTACGGCTGCTCGGCCACCGTACCGACGTCGCCGACCTGCTCGCCGCCGCGGACCTGGCGGTGGTGACCAGCCGGTGGGAGGCCCGGCAACTCTTCGCCCAGGAGGCGCTGCGCAGCGGCACCCCGCTGGTGGCCACCGCCGTCGGCGGCATCCCCGACCTGGTCGGCGACGCGGCGCTGCTCGTGCCGCCCGGCGACGTGGATGCCCTGGACGCGGCCGTGCGGCGGCTGCTCGACGACCCGGCGTTGCGCGGCGAGTACGCGGCCCGGGGGCCCGCGCGGGCCGCCACCTGGCCGACCGAGCGCGACACCCTCGCCCAGGTCGTCGAGGTGTACGCGGGCCTGACCGCGGCGGGGAGCACGGCGCGATGAGGGGTCGTCAACTCACACCCGTGCTGGTCGCCCTGCTGGTGGTGGTGGCCAGCATCCTCGGCATGATGCAGCGCCCGCCCACCGGCTCCCCCCGGCAGACCGTCGACTACGTGATCATTGCCGGCGCGCCCGGTCTGCGCTGGGATGACCTGAGCGCGCAGGAGACCCCCACGCTGTGGTCGCTGGCGGAGCGAGGCTCGATCGGCGCTCTGTCGGTGCGCTCGGCGCGTCGCCCCACCTGCCCGGCAGACGGCTGGCTCACCCTGGGCGCGGGCAACTACGCCGTGCGCCCCGGCGGCCTGACGCAGGAGCGGTGCCCCGATCTGGAGATCACCGTGGAGCGACCCGACCCCAACGGCGCGTACCTGCCCGACCAGCGCGCGGTGGCGATGCACAACCGGGAGAACCTGCCGTGGGGCGCCGTGCCGGGCGCGCTGGCGGAGGCGCTGCGCTGCACCACCGCGGTCGGGCCGGGGGCCGCCATCGCCGCGGCCAGGCCGTTCGGGCGGGTCGACCGGTACGTGCCGGCGCTGCCCCCGGATGCCGCGTCCACGCTCGCGGCCTGCCGGCTGAACGTGGTCGACCTCGGTGTGGTGGCCGGGGAGCGGCCGGGGGAGCGCGAGGCCGCCGTCCGGCGCGCCGACGAGATCCTCGGACAGGTCCTGGCCGCCCGCCCCGAGCGGTCCCTCGTGCTCGTCGCCGGGCTGTCCGACACCGACCAGGCCTCGCGACTGCACGTCGCGATCGCCGACGGGCCGGGCTGGTCCGGAGGCTGGCTCACCTCGGCCAGCACCGGCAGACCCGGGTACCTGCCTTTGGTCGACCTCGCCCCGACCGCCCTGGCGGCGCTCGGTGAGCCGCTGCCCCGGCAGTTGTTCGCCGGGCACCCGGCCGACCACACCAGCGAGGGCCGCCCCGGGGACCTGCGGGCGGCGGTGGCGCGACTCGCCGACGCGGACCGGGAGGCGGGCGCGCAGCAGCGCGTGGCCGGCCGGTTCTTCGTGCTGCTGGCGCTCGCCCAGCTCGTGGTGTTCGTCGCTGCGGTGCCGCTGCTGCGCCGGGCACGCCGCTACGGCGGCCCGTACTCCCGCCCGACGTGGCCGGCCTCGGTGCTGCGCACCGGGGAGGTGGTGCTGACCGCCGCGGCGCTGGCGATCCCGGCGGCGCTGCTCGCCGACGCGCTGCCCTGGTGGCGAAGCTCCCGCCCCGGCCTGGTCTTCGCGGCTGCGTTCCTGACCGCGCTCGCGGCGACGACGGCCGCGGTCATGGGTGGACCGCTGCGCCGCGTTGCGCTCGGCCCCGTCGTCGGAGTGGGCGCCATCGCCGCCGCCGTGGTCGGGCTGGACCTGCTCACCGGGGCGAGCCTGCAACTGAACGGGGTCGCGGGGTACTCGGCCCTGGAGGGCGGGCGCTACGCCGGGGTCGGCACCGTGGGTCTCGGCGTGTTCATCGCCGGCCTGCTGCTGGTGGCCGGGGTGCTGGCCCAGCGCGTCCCGCGCCCGTGGCGGCGCGCCCTGGTGGTGCTCGCCGGTGCCGTCGGCGTGCTGCTGGTCGGCAGCCCGTACCTCGGCGCGGACGCCGGGGGAGCGGTGGCGCTCACCGCCGGGGTGTGCATCGCGGCGGCGCTGTCCACCGGCGGCTGGCTGACCCTCGCCCGGCTCGCCTCGGCGGTGGTCGCGGGGCTCGCGGTCACCACCGGCCTGGCGGTGCTGGACCTGCGCCGCCCGCCCGAGGAGCGGGACAGCCTCGGCCGGTTCCTCACCCACCTGTCGGAGGGCTCGGGCGGTCCGGTCGTGCACCGCAGCGGCGCGGCGAACGTGATCGCGTTCGCGACGAGCCCGCTGACGCTGCTGGCGATCGGAGCGGGCCTGTTCCTGTGGCTGGCGCTGATGCGCGACTGGGGCGGGGCGAAGCGGCTGTTCGGCCTGTACCCGGCGGTGCGGGCGGGCTTCGCGGGGGTCGCGGTGGCGAGTGTGATCGCGGGGCTGTTCAACGGGGCCGCGCTGAACGTGGCCGGGGCGGCGGCCGCCACCGCACTACCGCTGGCGACGCTCGCCGCGCTGCGGGTGCTCGTCCACGCCGACGACCGTACCGTGGTCGGCCCGGCCCCCGACGGCCACCCGCCCGCGACGGCGACGGCCTCCCGCGGTCGCGGGCCCGGTGCCGCCGCATCCCGGGAGGGGGTCGACGCGGACGCGGCGGACCGCACCGCACGTCGGGCGGCTGATGACGCCGTGGTGGCGGCCGACGGCACCGTCGGGGCGGTGCCGGGCGACGGCGACCGCGACCCGCCGGGTGAGCGTGCCGCACCGGCTACGGCGGGCGACGTGTTACCGTGAAATCCCGTGGAACGCGCGACCAGCAGCGGGCGACCGCCGGTTCGCGTCGTTGGCAACGACGACCACGGGAGTAGGCGTTGACCCCTTCGCGGACGGCGTCCGGTACGCCGAAGCACATCTTCGTCACGGGGGGCGTCGCCTCCTCACTCGGCAAGGGTCTGACGGCATCGAGCCTGGGCAACCTGCTGACCGCGCGCGGGCTGCGCGTGGTCATGCAGAAGCTCGACCCGTACCTCAACGTCGACCCCGGCACGATGAACCCGTTCCAGCACGGCGAGGTGTTCGTGACCGAGGACGGCGCCGAGACCGACCTGGACATCGGGCACTACGAGCGGTTCCTGGACCGCAACCTGTCGCGGCAGGCGAACGTCACCACCGGCCAGATCTACTCCGCGGTCATCGCCAAGGAGCGCCGCGGTGAGTACCTGGGTGACACGGTCCAGGTCATCCCGCACGTCACGAACGAGATCAAGTCCCGGATCCGGGCGATGGCCACGGCCGATGTGGACGGCGGGACGCCCGATGTGGTCATCACGGAGGTCGGCGGGACCGTGGGCGACATCGAGTCGCTGCCGTTCCTCGAGGCCATCCGGCAGATCCGCCAGGACATCGGCCGGGAGAACTGCTTCTTCCTGCACGTCTCCCTGGTGCCCTACCTCGCGCCGAGCGGCGAGCTGAAGACCAAGCCCACCCAGCACTCGGTCGCCGCGCTGCGCAGCATCGGCATCCAGCCCGACGCGCTCGTGTGCCGGGCCGACCGGGACATCCCCGACAACGTCAAGCACAAGCTGGCGCTGTACTGCGACGTGGACCGGGAGGCGGTCATCGCCGCCCCGGACGCGCCGAGCATCTACGACATCCCCAAGGTGCTGCACCGGGAAGGGCTCGACGCGTACGTGGTGCGCCGGCTGGGTCTGTCCTTTCGGGACGTGGACTGGACCCGCTGGGACGACCTGCTGCAGCGGGTCCACCACCCGACGCACACGGTCACCGTCGCGGTCGTCGGCAAGTACGTCGACCTGCCCGACGCGTACCTGTCGGTCAGCGAGGCGATCCGGGCGGCCGGGTTCGCGCACCGGGCGCGGGTGCAGCTGCGCTGGGTGCCCTCCGACGAGTGCGCCACCGCGGCGGGCGCGGCCGCGGCGCTGCAGGGCGTCGACGGCGTGGTGATCCCCGGCGGCTTCGGCGTGCGCGGCATCGAGGGCAAGATCGGCGCATCGCGGTACGCGCGGGAGAACCGCATCCCCACCCTGGGCCTGTGCCTGGGGCTGCAGTGCATGACCATCGACGTGGCCCGGCACCTGGCCGGGCTGGACGGCGCGAACTCCGCCGAGTTCGACGAGCACACCCCGTACCCGGTCATCGCCACGATGGCCGATCAGCGCGACATCGTCGCCGGGAAGGGTGCGCTGGGCGGCACCATGCGGCTGGGCTCCTACCCCGCGCGCCTGACCCCCGGCTCCCTGGTCGCCACGGCGTACGGCACCACGGAGGTGACCGAGCGGCACCGGCACCGGTACGAGGTGAACAACGCCTACCGGGACGCGCTCACCGAGGCCGGGCTGCATTTCTCCGGCACCTCCCCGGACGGGCGACTGGTGGAGTTCGCCGAGCTCGACCGCTCGCTGCACCCGTTCTTCGTCGGCACCCAGGCGCACCCGGAACTCAAGAGCCGCCCCACCCGCCCGCACCCGCTGTTCACGGCGTTCGTCGCCGCGGCGCTGGCGTACAACGCGGCCGACCGCCTGCCCGTGGAGATCGAGGAGGTGCCCGCGGGCGCCGGTGGCCAGTCCGACGCCACGGGTGGCCCCGACGCTGCCCCGGCGGCGCGCAACGGCTCCGTCCCCCAGGTGAGCGAGGCCCCGGTCCGGTGACCGCGCCGGCGAGCCACGAGTACGTCGTCCGCGGCCGGCAGGAGCGGTTCCGCGGCCCCGTGTTCCGGGTGGTCACCGACGAGGTGGCGATGCCCGGCGGCGGGTGGGCAACGCGCGACTACGTGCTGCACGTCGGGTCGGTCGCGGTGGCGGCCCTGGACGAGGCGGGGCGGATCGTGCTGGTTCGCCAGTACCGCCACCCGCTCGGCCGCGAGCTGTGGGAACTGCCCGCCGGGCTCGTCGACGTGGACGGTGAGCCACTGCCTGCCGCCGCCGCCCGGGAACTCGCCGAGGAGGCGGACCTGACCGCCGCCCGCTGGGACCTGCTGGTCGACCTGCACACCTCGCCGGGCTACTCCAACGAGCTGATCCGCATCTTCCTCGCCCGGGGCCTCGCCCCGGTGCCCGACGGGGAGCGGCACGCCCGCACCCACGAGGAGACGCACCTGGTGGTCCGCCGGGTGCAGCTCGACGAGGCGGTGCGGATGGCGTTCGCGGGCGAGATCACCAACGCGGCGGCCGTGGCCGGCATCCTGGCCGCTGCTCGCGCCCGTGACCTGGGCTGGGACACCCTCCGTCCGGCCGACGCCCCGCTACCCGGCCGGGCATAGACTTCTGCGGTCGGCGCTGCTGACCGGCGGCAACGGGGCCGTCGGGGCGCGCCGGTGGAAAGAGGAGTCCAGGAAGTGAAGGTCGCAGTCCCCCGCGAGGTCAAGAATCACGAGTACCGCGTGGCGATCACGCCGGCAGGGGTCAACGAACTCGTTCGCCACGGACACGAGGTCTTCGTCGAGTCGGGCGCCGGGCTCGGCTCGTCGATCCCGGACGCCGACTACGCCGCCGCGGGCGCGTCGATCCTGCCGTCCGCCGACGACGTGTGGGCGGCCGGTGACCTGATTCTCAAGGTCAAGGAGCCGATCGCGTCCGAGTACCACCGCATGCGCGAGGGGCAGGTGCTCTTCACCTACCTGCACCTGGCCGCGTCCCGGGAGTGCACCGACGCGCTGCTGGAACGCAAGGTCACTGGGATCGCGTACGAGACCGTGGAGCTGCCCGACGGGTCGCTGCCCCTGCTCGCGCCGATGAGCGAGGTGGCCGGCCGGCTGGCCGCGCAGGTGGGCGCGTACCACCTGATGCGCCCCGGCGGCGGCCGCGGGGTGCTCATGGGCGGCGTGCCCGGCGCCTACGGCGCGAAGGTGGTGGTGATCGGTGCCGGTGTGGCCGGCATGAACGCCGCCGCGATGGCGCTCGGCATGCAGGCGCAGGTGCTGCTGCTGGACAAGAGCATCGCCAAGCTGCGCCAAGCGGACACGATCTACCAGGGGCGCGTGCAGACGGTGGCGTCCAACGCGTACGAGATCGAGCGGGCCGTGCTCGACGCGGACCTGGTGATCGGGGCGGTGCTGGTGCCCGGGGCCAAGGCGCCCAAGCTGGTGTCCAACGACCTGGTGGCGCGGATGAAGCCGGGCAGCGTGCTGGTGGACATCTCCATCGACCAGGGCGGCTGCTTCGAGGACTCCCGTCCGACCACCCACGACGACCCGACCTACCGGGTGCACGACAGCGTCTTCTACTGCGTGACCAACATGCCCGGCGCGGTCCCGCACACCTCGACGTACGCGCTGACCAACGTGACGCTGCCGTACGTGCTCGAGCTGGCCAACCACGGCTGGCGGGAGGCGCTGCGCAAGGACCGGTCGCTGGCGCTCGGCCTGAACACGTACGACGGGCAGATCACCTACGGGCCGGTCGCCGAGGCGCACGGCCTGCCGCGGACCAAGCTCGACGAGGTGCTCGGCTGACGTAGGAGGTCCCGCTGGTCGGGGAGGTCGCGCCGGTCGGCGAGGCACCGCTCGCCGGCCAGGCGCCGCTGGCCCGCGTGGTGCGCAGCTACCTGGACCACCTCGCGGTCGAGCGAGGGCTGGCCGCCAACACCCTCGCCTCGTACCGGCGCGACCTGGACCGCTACGTCGCCGCGCTGGCCGCCCAAGGGGTCACCACGCTCGCCGAGGTGCGGCCCGGGCACGTGACCTCGTACATCGCGCGGCTGCGCGAGGGGGACGGCGAGCGCCCGCCGCTGAGCGCGGCGAGCGCGGCCCGGGCGGTCAGCGCGGTGCGCGGGCTGCACCGGTTCGCGGTCCGGGAAGGGCTGTGCGGGCACGACCCGGCCCGGGAAGTCAGACCCCCCTCGCCCCCGCGCCGGCTGCCCAAGGCCCTCGACGTGTCGGACGTGGAGCGCCTGCTGGCCGCCCCGGGCACCGACGGCCCGCTCGCGCTGCGTGACACCGCGCTGCTGGAGTTCCTGTACGGCACCGGCGCGCGCATCTCCGAGGCGGTCGGGGTCGCCGTCGACGACCTCGACCTGGCCGAGGGCGGGGTGCTGCTGCGCGGCAAGGGCGGCAGGTCCCGCCTGGTGCCGCTCGGCGGGTACGCACGCGCGGCGGTGGAGGCGTACCTGGTGCGGGCCCGGCCGGGGCTGCTCGCCGCCGGCCGGGGGTCGTCCGCGGTGTTCCTCAACGCCCGCGGCGGCCCGCTCTCGCGCCAGGGCGCCTGGACGATCCTGCGCCGGGCCGCGCAGCGCGCCGGGCTGGACCCGGCGCGCATCTCCCCGCACACGCTGCGCCACTCGTACGCCACCCACCTGCTCGACGGCGGCGCGGACGTGCGGGTGGTGCAGGAACTGCTCGGCCACGCCTCGGTCACCACCACGCAGGTCTACACGCTGGTGACCGTCGACCGGCTGCGCGAGGTGTACGCCCTGGCCCATCCCCGCGCCCGCTGACCGCGGCGTCCGTGTGGCCTGGGCACCGGGCGGCGGGGTGCCCGGACCACGGCGCGCCCGGTCTTGCCGGACGCGCCGACCACCGCCACCCTCACACCGTCATCCCTTCGCCGCCGCGCGTCGTGGAACGAACCGTCCGAGGGCCAGGGCCAGCGCCACGGCGGTGACGATGCCGGTCACCGGCGGGATCCCCACCTCGTAGTGGTCGGAGAGCCACGCGAGCGCGCTCGCCACGGCGTACACCGCCAGGTTGCCCACGTGCACCACGGGGAGCGCGGCACCCTCCGGCATCCCGGCCCGCCAGCGGGCCAGCCAGTCGCCGATGATCACGCCGCCGAGCGGCGGGATGAAGATGCCCAGCAGCACCAGGTACTCCACGAGGTGCTCGTGCACCCCTACCAGCGCGAGCACGGTGCCGATCACCGAGCCCCCGACCACGAACGGCGTCTTGCTGGGCCGGCGGAACAGCTCGGCGCCGGCCACCCCGAAGGCGTACGCGGTGTCCGCGTTGCTCTTCCACAGGTTCCCGAAGAGCAGGAACAGGCCCCAGCCGACCAGACCGAGCTCGTAGAGGACCAGCACGAAGTCACCCTGACCGAAGGTGATCGCACCGATCGCACCGAACAGGATCATCAGGCCGTTGCCGACCAGGAACCCGATGAGGCAGGCCATCACCGCGCTGCGGCCGTTGCGGGCGAACCGGGTCCAGTTCGGAGCCTGGGTGCCCGCGGAGACGAAGGTGCCGACCACGGTGGTGATCGCCACCGCGACCGTCATCGAGGCGACCGGCTCGGCGGCGAACAGCCCCGACCAGCCGCCGACCTCGTCGAGGGAGCGCTGCGCCACCCACAGGGCGAGCAGCAGGATCAGCGGCGTGGAGACCAGCGAGACCCAGTACATCCCGCGGTAGCCGTAGCAGGCGGTGAGGCACATGAGCACGCTGGCGACGATCATCACCGTCGCCTCGGCCGCGTAGGAGTCCCAGGAGAACGCCTGGGCGGTCAGCGCGCCGATGGTCCCGATGATCACGCCGTACCACCCGACCTGGGTGCCGCCGAGCAGGATCGAGGCGAGCTTCGAACCGCCGGTGCCGAGGCTGTAGCGCGCCATCACCACCGTGGTCAGCCCGGTCCGCGCGCCGATGTAGCCGATCATCGCGACGTAGCCGCCGAGGATCGCGGACCCGGCGAGGATCACCGCCAGCAGGTCGCCGAAGGTGAACGCCGAGCCGAGCGCGGCGCCGGCGAGCATGGTCGGGGTGAAGATGGTGAAGCCGAGGAGCACCACGGCGAGCGAGAAGAACGTCTTGCGCGCGTGGGGTGGGACCGGGGTCACCGGGTAGTCGACGTCGACGACGGGCCGGTCCTCAGCCGGACTCGTCAGATGGTCGCCCGCGGACCTCATGACTCCTCCCCGATGTCCTCGGCCCACAGCTGCGGGCGCTCGCGGATGAGCTTCTCCATCAGCTCGCGGCACTCTGGGTCGTCGACCACGTCGACCACCACGCCGTGCGAGCGCAGCCACGCCTCGGAGGCCTCGAAGGTGCGGTTCTCGCCGACCACGATGCGCGGGATGCCGTAGAGCAGTGCGGTGCCCGCGCACATGTAGCACGGCGAGAGCGTGGTGTAGAGGACGCTCTCCCGGTAGACCCGGGCCGGCTGGCGTCCGGCGTTCTCGATGCAGTCGGTCTCGCCGTGCCGGATCGCGCTGCCCAGCTGCACCCGGCGGTTGCGACCCACGGCGAGCACCTCGCCGTTGCGCACCAGGGCGGCGCCGATGGGGATGCCGCCCTCCTCCCAGCCGATCCTGGCCTGCTCGATGGCCAGCTCGAGGAAGCGGCGATCCTGTTCGTGCTGCGTCATCGGCATCTCCTGACGAATCTCGTGAGTGTGGTGCGGGACACTGCACCAGAGCCGAAATGCCTGCTCAAGGGACACGATGTCCGCCGGGCGACGTCAGTCGCATGTCAGATCGTCCGGAGGTGGCGCATGCTCGTCCCGCTCACGGAGGTTCTGGAGATGCCGTCCTTCCGGGCGGCCGTTCCCGTGGTCCACACCGGCGACCCTGCACGGGCGATGGTGCGGTGGGTGCACTCCTCGGAGGTGTACGAGATGGGCGCCCTCCTCGCCGGTGGCGAGGTGCTGCTCACCACCGGCCTCGGCCTGCACGGGCGGTCGGCGGCCCAACTGGCCGAGTACGTGCGCCAGGTGTCCGACGCCGGCTGCGTGGCTGTGGCGATGGAGATGGGGCGCTCGTTCCTGGAGGTGCCCCGGGTGATGGTGGACGCGGCCAGCAAGCACGGCCTGGTGTTCATCACGCTCCACGCGGTGGTGCCCTTCGAGCGGATGGTCGAGGACTTCCACGAGATGCTGCTGCGCCGCAAGCTGCGCGCCGCCCGGTACGGCGAGCCGCTGTGGCAGGACCTGCTCTCCGTCGTCCTCGCCGGGGACGGGCTGCGGGTCCTGCTCGACGCGATCTCCCGGGCCGCCGGATGCGTCGTGGAGTTCCACGACGTCGAGGGCCAACTGATCGAGCGCAGCCGCATCCAGTCGGTCGCGTCCAAGCGGCACCGGGTGGTCACCGAGGTGCGGGTGGCGGGCGTCCCGATGGGCACGCTGGTGCTCTGCGGCCGAGAGACCGGACGCTTGCGGGCCGTCGCCGAGCGGGGCGCCGTCGCCGTGGCCCTGGAGATCGGCCGGCACCACGGGTACAACAGCCGGCCGTCCGTGGCCCAGTCGATCCTGACCGACCTGGCCGCCGGGGCCCTCCAGTCGGCGGGGGACGTCGCCCGCCGGCTCGGCGACACCGGCTTCGCGCTCGCCTCCGGGCAGGCCGTGCTGGTGGTGGCGATGGACGCCAACCCGAGGGTGCCGCTCGGCGAGGAGACCGTGGCGCTCGAGGCGGCCTGTGCCGCCGAGTTCGGGCCGGTGCTGGCCGGCTCGGTGGGCGGACACGTGCTGGCCCTCGGCAGGGGGACGCCCCACCTGCAGTGGGTGCGCCGCACCGCAGAGAGCATCGCCGACCGGTTCCGCCGGTCGACCGGCCGCCAGCCGCTGCTCGGGGTGGCGGCCCCGGTGCTCGACCTCGGTGACCTCTCGGCCGGCGTACGCCAGGCCCGGGAGGTCCTGCGCACCGCGCAGCGGATCGGCGTACGGTCGGGGGTCCTGCTCCAGCGGGACGTCGGGCTGCACCAGCTGCTCGCCGAGGTACCCGCCGAGTCGCTTCGCGCCTTCATCAGCGAGCAGATGGGCGCGTTGATCGACCACGACCGGGAGCGCGCCTCCGACCTGGTGCGTACCCTGGACGCCTACCTCGCCGCCAACGGCGTCAAGAGCAGCACCGCGCTGGCGCTCGGGATCCGCCGGCAGACGCTCTACTCGCGGCTCGCCCGGATCGAGCGGCTCCTCGGCGTCGACCTCACCGACCGCACGCACCTGTCCGGCCTCTCGCTGGCTCTCGCCGCCTGGCGCATGCGCACCGGCCTGGACCCGCAGGCGGCCTTCGACCCCGGACGGCTGTGAGGGCGGCGCCGCGAACCGGGCGGTGCGCGAGAGTGCGGTAGCACCCGGGGCGAACCGGGCGTGCGGGCACGGACCGGATGGGGCACAATACCGGCACGCGTAAGCGGTATCGATCGATCGGGTGCCCCGTTCGGGGCGTCGGCCAGAGCGTGGAGGCGAGGCGAGGATGAGCAGCGCAGCGGCGAGCGGTGCGAGGCGGGCGACGCCGGCCCGGATGTACGACTACTACCTCGGCGGTGTGCACAACTTCCCCGCCGACCGGGAGGCGGCGGAGCAGGTCCTCGCCCAGTTTCCGCTCGGCCGCGCGGTCGCGCGGGCGAACCGCGCATTCCTGGGTCGTGCGGTGAGCCACGTCGTGCACTCCGGCGTGCGGCAGCTGCTCGACGTCGGCTCGGGCATTCCGACGGTGGGCAACGTCCACGAGATCGCCCAGGGGATCGCGCCGGAAGCGCGCGTCGTCTATGTCGACATCGATCCGGTCGCCGTCTCCGAGGGCCAGGAGATCCTGCAGGGCAACGACAACGCCGTCGCGATCCTCGGCGACCTGAACGATCCGCAGGCGATCCTGGGCCACCCGTCCGTCCGCGAGATGCTGGACTTCACCCAGCCCGTTGGCCTGGTGCTCGCCGCGGTGCTGCACTTCGTGGCCGATGACGCGCACGCGTTCGACGTCGTGGCGCAGTTGGTCAAGCCGCTGCCGGCCGGCAGCTACCTGGTGATGTCGCACGCGGCGGCGGAGACGTACCAGCCTGACAGCGATCAAGGGAAGGCCGCGGGCAGTGTCTACAAGCAGCAGGCGGCGACCGCGGGCGCCGTGCGGACGCGCGCGGACATCGAGCGCTTCTTCGCCGGCTTCGAGCTGGTGGACCCGGGGATCGTCTGGGTGACCGAGTGGCGGCCCGACGGGGAGGTGCCGCCGGAGTTCGCCGACCACCCGGAGCGCTGCGGGATCTGGGCCGCCGTCGGCCGCAAGGTCTAGGCCACCGACGGAGGGCGGCCGCGCGGGGTGACCGGCGGTGCGGCCGCCCTCCCCGCTCCCGGGCGGGGCCCCCAGCGGGTTGATTGCGGCCCCGAGCCGCGGCGCCTCGGCGACGCTCGCGGGGAATCAACCTCCGCTGAGTGTGGTCTTTTCCGACACGCCGGGCGCAACCACGCCCATGCGCTGGCCGGTGACGTACAGTCGGGCAACGTTGGAAGCAGGCCGGGGGCATCAACGACATGGCAGGCATCAGGGAGCAGGCCGAGGCGTGGACCTCGACGCTCCGAGCGGAGCAGCAGTCCGTGCTTGACCTCGGCGCGGAGCTGGGACCGGCCGACCCCTCGGCGTACACCATGCGCCGGCCGATCCCGGAACCCATGCCACCCGAGAAGCACGGGCCCGCGCGGATCATCGCGATGGCCAACCAGAAGGGCGGCGTGGGCAAGACGACCACCACCATCAACCTGGGCGCCGCGCTGGCCGAGTACGGCCGCAAGGTGCTCCTCGTCGACTTCGACCCGCAGGGCGCGCTGTCGGTCGGTGTCGGCGTCAACTCCCACAACCTGGATCTGTCGATCTACAACCTGCTCATGCAGGACGACGTCACGATCGACGACATCCTCATCAAGACCAACGTGGCGAACCTGCATCTGCTGCCGGCGAACATCGACCTGTCCGCCGCGGAGATCCAGCTCGTCACCGAGGTCGCCCGGGAGATGGCGCTGGCGCGCGCACTACGCCCCGTGATGAAGGACTACGACTTCATCCTCATCGACTGCCAGCCGTCGCTGGGTCTGCTCGCGATCAACGCGCTGACGTGCGCGCACGGGGTGCTGATCCCGCTGGAGTGCGAGTTCTTCAGCCTGCGGGGTGTGGCGTTGCTGCTGGACACCATCGACAAGGTCCGCGAGCGGCTCAACTTCAACCTTGAGCTCGAGGGCATCCTCGCCACCATGTACGACAGCCGCACGACCCACTGTCGCCAGGTGCTGCAGCGCGTGGTCGAGGCGTTCGGGGACAAGGTGTACCAGACCGTGATCACCAAGACGGTGAAGTTCCCCGAGTCCACGGTGGCGGGCACGCCGATCACCACGCTGGACCCGGCGTCGTCGGGTGCGCGCAACTACCGCCAGCTCGCCCGCGAGGTGATCGCGGCCCAGGCCGCGCGGAGCTGACCCAGGCGCTGCGCTACCGTCGGCTGGTGACCGCGCCCGTGCCAGAGTCCGCGTCCGCGCCGCCCGAGGCGCCCGACGCTGCTTCGGGCTTCACGGTCCGGCTGGTGAACTTCACCGGCCCGTTCGACCTGCTGCTGCAGTTGATCAGCAAGCACAAGCTGGACGTCACCGAGGTGGCGCTGCACCAGGTCACCGACGAGTTCATCGCCTACATCCGGGCGATGGGCGACGACTGGGATCTCGACGAGGCCAGCGAGTTCCTCGTCATCGCGGCCACGCTGCTCGACCTCAAGGCGGCCCGGCTGCTGCCCGCGGCCGCGGTCGAGGACGAGGAGGACCTCGCCCTGCTTGAGGCCCGTGACCTGCTCTTCGCCCGGCTGCTGCAGTACAAGGCGTTCAAGGAGGCCGCGGCCCACCTGGCGAAGCTCGAGGCAGAAGGCGGGCGGCGCTACCCCCGGGCGGTGTCGCTCGAGCCCCGCTACGCCGAGGCCCTGCCGGACCTGGTGCTCGGTATCGGCCCGGAGCGCCTGGCCGCGCTGGCCGCTAAGGCGCTCACCCCGAAGCCGCCTCCGGTGGTCTCCATGGAGCACGTGCACCAGGTACGCGTCAGCGTGCGCGAACACGCGGCGATCCTGCGCGACAAGCTGGTCCGCCTGCGGACGGCGACGTTCCGGGCACTGTGCGCGGACTGCACGAGGACACTGGAGGTCGTGGCTCGTTTCCTGGCGCTGCTCGAGCTGTACCGCGAGGGCATGGTCGGGTTCGAACAGATCCAGCCCTTGGGCGAGCTGACGGTCCGCTGGACCGGCTCCGACGACGCCTCGGCCGTGCTCGACATCGACGAGTACGGCGATCCGGCGCCCGACCACCCCCCCGAGGACGAACCCCCCGATGATCGCGGCCGCGCGTCCGTACCCGCGGGCGGGGACGGCGCACGGGCAGACGGGGAAGCGTCGACGGAGAGTGTGCCGGCGGGGGCGCCCGCCGGTGCGGGGGGAGAGGAGCCGGATCGGTGAACGGTGAGAAGCGCAGGCCGTCGCTGGCCGACGAGGCCGCGAACTGGGTGCCGCCGTGGCGCCGCGACCGTGCCGAGGCCGAGCCGCCGGCGAAGGCTGGGCCGGTGGCGGAGGCTGAGCCGGAAGGTCCGACTGAGCCGGCCGGGCAGGCGGAGCCGCCCGGGGAGGCCCGTTCGGCGGCGGAAGGCGGCCCGGCGGCCGAGGCTGGGCCGGAGGGGGAGGCCGAGCCGGAGCGGGCGGCCGGCCCGGCGGCGGAGGCTGGGCCGGAGACAGCGGCTGGGCCGGCGGCGGAGGCCGAGCCGGAGAGGGCGGCTGGGCCGGCGGCGCAGGTCGAACCGGTGGGCGAGGCCGAGCCGCAACTGGATTCCGAGCCGGTGCTGGTGCCCGAGATGACGGCGGGGTCGGCGATGGGCGCCGGGGCGGAGGCGCCGCCGCCGGCCGAGCCGGCGGCGGGGGAGCCGGCCGCGAGGGCGGGGGAGCCGGTCGCCGAGATCCGGCCGGAGGCCATGTCGGGCACCGAACCCCGGCTGGGAGCGCAGGCCGAGGCCACGTCCGGGGTGGAGGCGGGCCCCGGGGTCGAGCCGGGCGTGGAGGCCCTGGCCTCGACGCCCGAGGCAGGGGCGCCCGCCGCGCCGGGCGAGCCTGTCCCGTCGCCTCAGCCCGGGTCCGCCGCGCTGCCGCCCGAGCCGGCCGCGACCGAGCCGGGTGGGTCGCAGCCGGCCGCGGCCGAGTCGGGTGGGTCGCAGCCGGCCGAGCCACAGCCGGCCGAGGTGGCGGCCGACGGGCAGCCGCTGGACCCGGCGCGGCTGCGCGGGGCGATCGAGGCGATCCTGCTCGTCCTCGACGAGCCGACCAGCGAGGTCGTCCTCGCTCAGGCCCTCGAGGAGCCCACCGAGCGGGTGGCCGAGGTCCTCGCCGCACTCGCCGAGGAGTACACACGCGACGGGCGCGGCTTCGAGCTGCGCCGCGCGGCCGGCGGCTGGCGGCTCTACACGCGACCGGAGTTCGCCTCCTATGTGGAGCGTTTCGTGCTCGACGGCCAGCAGGTGCGGCTCACCCAGGCGGCGTTGGAGACGCTCGCCGTGGTGGCGTACAAGCAGCCGGTGACCCGCTCACGGATCTCCGCGATCCGGGGCGTGAACTGCGACGGGGTGGTGCGCAGCCTGGTCTCGCGCGGGCTGATCGAGGAGTGCGGCACGGAGCCGGAGACCGGGGCGCACCTGTACCGCACGACCCCGCTGTTTTTGGAGAAGCTGGGTCTGGACAGCGTCGAGCAACTGCCGCCGCTGGCGCCGTTCCTGCCCGAGGATGTCGACGAGATCGCCGATGCCGAGCACCGGTGAGCCCCGGCGGGTCGAGCCGGGGCGCAGCGAGCGGCTGCAGAAGGTGCTCGCCGCCGCGGGGGTGGGCTCCCGGCGGGTCTGCGAGGACCTGATCGCGGCGGGCCGGGTCACCGTGGACGGTCGCGTGGCCACGCTCGGCGACAAGGTGGACCCGGCCGAGGCGGTCATCCACGTCGACGGCGAGCGGGTGGTGACCGATCCGCGACTGGTGTACCTGGCGATGAACAAACCGCGCGGCGTCGTCTCCACGATGGCCGACGAGCGGGGCCGCGCGGCGCTCGCGGACTTCGTCGGCGGCATCGAGCAGCGGGTGTTCCACGTGGGCCGGCTCGACGCCGACAGCGAAGGGCTGCTCCTGCTGACCAACGACGGCACGCTCGCCCACCGGCTCATGCACCCGTCGTACGGCGTGGCCAAGACCTATCTGGCCGAGGTGCCCGGTCCGGTGCCTGCTGCGGTGCGCCGCCGCCTGCTGGCCGGCGTCGACCTCGAGGACGGGCCGGCGCGGGCGGACGCGGTGAAGATCGTGGACAGCGTCGGCGGGCGGGCGCTCGTCGAGATCGTGCTGCACGAGGGGCGCAAGCACATCGTGCGCCGGCTGCTGGCCGCGGTGGGCCACCCGGTGCACCGGCTCGTGCGGACCGCGATCGGTCCGGTCACGCTCGGGAATCTGAAGCCGGGGAGGATCCGGCGGCTGCACCGGACGGAGGTGGCGGCGCTGTACGCCGCGGTGAACGAGCCGGATCGCCCCCGGCCCGGCGGCCGCCGTCCGACGGCGCGGCGACGGTGAGCAGCAGCCCGACGCAGACCACGGCGGCACCGGCGAGGGTGTGGGCGGTGGCGGGCTCGCCGAGCAGGAGCACGCCGAGCAGGGCGGCGGTCAGCGGCTCGGTGAGGCTGAGCGTGGTGGCCACCGCCGGCCGGGTCGCGGGCAGGCCGCGCGCCCACAGCACGTAGGGCAGTGCGGTCGCGGCGACGCCGAGGTACGCGACGACCACGAGACGGTCGGGCCGGGCGAGCCAGGCCGCGGTCGCCGCGGGCGCGGTGGCCACCAGGACCGCGGCGGCACCGGTGAACAGCACCGCGAGCATCGTGAGCGGTGGCGTGCCGCGCGCGAGCAGACGGGCGCTCGCCCAGGTGTAGGCCGCGTAGGCGGCGCCGGCGGCGAGCGCCGCGAGCACCCCGGCCGGGTCGACGCGCACCGCGCCGCCGGGCAGCAGGAGCAACCCCAGACCCGCGAGGACGACGGCCGTGCCGACCGCCCAGCGCCGGGTGGGGCGGGCGCCGGTGAGCAGCCCGAGCACCCCGGCGAACAGCGGGGCCGAACCGATCGCGGTGAGCGTGCCGACGGCGACCCCGGTCTCGCGTACCCCGAAGAAGAACGCGGGCTGGTAGGCGGCGACGCAGGCCGCGCCGAGCCCGGCCAGCGGCCAGGCGTCGCGCGGCAGCGCGAGCGGAGGCTGGGCGCCGTGCGACTGCGCGGCCGGCCGACGGCGGAGCACGGCGAGGCCCAGGAAGAGCACGGCGGCGACGGCGAGCCGGGCCGCGCCGAGCCCCCACGGGCTGGCCGCGGACGGGCTGAGCGCCTGGGCGGTGCCGGTGGTGCCCCACAGCGCGCCCGCGGCCATGACCAGCAGCGCGCCGACCGGTACGCGCTGAGCCGGGCCGCTGGACCCTGGGCTACGCTCCGCTACGCCCACCGGCGGCCCGAGTTCGCGTGGCGCCCGCTGGCCATGGTGATGTGATACCACCTAGGCGGTCAGCACGTCGCGGCGGCCCGGCGGTCGCCGGGGCGTGGGCGGTGGGTCGGCGCAGCGGCAGGTCCGCGCGATGGGGGCCGCGGTAGCGGGCATGATTGACGTGGTGCGCTGAAGGAGGTCCAGGTGAACGGTGAGCGATGCGTGGTGGCCGTGGACGGGCCGGGGGGCTCGGGCAAGTCCACCGTCTCGCGGCGGCTCGCTGCCCGGCTCGGCGCCCGGTACCTGGACACCGGCGCGATGTACCGGGCCGTGACCTGGGCCGTGCTGCAGGCGGGGGTCGACCCGCACGACGCGGACGCGGTGGGGAAGGTGGCCCGCGAGGCGGAGCTGTGCATCACCACCGAGCCGGTGCCGGCCACCGTGGTGATCAACGGGGTGGACGTGACCGGTGACATCCGCGGGCCTGAGGTGACCGGTGAGGTGTCGGCCGTGTCGGCGGTGCCGGAGGTGCGCAGGATCCTGGTGGCCCGGCAGAAGGAGATCATCGCCGCAGCGCAGCGGATCGTCGTGGAGGGCCGGGACATCGCCGCCGTGGTCGCGCCCGACGCCGACCTGAAGGTGTTCCTGACCGCGTCGGCGGCCGAGCGGGCGCGCCGACGCAGCCGCGAGCACGGGGCCGATCCGGCCGCGGTCGCGGCCGCCCTGGACCGGCGCGACCTGCTGGACTCGACGCGGCGCGTCGACCCGCTCCAGCCGGCGCCCGATGCGGTCGTCCTCGACACCACCGACCTCGGTATCGAGGAGGTCGTGGAGCGGCTGCTTGAGATGCTGCGGGCCCGGGGGCGGGCGTGACCGTCTCGGCCACGGCCACGCCGGACCTCAAGGGGGGTCCGGCGCCGATCGTCGCCGTCGTCGGCCGGCCCAACGTCGGCAAGTCGACCCTGGTCAACCGGATCCTCGGCCGCCGGCAGGCGGTGGTGGAGGACGTCCCGGGCGTGACCCGCGACCGGGTCGCGTACGACGCGATGTGGTCCGGACACCGCTTCACGGTGGTGGACACCGGCGGGTGGGAGCCGGACGCGCGCGACCGGGCCGCCGCGATCGCCGGGCAGGCCGAGGCGGCGGTGGCGATGGCCGACATCGTGCTGTTCGTCGTGGACGCCACGGTCGGGGCCACCGACGACGACGTGGCGGCGGTCCGGATGCTGCGCCGCAGCAAGAAGCCGGTCATCCTCGTCGCGAACAAGGTCGACAACCCGGCCCTCGAGGCGCAGGCGGCGGAGCTGTGGTCGCTGGGCCTCGGCGAGCCGCACCCGGTCTCGGCCCTGCACGGCCGGGGCTCGGGCGAGTTGCTGGACACCCTGCTCGACGTGCTGCCCGAGGCGGAGCCGGTCGGGGAGGAGCGGGTCGGCGGGCCACGGCGCGTGGCGCTCGTGGGACGGCCGAACGTCGGCAAGTCCAGCCTGCTCAACCGGCTTGCGGGCGAGGAGCGCGCGGTGGTCGACTCGGTCGCCGGCACGACCGTGGACCCGGTGGACAGCCTGGTGCAGATCGGCGGCGAAACCTGGTTGATGGTCGACACGGCCGGTCTGCGCCGGCGGGTGGGTTCGGCGCGGGGCACGGAGTACTACGCCTCGCTGCGGACCGCGGGCGCGATCGAGGCGGCCGAGGTGGTCGTGGTGCTGCTCGACGCGAGCGAGCCGATCAGCGAGCAGGACCAGCGGATCGTGTCGATGGTCGTTGAGGCGGGCCGGGCGCTGGTGCTCGCGTTCAACAAGTGGGACCTGGTCGACGCGGACCGGCGCGTGCGCCTGGAGCGGGAGATCGACCGCGACCTGCGCCGGATCCCGTGGGCGATCCGGGTGAACGTGTCGGCGAAGACCGGCCGGGCGGTCGACCGGCTCGCGCCCGCCCTGCGGCGGGCGCTGGCCAGCTGGGAGCAGCGGGTCCCGACGGGCCGGCTCAACCAGTGGCTGGCCGCCCTCGTCCAGGCCAGACCGCACCCGGTACGCGGCGGCCGGGCGCCCCGGGTGCTCTTCGCCACTCAGGCCGACGTCAGTCCGCCGCGGTTCGTGCTGTTCACCACCGGCGCGCTCGATCCGGCGTACGTGCGCTTCATCGAGCGCAAGCTGCGGGAGGAGTTCGGCTTCGAGGGCAGCCCGATCGAGATCGTCGTCAAGCCGCGCCAGCGCCGCGGCCGCTAGCGCGGTCTGGGCCTAGCTTCCTAGGACGCTCTACGTGTTGTGACGCAGGCCGCAGGACGAACGGCAGGGTGGGGCGGTTACGGCACCGACGGGACGATTGCGCTACGCTGTAGCGGCTACCGCACTCGGGCGGGTAGTGACGGGACGTGGCGCAGCTTGGTAGCGCACTTGACTGGGGGTCAAGGGGTCGTCGGTTCAAATCCGGCCGTCCCGACCAGCTCAGAGGGCATATCCCGTCGATGGATATGCCCTCTTTTTGTGCTTGGGCGACTATCTGGGTGACAACGTGGGCGGTGTGGGCCCATAAAGTCCGTCTCGTGACCACCACGGCGACGGGTTCCCACCCGGTGGCGACTCCACGGATCTCTGCCGGTGCCCTGTTCCTGGACGACCAGGGGCGCATCCTGCTCCTGCGGCCCACGTACAAGTCGTACTGGGACATACCCGGTGGCTACGTCGAGCCGGGGGAGAGCCCCCGAGCGGCGTGTGCTCGGGAGATTTATGAAGAGCTCGGTATCCGGGTACGGGTCGGCCGGCTGCTGTCGGTCGACTGGGCACCGCACCCCGACGAGGGTGACAAGGTGCTGTTCATTTTCGATGCCGGTTGGCTGACTGCAGAGCAGCTCGCCCAGATCACCTTCCAGGACGGCGAGATCGCCGAGTATGCCTTCGTCGAACCCGAGCGCCTCGAGCAGTTCACGATCCCCAGGCTCATCCGCAGACTCCGGGCAACCATCCGCGCTCTAACCGATCGCCAGCCCGCCTACCTTGAGGACGGCGCCCCACAGCCCCAGGCGCCGGCCCTCGTGCCGGGTCTCAGGACGTGCGCGACAGATCAGTCTCGGGACGTGGGTGACACGTCCGGCTAGACCACAGTCAACTCGGGTGAGGATAGCTGGCGGTCAGTTGAGGGATGTCTTCCTTCGGCTGGCCGCTGACTGGTTCCTCAGACGGCGAAGGTCAGGGCCGTCCGAGGAGTGGGTAGGTGCGCTCGATCGCCGACAGGGCTGTGAGCATCGCTGGGATGTCGGTCTGGTCGAGGCCGGTGATGGCGAAGGTCAGGCGGTTGCCGATGCCGGGGTTGTCGTCAAGCTCTCCGGTGACGGCCAGCGAGCCGTTCGGCTGGCAGGTCACGGTCAGTGAGATCCATGGTTCGAGTGGTGTCAGCACTGCTTCACCGCGCAGTTGTTGGTTGATCAGCTCTAGCCCATGTCGGAAGCTCTGTAGCTCGTCGACGCGTAGCCCGGCGGTGAGCTGTGCGGAGAAGCTGCCCAGCTGAGCCGAGATTGAGCTGATCAGCCAGTTGCCGTCCCAGTAGTCGCTGCTCCCGGGGTGCATTCTTCCCATTACGCGGACCGTCAGATGGTCGTCGCCGGGGCGTCCGACGACCAGTTCGGGGGGTTCGGCCACGCTGGGATCATGCCATCGTTTTGCGATTGTGTCGGGGTGGCTCGGGTTTGCGGGCCTTGAATCGGGCGATGTCCTTGGTGGTGGTGCGGGGCACTTCGGTGAGGAGTTGGTTGCCTTCGTGGACGCGGAAGGTGGTGTCGGCGGCTTCGACCGTGAGAGTGGTTCCGGCGTGGGCGATGCCGACGTGGATGCGTTGGCCGGCGATGACCAGAGTTCCTCGGCTGCTGACGCGGCGTTCGACCCGCACTGGTTCTGGATTCGGGGTGGGTGGTGGTCCGGCGGGGCGGGCGTCGCGGATGCGAGCGGTCTCGGCGGTGGTGAGGGGGTTGGGCAGGCTGCGCAGCAGGATGCCGTCGGCGCTGATCTGCATGAGGCCGCGGTCGAGGCGGACGGTGACACGCCTGCCGGCGAAGTGGTAGCCGACGGGGTGTTGCCGGCCCGCGAGGCCGATCAGGCCGGTGGCGTTGACGAGCCGTTCGACCTCGATGGGGGCCCCGGGCTGGACGACTCCGGTGGCAGTCGGTGGTGGCCCAGCCGGTTGGCCGTCGTCGTTGAGGAGTTGGCGCAGGTGGGTGGGGGTGAGCCGGGACGGCACGGTCTTGAGCCGGACGCCGTCGATGAGCAGGTGGACGACGGTGGTGTCGGCCCACAGCGTGACCGGGAGTCCGGCTCGGGTGGGGCTGAGCCAGAACTGTTGCCCGCAGACGGTGAGGTTGCCCGAGGCGGGAACGATCCGGGTGACCTCCACGGCCAGGCCGACGTCGTCGCCGACGGCCACTGGTGCGGAGGCGACGGTGGCCGACCCGGCGGATGACGGAGGCGGCGCCGGCGGCGGCGCGGGCAGCGGATTTCGGGGCGCGGGGATCGTGGTGGCCAGCGTCGGAGGCAGCCGCAGCGGCAGCTGCTCGTCGGTTGGCTGGGCGGTGAACCGGTCGGCGGGGAATGCCATCTTCAGGGACTGGTGCGCCGTTGGGTGTTGTACTCGTGCCGGAACGCGTCGATGGCGGCTTGGGCTTCTTCCAGGCTGCCCCAGACCTCGACGGTGTCGAGGAGTTCGCGTTGCAGGGTCTGGTGGAACCGTTCGACCTTGCCGGTGGTGGTCGGAGTACGGGGTTTGGTGTTGCGGGCCACGATGCCGTTCTCCCGGCAGATGCGTTCGAACATCACCTCAGCTGGGCGGGGCTGGTTGAACCGGCTGGTGAACTGCTTGCCGTTATCCGTCAACACCTCCTCGGGGATCCCGAACCGCTGCAAAGCTTCGGCGAAGGCCAGACACACGGCCCGGCCGGTAGCCCGGCGGACCACGATGGCGATGACACAGAACCGGGAGTGATCGTCGACGCCGGTGACGACCTTCGCCTCACCACCGTCAGTCAGCCGGATACCGCCGACGATGTCCAGCTGCCACAGCTCCATCGGCCGGTCCCGTTCCCACCGCTTGTAGTCCTGTCGCCTACGACGGCGAGGCGCCGGGTTGACCAGCCCGTGCCGGATCAGCACCCGATGCACCGTGATCCGCGACGGGATCGGGCCAGGACAGTCCCGACGGCCCAGCTCGAAGACCAGACGACGGGCACCCCAGCGAGGATGATTCCGACGCAGCTCACAGATCAATGCCTCCACCTCGGGCAGAGTCCGCCCCGGCGAGGAGTGCGGCCGGCTGGACCGATCGGCCAGACCCTCCAAGCCCTCGTCGGCATACCAGGCCAACCAGCGATGCACCCCTGCCGGGAGACACCGAACCGTTCGGCAACGTCCGTGACCGTCGACCCGGCCAACACGTCCTGGACGGCTCGATACCGCTGTTCCATCACGCTCATCTCCACCAACACACGGCGGAGTGTCACCCAGGTCCTGATACCGATCTGTCACGCAGGTCCCGAGACCGGACAGGCCGGCTGCCGGCGATCTGTGAGAACTTTCTGTACACCTTCAAGGCGGCCCGACAAGCGGGCCGCACGCGCCGCCGCCAGGGCGCACGGCCTACGCTCCGCCGCCGCTGCGCTCCGGCACGCGCCAACGCCCGGCGGCTGGCGCGCACCACGGACACCGAGCGGCCGCCGACGGCCCAAAGCACCACGACCAGGAGACGCCACGAGGCCGGCAGCCAGCCGGCCGCCCGGGTCCACAGCCGCAGGGCTTGGTGGGCGCACGCCAGCGCCGCCGGGCACTGCGCCAAGGTGCCCGGTTGCGGTCCCGGCGCCTCCGGCGGGGCCTTTGGCTCCGGGATGGCCAAGATCCGTACAGCCGAGACTGTGAGTGGGTGGTTGCGCGGAGCCATCCCGCCCGCAATCGGCCCGGGCAAGCCGAGCAGACCGGCCGCCGGCCGTCAAGGTCGTACGTCCGGCAGGGCGCTCCACCTTGCCGACCGGCGGCCGGTCTGCTTCCACAGTGGACGGGCCGACGGCACACGGGATGGCAAGGAGAACGCAGGTGATGCGATACTCGTGCCGTGAATCGAGGCCCGGGCGGTATGGCAGGGTCATAGCGGCGTTAGCAGTCTGTTCCATGCACCCTAGCCGGTGACAAGCACGGCGAGGGCCCGCACAAATGGGTGCACATACGGGTAGAACACTCGAGCTAGGAGACCAGCTAATGAACGATACATCCAGAGTTCGCGATGCCGGGCTGTTCAGTGACGATCCTATTGACGGTGAGTCTCAGCCGGACCTGCTGAATCGCAGCAACTTCGCGGACCACGTCGTTGGTCTACTCGATCGCGTGCGCGAGCACAGCCTGTCGAGCGTCCTCGCGTTGATTGGTCCATGGGGCTCAGGCAAGTCCAGTCTGCTCCAGATGGTGCTTCGCCGCCTTACGCACAAAGGCGTGTCGCGGAATCGATGGCTGATCGCGGAGTTTAATCCTTGGATCTATCCAGACCTTGAGTCCTTGCAGGACGGATTCTTTACCGAGCTTCGCGGTGCCTTACCAAGCGACGCCAAGTGGAGCGAGGCACGGAAGAAGCTGGGTGACTTCGGGAAGGCAATTAGTCCTTTTGGCAAGCTGGGGGCTTTGGTAGGGGTAGACGTCAGCCCCGTGATTGATGCGACGGCGACGGTGATTGGTGGAGACAGAAGCGCAAGCGCGACAAAGGCGGCCGCCGAGGAAGCGCTCAAGAATCTAGGCCAGCCTATTCTGATGGTCTTGGACGACCTCGATCGCCTCACGCCCGACGAGCTACTTCGAGTGTTCAAGCTCGTCCGGTTCGTTGGTCGATTGCCTAACGTGTACTATTTGCTATGTTACGACGAGAGGACGCTGCTGGATGTCTTGAGTCGCACTGATCTAGTAGGCGACTCAGACGAGCAACGCGCGCGAGACTATCTTGAAAAGATTGTACAAGTACGACTCGACTTACCACCGCTGCGCGTGCCCCAGGCAGCAAAGCTCTTTGACAAAGCCTACGAATTGGTCCTGCAACGCAACGGAATCAGCCTCAATGACTTCGACTTGCATCGGCTCGCAACTGCCTACTGGGGATGCCTGCACCGCTACCTGGACACGCCGCGATCGATCAATCGATTTGTTGCACAGGTCGACGCATTCTACGGTCTCGTGGAGGGTGAAGTCGACTTTGTCGATTACACCTTAATTACGTGGTTGCGAACCACACATCCGAGCGTCTTTGCAATGCTTAAAGAGCATCGGGAGGCTCTAACGAAGACCGGGATGCCGTTCGCACTTGGGGGACAACAACGCGCACCGGGCGATGAGTTGGTGGTCTGGCAGGGACGACTCCGGGTTGCCGGAGTCGAGGAAGATGGGCTGGCCGAATTCATCGAGCTTCTTGCGCTACTGTTCCTTCCAATCCGATCTGCACGAGAAAACATCGCATATGGCAGAACGTGGATGGATGATATTGGTGCGCGGCGCGGTGTCGGACACGTCGATTACTTTGATCGATACTTCACCTTCGGCATCCCTGAGGACGACATGCCAGACGCCGATATTGCGCGGGCCCTTCAGCTGATTGCTGCAGACGAGCAAGGTCAGGCGCGGGATCGACTGTTGGAAGCACTCATCGCCGATACCGGGCGAACGCTCCGCAAGCTTCGGGCACTGCATGCTGCCGGCAGGCTTCCCATCGCCCAGCTACTCGTTGTCTTCTCGGCCGTATACGGCAGGCTGCCGGTGAGAGAAGGCGTGTTCGTCTCAGATCCGCGACGGAATATGGAAATCTTCACGAGAGATCTATTCCGCGATCTGACTGGGGACCGTGTTGAAGTCCTGCGCCGCATGGCAGACGAAGATTCTGGCCTATATCTTGCAGCTGACGTAGTCGCGCGTGAGACTAGCAGGGTGCTTCGCGACGAAGACGACAGCAAGGATTTGACGCCGATTTTCGGGTCAGATGCTGTATCGATGTTGATTGAACTAATCAGGGCGCGGTTCGATCAGTTGATCGCCACGCATCCGCAGGAACTATCCGACGATGTCGTAAGGCTTCTCTGGGATTGGTGGCATCTCGACCCGGCTGGCCTGGTTACCTGGATCAGGGCACAGGTGGACGAAGGCCGATGGGGACTCTTGGATGTGTTGGCATTACTAGTACCAGTCGGTACGACTATCTCCAGCGGGAGGCCAGCGACGCAGACTCTTGGCGAAATCAGTTTGGAAACGATAGAAGGTTTCTTCGGTATCGAGCACGTCCTCGCCGAGCTCTCCGAGGAAATCGACGCCCTTGGCAACTCGCCCGTATCTCGTTTCGAGCTTGAACCGACCTGGGAGAACAGGCAGAAGCTTGTGCTAAGTGTGTTGCGGGCAGAACGGGCGCGACGTGAATCGAATCAGGCAGAGCCCGATAACGATAGGCAACCCACTCTCGGTGAAGGAAGCTAAACCATCATCTGGCCGCAGTTTGTAGGACAATTCGTCCTAAATCGAGGCTGACTCAAAGAGTCCCGAGGTTCAGGGACCTGGCTGGATGGGACCGAGCCAGCCAGGATCGGGGTGGACCGGGTATCGAGTCGGTGGGTGACGAAGTGAGTGACGACGGGGACGGACTCTGCCGGACGCACTGGGACTAGCGTGGAGTCTTTGCGCAGCTCACGGTGCCTCTGGTGTCAGCTTACGGAGGGCTGGTCGTTCGTTCACACCGAAGGCCTCCGCTTGAGCTTCCCCCGGTTTCTCGGAGACTTTCGATCATGGTCTGATGGACCAGGAAAGGAGTCTTCGTGGCAGCACCAAGGAAGTATCCGGATGAGTTGCGCGCTCGTGCGGTGCGCTTGTACCGGG
>Ga0310834_100558_pt1 | contig 38895 bp, 35 predicted proteins | sample SM_ome_2_FD_201314 | JGI IMG/M metagenome (GOLD analysis project Ga0310834, IMG submission 201314) | Sorghum-adapted microbial communities enriched on stacked mutant (SM) sorghum from Joint BioEnergy Institute, Emeryville, California... ...
CACCATCACCGCCGCCAACCACTTCAACGCCTGGGCCGCCCGCGGCATGAACCTCGGCACCCACAACTACATGATCATGGCCACCGAGGGCTACCAGAGCAGCGGCAACTCCAACGTCACCATCCTCACCAGCAGCCCCGGCGGAGGCGGCGGAGGCGGAGGCGGTGGCGGCTCCGGCGGCGGCGGAGGCGGCGGCGGCGGTGGCTGCACCGTCAGCGTCTCCCGCGGCCAGGAATGGAGCGACCGCTTCAACGTCAACTTCTCCGTCAGCGGCACCAGCAACTGGGTCGTCACCATCAACCTCGGCCCCGGCCAGAGCCTGCAAAACAGCTGGAACGCCAACATCTCCGGCACCAGCGGAACCATCACCGCCACACCCAACGGCAACGGCAACAACTTCGGCATCACCGTCTGGCGCAACGGCAACAACAACACACCAACCGCCAGCTGCAGCACCAGCGGCGGCGGAGGCGGCGGCGGAGGCGGCTCCGGAGGCGGCGGAGGCGGCGGCGGCTGCACCGTCAGCGTCACCCGCGGCCAGGAGTGGAGCGACCGCTTCAACGTCAACTTCTCCGTCAGCGGGACGAACAACTGGGTCGTGACCATCAACCTCGGCCCCGGCCAGAGCATCCAGAACTCCTGGAACACCACGCTGTCCGGCAGCAGCGGAACCATCCAGGCCAGACCGAACGGCAACGGCAACAACTTCGGCATCACGGTCTGGCGAAACGGCAACAACAACACACCAACCGCCAGCTGCGCGGTCGGCTAGCGCCGGCCACGGGGTGGGCCGCTGACGGTGGCCGCGGCCCATCCCGGTCAGCCTGAAGCAGGATCATCCGGCAGAACCTGTTGGGACGTCAGGTTCTGCCGGATGACTCCGTTTGGGCCGACGCGACGGGGGCGTGCCCCCGGGCCGTCGTCCACAAGGGATGGTCGCGCGTAATCGACAGGACGGGCCCCGGTGATCCCGCGTAGGATGGCCCGCTGACGCGAGCGGGACGGTCGACCCGGGGTGGTGACTGGTGCGCGAGGTGCTCGATCTCGACGCGGTGCTGGCCGCCGAGGCCACCGCCCGGGACGCCGCCTGGGCTCGGTTGCGGGCGGAGTGGGGCCCCGACGGGCCCGATTCGGCCCTCGCCGAGTTGGTCGTCGACGATCCCAGCCAGCACCTGTGGCGGACGGTCGACGCGGCGCTGGACCGGTTGGTGTGCCGCGCGTGCGGCGCGTCGCTGGGGTCGGGACCGCGCGGGTGCGAGCCGTGCGACTACGCCGACGGCGTCCGCTTCGCCGGCCAGGAGCCGGACCGTCCGGGCGTCCCACCGGGCAACGAGCACGCCCTACGGGTGGCGCTGACCGTGGTTCGCTTCCCCCACCGGTGGCCGGCGGAGGCGGTGGCTGCCAACCGCATCTACCTGCCGCTGTTCGTCGCCGGTGACCTGCCGACCAAGGCGCAGAAGTACGCCCTGCTCGCCGCGCTGCGCGCCGGCCGCGCCGCCGAGCTGGCCGGGGCCACCAGCTTCGCGGAGATGGCCGAACGGATATCCCGGTGACGCCGTCGGTTGTCACGGCCGCGTGCCGGTCCTCCGCTCTCGAGTCGCGACTACCCCGCCCGGTCGGCGGTCATGATGGCGTGGAGCCCGGCGCGGAGCGCCGCGCCGCCGTCAGGGATCTGCGCGCGGATCAGTCGCTCGTACTCCTGCGCCCGGCGGTCCCGCTCACGTAGCCAGCGTTCTCCCGCGGTGGTGATCCGCAGCGTCCGGCGTCGACGGTCGCTCGGGTCGACGGCCCGTTCGACGAGGCCGGCATCCACCAGCTCATCGATGATGGAAACCAGGTCACTGGGGTCGACCCCCATGGCTTCGCTCAGCTCCCGCTGGGACGTCACGGGGGTTTCGGCGAGCCAGGCGAGCGTCACGTAGTGGGCGAACCGCAGGCGCTCGCCCGCGAAGATCGGTTGCGCGAGTCGGGCCGCCGCCTTGGTGGCCTGGGTCAGCAGGTAGGGAGTGCTGTCGCGCAACCGCTCCGGAAGCTCACGCATGACCTGAGCCTAGCGAGACCACGGCAATCCTGGGATACTCCCATCATGGGCAAGCCCTATGAAAACCCGTTCGTGGGCTACGTGCAGCCCATGCCCAGGGCGCTCCACCGCGCCGGGTTCGCGCAGCGCTTCGCCGAGGTCGGCGGGGTGACCCTCAGCTACGCGCAGGGGCCGCCGGCGGGACCGCCGCTGGTCCTCGTGCCGGCGCAGATGGCCCTCTGGCTCACCTACGCGCCCGTGATGCCCGCGCTCGCCGAGCGGTTCGAGGTGTTCGCCGTCGACGTGCGCGGGCATGGCAGCTCCTCGTGGACCCCGGGCGACTACAGCTGGGACTCGGTCGGCGGTGATCTCGCCCGGTTCCTCGAGACCGTCGTCGGCCGGCCCGCGATCGTGAGCGGCAACTCCTCCGGCGGCGTCCTGGCTCTGTGGCTGGCCGTCGAGGTGCCCGCGTTCGTGAGGGCGATCGTGCTGGAGGACGCGCCGGTCTTCTCGGTCGAGATGCCTCGCTTCCGCGACCGTGACCGGTTCGTCTACGAAGGACTCGCGAGCTTCGTCCGTAAGCTCGGTGACCGGGAGAACCGCCGCCTGGCCGACTACTTCCGCGGCCAGGTGCTGCCGGTCTCGGAGCGGCGGGTCAAGCGGCTCCCGGACTGGGTGGTGAACCTGCTCGATCGGGCCGTCACCAGCTACGAGCGGCGCCACCCGGGACAACCGTCCGGTGTAGACGCGTGGTGGCTGCCCCGGCTGATGGACGAGCTGATGCGGTCGCTGTCGATGTTCGACCCCGACTTCGCGCGCGCGTTCGTCGACGGTCGGTTCTACGGCGACTTCTCACACGAGCGCGCGCTGCGGGCCGTGCGGTGCCCCGTGCTGGTGCTCCACGGCGACTGGCACCGGTAAGAGACGTACGGCCTGGTCGGTGCTTGGACGACGACGACGTACGCCGGATCGTCGAGCTCGTTCCCCGGGCCGAGGTCCGCCGCATCCACGCCAACCACGTCCTGCACCGCTACCGGCCCAGACAGTTCATCGACGCCGTTCTCGACTTCGCCGCACGCGTGTGAGCCGGACACCGCCGGACGGCCTCAGGCCAGCGGGAACGCGGTCGCCGCCGTCCACGCGAACGGCGGTGCCGCGACCGCCGCGGTCAGCCACCACGGGACCGCGAACCGCCGCAGGACCGCGGCCACCCCGGCGCCGATCGCGAGCAGCGCGGCGAGCAACGGCAGCACCAGGACGAGGAAGGCCGGGGCCCCGACCACCACCAGCACGAACAGCAGCCCCAGCGGCGCCGCGAGAACCGCGGCGTGCAGGTACCACCGACCGAGGCCCAGCCGCTCGGCGGCGCCGAACAGTGCCCAGGCCGCCACCAGCAGCGCGAGCAACGGCACCAGCCGCGCCTCGTTCGGCCGCACCCAGGTCAATCCGGTCTGGATGGGTACGACCACCATCGCGGCCGCGTACGCCACGAGCGGCGCGACCCGCAGGATGATCCACCGGGGCGAACGGGGCTCGGGGCCCGGCGCGGGCCCCGCGGGCCCGCGGCTCACGGACCAAATGACGGCGGCCACACCGAGCGCGCCCAGACCGAAGGCGACCACCACCAGCGCCACGTACCCACCGACCGCGAGCCCGAGCGCCGGGTCCGGAACGACGGCGCCGACTCCGAAGCCCGCGACCAGGCCGCCGGCCACGGCCAGGGCGGAGCGCATCAGGTCGGGCAGGGCCGGCCCCACCCGGACCAGGCTGGGCACCCCTGGCGGGGTCTGGGTCGGCGACGCCGCGGCCGTGGGCGAGCGCGGAGCGACGCCCCGCAGGGCGAGCCCGGCCAGCGGAACGAACCCCACCAGCAGGCCGAGCAGCAGCAGCCCGGCCGGCCACAGCCGGTCGAGGGGATAGACGGGACCGACGCCGGTGCCGGGCCGGACGGTGGCGTCGAGCCAGGCCAGGGTGCGCTCGTGCGTGACCGGCGAGTACAGGATCCCGACGTGCTCGACGCCGGGGACCACCTCCGCGCGCACGGCGCTGCCGTCCGCGATCGACCCGTACGTCCGCCCGGTCGACGAGGCCTCCCCGGCCCCGGCCCGTTGCAGGGTCTGTCGCGTCGGCTCGACCAGGAAGAACTCGAGCTCGCCGTAGAGCACGAACAGGTTGCGGGGTACGACGGCCGGCACCGTCCCCAGCGAGAGAGCGACCGTGGCCGCGATGTCCGGGTGCCGCCCGCCGTAATCCGTGACCGCGCTGGCTCCGCGGGAGTGCCCGACGAGGACGATCCGATCGGGGTCCACATCGGACTGCTCGCGCAGGGAGCGTACGGCCAGGTCCACATCAGACAGCGGATCGGCCAGCGGCCGGGTCGAGGCGCCGTGCCCGGCCAGGTCGGGCAGCACCACCACGTAGCCGTTACGAGCCAGGGTGTCGGCGAACGGCTGCATGAGCCGGGCCGACCCCGCGTAGCCGTGCACCACCACGGCCCCGGGATAGGGCCCGCCACCGGTGGCCGGGCGGACGAACGTCAGCGGTACGCCGTCGACCACCGTGGTGGTACGCCGCAGGCCGTCCCCGGCCCGGACCGACCCGAGCCACCCCACCGCCACCAGGACCACCGCCAGCCCGGCCAGCAGCCCGTACACGCGTCGCACGCGAGAAACAGTAGCGACCGACGAGCCGCGCGGGTTCAACGCACGCTGAGAACCGTCCCTCGGTGACCGTCAGTTGCGGTAGCGGAAGAGGATCCGGCCGCGGTCGAGGTCGTACGGGCTCATCTCGACCAGCACCCGGTCGTACGGCAGGATCCTGATGTAGTTCTTCCGTATTCTCCCGCTGATGTGCGCCAGCACCGTATGTCCATTCTGGAGCTTTACGCGGAAGGTAGCGTTGCGAAGGCACTCGATGACGGTGCCCTCGAGCTGAATACGGCCGTCGTCTTTGACCATGTCCCTGGCATCCCCTTCGAAACCGGTCGGGTCGAGGTGCCGACGTCAGCGAAGCACCAGCTCCAGGCTGCTGCCGGTACGCCGGGCACCGACCCCTTGGAACAGCGCGATCGCCGCGCGGTTGGACTGTTGACCTCGGCTGACATCGACGCGATGCCGCGGCGGTGGGCCGAGGTCAGCACCGCGGCCAGAAGGGCCCGAGCGATACCCCGGCGGCGCTGGTCGGACCGGACGGCGATCAGACCGATCCGTGGTTGCCGCGGAAGTGGCGTCACGCGGAGCAGTCCCACGTATTGACCAGAGCACGCCGCCACGGCGCACGTCGCCGGGACTGGTCGAGGTGGACCGTCCGGGCCGGACAGCACCTCCGCCGGCATCTCCGGCCAACCGACGGTGGCTTCGATCTCCTCGCGGAGGACGCGGTCCAGCGCCCACAGCGGACCCGCTTGGGCCTGGCCCGGGGCCAGGATGGTCACGCCGCGCGGCACCGGCGCCCAGCCGAGTCCCGTGATCCGCGGGTCGGTGGGCACGACGTACTCCCACTCGCGACGACGAGGCGCGAAACCGACTCGCTCCCACCGGAGCAACAGATCGAGGTCGGCCTCGTCAACGACGGTGTACGGCTGCCTGGGCAGGTCCGGCAGCATGGCTTCGGCGAGCCGGTCGAAGGTCGCATCGTGCCATGCGTCGATGCTGAGGAATGGTCGCCCATCGGGGCGCTGGGACACCTCGCCGCGGCCGACCACCTGGTCGTCGTCCAGGGCGTGCCACCGCCACGCGGCGATACGGGTTACGCCAACAACATGCTCACCGGCGGGGGAGGACAGATCCGCAGAGTCCATGGCGTGCCGCCTTTCGGGAGTGCCCTGTCAAGGCGCTCCCGGGCGACACCTCCGTCAATCGCCCGACCGTGACGACGAGGGGAGCACCCGCCTCGCTACAACGTTCACGGTGCTCACCTCCTCGCGTCGATGCCACGGCCCGACGCCACCCTACCGGCGCTCACCGCGCACCGTCCGCCGCTACCGACCCGCCAGCCCCGATCAGGCGAGATTGGCGAAGAAGTCTGCGATTCCGCCAAATATGGCGCTCAGGCCCTCCCACACTCCGCCGACGATGACGACCACCGAGCCTGGGCGAATGAGCACCAGGAGAACCAACAGAACGAGCCCGGCAAGTCGGATGATTGCGCTCAAGGTAGCAAGCGGATCTCCCGTGCTGACCCGGCGCCGGAGCCATCGCGCGAGCCGTCGCAACTCCACCGGAAGCCGCCATTCGTCCACCCTCGCGAGCGCGAATGCGCTGCACGACGATGCTCAGTGGGATCAGAATTCGTAGATCGAGAAGGGCAGCCCCGATCTCGCGGAACACTTGCGCGGCGGTACTGGGTCTGAAGATTATGAAGAATACGACGTACGCCACGCTGGCCCAGACAAGAACCTGGGGAGCCAGCGCCTTCAGCCGCCCGAACACTGGGTAGCTGACCAGGAAACGACGAAGCTGGGCGCGACCAGACACGGTTCGCGCCGGCAGGTCGCCGGTCCATCGTGAAGTGCTCAGGGTGTCGGGCGGAGGCGTGTCGTCAGTCCAGGTCCGCATCCCGGCGCGCTTGCGCCGCTGATAGGCCCGCGCGGCGAAGTCGCCGATAGTGATCAGCGTGGCGATGAATCCCAGGACCTCGGCTACCGTGTGAAATCCCACCAGGACCTCCCGACGGTCGGCAGGCGTTCACACATTGCCCGGGCGGGCGGCGCGTCGATGCGGTGGCGGCATTGACGCCGCCGGTAGCCTCGATACCGGTCGCCGGGCGAGCGCCCCCGACAAATCGCCAGCCGCGAGAACGTCGCTTGGTCGCCGGCGGTCGGTACGATGCAGCGCCAGAACGCGCAGGCGAGACGCTGGGACGAGGTATGGCGGGACAGAATGCGGGCGGGAACGCCGACGTTGCCGTCCCGGGTTACGACGGCTTCGAGCTGATCGGTCGGGGCGGGTTCGCCACCGTCTACCGGGCCCGGCAGATCGCGTACGATCGCCTCGTCGCGGTGAAAATAATCGATATTGGCGTCAACGACGAGGCGGTGCGACGTCGGATCGAGCGCGAGCGTACGGCGACCGGCCGGCTCACCGGCCACCCCAACATCGTCACCATCCTCGACTCGGGCTTCCTCGCCGACGGCCGCCCCTACCTGGCCATGACATTGTGTCCGGGCGGTTCGCTGGCCGACCGGCTGGCTCGGGAGGGCCCGCTGCCCGTCGCCGACGTGCTCCGGATCGGCGTCAAGATCGCCGGCGCCCTGCAGACGACCCACGCCCACGGCGTGGTGCACCGCGACGTCAAGCCGGAGAACATCCTGGTCACCCCGACCGGTGAGCCCGCATTGTCGGACTTCGGGGTGTCCGCCATCGCCAACCACTACGCCCAGACCCGCAGTACCGCGGCATATACCCCGCAACACGCGCCGCCCGAAGTACTGCTCGGCCAGGCCACCACGGCTCAGTCCGATGTGTACAGCCTCGGCTCGGCCCTGTACCAGCTGCTGGCCGGGCACCCGCCCTTCGCCGACCAGAGCAACACCGGGTTGGCGGCGTTCGTCAACGCCGTGCTGAGCACGCCCCCGCCGCCCATCGCCCGATCCGACGTGCCGGAGCCGCTGTGGCAGGCCCTGCAGAAGGCTCTGGCGAAGGACCCGGCGGATCGGTTCGACAGCGCGCTGGCGTTCGGGGACGCCCTGCGTGAGGTACAGGCCGCCCTCGGGCTCCCCCGCGACGACATCCCGGTGTTCACCCCCACCGAGCCGACGCCCGGCGAGCCTCCGCCGCCGCCCACCCGGACCGCGCCGACCGTCGGGGCGGAAACCATCCCGCCGCCCCAGCCGCCCGCGACCACGCAGGCGCCCGCCGTCGGCGCGGAGACGATCCTGCCGCCGCGCCCACCCGCGGTCACGCCGTCGTTCGCCGTCGGCACGGCCACGGTGGTCGGGGGCCCGCCCGACCGGCAGCCGCCCCCCGCCCCCCAGCCACCACCGCCCGCCACCTCGGGCCGTCGAGTCCTGTGGATCGCGGCCGCCGCGGTCGTGACCGTGCTCCTGCTCGGGTCCCTCGGGGTCGTCGGGGCCCTGTCCCTCTTCAATGACCGCGATCCTGCCTCCGCCCTCGGCCCGAACACAGCGGCGGCGGACGCCACGGCCCCGAGCGAGACCTCGACTGAGCCGGCCTCGGCCACCCCGAGCGAAACCGGCGCCTCGGCCACGCCGAGCGCGACCATCACCGAGGCCGGGGGCCCGGCGCCGCAGTCCGCCGGTCCGCCTCCCACCGGGCCCGCCTTCGTCTCACTCCGGGTCACCGCGACCTGCTACCCGCCCAGCGGCACGCTGACGGTCGAGTGGGCGATGGTCCGGGCCGACAACGTCCAGCTCTTCGCACCGGACGGCCGGAATCCGTACGGCGGGCACGACGGTGCGACTGGCTCGACCGAGCTCGATGTCAGCTGTACACCCGGCCAGCAGTACGTCGTGCGCGCGGTCGCCCAGAACCAGTCGCAGGCCGGCGAGACGCGCGAGGTCCGCGGGACCTGGCCCGACTCGCCGCCGGCCATGACCGGGCTCAGCGCGGGCGACGTCGCCTGCTCCCTCGGGGTCGGTGAGCTCGTATTGACGTGGAACAGCATCGGCGCCGACGAGGTACGCCTGTTCGCCGACGGCACTCCGCTGGCCGAAACCGCGACGAGCGGCAACCGGTACGTCACCGTCCCCTCCTGCACCTCCGGAGGGTCGACCACGATCCGGGCCGTGCCGCGCCGGGGTGGGGTCGACGGGCAGCCCCGAGAGATCGTCGTGACGTGGCCGTGATGAAGACGTAGCCCCGATGAAGAAGTAGCCCCGATGAAGAAGTGGCCCGGATGACGTAGCGGCCCCGATGGAGAAGTGGCCCTGATGGAACGCGTGGCCCCGGTGGAGGCGTGGCGCCGATGGACCTGCTGCTGACGATCGTCGGCCCGGCCGACCAGCACGACGTATCGGTCAACGTCGACCCCGACGCGCCGGTCGAGGAGCTGGCCCGGGCGCTGGCCGACGCGGTCGGCTCGCCCTCCGGCACAGCGCCGTCGCTGCTGGTCGAGCGAACCGGCCAGCGGTTGGACCCGCAGCAGCCGGTGGGTCAGGTCGACCTGCGCTTCGGCGACCGGATCGTCCTGGCCGGTGCCGCCGCCCGGCCGCCGGCCCGGGCCGCCTTCGAGCTCCTCGTCACCGCCGGCGCGGGAGCCGGGCGGCGCATCCCTCTGGCCGCCGGGGCCAGCGTGCAGGTCGGGCGGGACCCGGCCTGTGAGCTCACCCTCGACGACGACCGGGTCAGCCGCCGCCACCTGCACATCGGCGTCGGTTCCCGGTCGGTCCAGGTCACCGACCTGGGCTCCAGCAACGGGACCTATGTGGACGGTGACCGGATCACCGGCACCGTCACCCTCAAACCCGGTCAAACCATCACGGTCGGCGCCACCACGCTGACCATCCAGGCCGTCCGCCAGTCGGAGGCTACCCAGGCAGCCATGACGGTCGTCGATGGCCGCCTGGCCTTCGCGGCGCCGCCGCGCGTCCACCGCCCCACCCCGTCCCCGGTGATCGCCCTGCCCCGGCCGCCGGAGCCGCCTCCGCCCCGGCGGATTCCGATGGTGGCCTCGCTGCTGCCGGTCGTGCTCGGCCTGGTCATGGCGTACTTCATGGGCCCCATCATGCTGCTCTTCGCCGCGATGGGTCCGATCATGCTGCTCGGCACCGTCTGGGAGGACAAGCGCAGCGGCCGGCGCGACTATGCCAAGGCCCGGAAGGCCTTCGAGGACGAGATGGCGGCCCTCGAGGACCGCGTCGCCACCACCCACGACGAGCTGGTCCAGGCCCGGCGGGCGGCCGCGCCGGACGTGGCCACACTCAGCCAGCGCGTCCGCGAGCTGAGCCCGCAGCTGTGGGAACGCCGGGCGACCGATCGCGACTTTGCCGTAGTGCGAATCGGCATCGGTGACCGGCCCAGCGCCATGCGGCTCGACCACGACCCGACCACGGTCGGCTCATCGGAGGCCCAGCGCATCGAGCAGCTTCTCAGCCGGTACGCGATCGACCCGCAGGTACCGGTCGACGTCGACCTGAGGACCGTCGGCGTCATCGGCGTCACGGGCGACCCGGGTCAGCGCGCAGCCCTGCTGCGGTGGCTCGTCGTGCAGAGCTGCACGCTGGCCAGCCCTCGCGACCTGGCGTTGGTCGTCCTCGCCCCGGACGACCGGGACTGGACGTGGACGCGGTGGTTCCCGCACACGGAGACCCTGCTGGCCGGCATTCCCGGGGCCCGCAGCGTGGCGTTCGATCCGGAGGACGCGCGGCTGGTCTTCGGCCTCGTCGATGACCTGCTCACCCAGCGACGGTCCATGGTGGACCGGTCCGGTGCCCCGGCCGGCCCGTGGCGCCCCCACGTTCTGCTCGTGCTGCCCGGTGAGCCGAGTGGCGGCCCGGGCGCAGCGATCGCCCGCTCGGCGCTGTCCCGGGTGCTCGCCGAGGGCCCGGCGCTGGGTATCACCGCCGTCGTCGGCGCCGCGACGGCCACCCAGCTGCCGGGTGAGTGCCGGGCGGTGGTTGCCGTGGCCGCGGGAACCGGCACCACGGTGACCGTCACCGCCACCGGCGACACCATCCGGGAGATTCGTGCCGACGGCATCGACCGGGATCACGCGGCCGACCTCGCCCGCGGCCTGGCCCCGGTCCGGGACAGCTCGGCCGCCTCCGCCACGGCCGACGTTCCCCGCCGGGTGCTGCTGCTGGACCTGCTGGAGCTGCCCGATCCCACGCCCGAGCTGATCAGTCACCGGTGGCAACGCCACGCGGCGCTCGGCGACCTGGTCGCGCCGATCGGCGCCGGCGCGGCGGGGCCGGTCGCGATCGATCTGCGCCGGGACGGGCCGCACGGCCTCACCGCCGGCACGACCGGAGCCGGAAAGTCCGAACTGCTGCAGAGCATGATCGGGGCGTTCGCGGCGACCTATCCCGCCAGCCGCCTCACCTTCGTCCTCATCGACTACAAGGGGGGCGCGGCGTTCAAGGACTGCGTGGACCTGCCCCACACCGTGGGCTTCTTCACCGACCTCGACGCGCACCTGGCCCGGCGGGCCCTCACCTCGCTCAACGCGGAGCTGCGCCGGCGCGAGCACATCCTGCGGGAGCACGGGGCCAAGGACATCATCGAGATGGAGCAGCGCCACCCCGACGCCGCCCCGGCCAACCTTTTCCTCATCATCGATGAGTTCGCGTTTCTCAAGAAGGAGGTGCCGGAGTTCGTCGCCGGCATCATCGACATCGCCCAACGGGGACGGTCGCTCGGCGTGCATCTGATGCTTGCCACCCAGCGCCCCACCGGGGTCATCGACGACAACATCCGGGCGAACACGAACCTGCGTATCGCCCTGCGGGTGGCCGACGAGAGCGACAGCGTCGACATCCTCGACCGGCCGGACGCGGCCCGGATCCCGAAGAGCCTGCCCGGCCGTGGCCTGGTCCGGACCGGCCACAGCGACGTCACCGTCATGCAGAGCGCCTACGCCAACGCGCGCAGCGGCGGCACGGGCGGCCGGCGCCAGCCCACGACCGCGACTGTGGCCCCGCCCGGGTCGGGCCTGCGGCGAACCGCCACCGGGTCCGGCGCGGTCCGCCACGACGACCGGCCCACCGATCTGCAGCGCCTCGTGGCCGCGATCCGCACCGCCCACGAGAACCTGGGCGTGCCGACCCCACCCCGACCCTGGCTCGACCCGCTGCCGGCCGTCGTCCCACTGGACACAGTGGACGCGCCTGCGCCACCGGGTACCAGCGAGCTCGCCGCTCCGATCGGACGGCTGGACCAGCCCGACACCCAGGCGCAGCCACCGGGCTGGCTCGACCTCGGTCGCGACGGACATGTACTGATCTACGGGACGGGCGGCGCCGGCAAGACCCAGGCGCTGCGCACCCTCGCGGTCAGCCTGGCCAACCGGCTTTCACCCGCCGACCTGCACCTGTACGGCCTGGACTTCGCAGGCGGCGGACTGCGCCCGCTCGCCGCCCTCCCCCACACCGGAGGCGTGGTCACCGCCGACGAACGGGAGCGGGTCGACCGGCTGCTGGCCATGCTCGACGCGACGATCGCCCAGCGCCGCGCCCGGTTCAGCGGAACCGGGGCGGCCTCCCTGCTCGAGTACCGCGACCGCACCGGCGACCGACTGCCGTACGTGGTGGTCCTCTTCGATGGATACGGCGCGTTCCACCAGGCGTACCTCAACGTCGACCGGGGCGAGCAGGTGGACACGGTCGCCCGGCTGGTCGCCGACGGGCGCAGCGTGGGCGTGTACTTCGTCCTCACCGCCGACCGGCGTAACGCGGTGCCGGCGACGCTGACCAGCGCGATCTCGTCCCGGCTCGTCCTGCGGATGGCCGACGCCGACGAGTACGCCTCCCTCGGCCTGCCGCTGGCGCTCGCCGGGACGACGCTGCCGCCCGGCCGTGGATTCATCAACGGCACCGAGATCCACATCGGTGTGCTGGGCGACGATCCGACCGGCGCCGTCCAGGCCGAGGCGATCGCGGCCAAGGCCGCCCAGCTGCGCGCGGCCAACCCACCTGCTGCGGTGCCGGCCGTGTCCGTCCTCGGCGAGCGGATCGAACTGTCCACGCTGGATTCAGTCGCCGGGCCGGCCGGCGCGGCCTTGGTCGCGCTCGGCCGGTCCGGCATCAGTGACGCGACGGTCCGGGTCGATTTGGACGACATCCCGGTGTTCGGGGTGTTCGGGCCGGACCGGTCCGGCCGCACCACGACCCTGGCCACCCTGGTCGCCGGACTCGTGGCCAGCGTGCCCGACCTGGAGACCTACCTGCTCGCCCCACGCCGCAGCGCTCTGACCGGCCGGGCCGGCTGGACGTCGGCGGCATCGGGGCCCGACGCCTGTGCCGCCCTCGCCACCGAGCTCGCCGACCTGGTCCGGGAGCGCGTCGCCACCCCGGACCGGCGATGGCTGGTCGTCATCGATGACGGGGACGAGCTCGCCGACAGCCCGGCGGCGACCGCGCTGACCACGCTGATGCGGCGCGGCCGGGACGCCGGCGCGATCGTGCTCTGCGCCGTCCAGACCCACGTCGCCCACCGGACGTTCGGCGGCTGGATCACCGACCTGCGCAAGGCCAAGCATGGCATCCTGCTGCGGCCCGAGGTCGAGGTGGACGGTGACCTGTTCGGGCTGCGCCTGCCCCAGAAGGCGAGCCGTCGGTTCCCAGTCGGGCGCGGCTACCTCGTCATCCGGTCCGATGTGGACTACGTCCAGGTCGCCCTGCCCACCTGACCGGCGTGCCGGCCGGACGGGCGGGGCGCGCTGACCGTACGGTCACCGGTTTCGGGTCCGCGCCCGTACACGGTCTTCCGCCGTCGTACGGCCACGCGCCCGCACGGTCACCCGGCGATGGTCAGCGTCTCGAACATCGCCCGGAAGACCGCGCCGTACTGCTTGGCCAGGGCAGCCGGGCAGGTCGCATAGCCGTGCACCAAATCGTGGAGCCCGCTGTCGCGCCGAACCAGCACCGCGACCTGGGCCTGGAACAGCGGCATCGGCTTGGCCAGCGTCAGCACCGACAACAGCGCCTCGCGCCCCCCGATCTCGTGCCGAACCCGGCGCTGCACGGTGGGGCCGAACCGGGCCGTCTGCGGCGAGGACTGGGCGGCCTCCACCAGCTCCTCCAGGCTGGCGTCCCGGCGCACCCGGGTGGTCAGCATCAGCAGGTTGACCGTGAACTGCTCGGGCGAGCGGGTGTCGATGGCGAACGCGGCGGCGGAGGCGTGCGGACGGGGCTCCCAACCGTCGGCCAGCCGCAGCCGGAAGGAGACCGGCGCCGGCGACAGCGCACTCGGGTAGGTCAGCTCCATGTCCGTCCTCCCAGGGTGAAGAAATCCTCGGTCGCCGATCGCACCCGCTCGTGCAGGTCAACCAACGACAGCGATGTCAACGACTCCGGCAGCGCCTCGGCGACGACCGCACCGGTCGCCAGCACGTCGTGAACGGCCTCGGGCCACCGGGCCAGGTCGGCCCCCGCCGACGCAGCCGGCGAACCCACCTCGGCCCGCAGACCCGGGTGGGACACGCTCGCCTCCGCCGACGCCCCCACCCCAGCCGGATGGGACACACTCGCCTCCGCCGACGCCCCCACCCCAGCCGGGTGAGACACACTCGCCTCCGCCGACGCCCCCACCCCAGCCGGGTGAGACACACTCGCCTCCGCCGACGCCCCCACCCCAGCCGGATGGGACACACTCGCCTCCGCCGACGCCCCAGCCCCCGGCGCGGGCACGTCTGCCGGACCCGGCTGTGGCGGTGGCAGGGCGGCGTCGGGCCGCGGATGGTCGAGCAGCTCGTTGGGGTTGCCGGGCGGGTCGAAGAAGTCGCTGATCGCGTCAGCCACGTCCTCCACCGTGTCGATGACGCTCTCGACCGAGCCGACGAGCGTGTCGAGGAGGGACTCCGGCGAGAGCGACTCCAGGAGCGCCGACGGGGAGAACGAGATATCCAGAGATATACCGAGTCCGATGCCCAGCGCGACGCCCGCGTCGAGGGAGAACCCCACCCGGTCCCAGCCGAACTCGGCGCCGACATCGACCTCGGCGCCGACCCCGGCCTTGACGCTCACCCCGGACTCGATCCGGGTCCCGGCCGGACCGTCCACCGAGTACGCCGCGCCGGCCGACGCTCCGGCCATAGCTCCTGCCCCGGCGCCCACGGACAGGCCGTCCGAACCGACGCCAACCGAACCGCGAGAGCTGGCCTCCGCACCCGCCTCGGCGCTCGCCTGGCCGCTGACCGAGCCGACCCCGTCGACGCTGACCGTACCCGCAGCGCTGGCCTCTGCCGAGACCCGTGCCTCGGCCGACCCCTCGGCGGCGACCCCGCCCGGACCGACCTGAACGCTGCCCCCGGCCTGGGCACTGGCCTCCAGGCTGGCCGAGGCCTGGCCCTGGGCGTGGACGGGGCCGGCATCGATGTGCCCCTCAGCGTTGACGCTGACCCCCGCCCCGGCGCCGACCTGACCGGAGGCCCGGTAGCCGCCGTCCGCGGTCCGGCCCGCCTCGGCCTCGCCGTAGACCCAGCCGCCGGCCGAGGCGCTGATCCGGCCGGACCCGGTGACCGGTCCCTCGTTGACACTGACCCGCGCCTCCCAGGTGCTGCCGAACCCGGCCCGGGCCGCCACACTCGGCTGGGGCGGCATGCTGCCGTCCGAGTTGACCCAGGACCGATCCCAGGGCTGGGGCACGGTGGCGGCCTGGTTGTGCCGCCGACCGATGACGGTGATCCACGGCCACGACCGGACCGGCTCGGAGGTGCTCGGGCTGGCAGGCTCCAGCGGAGTGCTCGACGCTGGGGGTAGCCCTTCCTCCGCTTCCAACTCCAGGACCTCGCGGGCCAGCTGGTCGTGGTCGGCGGTCACGGTGCTGGCCAACCGCTCGAGGCCGGCCAGGACCTGCTGCAGCCGCGAGTACACCGCCGGCTGGTCGGCGAGGTCGGCCGCGGCCCGGACCAGGTCCAACTTCACCTCACCGAGCTGCCCGACGCCACCCGCGAGCCGGCGGGCCAGTTCCCTCAGGTCATCGGTGACGATGACCACCCGCTCACCCATGGGCGGCCTGGCCCTGGGCTCGCAGGTACCGACCAAGGTCGCGCAGCTCGATCGCCAGGCGGGTGGCCTCGCTGCGCCGGGCCCGCATCGCCTCCCGGAAGCGGGTCGCCTTGGCGCAGCGCCACTCGGCCTTGTTGGCGTGGCGGACGAGTTCCTGACCGACGTAGTAGAGGTCGTCCGCCCGACGCAGCAACAGGGCCGCCAACTCCTCCAGCCGAGCGGGGTCCTGCGGCATCGTGATCTCCCGTCGTCGGCCTTACGAGCCGGCCTTCAGCAGGGCATCCCGACGGCGGGCGATCTCCTGGCCCGCCTCGCCGAGCTGTTGCTGCAGCCGCTGCAGCATCGGCTCGAAGTCGCTCTGCCAGGCCTCCCGGAACCGCGCGGCCGCGGGCCCCTCCCAGTAGGTGTTGCCGATCTGGCTGCGCAGGCTGGTCAGCACCTCGGCGACCATGCCCGCCTGCCGTTCGAAGGTCGCCTTGAGCGCCGCAAGCTGGTCGAGCTCGCCGCCGATCGTGGGCATGTCGCCTCCTCCTACCTCAGCTAGACATTCGTAATCGTAAGTTCATCTCCGTGTCCGTCGCCGGCCACGTCGTGGACGGCCACCGAACCCGGTAACAGCTCTGCCACGGCGGCCAGCAGTTGTGCGCGACTCGTCGGCTCTCCGGGCGCCGGCGCTGGACTGCCGCCCGCCTCCTCGCCCGACGGAGCTTCCTCATCCGACGGAGCTTCCTCGTCCGACGGCGACGGGGCAACCGACGGCGGGACCCGGGCCGCCGGCACCTCGTACAGGGCGTCGCCGACGCAGATCCAGGCGACCTCCCCGCCGCCCCGTCGGCCCGCCCCGTCACGGTAGACCATGCTCACCACGCCCCAGCTCCCGTCGCCGCCCGCGGCCGAGTCGACGACCTCCTCGATGAAGCCCAGCATCTGCTCGGTGGCGAACGGCAGGTACCGGACCACCCCGTCCTGTGGGACGGCGGCGACGGATGCGTCGATGACGGAGGCGATGCGCACGACCTGGTCCGGTACGCCCGGCGCGCCCCAGCGTACCTCGGTCCGCAGCGCCGGCCGGCAGGTGATCTGCACCAGCCGCGCCGCCGCCAGCGCGATCCGGACCGGGTCACCGGCGGTGAGCACACCCCGGGCGAACAGCGAGCGCACGGCCTCATCCAGGGCCTGCTCGCGCTGCCGGCGAGTCAGGTCGGCCAGCTCGGCCAGCACGGGCTCCGGGGCCCGTTCGCCGAGAGCATCGGCCAGGGCAAGAAACTCCGCCGCGGTCAGGGCGAGCGCCGGAAGGGTCGAGAGCAGTGCACTCCGGCCACGGCCGGCAACGTTGTCCATTGATGAGCCCCTGATTGTCGACCGCACCGGACGAAGTTGCCCATGTGCGCTTCTACACCAGTCTTGACGAGGCCGTCAAGGACCGGACGTCCGACCAGGTGATCGCCAGATCGGCTTGATCCACTGTGGCCAAGGGCCGATAAGATCCACAGTGGACCTGGTTTGACAGCCGGATGTGCGGCCATGCCGTACGGTGTGCCGCATGGAGAGCTCTGGCTTTGCTATTGGTGCCCTGCCGCTGCTCGGCGGCTGCGTCTGCGTGGGCCTGGTCCTCGTGCTGGCCCTCGGAGTGTGGCAGTACAACCGGCTGGTCCGGCTACGTAACCAGGTCGACGCCTCCTGGGCCCAGATCGACGTGCAGCTCAAGCGTCGGCACGACCTCATCCCCAACCTCGTCGAGACGGTCAAGGGCTACGCGGCTCACGAGCGCGAGACCCTGGACGCGGTCACCCGAGCCCGCAACTCGGCGGTGGAGGCCACGGGCAGCGGCCCGGCCGGACGAGCCGAGGCGGAGAACCAGCTCACCCAGGCTCTGGGCCGGCTGTTCGCGCTCGCCGAGGCGTACCCGAACCTGAAGGCCAACGAGAACTTCGCCGCCCTCCAGTCGGAGCTGGCCACCACTGAAGACAAGATCGCCTACGCGCGGCAGTTCTACAACAGCGCGGTGCAGACCTACAACACCGCCATCCAGACCATTCCGGGCAACCTCATCGCCGGCCCGACCGGCTTCCGCGCACGCGAGTTCTTCCAGGCGGCCGACGGGGAGCGCGGCCCGGTCCAGGTCCGGTTCTAAGAGATCTGGTTCTAGGAGATCCGGTTCTCAGGTTCCGGTCGTAAGGATTCCGGTTCTCCGGGGTCCGATCCTCAGAGACGCGATCTGCCAAGGGATTAGCCATGCTTGCCGACATCGTGCTGGGCCTGCTGCCGCTCGCCGGCTGGTTCGCCGCGTACGGCGGACTGCTCCTGGCCACCCGGCCCCGCGCGGGCCGGGCCGGGCCCGCGACCCCGGACCTCGGCGAGGAGCCGCCGGCGGTCGCCAGCGTTCTCGTCAATGACTGGGAGGTGACGGTCGACGCGGTCGAGTCCACCCTGCTCGACCTCGCGGCCCGCCGCATCATCGAGTTCCGCCAGCCGGCCGACGATCCGCGCCAGACCACCATCCACATCGTCAACGAGCGGCCAACCGGCCTGACTCCGTACGAACAGCGGGTCTTCGACCGGGTGGCTCGCCTCGCGGTCGAGGGGGTCGTCCCACTGACCGCGCTCACGTTCCGCGACCAGGCCGCGGCGAAGGCGTGGTGGAAGCGGATCCGGGCCGAGATCATCGCCGATGCCCGCGCTCGCGGCCTGTCCCAGCGGCGGTTCGGCCCGACGCTGGTGACCGCGCTGGCCGTGGCCGCCGTCGTGGTGGCGGTGCCGCTCGCGCTCATGGTCTACCGCCTGTCGGTTCGCTCCGAGCAGGAGGACCCCGCCGGCGCCGCCTTCACCGCCGCCTTCGCCTGCTTCATCCTGCTGACGCTGATCGCGGCCCGGCCGATGGGCGACCGGGACACGCCGGCCGGACGCGAAGCGGCGGCCCGGTGGTTGGGCGTGCGGGAGTGGCTGCGCGGCCACGAGGCCTTCGCCGACCTGCCCCCGGCCGCGGTCGCGGTGTGGGATCGCTACCTGCCCTACGGGGCGGCGCTCGGCACCACGCGCACCGCCAGCGCCGTCATCGACATCGGTCTGGGCGACCGGCGCCGGCCGTGGTCGTCGTACGGCGGTGTCTGGCGCCGGGTCCGAGTGCGTTATCCACGCTTCTGGCCGCGCTACGGCCAGGGGGCGCCGACGCTGCTGTTCCGGGCCGCGCTCGCCCTCGGCGTGGGCTTCGTCCTGCTCCGCCGGTCGCGCTCGTTCGTCGGCGACGTGGCGTCGGGCCTGCCGGACGCGGTGGATCGCGTCACCGACCCGGTCGGGCAGGCCGGATTGGTCCTGGGCCTGGCCCTGATCGCCTACGGCGCCTACGTGATCATTCGGACGGTCATCGATCTGGCCGCCCCGGTGAAGATCACCGGCCAGGTGCTCTGGCTGGAGGTGTGGCGGACCAAGCGCCGCCAGAGCGACAACAAGAACCGGCCGGTGCTGTACTACCTGGCCGTCGACGACGGCACCCGGGACCGAACCACAGCCTGGGCGCTGCCGGTGCACTTGTACGGGCGGAGCTACCCCGGCGACACCGTGACCATCACCGCCCGCCGGTGGTCGCGGCGGGTCACCACGGTGACCCGAGCCGAGGGTTCGGAGAGTCCGGACCGCGTGGCGGCCACCGAGCCCGCCCCGACCGAAACCGCGGCGGCCAGCCCGGGCACCGCCACCGGCCTGCTCACCGTCGAGGAGGTGTCCGCCGTGGTGGGCGTGCCGGTCACCGTGACCGCGATTCCCGGCTTGGCGGCCTTGACCGTCTTCGCCGGCCCGGACGGCAAGCCGGTGCTCACGCTGCAGGTCATCAGCCGGATGATGGGCCGCGTGGCCGGTTTCCTCACGGGGGCGGGGCGAAAGGAGCGGGCCCAGCCGGTGCCCAACGTGGGCACCGAGGCCTGGGTCGACGGCGACCGCGCCTTCGCCCGCCTGGCGGACGGCACCATGGTGGCCCTGGCCCTCATGAACCGCAGCGACGCGCGAGGACGCCTGCCCGAGCTGCTGGCGACCGCGGTGTCCCGGATCGACCGCGCCCGGGTGTGACCGTCACCGGTGCTCACCCCGGCCGGTGCCGGGAAGCGTCCCCGGGCCGCGGCCCGGACGGCCCGACCGCCCGGCCGGTCACCGCCGCCGGGCCTGGTCAGGCCAGCGCCCGGGCGGGGATTTCGGTGACGCGCGCCGAATACTCCCAGAGCCGGTGCGCCTCGTCCGGGTCGAGGGCCCAGGGCGCGACCCCGGTGTCGGGGGTGTCGGCGGCGGTGACCGGCGCGACGTCGCAGTCCGCGCAGTAGACGCCGGGGCGGTCGGCGAGCACCGGCGAGGTGGCGGCCCAGACGATCGTCGCGGCGCCCTGGTCCGGCGTCCGGAAGCTTGGTCCGGGCCGCCCCTGCTCGTCGATCCACCCGAGTTCGATCTGTTCCGATCTCGGAATGTGCCGCTGCAAGGGGGTGATGATGAGCCCGGGTTCCAGGGAGAAGGCGAGGATTCCGCGCTCGCGGCCGATCTCGGCGAGGTGGGCGGCGAACAGGACGTTGGCGGTCTTCGACTGCCCGTAGGCCTGCCACCGATCGTACGGCTGGGCGGTGAAGTGGATGTCGTCCCAACGGATGCCCGTGATGCGGTGCGCGCCGGAGGAGACCGCGACCACGCGGGCGCCAGCCGGGTTGAGCGCGGGCGCGAGCAGGTTGACGAGCGCGAAGTGTCCAAGATGGTTGGTCGCGAACTGCCGCTCCCAGCCGGGGCCGACCCGCTGCTCCGGACACGCCATGACGCCCGCGCAGGCGATGACCATGTCGATGACTGCCTCTTCCCGGCGGACCTGGTCGGCGAACCGCCGTACGCTCGCCAGGTCGGCCAGATCCATCGCCACGATGTGGACACCGTCGACGCCGCGGAGCGCCTCCTGGGCAACCGGAAGCCGCCGGGCCGGCACGATCACCCGGGCTCCGGCGCCGGTGAGCGCGAGGGTGGTGGCCAGGCCGAGACCGGAGTACCCGCCCGTGACCACCGCGGTCGTGCCGCGCAGGCTCCGCCCACTGAGAACGTCACTGGTCGTGCTGGTCGGTCCGAAACCCGAGTGAAGTGGCCGTTGGCGCGCCAGCCGATCGTCGAGAGTGGTCATGCCGGCGACGGTAGGATCTAGAGTTCCCTCTAGGTCAAGCGGCGGGTTGGGCGATGGCGACGGCGGATGGCGAGGCACTCTCGATCGGCGAGGTGGCCGAACGCACCGGGCTGTCGGTCCACGCGCTGCGGTGGTTCGAGCGTGAGGGCCTGTTCCTGCGCCCGATTCCGCGCGCCGGCCGGCGCCGGGTGTTCGACTCGTCCGATGTCGCGTGGCTCGCGCTCTGCAACCGGCTGCGGGCCTCGGGCATGCCGATCGCCGAGATCCGGCGGTTCGCGTCGCTCGTGCAGGCGGGCCCGGGCAACGAGGGCGAGCGGCTCGCCCTGCTGGAGGCCCATGAGGAGGAGATTCGCCGGCGAATCGCCGAACTCGAGGAGTGCCTCGCCATCATCCATCAGAAGGTCGAAACGTACCGAAAGCACTACGCCGCCGGGACGGCCGGCACCCTGTGGGCACCGCCGTTCACCGACGAGATCTCCTCATCGACCTGAAAATCTCGCCGACGTGAGTCCTTCCCTGGCCTGGGCTGCGCTGCCCAGGGCGGACGGGTGGGGCCTCGACGAGCGCCCGGCCGAGCGCTTTCCGACGCTGGAGTACTCCACCGACGCCGACGCGCGGATCAAGGAATATGGCGACCGGTACTTCTCGGAAACGCAAATACGATTACCACCAAGATCCATCTACACCTATTGACAACCGATGCGACGATTCAACGGCGAGGCCCACCCCATTACCGGAGGACGCAGTGGACATGTACTCGCTGGCCTTCAACGCGGTCACCCTCGTCGTGGCCATCCTCGCCCTGGTGGTGTCGTCGCGGATTTCCCTTCGGCAGGCGAAGTTCATGCGCGACGCCAGTCACGTCGAAGTCGCCCTCGAGTTCTTTCGGGAGTTCCGCACTCCCGAGTTCCTCGCGAGCCTCGACTACGTCCGGACCCGTCTGCACACGAACGACCCGGCCCTCGGCCTGCTCAACCTCCCCGAGGAGAGCAAGGCGCACGCGCTCAAGGTCGGATACTTCTTTCAGAGCCTGGGATTCCTGGTCAAGTTTCGGGTCACCGACGCGGACCTCTGGATCACCTGCATGGGGCGGCAGATCACGACCGCGTGGGAGGCCATCGCGCCGTACGCGATGACCGAACGGAAGCGCGGCGTACTCGGTGTGGCCAGCCTGCACTTCTTCGAACACCTCGCGGCCTGCTGCGCCGACGTGTCGCACGCCGAGCGGTTGCGGCGCGTCGGTCTCCGGCGGTACGTGCCGCCGCCGGCCTCGGAGAAGGCACGCCCGGCCATGGTCGCGGCCCGCGGACGGTAACGGCCCCGCCCGTGGCCACTACCGGCCGTACGCGCGCATGGACAGGTCCGCCCAGGCGGTCCACTCCGTGAGGCGGCGATCGTACGTGGCCCGCGCGATCTCGGTGACGGGCTGGCCGAACAGCGAGCCGAACAACACCCGCAGCGGCGGCTCCTCGGCGTCGACGATCTCGAGCAGCGCGCGGGCGGCCGCGGCGGGGCGTCGGACGAACACGACAGTGAGGACCCCGATGCCGCCCGCCGCCGGCCGGTCGCCCGGCCGGCGGCGGGTGAAGCGACGACCATCGCAACGAGGAGAAACCTATTGATTTGCTCGGGTGAAGGCGCGGCCTCCGTAGCTGAAGGCGACCACCGCGATGCCGACCGTCCACAACAGACCGACGAAAACCGCGGAGCTGGCGATGTCGCCCGCGAACGCGGCCCGGACCCCGGTGACGATGTGCGTGGTCGGCAGGATCGACGAGATCGTCTGCAGCCACCCGGGAGCCACCGACATCGGGATCAGGACTCCGCTCAGCAGCAGGACCGGCAACGAGACCGCGTTGACCAGCACGCCGAAGGTCTGTTGGTTCTTCAGCGTCAGGGCGAGCCCGTAGCCGGCGGCGCAGAAGGCCGCGGTGAGGAGGAGGACCATGAGGAACCCGACGACGCCCCCGATCACGTCGGCGCTCATACCGAAGGCGAACCCGACGGCGACGAGGATGAGCCCCTGGACGGCGGCGTCGAGCACGTTGTAGAGGGTGCGCCCGCTCAGCAGCGCCCAGCGCCGGGCGGGCGTCACCCGTTGCGCGTCGAGGACCCCGGCCTGCAGGTCGCGGAGCAAGCCGAAACCGACGAAGAGCGAGCCGATCACGGCCTGCTGCACGAGCAGCCCGGGCACGAGAAGCGTGTAGGGGTTGGCGCCGAGCTGATCGGCGAACGCCCCGAGGAGCGGCCCGAACAGGGCGAGATACAGGACGGGCTGCGCGAGCCCGACGGCCACGTACATCCGCGTGCGCAGCGTGCTGCGCAGCTGCCGCCGGAACATCACCACGGTGCTGCGGACAGCGCTCATGCCGCCTCCTTCGAAGTGAGCGCGAGGAACGCCTCGTCGAGCGAGGGCGGGCGTAGCTCCACGCTTTCGGTCGCCAGCGAAGCGGCGTCGATCTTGGCCAGGACGGCCGCCAGCGCGCCGGTGCCGCCGGCGAACCGGACGCGGACCTCCAGACCCGAGACCTCGGGCGGCGCATCCGTTGCCTGCTTCAGCACGGTGAGCAGGCCGGGCAGCTCCGCCTCGGAGGCCGCGGTGACGATCAATGTGTCCGGGCCCATCATCCGCTTGATCTGGGCCGGCGGACCGTCGGCGATCAGCCGCCCACCGGAGATCACCAACAGTCGATCGCAGAGCGCGTCCGCCTCATCGAGGTAGTGGGTGCTCAGCAGGACCGTCAACCCGGAGGTGTCCCTGAGCTCGCGGACGTGGGCCCACAGGCCGGCGCGTGACGCCGGGTCCAGACCGACGGTGGGCTCATCGAGAAAGACCAGACGCGGGTTGTGCACCAGGCTCATCGCGATATCGAGCCGCCGGCGCTGGCCCCCGCTGAGCGTGCCGGCCACCCGATCCCAGAGATCGTCCAGCTGGTAGCGCTCGGCGAGCGTCCGGGCGCGGGCGAGCGCATCGGTGGGCGACAGGCCGTGGAGCATCCCGTAGTCGACGAGTTCCTCACCGACTGTGGCGTCGTCGCTGGCCGAACCCCGCTGGGACACGTAGCCGATCGCTCCGCGCACCTGCCGCGCCTGGGTCGCCAGGTCGTATCCCGCGACCTGCGCACGACCCGAGGTGGGTCGTGTCAGGGTCGTGAGCATCTGCATGGTGGTGGTCTTCCCGGCTCCGTTCGGCCCCAGCAGGCCTACGATCTCGCCGGCCGCCACCTCGAACGACACGTCGTCGACCGCGACCACCTGCGACCGCGGTAATGCCCTCGATCGACCATGGTAGATCTTTCGTAAGTGGCTCGCTCGGATCACGCGTTGCCCCCAATCGTTCTCGACCACCCAAATTTGGGCAGTACCCAAACTTGGAGAGTAACGGGCTCTCCAAATTTGGGCAACACGCCCGCTAGCATGGGGGCATGGCCGCTCGAACCACGCGCCTCGCGGTGCTGGGAGCCGTCCGTCGGCTCCAACCGGCGACCGGGTACGACGTGCAGTCCTACCTTTTCGGCATGGCGGCGGACCGGTGGCTAGCCCTGCGGTCCGGGTCGATCTACGCGATGCTGCAGAGCCTGCGCCGCGAGTCGCTGATCGAGGCCGACCCCGACGATCCGGCGCGACATGTGGTCACCGCGGCCGGACACACGGAGCACGACCGGCTGTTGGTCAACGCGCTTCGTGTGCTGCCCGAGACCGGGGACACCGCCGAGCTCAGGGTGGCGCTCCACTTCGCCGACCTCCTTCCCGTCGAGACCGTTCGCCGCGCGCTCACCGACCGGCTGGCGGCCATCGAGGACGCCCTCAGTGACATCACCGCACGCATCGATGCGGCGGGACCGGCGGCAAGCTCGTTGTACGTGACCCACCGGAAGGGCTTGGAGCACGCGCTCCTGCGCGCCCAATCGGAGTGGCTTCGGAACCTGCTCGACCAGGTGCTGTCCCCGCGGCGATCGCGGTCCCGAGGCGCTGCGCGTGGGCGAGGCGCCGATGAATGAGCCCACCCGGGGCCTCCACCACTCGCGGGTCGTGATCGTCGGGCTCGGTCACATCCTCTGTGGACAAAGGCCCAGGCCCTCACGACGTGGATCGTCGGCGCCGCACCCCGCGGCGCCCCGGCTCCCGGGCGACCGGGCCGCGCCGTACAGCGCCTGGTCGACCGGGCGGGAATGAGCGACTCGTCGAAGGGCACCTTGAGCACGAGCAGCCGGTGGTAGCCGGCGCCCCAGAGCTGATCGACGATCACATCCAGGTCGGCGTCCTCGCGCCGCTGGCCCCGCTCCTGGGCTTCGCGCGGCCCTGGAGAATACCGGCGCTTTCTGCGATAGCGAGGTGTTGATGAATACGGATCCCGACGAGACAGCGTGCCGCCGCCCGACGCGGCCACGACGGAGCTCATTCTGAGACCGCGATCTCCGGTGGTAGGTCGAGCGGGACGTCAGGGTGCGGTTGACCACGGCCGGGCGCTGCAGCGATCCCCCAGCGGGTTCCACTGTGGCTGACCCCGGGGAACAGTGGTGGCCCCGGTGACGGGCTAGTCGTTGCCGAGGGCGGCGATGGCGCGACGCCAGCCGTCCTGGTCGCGAGCCTGGCCGGGCGGGTTCATCTCGGCGAAGCGGACGATGCCCTGCTTGTCGATGAGGAACGTACCCCGGTTGGCGATGCCGCGCTCCTCGTTGAAGACGCCGTACGCCCGGGCGACCGCGCCGTGCGGCCAGAAGTCGGACAGCAGGGGGAAGGTGTAGCCCTCCCGCTCGGCCCAGACCCGCAGCGCCGGGGAGGAATCGACGCTGATGGTCAGCGTCTGCACGGAGTCGTTGACGAAGTCGTTCAGGTTGTCCCGCAACGAGCACAGCTCGCCCTGGCAGACACCGGTGAACGCGAGCGGGTAGAAGACCACCAGCACATTCCGGACGCCTCGGAAGGACGACAGCCGAACCGTCTGGCCGTGCTGGTCCTTGAGCTCGAAGTCGGGCGCCTCGGCACCAACCTCAATCGGCATGGTCGCGGCCCCGTCAGCGCTTCTTCTGGGCGGCGCGGGGGGCCGCGAGGCGGTAGGCGTTCCAGTCCTTGCCGACCGACAGCGTCGAGGTCTGCTGCAGCCCGGCCGTCGGCGCGGACTCGGAGATCTCGCTCGGCTCGACGTGCCCGGCGCGGCCGGCCTTCGGCGTCAGCAGCCAGACAACGCCGTTGTCGGCCAGCGGGCCCAGCGAGTCCATCAGCGTGTCGACCAGATCACCGTCGCCTTCGCGCCACCACAGGAGCACGGCGTCGACGACCTCGTCGGTGTCCTCATCGACGAACTCGCCCACCCGTTCCAGCAGAAGGTCCCGGAGATCGTCGTCCACATCGTCGTCGTAGCCGATCTCCATGACGACCATTCCCGGCTCGATCCCGAGCCGGTCCGCCAGGCTCTTCCCTCCGTCGGCCTGGCCCGCGGTCGCGCTCACTGTCGAACACCCTCCTGCCTATGGCGCCACCGCGACCGTCGCGGCGGGCGATGTGTCAGCGCGTGGTCCCCACGCCGTTACCGGCGGCGGCTCGCCTGCCGGCATTCAAACTGTCTCCGGGCCCTGCGCGCAAGTGGCACCCGTACAGGGAAGGTTACGTCCTTGTCACAGGTGGGCACAGCAGGGTTGCCGGGGTTGTGCCATTCAGGCGCCCAGCCGGAGCACTCAGGCTCCCAGCAGGGTGGCCGCGGCCTGCTCGATCATCTCCTCGGAGACGAGCACATGCGCCGCGGCGTGCCCCAACGGGATGAACGTGTCGGTGGCGAAGACCCGGCGTACCGCCCCCACGTAGCCCGCGTCGACCAGGGCGGCGAGCACCCCCTCGCCCACGCCCCCGCTCCGCCTGGTCTCGTCCACAATCAGCACCCGCCCGGTCGCGGACGCCTCCCGGACGATGTCCGCGGTGGGCAAGGGGTTCAGCCAGCGCAGGTCCACCACCCGGACGCCCACCCCCCGCTCGGCCAGCCGCGCGGCGACGCGCAGGGACATGCGGACACCGTTGCCGAAGGTGATGACCGTCAGGTGCTCGCCGTCCCCGTACACCCGGGCCCGGCCGATCGTCACGTGGTCACGGGCCCACTCCGTGGGCGGGGCGTAGGGGGCGAGCCAGCCGTTGTCGTCGGGCGAGTGCAGGTCGCGGGTGTGGTAGAGCGCGATCGGCTCGAGGAAGACGCACACGCTGCCGTCCACGGCGGCCGCGGCCAGGCAGGTGCGCAGCATCGGGGCGGCCTCGGCGGCGCTGGACGGGACGGCCACCACCAGACCGGGGATGTCGCGCAGCAGGGCGACCGAGTTGTCGTTGTGGAACGGCTCGACGGTCCGCTCAGCGGTCTGCACGAACGGTCCGCCGAAACCCTCCTGGTAGGCCAGCCCTGGCACGCGTACCACCATCGGGTTGCGGAACGCCGCCGACGAGAGGAACTGCAGCGCCGCCGCCTCTCCGCGCAGCTGGTCCCCCGCGTTGGGCAGGTAGGCCAGGTACTGGATCTCCGGCACGGGCAGCAGCCCGCCCAGACCGGCCCCGAGGGCGAGGCCGAGGACCGACGTCTCGTCGAGCAGGGTGTCGAAGACCCGTCGGGGGCCGAACCGGTCCCGCAGCCCCTTCGTCACCCCGTAGACGCCCCCCTTGGCCGCGACGTCCCCGCCGAAGACCACGATCGCCGGATTGGTCAGGAGCGCGTCGGTGAGCGCCGCGTTGATGGTCTGGGCCAGGGTGAGCGGGCCCGCCTTCTCGGGCAGCCGGCCGCCGAACGCCTCGAGCCGGGCGGCCTGGCCGGGGCCGAGCGCGAAGTCCGCCGCGTCGGCGACCGCCCGGGCCACCCGCACCGGCCGCCGGGGCGCCAACGCGGCGACGATGTCGGCGGCGCTGCCGAGCTTCGGCTCGCCGATGACCTCCTCGGCCACCCGCCGGACCCGCCACCCCACCTCGTCGTAGCGGGCGAGCACCTCGTCGGGGGTGAGCAGCCCCCGCCCGACGAGCAGGGCCGCGGTGGCCAGCAGCGGGTCGCGCGCCAGGTCGGCTTCAATCTCGGCCTTCGTCCGGTAGGTGGTCTCGGTGTCCGCGCCCGCGTGGCCGAGGAACCGCACCAGGTTCAGGTGCAGCACGGCCGGACGCCGCTGCGTACGTACCCACTCGGCCGCCGCGACGGCGGCGTCGTAGGTCGCCACCACGTCGCACCCGTCCGCGCTCAGATAGCGGACTCCGGGCAGCGCCTCGAGGCTGGCGCGCACCCAGCCCTCGGGCGAGCGCACGCTGTTGCCCAGGCCGTTGTCCTCGCAGACGAACAGCACCGGAACCTTCTCCCCGCGGTGGACGAGCCACCCGGCGGTGTTGAACGCGGCCCGGGCCGTCGCGTGGTTCACCGACCCGTCGCCGAAGGAGCAGACCACGATGGCGTCGTCGCGCCAGGGCTTTCCCTCAGGCGGCTCGGCGGACGGACGCGGCCGGGGGTCGCGTCGGTACTCCAGCGCGTAGGCCAGCCCGACCGCCCGGGGCAGGTGGGCGGCGGTCGTCGCGGCCGTGGGGATGATGGCGAGCGCGGGGTGGCCGAAGACCTTGTGCCGGCCGCCCGCGCCCGGGTCGGTCGCCGCCGCGGCGAGCCCGCGCAGCACGTCCCGCGCCGCGTCGGCGTAGCCGGCCTGGTCGGCCCGCGTGACGTAGTACGCGCCCGAGCGGTAGTGCAGCAGGGCCGGATCCGTGGGCCGAACGGCCAGCGCCACCGCGGCGTTGCCCTCGTGCCCGGCCGAGGCGACGGTGTAGTACCCCTCCCCGAAGCTGCGCAGCCACCGGGCCGCGAGGTCGAGGTGCCGACTGGTCAGCTGGGCCTCGAAGATCTTCAACGCCTGCGCACCGGTGAGCCGGGCACCCTCGCGGATCGGCTCGGCCGGGTCGGCGGACTCGGTGGCCTCGGCCCTGAGCTTGGCCACCGCGGTCCGGAACCGCTGGTCGAGCTCCTGGGGACTCGTCACGCGGCTCATTATCCCGACGGACCCTCGCGGGGGTGCAATCTATGATCTTTTGAATTCGGGCAGTTGGGCGGGGAAGACCCGCCCAGGGTGCGCCTTCGGGCGGTGGGGCGGGGGCGGACCCAAAACGGGCTCTCGGCTCCGCTAGGCCTCCCCGGGGGGCCGAGGGTGGGCCAGGAAGAACTCGGCGATGAGGGTCGTGGCGTCGATCGCGTCCGACGGCGGGTCGGCGCCGATCACGCGCTGAGCCGGTGACATCGAGCTGCCAGGCCACTGGTGGCCTGCCCCGGCGACCGTCACCAGAACGACGGACCGTCCGCCGGGACACTCGGCGCTCGAGGTCGTCACGACGCCCTCGGTGACCTCCCGAGGAGCGTCGCAGCCATCGACCGCGCGCCACATATCCACGAGGGACACAATCGGCGGCCCGGTGACGTGATCCGCGGCGAGACCAGGCCCGCCGTCGTAACGGATGATGTCGTCCTCCGTGCCGTGGATGTGCAGCACCGAGACCGGCGCCGGCGACGGGCATTCGCCGGCCAGGGTCGCGGCCACCGCGGCGACCGCCGCGAAGATCGCGGTGTCGCAGGCGAGGCGGTAGGCCATCATGCCGCCGTTGGACATGCCCGCCGCGTAGATCCGGTCGGGGTCGATCGCGACCCGCCGGCTGACGTCGGCGACCACGGCGGTGAGGAAGCCGACGTCGTCGACCTGGTCCCGGCCCGGCCGGCCGCAGCAGCCACCGCCCGCCGCCCAGGTCCGCCCCAGCCCCTCTGCATAGGCAACCACAAATCCATAGCGCTCGGCCGCCGCATCCCAGCCGTAGTACTCCTGCGAGTGCTTCGCGCTGCCGAAGGCACCGTGGAGCACGAGCACGAGCGGCGCCGGGTCCGGCCCCGACGCCGGGACATACAACGCGTACGACCGCTGCAGTCCGCCCGACTCGACGGTCCAGGTTCCGTTCTGGCTCTGGCTCTGGCTGTCAGCCGCCGGACGGCAGCCGGCCAACGCCAGCAACCCGAGCACAAGCACCACCGACCACGACCTCATGGTCGCGATTGTTCCGACCGGCGTATAAACCCAGCGTCACCTGAACACAGGGTCACCGCCTGCCGGGCGCGACCCGTGATCGAGGAAACTACGTCCCGTCCCGGGGTGCGGACCGGCCAGGGTCACGACAGTGTGGTGGCGGCCAGCACCTCGTCGTGCAGCGCGCGGAGCAGGCCCAGCGCCTCGGTCAGGTCCTCCGGGGCGCCGGACAGCTTGGTGACGGCGGCCGTCACCCGCTCGGCGTACCGGCTCGGCGCGGTGGGGAACCGGTCGGCGATGGCGACCGCACCCTTCTCGTTGGTCAGGTAGCGGCGTTCGGCGGCGAACAGCACCTGGTTGAGGCAGGCGATCGCACGGAAGGCGCAGCCGCACACGTAGGCCGCGTCGCCGCGGCGGGCGACGGATGCGGCCGTGTCGAGGGCGAAGCCGACCTCCCACCGGAAGGCGCGAATGAGCGCGGCGGCCAGCGGCTCCGGGTACGGATCGACGAGCGAGCGCAGGGCGGCGACGACCCCGTCGGGATCGTGGAAGGCGACCGCGTGGTACACCTCGCCGGCATAGATGGCAGTCGAGAAGCCGTGCGGGTGTCCCGGCTGGTAGTGGATCGCCACGACCCCGGCGGCGCAGTCGCGCAGCACCTGCTCGACCCGGCGGATGTCGCGCAGCAGGATGTCCGTCTTGCGTCCGTCGATGCGCAGCCACACACCGCCGTTGATCCACGGACCCCACTCGCCGTACCGGCCGTGACCGTCGGGGCGCCGCGATCGTCGAGCCGGGCGATGGCCGCGTACAGCTCGTCGAAGTCGGGGCGCCGGTCCGGCTCGTAGTAGAGCCCGATGTCGATATCGGAGTTCGCCCACGCCGTTCCCCGCGCCCAGGAGCCGCCCAGCGTCAGCGCGGCCACACCGGGGATCGCGCCGAGCGCCGTCCGCACCCGACGCAGGATCTCGTCCAGCTCGGACTGTTCCCGGTCAGCGGGCTGACGCAGGTCACACGCTTCTCGAAACCACCACCAAGATCACCGGCGACACCCGCCCCGCGGAGAACGGCGAGGCAACCACGTCGGCGATCTTGCATGCTAGAAACCCAGGTGCTCCGCCGCCACGCGTTTAGGCACGCACATCCGCCACGCCTCGGTGACCAGCTCGGTCATCTCGTCGAGGTCGAGCGCGGCCAACCGCGCCCCGACCCAGTTGAACCGCATGTCCGACGGGCGGGGGAGGAAGAACTTCTCCGGCTCGGCCGCGACCAGCGCCGCTCGCTCCTCCTTCGGGAAGGCGAACCCCATCGTCGTCTCGTCGGCCGACATCGCCACATAGACGATCTGCTTGATCCGGAACTTGACCCGCCCCCGGATCACGTGCAGCTCCGTGCGGGGCAGCGACATCGCCACTCGCCGCACGTCCTCGAACGTCACCACGGCCCGACCGTACCGACACGACCGACGATCCCGAGGCTCGCTACCCCGAAACCTCCGATCCGTTGATGAGCCGCCCGACCGCATCAACAAAGTGTCGGAATGACCGGCTCCGGCGCGACGCCTCCTCGATGCTCACCAAGGACGCAAACGCCGGCTGGTGCAGCGGCTCGTTGTATGGCTCGTGCATGAGCCGCGTCAACTCTTCCTTCGCAGCGCGCTTGGCATCCGGATCCTCGACGTACACCGCATCGTCCTTGACCGCACGATGCTCCCGCAGCGATTCGATACCGGCCAGGAACCAACCCTCGAACTCACGGTTCGCGACCGCGACGACGACCTCACTTCCAGCGAACTCGGCCAGCGTGCGGGCCAGCTCGACGGGGCAATCGTCATCCGCATCAGCAACCACCAACACTCCACCACGCTCGGTGATGCGCATGCTCTGCATGGTCACGGCTCGTTGAAGGAAATCGCCCCTAACCATTTGGGTTCGAGGCACGCGATGAGGTTTGGGAACCAGCACGTCGTAGCAGCCGTAGCATTCGATCGCGACGCGACGAATCAGAAGGGGTAGAGCCGCGACATCGCCGTGTCCCTCGACGACTGAGGCGATCGTTACCCATTCCGTCATGAAAACAACTCCGGCTGCTCCGCCGGTTGCCGTACCGGGGCAAGCTGGTCAACCCGAAGGAGTTCCCCGGCCGTAAACAGGCTCTCCCGCAAGGCCCGCTCACCGGCCCGGTCAACCCGGCCGACGGTCGTCACACCTCCCTCGGCCCGTACCGCCAGCAACTCCTCCGGCTTGATCGTTGGCGTGTCCAGCAAGTCCGGGCTGTGGGTCGTGAGGAATACCTGACGATGGGCGCACGCGTCACGGAGCGCACCGAGCAGGACACCGGCCGCCGCCGGATGAAGCGCCGCCTCCGGCTCCTCGATTCCGACGGGACTCGCCACGCTGTCGCCGCCCCCGAAGAGAGCAACCAGCACACCGAGAGCGCGCAATGTTCCGTCGCTCATCGAGGTTGCCTGGAAGGTCCACGGCTTGGCATCCCCCGCCACCGCCTGCCGAAACTCGATGGCCTCCCAAGCCCCGTAACTTCGGCGCGACACTCCGGTCACGCCCGTCACGACCTGGCCGAGGTACTCCTCGATCCGCTCCTTTACCTGTGGACGGTCCCGGCTGAGGCGCTCCAGCACGCTGGCGATGTTCGATCCGTCCCGGCGCAACCGGTCGCCTGGCTCGGGCCGCTGCAACTGCCGCATGGCATCGGGATTGATGTTATACACATTGATGGCCGCTAGGCCGTCAAAGACATTGCGGAACGCCTCGATACCTGCAGCTGCCACCAGATAGAGTCGGTCCGGAGCGGCGGGGGGCATGACCTCCTCACTCTTCTCGATCAGTTCGCCGTTGCGTATCGAATAATGCCAGACACGCCCCCCGAAGTCATGTGACTCGATACGACACTCTTCCCTTGATACCCTGAAATCCCTGCCCTCTACGGCACCGACCTGAAAAGCGTACGACCCGCTGTATCCATTGAGTCGGAACCTGAACTCGATACCGAAATGAGTGGGATGACCACGCGATCGGCGTCGCACTTCGCTGACGCCGCCTCGCTCCCGCAGGGCGTTGTCGAGGTTCTCGTTTAAGGCCTGCGCCGTCAGGCGCATCGCATCAAGAAAGTTGCTTTTCCCGGATCCGTTGGGACCGACGAGGATGTTCAGCGGCCCGACCTCTACGTTGCACTGTGCGATGCTCCGGTACTGCCGAAGCCGTACCCGAGTGAGGTCAAAGCGGGTCACCATGGACAGCAGGCTACACCGGCACTCATGTCCTTACAGGTGAGCGACCCGGATGCAAACTCGGTCTGGGCCAGGACGCGCACGGCGTCCGGGCCCAGACCGAGCTTGTTCCGGTCAGTACTCGCCGCCGGTCTCGCCGACGGGAGCGGCGCTCACATCGTGGATGGCGTACTTGCGCGCGGCGTCCTCGGCGACCCCGGCCGGAACCTCGCCGCGCAGGGCGAGCTGGCGCAGCGCCGCGACCGCGATGGACTCCGCGTCGACGTGGAAGTGCCGCCGCAGCGCGTGCCGGGTGTCCGACAGGCCGAAGCCGTCGGTCCCCAGCGACGTGTAGTCGGTCGGCACCCAGCGGGCGATGAGGTCCGGCACCGCCCGCATGAAGTCGGAGACCGCCACCACCGGCCCCGGCACCCCGGACAGCACCCGCGTCACGTAGGGCACGCGGGCCGGCTGGCCGGGATGCAGGAGGTTCCATTCCTCGCAGTCCACCGCCTCGCGGCGCAGCTCCGTCCACGAGGTGACCGACCAGACGTCGGCCGCTACGCCCCAGTCCTGGGCCAGCAGCTGCTGCGCCTTGAGCGCCCACTGCATGCCCGTGCCGGAGGCGAGCAGCTGCGCCCGGGGCGCGTTCGGCCCGACGTCCGGCGCCTCCGCGTACCGGTACAGCCCCTTCAGCAGCCCGTCGACGTCCAGGTTCGGCGGCTCGGCCGGCTGCACGATCGGCTCGTTGTAAACAGTCAAATAGTAGAATATGTTCTCCGGGTTCTCGCCGTACATCCGGTGCAGCGCGTGCTCCGTGATGTAGGCGATCTCGTACGCGAACGCCGGGTCGTACGCGACCACCGCCGGGTTGGTCGCGGCCAACAGCAGCGAGTGGCCGTCCTCGTGCTGCAGGCCCTCGCCGTTCAGCGTGGTCCGGCCGGCGGTGGCGCCGAGCAGGAAGCCGCGCGCCATCTGGTCGGCCGCGGCCCACAGCCCGTCGCCGGTGCGCTGGAACCCGAACATCGAGTAGAAGATATAGACAGGAATCATCGGCTCGTCGTGCGTGGCGTACGACGTGCCGGCCGCGGTGAACGAGGCCACCGAGCCCGCCTCGTTGATGCCCTCGTGCAGGATCTGGCCGTCCTTGGCCTCCCGGTAGGACAGGAACAGCTCCCGGTCCACCGGCGTGTACTGCTGCCCGTGCGGCGAGTAGATCTTCGCGGTCGGGAACAGCGAGTCCATGCCGAAGGTGCGCGCCTCGTCCGGAATGATCGGCACCCAACGCTTGCCGATATTTTTGTCCTTCATCAGGTCCTTGAGCAGCCGGACGAAGGCCATGGTGGTCGCGACCTTCTGCTTGCCCGAACCCCGCTTGAGGTCGCTGAACGCGTCCGACGGCGGGATCACCAGCGGCTTGGACCGGGTCCGCCGCGACGGCAACGGGCCGCCCAGCGCCCGCCGGCGCTCCCGCATGTAGGCGATCTCCTCCGACTTCTCGCCCGGGTGGTAGTAGGGCGGACGGTACGGGTCCGCCTCCAGGGCCGAGTCGGGGATGGGCAGATTGAGCCGGTCCCGGAACGCCTTGAGGTCGGCCAGGCTCAGCTTCTTCATCTGGTGCGTGGCGTTGCGCGCCTCGAAGCTGGAGCCCAGCGTCCAGCCCTTGATGGTCTTGGCGAGGATCACCGTGGGCTGGCCGGTGTGCTCGACCGCCGCCTTGTACGCCGCGTAGAGCTTGCGGTAGTCGTGCCCACCCCGCTTGAGGTTCCAGATCTCCTCGTCGGTCATGTGCTCGACCATCTTGCGGGTGCGCGGGTCACGCCCGAAGAAGTGCTCGCGGACGTACGCCCCGGACTCCGCCTTGTACGTCTGGAAGTCCCCGTCCGGCGTGGTGTTCATCAGGTTGACCAGCGCGCCGTCGGTGTCGGCGGCGAGCAGCGGGTCCCACTCCCGACCCCAGATCACCTTGATGACGTTCCACCCGGCGCCGCGGAACAGCGCCTCCAGCTCCTGGATGATCTTGCCGTTGCCCCGGACCGGGCCGTCCAACCGCTGCAGGTTGCAGTTGATGACGAACGTGAGGTTGTCCAGCTCCTCACGGGCGGCCAGGCCCAGCGCGGCGAGCGACTCGGGCTCGTCCATCTCGCCGTCGCCCAGGAAGGCCCACACGCGCTGGTCGCTGGTGTCCTTGATGCCCCGGTTGTACAGGTACCGGTTGAACCGGGCCTGGTAGATCGCGTTGATCGCCCCCAGACCCATCGACACCGTGGGGAACTCCCAGAAGTCGGGCATCAGCCGCGGGTGCGGATAGGACGGCAGCCCGCCCCCGGCACCCGCGTGGGAGAGCTCCTGCCGGAACCCGTCGAGCTGGGCCTCGGTCAGGCGGCCCTCCAGGAATGCCCGCGCGTAGATGCCAGGCGAGGCGTGCCCCTGGAAGAAGACGTGGTCACCGCCACCCGGATGGTCCTTGCCCCGGAAGAAGTGGTTGAAGCCGACCTCGTACAGGCTTGCCGAGCTGGCGAATGTCGAGATGTGTCCACCGGCGCCGATGCCCGGCCGCTGCGCCCGGTGCACCATGATCGCCGCGTTCCACCGGATGTACGCGCGGATGCGCCGCTCCACCGCCTCGTCCCCGGGGAACCACGGCTCCCGCTCCGGCGGAATCGTGTTGATGTAGTCCGTCGTCGTCAGCGGGGGCACGCCCACCTGGTGCTCCCGGGCCCGCTCCAGGAGGCGCAACATCACGTATCGGGCCCGCTGCCGGCCGCCGGCGGCCACGACGCCGTCAAGCGACTGGATCCACTCGAGGGTCTCTTCGGGATCGATGTCGGGGAGCTGGCTCGGCAGTCCGTCGGAGATCACGGGCCGCTTGCGTGCTGTCATCTTGGCTCCTCGGTCGAGAAGAGCGCGTCGTCGGTGCGCACAGGGCGTTCCTTCGGAAGGTCGGCTCCGGGGTCGCCGGAGACAGTCGGTCTTCCCCGCTATCCTGCCTCCCGGGCGTCCCTCCCGTCACGCCATCCCGCACCTGACGCGATGAGCGGCACACTTACCCACCAGTAGGGGGCAACCAGCGAACCACGGGCTGCCCGGCCGACGCCCGCCGACGCCCGCGCATCGGTCTCGACCGAACCGCCCTCACCCCACACCGACCTCACCCCGACGAGGAGAACCGCCCCCACCGGAGAACCGCCCCCACCCGACAAGCAGACGGCGAGGAGTCATGGACACCGAGGTGATCACCGTACGGACCGGAAGCCGGGCGACGGTCGTGGACATCACCGACCAGGCGGCGTCGTTCGTCCGCGGGCGCGGGGACGGGCTGCTGCACGTCTTCGTCCCCCACGCCACCGCCGGCATCGCGATCATCGAGACCGGCGCCGGCTCCGACGACGACCTGCTCACCGCGCTCGACGCGGTGCTGCCCGCCGACGGCCGCTGGCGGCACCGCCACGGCTCGCCCGGCCACGGCCGCGACCACGTGCTGCCCGCCTTCGTGGCGCCCTACGCGAGCCTGCCGGTGATCGGCGGGCGGATCGCCCTGGGCACCTGGCAGTCGATCTGCCTGGTCGACACCAACGGCGACAACCCGACCCGCCAGGTGCGCTTCTCGTTCCTGCCCGGCTGACGCCCCGGTGCCGTCCCCGCGGAGCGCGGGTACGGTCCCTCCCGACCGGCCGCCCGACCCGGCCGGCCGATCCGCCGACACACGACGACCGGTCAGCTCCCGAGGGAGCTGACCGGTCGATGGGCGTCCGATCAGGTCGGCGCGGGTTCAGGTCAGGGCGGGGTCAGGCCGGTGCCCGCGCGCGGTCTACAGCGCGCTCCCGGCCACCCACTCCTCCCAGGACATGTTCCAGTCGCCCAGACCGTCCCGCACGTCGACGTTCAGGCCCGTGTTGACGACCTCCACCACGTCACCCGGACCGAAGTTGTCGTAGAACCACTGGGCGTTCTCGGTCGAGACGTTGATGCAGCCGTGCGACACGTTGCGCACGCCCTGGTCGGCCACGCTCCACGGCGCCGCGTGGACGTAGATGCCGCTGTCGGTGATCCGGGTGGCGAGCGGGATCATCTGTTCGTACCACTCCGGGTCGTCCTCGGGCAGGTCCGGCCGCATCTTGACCGGATTCTCCTTCTCGGTCACCACCATGATGCCGCTGGGCGTACGCCAGTCGTGCCACCGACCGTCGATGGACCGGTAGCCGCTCTCCCGGCCGAGGCTCACGGGCATGGTCTTGACGAGCTGGCCGTCGATGTAGACCTGCATCTGCTTGGTGTTGTTATCGATCTTGGCGATCTTGGACGGCCCGATGGTGAAGGTGGCGGTCTTGTTCTCCTGGCCGTAGAGCGTCCGGCCACCGACCGGGCTGACCAGCGGGACCCCGAGGATGTTGGCGGTCACCGTGACGGTGGTGCCCGGCTTCCAGTACTCCTTGGGCCGCCAGTGCGCCTCGGTGTCGCTCATCCAGTGCCACGCGCCCTCGACGGGCGGGTTGGTCGTGACGGTGAGCGTCGCCTCGGCCACGCGCCGGTCCACCGCGTCGTCGAACTCGGCCACGATGGGCTGGCCGACGCCGAACGTGCCGCCGTCGAGCTCGCCGCCGAAGTAGCGGTGCGGCACCAGGTAGACGTTCCAGTAGAAGCCCGGCTTGACATTGACCGTGGTGAAGGTCCGGGTCTCCTCGACCGGGGTGCCGTCGGCGCCGAGGCCCGACACCTCGAGCGTGTAGCGCTTGCCGAACTCGAGGTCGTCCAGCGAGCGCCACATCGAGCGGTCCTCGTTGAACTCGCCGCGGACCTCACCGATGTTCGACGTCAGGGTGACCGTCTCGAGGGTGCCGTCGAAGGCCTGCACGGTGACCGGCTCGCCCGGCGAGACGTCGACCGCACCCTCGTCGTGGCTGAAGACCAGCGTCAGCGGCGGGGTGGTCGGCGCCGCCTCGCCACTCTCCCCGGCCTCTCGCCACGTCGCGTTGGTCGAGCAGCCCGCCAGGGTGGCCAGCGCCACGAACCCTGCCAGGGCCAGCCTGATCCGTCGACCTCTCCGCACCTCTGCCAGCCCTGCCCTCCTGGCCATCAGTCCTCCCCGTTCTCCCGACGCATATGACTAAACGCGCGGTCGGCTGCGTCTGGTTGCCTCTGACCGCCAATCGTTGACGACGCAATAATTTAAGCCAGCGTCCCACTGTATCGGCCGTACGCCACGACGAGCGGAAACTGACGTCAGTCCGCCAGTACGCGCACCAGGAATGCCCTTTTTGCCGGCATCCCCACCGCCGGGCGAACGGCCGACCGATGGCGGGACGGGACGGCCGGTCGTGCACCGGTTGTGCATCAGACGTCGGGAGGGGCTGCCTCCTGACGCGGACGTGAGGAAGGACTCCTTCTGACCTGGGTTGGTTCCCGACCCGGACGGTGCCCGGCCCGGATGCTGCCGGGCGCGGACCGGGTCGGCGCGGGCCGTTCCCGACGCGGATGGCCTCCTGGCGCGCGCGACTGCTGACCGTACGGGCAGGCCGGAACCGCGCTCACCCCCGCCGATAGGCTCACTGGCGTGACGGTACGCGTACGGTTTGCCCCATCTCCCACCGGAATCTTCCACGTCGGCGGAGCCCGGTCCGCGCTGCAGAACTGGGTCTTCGCCCGCCAGCACGGCGGCGAGTTCGTCCTGCGCATCGAGGACACGGACGCGTCCCGCAACCGCCCCGAGTGGGTGGAGGGGATCATCTCCGCGCTGGACTGGATCGGCATCAAGCGCGGCACCTACGAGGGTCCGTACTTCCAGTCGCAGTTCGCCGAGGCGCACGCCGCCGCGGCCGAGCAGCTGTACCAGGCCGGCCGGGCGTACTACTGCGACTGCACGCGGGAGGACATCGC